>Ga0134121_10000017_pt1 | contig 174083 bp, 170 predicted proteins | sample KB301_FD_96463 | JGI IMG/M metagenome (GOLD analysis project Ga0134121, IMG submission 96463) | Terrestrial soil microbial communities without Nitrogen fertilizer from Kellogg Biological Station, Michigan, USA - KB3-0-1 | ecosystem: Environmental > Terrestrial > Soil > Unclassified ... | reverse complement strand
TTGAAAATGACTGTCAGAAGGCAAAAGCGACCTTGGATGGATGGCTTGCTCAAACTAACTCGTGATGTACAACTGCCCTTATCACTTAAAACCTAATGTCAACTGCAAAATCCGGGTTTATAATACTCTGGGACAATTACTACTAACAATTGACAACATAACAACCGGTCAGGTAAAAATTGAAAGAACAAATCTGAACAGCGGTTTATACTTTTTTCAACTTCAGAGAGACAGACAAATTATTGTGATGGGGAAGTTTATGATTGAATAAAAGAGATCACTTCGAAATTTTCTCCAGCATCTTTATCGCCTTCAAAATATCAACGCCCTTTCCCATCACTCCTTTAAACAAATCACCTTTCTTCTGCAGCCGGTCAAAAATAGTTTCAAGGGTAAAGTCTGATGGCAGAATTCCGTGCTTCACTTCTTTCCAATCGAGTGGGGTGGAGATGGATGCTGCTTCAACCGGTCGCATGCTGTAAGCTACAGCGATTGTTTGCCCACGACGGTTCTGACCGTAGTCAACATAAATTTTATCCTTGCCGCGCTTGGCGAGGGAGCGTTCGAGACTTGTTGTTTCCGGAAGCTGATCGTTCGTGATGTGAGCGATCATTTCAGCGAACATCGTTGCTTGTTCATAGTTATATCTCTTCGCAAGCGGAATGTAGATGTGCAGTCCGGATGCGCCGGAAGTTTTGCAATAACAGTCAATCTTGATGCGATCCAGAATTTCTTTGATCACCTGCGCACAATCAATCACCTGCTCAAATGTATTTTCATCAGAAGGATCAATGTCAATGATCGTATAGTCAGGATAATCAGGTTTTTGAATTGTTGAATGCCACGGGTTCAGCTCTATGCAGCCCATGTTTGCCATGTACACGAGCGTGCGCACGTCATTGCAGATGATGTAGTTGATGTTCTTATCGTTCGACCCCGAGTAAATCGGTTTAGTCTTGATCCACTTTGGAATATTTGCCGGCGCATCTTTCTGATAAAATCCTTTGTCAGCAATACCATTCGGGGTGCGCTTCATGGATTCGGGGCGATCTTTCAAATACGGAAGGATGTACGGTGCTACCCTGAAATAATATTGAATCACATCGCCCTTGGTGATTTTTTGCTTCGGGAAATAAATCTTGGTCGTGTTGGTGAACGGAACGTCAAGCTTCATCAATGCTTTGTTTTCCTCTATGGGCACCCTCGCCGTGTCTTTCGCCCGCCGTGTCCCACGCTTGCGCATAGAGTTCTCCGGCGGAGACACGGCGGAGGATGTATTTTTTCGAGACGATTTCTTTTTCACTTCGGAATCATTTTCAGTTGTTGCTGTCACTGGCGTTTCCACTTCATACCCCGGATCCTCCCTCACCTCTTTTGCTGATTTATCAACTCTCAATCCAAGAAATACCGGCTGCCGAAGAATACCATCCTTTGTTTTTTCTGTGAAGCGAATATTGGCCACAAGTTTCGGCTTTATCCAATTCGATGGTGATACTGTCTTCACGCGCTCATTCAGCGGCGATGCATCAACGCGCAATGGCTGCATCTCTTCATAGAGAGATCTCAAGAGCTTATCATCGAAACCGGTTCCGACATTTCCAATGTATTTCAACTCACCATCAACATTGTGGGCAAGTAAAAGAGACCCAAAGTATTTTCTGCTCTTACGCGGATCAGTGTATCCTACGATAACCGCTTCCTCTGTTTGTTGATTTTTAATCTTCAGCCAATCCGATGTACGAGTGGCTATGTGATAAGTACTGTCTTTTTTCTTTGCAATAATTCCTTCGAGATTTCTATCAACCGCTGTTTTGAAAAAGGCAATTCCGTGCCCATCCACATGATCGCTGTATCGAACAACCGGATCTTTCTTTATCAATTTGCGCAACAACTCTTTCCGCTCTTTCAAAGTCAAATGAGTGATATCACGTTTGTTCAATCGAATCAAATCAAAAACGTAATAAACCAATGGCACATTCGGGTTCTCACCATATTTCTGTAACAACTGAAATGAAGGAACGCCATGTTCATCAAGCGCAACAATTTCGCCGTCGAAAGCGGCATCAACCTTCATCTTCGACAGATGCTCAACAACAAGCGGATAAGCATCATTGAATGAAAGTCCGTTGCGGGAATAGAGATTCACCTGTCCGCTGAATAACTCCGAGACTGCCCGGTAACCATCCCACTTCACTTCAAATACCCAACCTTCATCATCAAAGGCCTCGTCGGTTTCTTTGGCGAGCATCGGCTTGATGTAATAACCAAGCTTCACACGCGGCTTACCTGTGACTTGCGTGAAGTTTTTTTTTGACTGTTGCTTTATAACCGTCGTATCTTCAGCCTTCTGTATCCCGCGCCTCCATCCACTGCTTCCTCGCGGAGACGCTGAAGAGGTAGCATTTTTTTTCGGTGCCGCAGTGGCTCCATAGTTTTTCTTCTTCTTATCGTAGATGTTACTGTTGTTTACCTTCAGTGATGGAACTTTCGAGATATCGTATTCAGGCTTGAAGTATTGATCACGATGCTTGATGAGCAGCCAGGGGTTTCCTTTATCACCATACTTGCCACCGCGAATTTTCACCAGCACAAATTCTCCCTTCAAATTTTTTCCGTGAAGAATAAATTTGATTTCACCCTTCTCCAAATCGGCGAGTAATTTTTTTTCTGCCTGTGGCGAATCATCGCCATGAATGTCTGTGTATGTTCCTTCATCCCAGATTTCCACTTCGCCTGCTCCGTAATTTCCTTTGGGGATTGTTCCGTAAAAATTTTTGTAATCGTAAGGATGGTCTTCCACCATCATCGCAAGGCGCTTGTCATTCGGATTGAGTGAAGGACCCTTCGGCACGGCCCAGCTTTTCATAACACCATCCATTTCTAACCGGAAATCATAATGTAGTCTCGTTGCATCGTGACGCTGGATTACAAATGCGAGCTTGCCGCGTGAAGATTTCTTTTTGCCCTCCGGCTCTGATGTCTGTTTGAAATCGCGTTTCTTTTTATAGAGCGTCAGTGCCACGATCAGGATGCTTTTCGTTTCTTCTTCCCTTCACCCAAGCTTGCTTTCAGCTGCTCCATCAAATCCTGAGACTTGCTGTGCACCACTTTCATTTCCGTCACCTTCGGTTTCACACCTTTGGCTTTCGCTTCAATCACTTTCATCAGTTGTGCAGAGTAATTATCCTTATACTGTGAGATGTCGAATTTTCCTGAGAGCTGGTCAATGAGTGTCATCGCCATTTTTAATTCGGCGGGCTTTACTTCCGTCTTCTCAGGCACGTGCAATTCTTCATGGCTTCTGATTTCTTCCTCAAAACGAATTCTGTTCAGTACGATCACTTCATCCATCGGCTTGAGAATGGCGAGCGATTCTTTGGTTCGCATCACAAAGGAGGATACTCCCACCATCCCTGATTTTGCAAGTGCTTCCCGCAGCAATGCATAGGCGCGCACGCCTGATTTTTCTGGCTCCAGGTAATAGGGCACCTCATAATAGATGCTATCAATTTCACTCTGGTTAACGAACTCCACGATCTCGATCGTTTTACTTTTTGCAGGAGCCGCTGCTGCAAAATCCTTATCGCTCAGTTCAACATATTTGTCATCCACTTTGTATGCTTTTATAATATCACCCCATTGAACTTCCTTCCCTGTAGTTTCATTGACTCGCTTAAACCGAATCTTTGCATGATCTTTTTTGTCGAGCATATCCAAATTAAGTTCGCTCCCTTGTGTTGCGCTGTAAAGTTTAACGGGAATGTTCACCAGTCCGAAACCGATGGCACCTGACCATATTGCTCTCATGTGTTTGAGTTTTAGTTAAATGATTCTGAAAAAATTATACCCATAAAGATAGGAAATTAGGATATTGAGGAATTGGGGAATTGGGAAATTCGGATTTTAACATTCACGACTCACCAATTAACCAATAACCTATTCCATAAAAATAGAGGACTGGGAAATTTGGATATTGGGGGAATTGGGGAATTGGGAAATTTAGAGTATACCATTCACTACTCACCAATAAACCAATAACCTAATTCCCCAATTCCCATTTTTTCCCCGTGGAATAGTTGTTGTATGATTTGCGAAAACAAATTTTTATGGACGAAAACAAAAAACTCATTGATACGGTGAACCATGTGATCCGCATCAATAAAGACCGCGTAGAAGGTTACAAATTAGCAGCCCGTGAAACGGATGATGCTCAATTGAAAAATATTTTTGCAAAATTTTCTGCTGATAGTATGAAGTTCCGGGATGAACTGATTGCCTACGCGATCAGACTCGGCGGAGAACCTGCAGAAGACACCACGCAACAGGGAAAAGTTTATAGAGCGTGGATGGAAATTAAAAAGGCATTGACCGGGCGTGATCGCCATGCAATAATCGCTTCGTGTGAATTTGGAGAAGATGCGGCCCTTGAAGCTTATGATGATGCACTTAAGGCCGACGTGGTAATGGCGGCCGATCTGCGTGAGTTGTTGCATCAGCAGCGCCTTCAAATCCGTGAAGCACATGATCAGATCAAATCGATGCGCGATTCAGTGACGGCGTAAGAGATGTTACAGTTTTGTGTAACGAAGGAGTGTAGCAATGCACTCCTTTCCTTTTTTTTCTTCTTCAATTGATTGTGAATTGCCCAAAAGGAGGGTGAAAAAAAATTTCTGTTTGTAGAAATATCTGCCACAGGCTGTGAAAGATGTTCTACGTAATGGGAAATAAAGTAATTGAAGCAAACAATATGAACCTCCGCTCATCAAATCCATATTGGTTGTATCATACATCGCTGCTTCATACTTACAGTGCACTGAAGGAAAATTTAAATACGGATGTCGCCGTGATTGGTGCGGGCATCAGCGGGGCGTTGGTTGCGTATGCATTAGTGAAAGAAGGTTGTAAGGTCGCGATCATCAGTAAAGATCATGTTGGAACTGAAAGCACTTGTGCCAGCACTTCATTGCTCCAATATGAAATTGATACGCCGCTCCATGAACTCGCAAAAAAATCGGAAGGGAAAAAGCAGAGCGGAGCTATTGGCTATGTCATGATGCTATTGATGAATTAGAAATGATTCACGGCGCCATCGGTTTACAAAAAAATTTTGAGCGAAGAAAAAGTTTGCAATTCGCGCCGGTGAAAAAGGATGCTGATGCCTTGCAGCAAGAATGTGATGCAAGAATGCAGGCAGGAATAGAAGTGAGGCTGTACAATCAGGACGAAGTAAGAGATCAATTCGGCTTTGAGGCATGCGCCGCTTTGTATTCATCACAGGCAGCGCAACATGATGCATATCTGTTCACGCAAAAGTTAATAAAATGGTGTGCTGATCACGGTGCTGCCGTCTTTGATAAAACTGAAATCAATGATATCATCACTCATTCCCGGTCTGTCGAATTAGTGACATCCAGAAATTTAAACCTGAAGGCACGCCATGCAGTAATGGCAACAGGATACGAGGCGGTCCGCTGGATTGATAAAACCATTGCGCAACTGCACAGCACGTATGCCATCATCAGCGAACCATTTCCACAGCAATATTTGTGGAGAGATGAATGTCTCATTTGGGAAACTTCTCATCCATACCTCTACCTTCGTACTACTCCCGATCACCGGGTCATCATCGGTGGCAAGGATGAAATGTTTTCGAGTGCAGGCAAACGTGATGCACTTATTCACCGCAAGCAGCAACAACTTGAAAAGGCATTTCGCAAATTATTTCCGCACCTGGCTTTTGCTACTGAGTTTGCATGGGCAGGAACCTTTGCGGAAACGCGGGATGGATTGCCCTATATCGGCATCTATAAAAAAATGCCGAATGTATTTTTTGCCCTCGGCTTCGGAGGCAACGGAATTACATTCAGCCAGGTAACTGCAAACATCATTCGCGATATGATCATGGGTAAGAAAAATCCCGATCAACACATCTTCACTTTTGATCGTCTCAATAACACTTAAAATATTTTGCCTATTGCTTATTGCTCATTGCATTCTGCCTATTGCTTACTGCCCATTGTTTTTTTGCCAACTGCCAACTCCCAACTACTTTCCACGGTATGATGTTTGAAAACCCAGTCCCATGAACTACGGAAAAATAAAAACATTTGCTGTAAAGGATACCACTGTCAATGTCATCATTGAAACGCCCAAAGGAAGCCGGAACAAATACGCTCTCAATCCTAACACACAGATTTTCGAATTGAATAAAATTCTTCCTGTTGGGGCAGTGTTTCCTTTCAACTTCGGATTCATTCCACGCACACTTGCAGGTGATGGTGATCCCCTCGATATCATCGTGATCATGGATGAAGCTTCTTTTACGGGTTGCTTTCTCCGGGCGCGCGTTCTCGGAGTGATTGAAGCAACACAAACAGAGAATGGGAAACCTGTTCGCAATGATCGCATCATTGGGGTACCGGAGGATGAAGAGATCGAAAATGATCTCCGTACGCTACAAGATCTCCATGAGAACGTGGTTAAAGAAATTGAAAGCTTTTTTGTCTCGTACCATGCACAACGCGGAGTTGAATTCAAGCCCCTCGGTGTGGGCGGTCCAAAAGCAGCAATAAAAATTATCAAGGAAGCCCGGCGATGAATGCAATGGAATTACTCTGGGGACATGGCGAGCAACTCACACCACTGCAAATGGGTTGTCGTGCATTTGTAATGTTCTTCATTGCGCTGGCACTTATCCGCATTGCCGGTAAGCGCACCTTTGGAAAAAATTCGGCCTTCGACATTATCATTGGATTTATGCTCGGAGCTGTGCTGAGTCGTGGTGTAATCGGCGCATCACCCTTTTTCTCTACGGTAGCTGCCGGATTTGTGATGGTAGCTCTTCACCGTATCATTGCAAGGATCACAGTTACACAGGATTGGCTGGGGAAAATTGTGAAAGGCAGTAGCGAGCCGCTGTATAAGAAGGGAATTATTCAGTGGCACGAAATGAAAAAAGCTGCTGTGAGTGAAAAGGATTTAATGGAAAGCGTAAGAATGGAAGGCAATGTGAATTCGCTTGATGGAGTAGAAGAAGCATATATGGAGCGGAATGGCGAGATCAGCATCGTGAAGAAAAAGGAATAAACAAGTACGATCCTCCGCGCCAACATTGAAGAAGTTTCCTGCTGAATGACGGTTTGTTTCTGATCACTAAGTTAGCTGTCATTCAGGAATCTTCTTCGGTCTGTAACAACACTCACGATTTTTTACTGTGCGAAGAAGATTTCTTTCCCGAAGATTTTCGGGATGAAGATTTCTTCTTCGGAACTTTTCCTCCTGCTTTGCGTGCCTCGGACAATCCGATCGCAATTGCCTGCTTGCGACTCTTTACGGTCTTGCCGCTTTTGCCACTTTTCAATTCGCCACGCTTCATTTCGTGCATGGCTTTTTCAACTTTGTCCTGACTTTTCTTTCCGTATTTAGCCATAGGTTAGGATTTTAAGAAATGAATTCCAACACGTGTGCCATGTGAAATAATTTTTCTGTTCATTTCAATCAGAAAGATCAGCAAAAACTTAATGATAATTTTTTGTGCGATGTCGGCACAGCTTTTTCCGCTAATAGTGAAAATCATTTGGTATGAAAAACAAAACGCGCAAGCCGGTTTCCACAGAGGAAAATTCAAAGAGAAGTTCGGAAGAAAAAACTTCGGGTGGGAATGACGATTCAGGGAACAATCGTTCACAAAAAGAAAGCAATAAGGATTTTCCGGGCTACCCACACTATCCGGCGACTGAAGATATCTTCAATAACAGAGAAGAGAAGCTTCCTTTGGTTGAGGAAGAAGTAACTCAGCCGGAGAAAAATAATCCTCAATTACTTCCTGAAGATAAAATCCTGAATGAGAAGCCGGTTGAGAAATCTTTGTTGGAGGAAGATGAGGAAAGCAAGCCGGCATCAGAAGCCGATGTGACACCGGAAGAAATCATGCTTCTTGATTCTGATAATTTAAATGCTGACGGCGGTGACGATGATCAGTTAAGAAATCGAGTGACGCCCGTTGACATGAGTGGTGCCGATCTCGATGTCCCGGGAAGTGAACTCGATGATGCGGATGAAGCAGTAGGTGAAGAAGATGAAGAGAATAATCCCTTCAGTATCGGTGGTGACCGTCACGAAGGTTTGGAAGAAACTCCTTTGTAATGCCACGCAATCAACATTCAAATAGCAAATCCCGGGAGCTTTAGCGGGAATTCATTTTGATTTCCCGATTAAGGTATTTTGGCCGGAAGAAATAGTCAATGGGAAATTGATTGTTCACTAATGTGTGTCGCGTCTTCAATTTCTTCGGGGGTCAATGGATCAATTCCAATTCGAGAATGATGTACCAGGTTCGAGCCCAATAAACCTGCAACAAGTGTACAAAGAAATCCGGCTGCTGAAAGAAAAACTGCATTGCTGATGGCAGGTTGCAAAGTATTCCACTGTCCGCTGTTGTTGTATAGATTCACCACAAAGAATAATAAAGCTATTGTGTCGCAGAGCATGTGCTTCAGTCCAATGGATTTCACTTCTGCATCATCAGGAATTCCTAACGACCAATCGATAAATCCCGGCAAAGCACTGATGAGCGCCATTAATACTCCGGCAGCATTCGCAACATAGGCGGTCTTAAACCAAAATGAATCGTATGATAAAATGAAGACGAGATAACAAACAAATGTTGCTACGTAAAAAACAACAGGAAAAATAACCAGAATGGGTGGCAGTACCTTTTTGCTCATCTTAATTTTACGATGCATCCTCATAAAGTTTTGCGGTCATCATCAGTAACAAATGTGTTACCAATCCGCTTTGGTTTAGAAGGAAATTTTCCGCTTCCTGTAGCAAAAAAAAAGATCAGGTTCTGCCGGCACTCTTTGCTGATTGCGACTCTTTCCAGTAATTTTTAAGGGGACCGTCACTACCAAAGACCGGATCGTTTTCCGGCAAAGGCACCTTAGTAATTTCCGGAAGCGCATAAGTTATTTCATCCAGCCCTCCGTGCTTCATATCATAATCCATTCCGTCAGGATAGGCACCCACGCAGGAAAAATCTTTACTCGCGCTCAGGCATTTGTGTGCTACCCCCGCCGGAATGATCAGTACATCACCTTCCTGGAGATGTATTTTTGTTCCATCGGGGCCACCCACTATAATATGTGCTTCGCCCTTGCAAATACCAAGCACTTCATGCACGGTGCTGTGATAATGATGGTAATCATAAATACCATCTGTCCAGCTATTCTTCCATTCATTTTTCTTAAAAATCTTTTTCACTTTTCGATCAGGATGTTTTTCAAATGGTAATAGCACTTGTTTGTAAAGCAGCAACGGAAGCGAAGGATTGTTCGGAAATTCAGCCTTGGGGGGAAGAATGAATTGGAAAATTTCCGGCGAGATTATTTGATCCATAATTATAGTTTTTCAGAGTTTAGGGTGGACGTGCCATGACTCTACCCAAATATTCTAAGACTATAATCATGCTCAATAGATTCTAATGGAATTATGTATTGATTTTCTTTCTGTCGCTATAGCCTTTGCAGATGATGTAGAGGGATTTGCTCATAAGTTTCCACAGTTGGATTTCATTAAATGGATAAAAAATTTACCGGCAAAACTTTTTCATGGCACGATTCTTCACCAACTCAACCACCGTCAGGGTTTTTAAGCGCTGACGGAGTTGCCGTCGTACAAAATTGAAGCATGAAGATCGCACAGATTGCTCCGTTGTATGAATCCGTTCCACCGCAGTTGTATGGCGGAACAGAAAGAGTGGTTTCATATCTTACAGAGGAGTTGGTGCGTCAAGGTCACAATGTCACATTGTTTGCATCCGGAGATTCGGAAACAAATGCCTGCTTAGTTCCTGTCTGCAGGCAGGCACTACGTCTTAACAAAGGCATAGTGGATTCATTTGCTCCCCACATAGTGGAATTGCAGGAGGTGATTGAGCATGCCCATGAATTTGATGTGCTGCACTTTCATAATGATTATCTTCATTTCCCGGTCTCACAAATTTTAAAATACCCTCACCTCACAACATTGCACGGGCGGCTTGATATTGCTGAATTGCAGCCTCTCTATAAAAAGTTTGCCGAGATGCCCCTGATATCAATTTCAAATAATCAACGATTGCCATTAAAGAATGTGAATTGGATTGGAACCGTATATCATGGTTTGCCCATAGATGATTTGAAATTACAAGAAGGGCAAGGAAATTATTTTGCATTTCTCGGAAGAGTTTCTCCCGAAAAAGGAGTTGACAAATCAATTGACATTGCAAAACGCACCGGAATAAAAATCAAGATTGCCGCGAAGATTGACAAGGCCGATCAGGAGTTTTATGAAAAGGAAATAGCTCCTCTCTTTGATAACCCGCTCGTAGAATACATTGGTGAGATCAGTGAGCATGAGAAACAGGATTTCCTGGGAAATGCTTTGGCGCTGCTTTTCCCGATCAACTGGCCCGAACCATTCGGACTGGTGATGATAGAGGCGATGGCAACCGGAACTCCTGTGATTGCTTTTCGCAGCGGGTCAGTCCCGGAAGTGATTGATGATGGGGTTACGGGTTTTGTAGTTTCCACTGTAGATGGAGCTTTTGAAGCAGTTTCAAAGCTTGAGCAGCTCAACAGAAAAAAGATTCGCGGAGTTTTTGAAGCTCGCTTCACGGCTGAGATCATGGCAAAAAATTACCTGCGCTTCTATGAAACAATGATTGATAAAAGCCCTTCTAAAAAAAATTACCGGGGCATCCATGACCATCACAGCGAAAGTTTCAGTTCTTCGCCCCGAAAAGAAATTAAACAGGATGATGTTGCTTAATCATTTTCGCCCACTTGCTTTTGTTAATCATTGTAATTATTCCTGCACATCTTTGAATCATGGCTGACAACCCAATCATACAACTCGAAAACAAATTTTATATCGCAGCCAATTCGAGCTATGCCGATACGCAGGTGAAAGTGCTGAATCACATTGACACCTTTGGCATCTTTGACCGCTGGGGTGACATAGGGCAGTTCGGAGATGAAGCGCCGGGAATTTATCATGAAGGCACACGCTTCATCAGCGGGCTTGAATTCCGGTTGAATGGTGAGCGACCGCTAATGCTCAGCAGTGCCATTAAGGAAGAAAATGAAATCCTTTCTGTTGATCTCACCAATGATTCTTTTCCTCTTTCAGAAAAAGAACCCGACAAAAAAATTCCGAAAGGAACGATACACATTGCGCGCAGCAAGTTTGTACGTAACGGAGCATGCCACGAGCGCATTCACTTTTATAACTACGGAAACCAGAAAGCGCACTTCACCTGCTCGCTCTCTTTTGAAGCGGACTTCAAAGACATTTTCGAAATACGCGGAATCAAAAGAGAAAAGCGCGGTGAAATTTTCGAGATCAAACACACATCGGGGCATCGGCTTTCAATTAAGTACGCGGGGCTGGATAAGATTTTACGTGAAACGGAAATTGTATTAGCACGCCATCCCGATCACTGGCCGAATCAATTCACTGCTGAATATGCTATTTCAATGGAACCACATTCAGCATTCGAACTGGAGTATTCGGTTTTTTTTATCATCGGAAATGAACAGAATGGGAACCATGTTGATTTCATTGATGCTCATCAGCGCCTGGAGAGTGAGCGAAAAAAGATGAGGGAAGCTATTCCTGCCATCTTTACTTCCAATGAGCAATTCAATCACTGGATTAATCGCTCGCGTGCCGACCTGCTTTCTCTTCTGGCAAAAACAAAATATGGTTTCTATCCCTATGCCGGTGTTCCGTGGTATAACACCCCATTCGGCAGAGATGGCATCATCACCGCATTGCAGATTTTATGGATTGCACCGGAAGTAGCTCACGATGCTTTGATCTTTCTTGCTAAAACACAGGCTACGGAAATCAATGCGGCATCCGATGCAGAACCCGGGAAAATTTTTCATGAGTTCCGCGGCGGTGAAATGGTAGAGTTGGGTGAAATTCCTTTTAAAGAATATTATGGTTCAGTAGATGCAACTCCGCTCTTCATCGTGTTGGCGGGTACGTATTACAAGCGAACTGGTGACCTGCATACCATAAAAAAAATCTGGGGCAACATTGAAGCTGCGCTGGAGTGGATCAAAAAATATGGTGACATTGATAATGATGGGTTGTTAGATTATCATCACAAAAGTGTGAATGGGTTGATCAACCAGGGATGGAAAGACTCTCTCGACAGCATGATGCATGCGGATGGAACATTGGCTGAGCCGCCGGTTGCCTTGTGTGAAGTGCAGGGATATGTATATGATGCAAAACTGAAAGCGGCCGACCTCGCTGCTGCATTAAACAAAAATGAATTGGCTGAAACCCTTCGCCGTGAAGCGATGCAACTGAAGAAACAGTTCAACGAACAATTTTGGGATGAAGAATTGAAAACCTACGCCATGGCACTTGATGGCAGCAAGCAACCATGCAGGGTAAAATCATCCAATGCCGGTCATGCATTGTTTTCAGGTATCGCTGATGTCTCAAAAGCCCGGGCACTGGTAGATACGCTGATGAGTGAAGAGCTCTTTTCAGGATGGGGTATTAGAACATTGGGTTCCAGGGAAGTGCGGTATAACCCGATGAGTTATCACAACGGATCGGTGTGGCCTCATGATGTATCGCTCATTGCTTCGGGATTTTCTAAATATGGTTTCAGAAAAGAAACCCTTCAATTGACTGCCGCATTGTTTGATGCATCACTTTTCATCGAACTTCAGCGGTTGCCGGAGCTGTTTTGCGGGTTCGACAGAAGAAAGGGTGAAGGCCCCACGGCCTACCCGGTTGCGTGCTCACCGCAGGCGTGGAGTGTAGGAGCCGTTTTCAAAATGCTTGAAGCATGTCTTCATATTGAAATTGATGGCGTGAATAAGAAAGTAATTTTCAGAAAACCTTTTCTTCCTGAGTTCATTGATAATATTTCCATTACCAATCTGAAACTCGGTGATGAAGATTCATCTTTTGAACTTCACCGCTACAAATCTGATACGGGAATAAACATTGTTAAGCAACCGGCAGATTGGGAGATTAACTGGATTAAGTGAATATCTTTTTTTAGCCAAATAAAAAAACCGTCCTATTGAGACGGTTTTTTTCATTCCACAAAATTGCAATTCCTATTTCATATCCTTGTCCATCTTCTTGCATTCTTCCTGGCACTTCATGGCTTCGTCAAGATGCTTTTGCAATCCCGGCAACATGGAACTTGCCCAGTTTTTTGTATCTGCATCCACACCATCGGTAATTTCTTTTTGGAATTTGTCAATAGCATCCTTATGTCCGCTTACCATCATATCGCAATAATCTTCATCAACGTTCTTCGGTTTAGCATCAGCAATCTTTACTGAGTCACTGATGTCGCCGGAAGTAAGGTTCGTAGGGATGGCAATGTTTTTACTTTTTGCCAATGAAGTAAGATCATTGTAAGCTTTTTGATGATCGTCAATCATCATTTGCGCCAGTTGCTTGGTGTGAGCCATCATAGCATGAGCGAGTGCTGCCTCGCTCACATGAATTTCCTTAAGATTGACAGCGGCGGCATCCACCATAAACTGAGCATCATTTTTCTCCTGCTTCGCAACAGTAGTATCATTATGTTCTTCGGCTGCTTCTTTAGTGTCCTCCTGCTTAGGTCCGGAGTTACAAGCACCAAAAGCAAAAAGTGTTGCTGCAGCGCAGAGCACCAAAAGTTTTTTTGAAATTAAAGTTTTCATCGTTGGTCTGTTTAGGTTAGAAATTTCTTTTGCAATGAGTTGCAACACAAAAACATGCCATCGTTATTCTTACAACTGACTTACCTCTAAAGAGTGCATAAAAATGGTTCATTGTCGTGTTGAATTAATTACTCATGGAAAATTTTTTTCAGGGGTATTCGTAGAAATAATTCCTCGCAGACCGGTTGTGATGAACAATTGGCTGAAGAAATTTTTTCAATAACTCATTAAGAAAATAGTAAATCACTCTGAAGCACCTGCTGACCGCTATAGGGGAATTTCAAAAGTGTGAAACATAAATTCCGCTACGAAAGATTGAGCGACTTCATTTTGTTGTATAACGTTTTGCGGTCTATGTTCAAAAGCTTGGCAGCTTTCGATTTGTTATAGTTCACTTGCTTGAGCACGTTAAGAATCATTTCCTGTTCTGCCACCTGCGCCGCTGATTTTAAACTTGGTCGTGCATTTTTCTCATCTCCGTTCAGGTGGTTTTTATCTTCATTAAAATTAAACTTATCAAAGTGAGTCAGTTCCTGGGGTAGTGTGCTGAGTTCAATGATGGCTGTATCAGACAACAGCGCCGCTCGCTTGATCACGTTGTTCAGCTCGCGCAAATTTCCCGGCCATTGATAACGATGGAACAAACGAATCACTTCGTCACTAAAGCCGGTGATCGTTCTTCCTAATTCTTCATTAGCTTTTGAAAGGAAGAATTCCGCAAAGAGCATGATGTCTTCGCCCCGCTCACGAAGCGGCGCCACATGAATGCTGAATTCATTGAAACGATAGAAAAGATCTTCCCGGAATTTGCCTCTTGATACAGCATCAGTAAGTTTTTCATTTGAGGCGATAATGATGCGCACATCAATTTCCGTTTCGCGCGTGCTTCCTAACCTCTTTACCTTTCTTTCCTGTATAGATCGCAACAGAGAAGTTTGAATATCATAAGAAAGGTTTGCGATTTCATCTAAAAAAATTGTTCCGCCATTGGCAAATTCAAAGGATCCTTCCTTGGCGTTAATGGCTCCCGTGAAAGCGCCTTTCTCATGACCAAATAATTCACTGCCGGCCAGTTCTTTGGACAGTGCCCCGCAATCGACAGCCACGAAGGGATGATTGCTTCGTTTACTTTTTTGATGAATAGATTGCGCTACAGATTCCTTTCCCGTTCCGCTTTCGCCATAAATAATCACGCTATAATTTGTAGGTGCCACCAATTCAATTTCACGCTCGAGTTCCAGTGAAATTTTACTGGTACCCACAATGTATTTTTGGTTTGAATCATATTTTCGAAGGGATTGCACACCCGGAACAGGCGCGGCTTGCTTCGCCTCACTTCCTGTGTTAATTCGGGGAGAAGTTTTTTCCGAAAGAGCTTTTTCAAGAATGTTCAAAATTTCATCGGGTAGCAATGGCTTGATGATGTAGTCATAAGCGCCGTTTTTAATTACATCAATCGCCACCTTCACATCAGAATAACCCGTGATGATGATGACAGGGGTTTCGGGACTTATTTCTCTCACAACCATGAGCACGTCTCTGCCATCCATACTTCCCAAGCGGAAATCACAGAATACCAGGTCGAATTTTTCTTGTTTGAAAAGCTCGATGGCTTGTTTGCCATTGTGTGAGGTCTTAACATCGTATCCTTTCTTGGAAAGGAAGCGTGATAACATCATGCAGATGTCCACGTCGTCGTCTATTATCAAAAGTTTATGTTTCGCCATAGCAAAGACTAAAGTGGATTATGATTGCATCGAATGAATGTTTTTAAGCGCTCCGATTACCTGCTCACGATTGAAAGGTTTTCTGATAAACGCATTTACCTCATATATTTTTGCTTTCTTCATTTCACCTGCTGAGTCGAATGCGCTGATGATCATGATTGGTATTTTGGGATTTAGATTTCGAAATGAGGGGACGTCGTCAAGCCCATTTCCGTCAGGCAAATGTATGTCAAGAAAGACTACATCCGGCTGATACGCAATGAACCTGAGTTTGCCTTCTGCCAGTGAATGAGAACTCTTAGTGTCGTACCCAAGACCCTCCAAAATTGATGAAAGCAATTTACAGATATCTTTCTCATCATCAATGATCAAAACTTTTTGTTTCGAACCTGTGATTTCCCTGTATTGATTGAGTGTATCCCGCTTCACAATTCCTGCGAATTTTTACTGTGATTCTAAACTTTCTAAAAATGGTAAACAAAGGATAAAAACATCTTTGCATTAACTGCTTGCTTGCAACCGTTTCCTTGATCGGCGTTGCATGACATAGACAAGTACTCGCTTGAGTACCATGAAAACTACAGCACTCCCTATACCCTTTCGGTTGCGAAACCACGCGTTCGAAATCATATTCAGAACAAGATTCTTTCCTGCATGGAGCAGATCACTCTTCGTTTCAGGATTGTCATTGAAGTCGTTTATGAAACGCTTCAGGAGCATTGCCGGTTGAATGAGATATGACATCTCCCTGAACCGGTGAGCAATTTGAGTTTCCTGCTCGAAGGCTCGCGCATGAAGCTCCATGATTTTCATTTTGAGTTGCGTTCGATTCTCAATTTTTTCCGTCATAATATGAGGAATCATTTTTTCAGGAATTGTTTGATGAACCGATTTTCAAGCGGGATATGGATGCCTTTCTCCCTGATAATCACCAATAGTATTGTAACTATCAGGTAAAATCCGGCAACAATAAAATAACCGGCATTTTTGGTTTCCGTAATCACGCACAAATAATTTGCAACTGCCCAGCTGATAAAAAGCAGAAAGAACATTCCCGCAACCAACAGAAGAAAGAAGCCGATTAGTGCTGCCAGTATTTCGGAGGCAGAGTGAATCAGCTTCAGTCTTGTTAAGTCATAGCGGGTATTCAGGTAATCCTTTACCGTTTCTACCAACTCCTCACCCTTATGCTCGATTTCGTTGTGCATGATAAAAAATTAATGCCCCTATTTTTAAATGGATGTTTAAACAGCTCCGCCTTCTTCCTGTTCGCGAAGCAGATCGCTGATAGTATCAGATGCTTTATTCTTGAGTGAACTTACATAGTTCATTCCTGCTTCCGCTTTTGACCTGACTTTATCACTGATTTTTCTCGCTCCTTCACTCAGATTCTGTCGTGTTTCTGCTCCCGGTGCGGGTGCATATAAAAGTCCGAGAATGGTGCCTACGGCAGCACCGGCGAGAAATGCCGCTAAAATTTTTGATCCGTCGTTCATGATGTTAGTTGTTTTAAAGGTTAGTAATTAGTTTTTTAAGTTTAGAGTTGCTCAATCATTGCCCTTACTTCTTCTTTTGATTTTCCGATTTTTTTCTGGAGACGACCTAACAATTCGTCTTCCTTCCCTTCTTCAAACAAGAGATCATTATCAGTAAGGTCGGCATAATGCTGTTTCAGTTTGCCTTTTACCTGGTTCCAATCACCTTTCAATTTCAGGTTTGTCATTGCGTTTAAATTTTTGAGTGAAGAAATATTTTTCAAACTGGAGTATCGCCGCGAATTAATCTAATTAGAATAGCGATGATTGCGAGCACCAACAAGATGTGAATCAAGTAGCCGGCGCTATAAACAAAAGCTCCCAATGCCCATCCGATGATCAGTATTACTGCAACAATGTAAAGTAGGTTGCCCATGTTGTTTTGTTTTTGTGAATTTACTTCATTAGAAAAAGCGTGCCTTAACATATCCGTTTTATTTTTGAGAGAGGAGCAAGATATTTTATTGTGAAATTTAATTAGGCTCTCAGTGGGTCACCCTCACCTTTAACCGGCTTCTTCCTCTCAATTAATTTATTTTCTACCCAAACTGCGTAGCGATTAGGTTTAATTGCAGAACCGTATCGTTGTACGTAGACTTGAGTAAACTCTGCCCCAAAATACAGAATAGCTGCGGAGTAATATACCCAGACCAGGACAAGAATTATCGAACCTGTTGCTCCATATGCCGTGATCACCCGATTGCTTGATAAGTAATATCCTATGATAAATTTTCCGGCGATAAATAATAATGAAGTCACCAGTGCACCAATGGCAACATCCTTCCACGCGATCTTTGCATCCGGAAGCACTTTAAAAATGATGGCAAAAAATACTGAGATAGCTCCAAATTGTAAGAGGTAATCCACCAGTAAAAGCAAATTAATGTTTATCCCGCGTAGAATAAAATTCAAACGATCGCTTAGTAAGGCGAGAAATCCATTTATGATGAGAGCGACCAGCATTACAAAGCCAATACTTATTATCAGAGAGAATGAAATGAGCCGGTTGATAACGATCTTGATAAAACCTTTTTTGGGTTTTACCTTCAGTCCCCAAATCATGTTGATGGAATCCTGGATCTCACCAAAGATGCCGGAGGCAGCCAGGATTAATGTAATAATGGCTACAATTGTTGCCCATTTGGTATCGCCGGAAAGGTGAAGGGCCTTGATCATTTCCTGAATTTGCAGAGCTGCTTTATCTCCAACAAGTCCGTTAATCTGTCCGAATACTTTTCCCCGAACCGCATCTTCACCATAAAAAATTCCGGTGATGGAAATGAGCATGAGGAGTAATGGAGGCAGAGCAAAAATGGTATAGTATGCCAAAGCAGCACTCAATTTCAAGACCCGATCCTTGGCAAAGTTGCTGATGGCTTGTCTGACCACTTCATACAGGGAGCTAAATATTTTTTTCACGGAGAGAGATTAATGCTGTTTATGTCATTTCAAATGTAGTTCCACCCTTGCAAAAGGTGGAATACAGAATATGATAAAGAGACAATAAGAATTAGCTGATGGCTCGATTTTTCCAACTTCAAGTTTAATAACTTTGATAAATATGAAAAAGTCCCTGAAAATTTTATTGGTAGAAGATGATGAGGACGATTACTTTCTCACAAAGGAATTACTAAAAGAAACAGGACAGAATTACGAATTAACGTGGGCGCCGGTCTATGACGAGGCCCTTGAAATGATCAACACCAAATCGCATGATGTTTATCTTATTGATTATCGCCTCGGTAAAAATAGCGGACTTGATGTGCTGAACTACATCACTTCAAAAGAAATTTCATCTCCGGCAATTATTCTCACCGGACAGGGCGATCCCAGGATTGATCTTCAGGCGATGCATAGCGGTGCTGCAGATTATTTGGTGAAAGGGACGTTCGATGCAAGTACTCTTGAGCGAACCATACGGTATGCTACAGAGCAGGCTGCTTTGGTGCGCATGCTTCGCGAGAATGAAAACAAATACCGCAACGTTTTTGAAAAGTCGCGCGATATCATCTTCATGATGAACCGGGATGGAAAAGTGCTTGATATTAATTCGGCGGCAATGAATATTTTCGGTTATCAGGATCCTGAGATTTTCGATTTTGGGAAGAGAAATTTCTTTGCTACCGAGGAAGATTATAAGCTCATACACGATGCTTTCACAGAGGGGAAAGAAATTTATAACGGCGAAATTTCTTTTGTTTCAAAAACAGGAAACAAAATTCCATGCATCTTAAACACCACGCTGCTTGATAAGGAGAGAGGAATTTACATGGGCATCTGTCATGATATTTCGGAGCGGAAAAAGATTGAAGAGACTCAGCGATCGGCGGATAAGTTCATTGCTTCAGGGAGAATTGCACGCACACTCGCTCATGAAGTTCGGAATCCTCTTACCAACATCAATTTGGCCGTGGAGCAGTTGGAACAGGATAACTCCACTTTGGAAGACAGGCAAATGCTGTTGGATCTTATAAGCCGAAATAGTGATCGTATTAATAACCTGGTGACGCAAATGTTGCAATCCACCAAATTTGAGGAACTGGGTTTAAGAGATCATAACCTCAATGAGCTTATTGAAGAAGCGCTGGATGAGGCGAAGGACCGCATTCAATTAAAAGGGATAAGGGTTAAAAAAGAGTTTTCTCCTGATATATGCAGTGTTCGCATTGATCCTGAAAAAATGAAGATTGCTATTCTTAATATTATCATCAATGCGATAGAAGCCATGGAAAATTCTGCAGGCACTTTGGAAATTACTACCCGTAAAGAAGAAGATAAATGCATTATCACCATCCATGACAATGGTCCTGGTATTAAGCCGGAAGATCTTGACCAGTTGTTTGTTCCTTTCTTTACTAACAAACCGCATGGTACCGGCCTGGGCCTCACTACTGCCCAGAACATCATTCTCAATCACAAGGGAACTCTTCGGGTGAACAGCGAAAGAGGAAAAGGAGCCACCTTCACCATCGTGCTGAAACTTTAAACTTTATTCTATCGGCCGAGGTTTGCACCGACCGAATTGGCGGATAAAATTTCGGCGGGTGAGGACAGGCTGACCGAGAATTCAAAGACTCAAAAAAATTCCTTCGGAATTGATTTGTATTCGAAGAAAAAAATTTCAAAATCTTAGTTCTCGGTCAACCTGAGGACACCTGCCGGTAGAAAAAATATTTAAGTACTTTTCGCGAAACAAGACCCCTGCTTATGCAGGAAAAACTGCTTACCACCGTTGCTTCTATGAAAATATTGCCTTTATGAAAATCTGCCTCATCTTAATACATTTCCCTTGAAACATTCCATCATTCTTTTGATTCTAATTTTAACTGCAGCGACTGCCCATGGACAGTGCACTTGCAGTACTCCCGGCTCAGAGCTCATCATCAACGGAAATTTTAATTCTGGCGACAGTGGTTTCAGCAGCAGTTATTTTTACGAAAGCGATAATAGTAATCCGGGAGAGCATCATTATGGTATTGAGACCAACACTTCATCTATGTACGGACTTTGGAGGGACTGTAGTGACCACACCTCCGGTACAGGCAACTATATGTGGATAGGGCCAGTGTTGCAGTTAAGTCAGTTTGGAAATAACGATGCATGGGAGGAAACAATGACAGTGAGTAAGAATACTGACTACCTGTTTACGATGTGGTCATCGACGCTAGGCATTGATGAGTCAGATGTTTTTGTTTTGATCAACTATGACACATTGATACCTCATTTCAAAACACCATCGGCTTTTAATAATTGCGTTTGGGGGAAGAAGTGCATGACCTGGAATTCTGGCAATTTCACGAGTGCGACTATTCAAATTGTTCCGTGGTATAGCGGCCCTTTCGGAGCCGCTGCCATGGCGATCGACGATCTTTCTTTTCATTCGTGCAATGCTCTATCTGCCATTGATAAAGCTGATAACAGTTTCATTTCTGTTTCTCCCAACCCTTCTCACGGCGTGTTCAATTTGTATGGAAACAATGAAGGTGACATGCTTCGAATATCATTAACCAACATTGCAGGACGTGAGCTTATTTATAACGAAGTGAAGTGTGCAACAAATGAGAATCATATTCGGCTTGATTTTACAGCGTTCGATTCCGGTTTGTATTTCCTAAGAGTAGTAACATCGAAAGGGATTTTTGCACGTAAGATTTGTATTCAAAAGTGATAGAATTATGATATCACCCTTTTCCAAAGTTTAAAACTTTGGAAAAGGTCTTCACCGCAAAGCATATAACTCATAACGCATAGCTCACCTTCACACTTGCATTTAGAAATTATTGAACGGTTGCAGAGAATGCGCCATTCATAATACTTATATGAAGTGAGTCAAGCAGAAAATCTCCAGAGAAGCTTCCACAAATTTTTCCTCCCGGAGAATCGTATTGTGCCACCGTAAGAGTTCCGGAGTTGGAAACGATAGGGAAACCATGATCAGTCAACCAAATAGTTGCTTGGCCTGTTGAAACGGGATTGCCGGTTTGTCCGTACGGAATAACAGTATAAGCGCCTGTATTTTGTCCATAAAATCGGATAGATATTTCATTATAAATCGAAGAATCAGTAAGAGTAGGACCATCAATGATAACGGTGGTATAATCAGCATTTGATACCTTGGCAGCAACAGCGTGAAAGGTGTTTGCAGATGAATCGAAATGATGAATGATGTTACCAGTTGAATAACCATTTTCATATCCGAAGTTTGGACAATCGAGTTGTTGATTTGAATCTTTCTTGCAGGCACAGAAAGAATAAATTACCAGTATCAAAATAAATATTTTCAAATTACTCATCGGTTTTAACATCAAATATTAAAATGCAAGATACCAACCTTTTCCAAAGTTCGAAACTTTGGAAAAGGTCTTCACCCGCTGATAGCTGAATTGCACCACCTGCGGAAATGTTTGGAGAAAAACGTGCTGGGAGATTCACCCGGTGGTGAAGATTGAGGCGGTGGATTGAGCAAAGTGGCTTTGAAGACCAACAAAGGAAAAAAGGAAAAATTCCCCTTGCTTATTGGATTGTATGATATCTTAGAATACTCCACGATTCAACGTAGTCAGTTGTATCAATTGGCAGTTGAAACTTTATGACGCCAATATTTTTCTGGAAATAGAGTGTGGCGCCTGTATAAGTGGAAGTGGTCTTATAAACATCGAGATAGAGATTTCCATTGATAGCGATAGCGTCAAACAGATCCCATTGATCCACGTTTGGGTAGTCCCTGACAGAAGGAATTAAGTACTGACCAAGTCTATTACCATTCATGTAAAAGTAAACTTCCGATGAATAAGAAGAATACTGAATTGAATCTTCAGAGATGCTTGACGTTGCTAGCGAATTAATTTGCTCCCCATCAAAACTTGACCCACCGGAAGGCCCCGTCTCTTCATTGCAACCTTCACTTAAATCAGGAGAATGTGTCCAAAATGTTGAATCAAATACAACTGAGAAACTATCAAGCTGAAGAGTAGAATCATTCTGATACACCCAGTAACTTCCTTTTAGAAAATAGCCATAGTCCTTACATTCCTGAGGCACATAATAAGTTCCTCCGCATTCTCTGGGAGCGCAACCAAAGAATATTAAGCCTACCAATAAAAATACAGCTAAAGGGAACAGACAATTGTCTTCAAAAAATTTCATTGCCACAAACTTTTCAAAAGATGAAAGATAGGAAAGTTTACGCGAACTGGTCGGCGAGATTCCCCTAACTCGTGCAAGTTTCATGATTCCCTAAAAAAACAGCGCAGGAAACCCAATTCCCACGCTGTCGTACGGAAAAATATATTCTTTCTTCCCTCGCTCATTTAAACTTATCAGGAAACTGTTTCATAATTCCCTCTGTAAGCATATCAGACATCCTGAGTATTTCATCATGTACTTTATCATAAGCAATCACATCCGCCGGATAATCTTTTTTCAATCGTGCTGTTGCTTCATCAGTTGTAAGCTTCAAGTGATCGTGCATCATCATTTTCATATCTTCCAATTTCCAATTAGGATTTGCTTTGCTGAGAAAGACGGAAATCTCGTCCGCATTATCCGTCCATTTTTTATTTGCAACATCGAAGGCAGCCGGATCCCCTTTCTTTGCTGCGGTGAGTAATTCAGCAGCAGTAGTGATGTGTACCTTCAATAGTGCTGTGAGTTTATTTCCTGCTTCATCACCATATATCGGCTTGATTGCATTTCCTATGTCTTCCTGATTTTTGAGTAATCGCGCTACGGCCTGATCGGTACCCGGCAAATCATCCATAATACAAAAGATGACATTGCGTGTCCATGTAACGTGGTCTTCCCAAAGCTTGCGCATGTCGGTTCGCAGGTCTCCCCTGGAGATTCCTGTGAGGGAAGGATTGGAGTGCCATTGATTCGACACGCCAATGAAGGCGGCAAAGAATAACACGATGACTCCAATAATTTTGGTTTGTTTTTTCATGATGGTTTAGATTTCGTGAGCCAATACTTACACAAATCCTGCGCCTGCATATAAGCCATGCGTCTTCATTTAAAAAAGGAAAGCAGCGCAGAAGTTATTCCGCACTGCTATTCGCATATACACAAACCATTAGATTTTCCGCCGAATGTTATTCCTTGCTTGCTTCTTCGTTCACATAAGATTCAGCAATGGCAGTTAGTGTTTTATCGGCCTCGCCTTCCTCATCAAGTGTGGTTTGTAAAATTGCCGCCGCATCTTCATAACCCAGCACGCGGGCAATGGTGCGCAAGCATCCGTAGGTCGCCATTTCATAATGCTCCACTTTTTGGGCAGCGAATATCAAACCCACATCGCGCGTCATTGTTCCGGCATCAGTCTCGCTGACAATGCCATTAGCTTCTTCTACAAGACCCGCCATAGCGTCACATTTTTTTGCAACTGCTTTTTTTTCGAGGATTGAAAAAACTTCTTCAAGTCTGCTCACGTGTTCTTCGGTGACTGCAAGATGATCCTCAAAGGCGCTGCGTAAATCTTCTGAAGTGGATGCTTTTGCCAATTTTGGAAGTGCCTTTACGAGGTGCTTTTCTGCCCAGTAAATGTCTTTCAGCTCATCCACAAAAAATTCCGTCAGCTCGGTATGCTCACCCGAAGTTTCGGCTTCCGATGTTTCTTCAGCGTCCATTTCATCACTTGAACTTTTTTTACGCGAAGCTTTGGCTTCAGTTCCCTGATCGCTGCTGCGTCCTCTCGAATTCGTAGCGCGATCTGATTTTTCTTTCTTCATGTCTTTCATAGATTTTTTTGGATTTAAGAATTATTGTTTAAAAATTGCGATACGCGTATCGCGTATCGGGTACTTACATCTTAGGTTCCTTCACTGAGGGATGCTTCTTCGAAGGTGAATCCGGATTCTCACTCGGCATCTCCCGGTTGGGAAGTTTCTTCGACGGATCCTCTACTTCCTGTTCACCCTTAGGTTGGTCGCGGTCTTCATCAGCAGGTGGATTATTTTCCTGTCTTTCATTCGGACGATCGGTCGGATTATTTACGCGATTACGATTCTCCTGATCCTCACCGGTTGTGTTACGTTCTGACTGGTTCCGCGTATCATTTGTTTGCGGATTATTGGATTGATTTTTTTTCGAACCTGAATCCTGATTTGGATTTCCGGGGTTCTGAGGGTTGTTCTTCATAATGAGTTAATTTTTATGTGAAAATTTCGAAAGCAGAACTTAAAAGAATCTTGCCAGAAAAAGCCAGTTGATATAAGATTGACTTAAATCACTAAGTACAGTGTATTTGCGAAGGAAATTGTGAATCTGTTGTGCATGGCGATAATAAAAACCGTGGAAAGCAGCTACACGATTCGGGGAAAAAATTTCACCCGAATTTTCCCAATAAGAAATATTATGTGAGGAAGAAATAAATTGAATATGAGGGGAAGGCGCAATCCCATTTTCCAAAATCTTATGCTATGGATCGTTGAAAGAAAATAACGATCATAATTAGTTCACTGACATTTGTCGCTTTAATTGTGACAAGTTTCTTATCTTTACAACGCAGAAAAAATTCTGATCGTCATGGCAAGAACAATAGTGCTGTCAGAGAAAAACATCTCATACCGTTCTATAGATGATAAAAATGCCTTGTCATTTATTAATGCAGTAAAGCTGGGAATTGCATTTCCTCTGTTTCATTCCATAATGAAGAACAGTCCGTTCTCTATGAATGAATGGTCGAACTATTTGCATCTTTCAGCGCGAACGTTGCAGCGGTACAAGAAAGAGAGGAAATCATTTGATTCGACTTCAACTGAAAAAATCCTGGAGATTACTATGTTGTGTAAGCTGGGGCTTGAAGTTTTTGGAGACAAGGAAAAATTTAACTCGTGGCTTAGCCGCAAGAATGTGGCGCTCGGTGGCGTAAAACCAAAAGAGCTGCTCGATAATTCATTCGGGATTGACGTATTGAAAGATGAATTGCTTCGTATTCAACATGGCATTCTTGCATGATTGTATATCGACTTACCCGCGCCGAATTCAGCACTGATTTTTCCGGTGCCGGTGCTGCAAAAAGCGGAGGTCGCTGGAATAGCAAAGGCATTGAAATGATTTACACCTCTGAGTCCAGGGCACTTTGCGTGGCTGAGGTTGCCGTGCATGTTGGCCTGGGAAATATTCCGCTTAATTATTTGCTGGTGACCTTCGAGATACCCGGCAACATCCGCATCAAAGAATTGAATCCTTCCTCGCTGGCATCAGATTGGAAATCATTTCCACACGTGAATTCTACGCAGGAAATAGGGGATGGGTTTGTTCGGGAGAAGAAATTTCTTGTGCTTAAAGTGCCTTCGGCTGTGGTGCAGGGTGATTCAAATTTTCTAATTAACCCGAATCATCCGGAAATAAAAAAAGTGAAAATCGTTAAAACCGAACCATTCAATTTTGACGAACGATTATTTATAAAGTAATAACCCGATTCTTAATTCCGGCAGAAAGAAATATTGAAAAGGGCCACGCATTTCACCGGAATGATCTTGACGAAGATATTTCGATTGCAGGTGTTCGCATTCATTCTTTACGTGAAAAAATCTCTCATCTTCTCAAAAATATTTTTCTCATTCTTCGAAGGATGCGGCTTAAAATTATTGGAGTTCCGTAATTTTTCGAGCGTGGCTTGTTCGTCCTTTGTGAGTTCTTTGGGAACCCAGACGTTTACGTGAATGAGCTGATCACCCGTGCCATAAGAATTTACATTCGGAACACCCTTTCCTTTCAGCCGGAAAATCTCTCCCGCCTGTGTTCCTGGTTTGATTTTGATTCTTGCTTTGCCTTCAATGGTGGGAACATCTACTGAAGTACCAAGCGCCGCATCTACGAAAGAAATATAAAGTTCATACACAACATTGTTTCCATCCCGTGTGAGCTCCTCATGCTGCTCTTCTTCAATCAGGATGATCAAATCACCTGCAGCACCGCCGCGTTCACCGGCATTTCCTTTTCCGCTGAGTGAAAGCTGCATGCCTTCACCTACACCTGCAGGAATGTTCACATCAATCGTTTCTTCATTATACATTCTTCCCTCGCCGTGGCAGGTAGAACATTTTGCGGTGATCATCTGCCCTTCTCCATGGCAGGTAGGGCATGTTGTAGTAGTTGCCATTTGGCCGAGCATCGTATTCGTGACACGCCGAACAACGCCACTCCCTTTACACGTAGAACAGGTTTGAAAAGATTGTTTGTCTTTCGCTCCCGTACCGTCACATGTTTTGCAGGTGACATACTTCTTAACCCGTATTGTTTTATGTGCGCCTTTGGAAACTTCTGAAAGAGTAAGAGGAATGGTAACGCGAAGATTGCTGCCGCGAACTCCTCTGCCGCGAGTGCTCCTGCCTCCACCGCCACCGAAAAATGCATCGAAGGGGCTGCCGCCGCTGCCACTGAACTCAGAGAAGATGTCGCCGAAGTTAGCAAAGATGTCTTCCATGCGCATGCCGCCGCCACTGAAGCCCCCTCCACCGTTACCTCCCAATCCAGCATGTCCAAATTGATCGTAGCGTTTTTTCTTGTCCGCATCACTTAGCACTTCATACGCTTCAGCCGCTTCCTTAAATTTATCTTCCGCAGCTTTATCTCCCGGATTGCGATCAGGATGAAATTGCATGGCTACTTTGCGATACGCCTTCTTGATTTCCGCGTCCGTTGAAGTACGGCTTACTCCCAATATTTCGTAATAGTCTCTTTTGTGTGCCATTTTGTATTCTACCATTTACGATATACGTATTACGACTTGCCTCGCTGATTTAGTCGTATTATGTACATCGTATCTTGTAATTTTTATTTCCCTACCACCACCTTCGCGTGGCGAATAATTTTATCACTGAGATAATACCCGCGTTCGATTTCATCTGCTATTCTCCCTTTCATGCTCTCATCCTGAACAGGAACCTCGGTGATGGCTTCATGCAGTTCAGGATTGAAAACTTCACCGATCGAATCCATGGCTCTCAACCCTTTTGATTCAAGAATCGAAATGAGCTTCTGATAAATGAGTTTTACACCTTCGGTCATTGGATCCTCTGTGGCCTCCATTTGTTTGAGCGCCCGCTGAAAATCATCAAGCACCGGAAGTAAGGAACTGACTACTTCAATGCCGGCAGTTTTAATCAGCTCGATTCGCTCCTTCAAATTCCGCTTTCTGAAATTATCGAAGTCGGCAAACAGGCGCAGGTATTTATCGTTGAGTTCGGCAAGTTGTTGCTTCAGCTCTTCATTTTCTTTTTTCTCTGCAAGGTGTCCTTTGGGCAATTTATCTTTTTTAGAGAAGCCTAATTTCTTAAACAGATCATTTCCTTCTTCCCTTCCTTCTTTCATCTCATCATGATTGTGTTCAGAAGCATCTTTCTCAATCTTATCAAGGATTTCATCACCGGAAAGTTGCTCCGCATTTCCTTCCTCTTTGTTTAATTCATTGTCTTGATCCTTTTCATTCATTTCCATGAATACAAAATTTTAAGCCCCCAACTTCTTCAAATGATCTGCCATGAATAATTTTCGGTCATCGTGGCATTTAAAATAAAAATTCAACGACAAAGTTAGATGAAAAAGGAAGAGGCGACCGCGAAAATGTATCTTGCCCCGCGATACTTCAGCAAAATGCTTTTGTGCGACGATCACAGTTTTCTTAATTTCGAATCCACGCGCATATGAAATTTTTTTGCAGGTATATTTTATTTTTGGTCTTGCTGGTGCCGAAATGGTCCATGGCATTTCATATCATTGGCGGTGAAATTTATTACACCTGCCTTGGAAATAATGATTACCAGGTCACGCTGAAAATATATCGCGACTGCAGCAATGCTCAGGCGGCGCAGTATGATGATCCTGCTTTCGTCACCATTTACAATGCGACCGGTTTGCTGGTACAAACTTTTAATGTGTTCTTTCCCGGAGCAACTTCAGTACAGCCCGATCTTTCAAATCCGTGTTTAATGGTGCCACCGAATATTTGTGTGGAGCAGGGAGTATATCAATTCACGGCGAATCTTCCCCCGACTCCCGGTGGCTATGATATTTCTTATCAGCGGTGTTGTCGTAACTCTACCATCTTCAACATCATTGATCCTGCAAATACAGGTGCTACTTATACCACACACATCCCTGACGTGACTGTGGCCACATGCAACAGCAGCCCACGCTTTACCAACTATCCGCCGATTGTAATTTGCTCAGGAACCCCGCTGGTGTTTGATCATAGTGCAACCGATCCTGATGGAGATGTTCTCAGGTATTCATTATGCACGCCTAACCAGGGGGCAACGGCAGGTTCGCCGCAACCGAATCCTGCTCCTCCGCCGCCGTATGATCCCATCTTTTGGGCATCGCCTTATACTGTGAACAATCAGATCGGGGGCAATCCTCCGATGAAGATTGATTCCATTACAGGTCTTCTTACAGCAGACCCCGTGAATCTGGGTCAATATGTTGTAGGAATCTGCGTGAAGGAATATCGAAACGGACTTTTTATCTCGCAAAATGTGCGCGACTTTCAATTCAATGTCACCACATGCAATCCGACTATCGTTGCTGATTTCAGTTCGCTTACATCCGTGGCAACTTTTAATGACACATTGCTGGTTTGTGGAACAGCCACAGTAGTCTTTAATAATCTGAGTTTCGGCAGCAATGATTACGCCTGGGATTTTGGTGTGCCGGGGATCACAACGGATGTTTCCGTGCTTGACAATCCAACTTACACATATCCTGATACAGGAGTGTACAAAGTGATGCTTGTAGCTGCGCCGGGACTTCTCTGCGGCGATACCACTTACAAGTACATTGAAATTCGTAATGGAGTGAATGCTGATTTCAATTTTCAAAATGAGTGCATCGGAAATCCTTTTCAATTTGTTGATCTCTCTGCTGCATTAGACGGAATTCTGGCTTCGTGGCAATGGACATTTGGGGATGGTGGTTCTTCTTTACTGCAAAATCCTTCACACACTTACACCAGCAGTGGAAATTTCAACGTCACTCTTACAACTTATAACTCTTACGGCTGTTCACAAACCATTTCAAAGCAGGTAACAGTGTTTGCAATTCCCGTCGTGAATGCAGCGCCTGATACGTTTATCTGCAATGTGGATTCGGTGACGCTGCATGCTGACAACGGCGTAAGTTATTTATGGCAACCGAACTACAATATCAGCGATACATCATCTCCCAATCCTGTAGTTGATCCCAAGACAACTACAGTTTATGAGGTAACAGTTACCAACGCAAATGGTTGTCAGAGTATTGATTCGGTTACCATTCAGGTTACCGACACTGTGATTGCTTCAGCATGGCCCGATACTACAATTTGCGAAGGACAATTTGTGCAACTGCAGGCGCAGGGGGCAGTGTACTATGTGTGGAATCCGCAGGCGGGCCTGAACAATGCTCTCATCGGCAATCCTGTTGCTTCTCCCTCATCCACTACTATGTATATTGTTGATTCGTACATCGGATCATGCCTTGATGAGGACACTCTTCTCATTATCGTATTACCAAGGCCGATTCCCGATGCAGGTCCTGACGTCACTATCAATCAGGGAGAAACAACACAGTTGAATGCAACAGGCGGCGAAAATTATTTATGGCAACCACCGGATGCTCTGAGTGATCCGAATATTTTTAATCCCGTTGCAAATCCACTTAATACCATCACATATACTGTAACTGTTACCGGCGCTAATGGATGTAAAGCCATTGACAGCATCACCATCACCGTTACTCATGATCATGAAATTTTAGTGCCCACTGCTTTCACTCCAAACGGAGATGGACTCAACGATGTGTTTCAATTTTTCACCAGGGGAATTGCCAGGATTACCTCGGTAAAAATTTTTAGCCGCTGGGGCGAAATGATTTATTATTCTCCCAACGGTGAAGAAGGTTGGGATGGAACTTACAAAGGATTAGACTGCGAAATTGAAACGTATGCTTATTTGATTGATGGCATTACTTATGATGGCGATGCTATTCAAAAGACCGGGCCGCTTACCCTCATTCGATAGCTCAAAAGATTTCTTTCACTCAAATAGTAAAATCATTACTAAGTTGTTGCTACATTTAAACCCTCCGAAGGCATTTCGGACTCTGACTTCAATGTTGTATCAGATGTATTCAATCATCAAACCCCAAAACCCCAATGAAAATTTATCGTGTACTCGGACTGATGTCCGGCAGTTCTATGGACGGCGTTGACGTAGCGTATTGCCGCATAGAAGAAGACAATGGAAAATGGCGCTATGAAATCGAAAATTCGGAATGTATTCCCTATCCGCCCAAATGGAGATTACGCCTGCAAAGTTTAGTATTACAAAATGCAGTTACGTATCTGAAGACTGACACCTTCTATGGTCACTTCCTCGGAGAGATCACACGCAAATTCATCCAGGACAATATGCTCGATGGAAAAATTGATTTCATCGCTTCACACGGTCAAACCGTTTTTCATCAACCGGAAAATCAGATGACAAGCCAGATCGGTGATGGCGCTGCCCTTTGTGCAGAAACCGGCTATCCAGTGATCTGTAATTTCAGAACGCTCGATGTTGCCCTCAATGGTCAAGGAACTCCGATGGCTCCTATTGGCGACAAACTTTTGTTTTCCGATTTCAAATTTTGCCTGAACCTTGGTGGCATCGCAAACATTTCCGCCAAGCTCGATACCAAAATAATTGGCTTTGACATTTGCGGCGTGAACATGGTGCTTAATGCGCTCGCCGGGGAAATTGATCTGGAGTATGACAAGGACGGAAGCATTGCACGTTCGGGGCAGGTGAATATGGAATTGATGAATGAACTGAATGCTCAATGGTACTATGAGAAGCCTTATCCGAAATCAATCGGCGGCGGTTGGGTAACGAAAATTTTTCTTCCCACATTCAGGAAATACAGAATACAGGTAGAAGATAAATTGTGCTCTGCTGTTGAGCACATTTCGATGCAGATCGCGAAAGATTTGAAGAACATTTATGCCAACGAATTCCTCACCAAAGATGAGAACCACACGATGCTTGTTTCCGGTGGTGGCGCATTCAATAAATTTTTGCTCGAGCGAATCAATTATCACTCACCGGTACCAGTCGTGGTACCTGATCCGGCAAACATTAAATTCAAGGAAGCATTGCTTACTGCCTTGATGGGCGTGTTGCGATACCGTGGTGAAGTAAATATGCTTTCGTCAGTAACGGGCGCTTCGGCAGATACATGCGGGGGGGAGGTGTATCTCTCTACTGTGCATCCGATGCCGGTGATTTAATCGGAAATCGTGAGACGTGAGACGTGAGACTGAGTCTCATTGCTTTTCAATCACTATTTTCTTCTGCCAGATTTTTTCTCCTGCTAAAACAGTGATGAGATAAATTCCTGCCGGAGCAGAAAGATGAATTTCTTTTGAGAAAGAAGAACTGCGCGGCGTTTCTTCTTCCGAAAAAATATTTTGACCGATGGCGTTAAAGATTTGAATCTGAAATTTTCCCTCAACAACACTATTTATCAGCAGAAGAAAATTTCCATTGGAAGGATTGGGCTCAAGTAAAATATTTTGATCGCTCAATTGATTTGCAATTCCTGAAATCAAAACATATTGAGCTGCTGAATTCACACATCCATTTGAATCAGCAACGATCACTGTGTAATAACCTGATTGCAGAACCGTGTACGACTGATTGGTAGCACTGGGAATATTAAAGGAGTTAAGCTGCCATTGATAAGAGAATGCCGGTGATGATGTAAGTGTGTAATCAACCTGGGTAATACTTGGGGATGGAGGTGTTGCATACACAGTAATGTAATTGTTCAGCGTGAGGGTATCATTCCCTAAAGCATTTGAAGTAATGAGTGTGACATCATAAATGCCTGGCTGGTTGTAGCAAATGTTAAGCGGATTTTGATCAGTGGAAGAAGAAGGACTGCCTCCGGGGAAAATCCATTGCCATGATGCGGGATTGTTGGTGGATTGATCAATGAAGCTGATACAGAATTTTTCGCAGAGTGAAGTATCAGCCGCTGAAAAGTTTGGAGAGGGAACTGAATTCACATTGATGATTGCTGATGAAGAGCATCCATTTGAATCAACCACATCCACAGAATAATTTCCTGTTTGACTGATGGAAAGTGTTTGTGAGGTTGCTCCGGGAATTTGATATCCGTTCAGCGACCATTGATAGGAACTTGCCGCAGGATTGCACGAGAGAAAGTTTCCGTTTTGTGAAATGGAAACGGCAAGCGGAGTAAAGATGGTGATGTAACCTGTTTGCACAAGCGTATCAGAAGCAAAAGCCGAAGAAGCAATCAGCATCACATCATACGCACCGGGATTTGCATAGCAGATGTTTGAAGGATTTTGCTGTGTTGATGAAGCAGGATTGCCTCCTGTGAAAAACCATTGATAGGTTGTTGCATTCTGTGACTCGTTTGTAAAATCGAAGCAAGAGTTTGGGCAGCCACTTGTGGTACCTGAACTAAAAAGACTTGATGGCATATGCAAATATGCTCCCGTGGAATCGTAGAACTTGATGATCCAATAATCAGAAGTACTATCCCAAGCTTCCTGAGTTTTGTCGCCTCCAATTTCAGCACCTGTTTCACAAGCAACAGTGTAATAACCATTACTATTTTGCAACGGTCTTGGGATGAAATTTCCTCGGTTACTTGTTTGAAGTGTTCTATCCCATTCTTTGTTCCCAATTGAATCTATTTTTATCATCCATGTTTGTCCTTGTGTTGAAAGATTATTTTCAGTTTTGTCACCGCTTATTGGAGAATGGGAGTCTCCAGCTAAAAAGAAACCTTTGTCTGAAGTTTGAATTATTGCATTAAGACCATCTTGATCTGTTCCACCAAAATCCTTATCCCAAACTTTATTTCCGAGTGAATCAATTTTGATAATCCAGAAGTCGTCGCTGCCCCAGTTAGGCTGTGATTTATCTCCACTAATATCTGAGGTGGAAGATCCTCCAAGAACATAGTCCTCATAAGAAGTTTTACAAAAACATCCCACCCACTCAGATCCTGTTCCTCCGAAATCTTTATCCCATTGATAGTTGCCCAGTGAGTCGATCTTTATTATCCAGAAATCGTCATAACCCCAATTAGGTTGTGTCTTGTTTCCATTTATCCCCGACCATGATTCTCCGGCAACAACATAGCCACCGTCATTTGTTTGAAAACCTGTTGGGAACCAATCATGAGATGTTCCTCCAAAGTCCTTATCCCATAACTTGTTGCCAAGTGAATCAGTTTTTACAATCCAGAAATCTTCAACACCATAGCTTGCTTCAGTTTTATCCCCCCCGACACTTGATTCTGAATACCCGATTAGGATATATCCTCCATCATTCGCTTGCTCAATGTGATCGAGAGTTTCATCATCTGTTCCACCGAAATCTTTATCCCATTGATAAGTGCCAAGTGAATCAACTTTTACAATCCAGTAGTCATAACCACCCCATGTTGCTTGTGTTTTATTTCCTCCAATATCAGAATTCGAAAATCCTCCAAGAATATAACCACCGTCTTTGGTTTGTTGAAGAGAGTATAAAACATCCCTGTCTGTTCCACCATAATCCTTATCCCATTGTTTGTTGCCAAGTGAATCAAGTTTTACAATCCAGAAATCATATTCTCCACCCCAAATTGGTTGTGTTTTATCTCCACTAATTCCGGAATTAGCAGATCCTCCGAGAATATATCCATTATCATTTGTTCGTTGGCAGCTGCTGAACCATTCTCCGCTTGTCCCTCCATACCGATAATCCCACAGCTTCACTAAAGGATTTTGCGCGAAGGAAATTTCTGCTGAGAACAGCAATGCGATGATGTATATTTTTTTCATTGGTGAGGGTCTTTCAAAGATAGGCGAAATGATTTGCAAGATGAATGAGATTGCTTTTATACTCTCTACCTTTCCCGCAGAATAATTTTCACTTGATCCTCGTCACCGGCGGCACAGGTTTTCTCGGAATGCAGTTACTGCGTGAATTAGTAAAGCGCGGTGAAAAAGTTCGCGCCATCAAACGAAGCGGTAGTACAAGCTTTCTTGAAGAAGAATTTACAAGACAAATAGAGTGGGTCGAAGGCGATGTGCTTCATATCCCGGCTTTGGAAGAGGCCATGAGCGACTGTGAAAAAGTGTATCACTGTGCCGCTGTGGTTTCTTTTCTCCCGAAGGATCATGAGCGAATCATGAAAGTGAATGTGGAAGGAACAGCAAACGTGGTGAATGTGGCCCTTGAAAAGAAAATCAAAAAACTTGTTCACGTAAGTTCAGTTGCCGCAATTGGCAGCAGCAGGAATGATGAAGTGGTGAATGAAACAACGGAATGGGAAGACGGGAAGAGAAATTCAAATTATGCCATCAGCAAATTTCTGGGTGAGCGTGAAGTATGGCGCGGCATTGCCGAAGGATTAAATGCCGTGATTGTAAATCCATCGTTAATCATCGGGGCAGGAAACTGGAATGAAGGACCGCCACAATTTTTTAAGAAAGTTTGGGAAGGAATGCCTTATTATACCAATGGAGGAGCAGGAGTGGTGGCTATCAACGATGTGGTGACTCTCATGGTTCAATTAATGGAGAGTGAAATTCACGGCGAGCGATTCATCATCAATGCTGAGCACTTTACATTCAAAGATTTTTTTTCCGTCATCGCTGATCAATTGAAAAAGAGAAGGCCGTTCATCAATATAAAGCCGTGGATGATGAAACTTTTGTGGAGAGAAGAAATGCTCAAGTACAAACTCACCGGTATATCTCCCTTAGTGACCAGAGAGACCTCACGAATTGCATCACGCTGGTCACGGTTTGACAATTCGAAAATTATTTCGGCAACCGGATTTCAATTTACACCGGTGAAGAAATATTTAGAGGAAACGGCAATGAAATTTCTGGCAGACCTGTAGAAGGCTGTCCCAAAAGTCGTCATTGCGAGGAGCGAAGGGTGAGGAAAGTGCGAGGATGCGACGAAGCAATCCTCACGGACTAAGGGACGCTAAATCTTGGGGATTGCTTTTGAGACACCCCCTTTTCAAATACCGTATAAATTGATGTGAATTGAATGAACGGGTGAATCGTGATAAATTAGGCGCAGGTGAAACCGGGCACGGGTGAACCGTGCCCCTACTTTGTAACCCGCAATCGTTCTCCCACATAAAGATTCTCGGAGTAGAGATGGTTTAGCTCTTTCAATTCAACCACGGTCATGTTGTACTTTTTTGCGACACTGTAAAGCGTATCGCCTTTTGAAACAACATGAAACTGATCCGGAGAATTTTCAGCAACAGTAGGTGTCACCAATTCCAATTGATCCTGGTCCACTGAATCCAGAATTTTCGGGGGAGCCAGTCTTTTTTCACGCATGTAAATCACTTCACCTTGTAATGGCTGATCTCCTTCTTTCAGGAGATTCTTTTCATACAATTCCCGCAACTGGATGCCATGATCTCTCGACATCGAAAACATGGATTCTCCAATCTGCACAGTGTGAAAACTTTCATCGCCGTTATGACGCTTCGGTTGCAGGTAGACGCGATCACCCGGTTGTATTTGTGACTGATCAGTGATGTCATTGTATCGCATCAACCGGTTGATCCCGATTTCAAAAACGGTAGCAAGATCATTCAGCGTCTCACCTCTCTGTAGCGTCACGCATTTAATGTCGTTGAAGACACAGATGCGATCCTGTGGTTGTTCTTTTTCCCCTGACGATTCAAGCACTTCATCTCTATTCAACTTCGTTTCTTGCCGGTCGTTCGCGCTCTTGCTTTCCGCTTTGTTAATCTGTGCAAACCACTTGCTGCGATCTTCATCATTCAGATCCCATTGATGCAGGTCATAGGTTTCTACGCATTTGATAAGGATGTTTGCATATTGGGGATTGGTAGCATAGCCACAAGCCTTCAATCCATTCGCCCATGAAGCATAATCACAAAGATCATAAGTGAACAGCACAGCGTAGCGCTGTTTGGAAGTAAGAAAATCAGAGTGATCTTTAAATGATTCCGCTGCAGTTTTGTATTTACGAAAGCATTCGTGCTTACGATCATCATTATAGTAAAACACTTTACCGTTCCAGTCCTCATGGCACTTGATTCCAAAATGATTGTTTGCCTTTGTTGCCAAAGGGCTTTGACCCGCGGAGGATTCAACAATCCCCTGCGCAAGAGTGATGCTTGCAGGAATGTGCGCACGCTGCATTTCCTCAATAGCGATTGCTTTGTATTGAGCGATGTATTGTTCCACCTGCTCATCGTAAGTCTGTGCGCTTGCAATACCTGCTATTAGCAGGCAGCAAGGAGTAAGCAGCAGGCAAAGAACCCTCTTCATAAACATTATTGTTTCAATTTTCATATTCAATATTCACTTTCTCATCCTGAGCTTGTCGAAGGACATTCACTATTGACCATTCACCATTGAACATTCACTATTCACCATTCACCATTCACCTCTTTCACTCTCACTTTTTCCTAATCATCATCACTCCATCACGAATGGTCACCATCACATTCTCAACACGGTTATCATTTTGCACTTTGTCACTGAATGCGACAAGCGCTTTTGTTTCCTCATCCTGTTTTTCCTCAATCACTTTTCCGCTCCATAAAACATTATCAGCAAGAATCACTCCGCCGCTTCTCAACTTATCGAATACCAGATCATAGTAACGTGAATAATTTTCTTTATCTGCATCAATAAAAACAAGATCAAAAATTACATCAAGTTGCGGAATGATTTCAACGGCATTGCCTATGAGATATTTTATTTTGTCACTGACACCGGCTTTTCCCAAATATTTTCTTGTCATGGTTTCCAATTCGGCATTCACATCAATGGTGAAAAGGGTTCCCCCTTCCTCCAATCCTTCACTTAAACAAATGGCGGAGTACCCTGTGAAGGTTCCGATTTCCAAAATATTTTTTGGTTGTACCATCTTGCTGATCATGCTTAGAAATCTTCCCTGCAAATGACCTGAAACCATTTGCGGCATGTAGATGCGTGCGTAGGTTTCACGCTCTAATTCTTGTAATACTTCGCTTGCCTGCTTTGTGTGTGCAACAGTGTACTGCTCTAATTCTTCCGGAAAAAAATGCATGGGTGCAAATTACACGGAAGTTAAAATGTTGTCGAAGTGAAAGATCATTTGTTCTTAACAGCCGGGAAGAAGATGACTATAATTGCAAACAACCCTGACGACCAATCACCTTCCTGAAATTGTCATTCTCTATTTTTCTTAGTATTGGTTTGGAAATGAAAATCACCAATCTCATAACCGGCGAACGGGTTCGATGCACAATTGAAAAAGCATCGAGAGAAGATGTTCTTCGTTCGAAAAAAAACTTCACATTTGATTGGATCAAGGAACTCAGCAGAGCCAGTGTTTTTAAAATTATCAGTGAAGAGAATCCTGAAATTGTTCAGGCATTTTTTAGTTTCAAAATAGACGATGATTTTATTTACATGTCGTTGTTGGAAAGGGCAAACTATAAAAGCTTGAAAGTTTACGATGGTATTACTGAATTGGCTTTTGGTTTCGTATGCAAAATGTCTTTTGAAAAAGGATTTGACGGATACGTTTCATTTCAACCTAAAACGGTGTTAGCAGGTTACTATCAGCAACTGCTTAATGCACGTAGCATCGGCGGGAGTCAACAAATGTATCTTAACACTGAAGCAGCAGAAAAATTATTAGCTTTGTTAGATGAAGAAGAAAACTAAAAAAAGGGAATATACTCTAGATGAACTTGGAGAAATGCTTGTTCCCGGAATTCCTACAAGAGAGGAATCCGCCATTATTCGCACAGCAATTTTAGCGGATAAGGAGAGACGAAAGCGAGCCGAACAAAGACGCAATCGAAGAAAAGTACTTTCAAAGTAAGAACAGTCTCCGTTGCCGAATTCTTCATCGCGTAATCACCACTTTCTTCCTGTAAAATTCTTCCCCTGATTTTATTTCGAGAAAATAAAGTCCCTCAACGACAGAATTCAAATCAATTGACTTCTTGAAATTTTCACTCGTAATTCTTTCATCGGAATAATAGACCTTTTTTCCAATCGTATTTACTACTGCTATCGAGAGTTGATCAGCCATTTGACCGTTGAGCCATTCCACCATGAAACTTCCATTCGACGGATTTGGTGAGATAACAATACCCGCATCATTACTCACTTCCTCCAATGCTGAAATCAAAACATTCTGTGTTGCAGAATTCTTGCAGCCATTTGAATCACTAATCACCACCGTATAAAATCCTGTTTGCATGACGGTATACGATTGATAGGTGGCGCCCGGAATATCCACAGTATTAAGCTGCCATTGATACGAAGCCGCAGAACTTGACGTGAGCACATGACCGTTTTGTGTGATCTCAGGAAACGGGGGAGTCGAATGCACATCAATATAATTAATCAAGGTAAGCGTATCATTGCCAAGATCATTCGTGGTGATAAGTGTGACATTATACACTCCGGGATTGTTGAAGCAAATGTTCGCCGGGTTTTGTTCAGAGGACGAAGCCGGATCACCACCGGGGAAAATCCATTGCCACGCTGTGGGAATGTTGTTGGATTGATCGAAGAAGTTAGTACAGAATTTTTCACAGAGCGAGGTATCCGTCGCTGCAAAGTTGGGTGATGGAATGGTGTTCACAATGATTGTGTCTGAGAAAGCACAACCATTTAAATCTATTACCTCAACAATGTATATTCCTGTCTGGGTGATAAAAAGTGTTTGCGAAGTGGCACCTGGAATTTGATTTCCATTCAGCAGCCACTGATAAGTATTCGCTGCAGGAGTGCACGTGAGTAAATTTCCATTCTGCGAAATAAAAACCGGTAGTGGTACAAAGATGGTGATGTAAGCCGATTGCAACATTGTATCCGAAGCAAAGTTGCTCGATGCGATAAGCACGACATCATATAGGCCCGGAATTGCGTAGCAGATGTTCGCTGGATTTTGCTGGGTAGAAGAAGCAGGATTTCCTCCGGTAAAAAACCATTGATAGCTCGCAGCATTTAATGAAGCATTGGTGAAATCAAAACAACTTCCCGGGCATCCGCTGATCGTACCGGAATTGAATGCGCTTTGCGGAAACAGGAGCAAAGCATCCAGGGTGTCACTGGCAGAACAGCCAAGCGCATCAGTGATCATCACCCTGTAATCACCTGATAGCATGATGATTAATTGTTGATTAGTCGCCGCAGGAATCATGTTTCCGTTCATAAACCATTGATAGCTGAAAGCAGCAGAACTTGTGAGAGTGTCATTGCTTTGCGTGATCACCGGCTGCACAGGCGTTGTATACACAGTGATGTAATTGTACAACGTGAGCGTATCCGCTGCAAAATTGCAAGAAGCAATTAGTGTGACATCATACACGCCGGGATTTGCGTAGCAGATGTTCCATGGATTTTGCTGGGTAGAAGAAGCAGGATTTCCTCCTGTGAAAAACCATTGATAGCTTGTCGCATTCAATGAAGCATTGGCGAAATCAAAACAACTTCCCGGGCATCCGCCGGTGGTACCTGAGCTGAATGCACTTTGTGGAAGCAATAACACGGCGCCAAGGGTATCGCCGGCAGAACACCCCAGAGCATCCGTGATGATCACGCTGTAATCTCCCGATTGCAGAATAGTGAATTGTTGATTGGTTGCTGCCGGAATCAAGTTTCCATTCATGAACCATTGATAGCTATAAGCAACAGAACTCATGAGCGTGTCATTGCTCTGCGTGATCACCGGCACGGCCGGAACCGCATACACTATGATATAGTTGTACAATGTGAGCGTATCACTCCCATAAGCATTGCTCGTAATGAGGGTAACATTGTACGTACCCGGTGTGTTATAGCAGATGTTGATAGGGTTTTGAATAGAGGAAGTTGACGGTAAACCACCATTGAAAACCCATTGCCACGAGGTGGGGTTGTTAGTGGATTGATCCGCGAAAGCGATACAAGATGCTTCACAAAATGATAAATCAGACGCAATAAAGGCCAAACTGCCATTTACATCCTCAACATTAATACTATCAAGAAAATAGTAGACTAAAGCATTTGTGCCGGAATCAAATACCTGTACGGTGGTGCTTGCGTCGTCGGCAAAATTCCCGAAGGTGATATGATCATAGGCAGCATCGGCTAAGTACTGAAAACTGATCTGTTCCCAGGCGGTATCGTAAAGAATGTTTGAAACTGTCAATTGAGGTGTGATGGAAGAAAGGGGTTGAAAATAAAATTGTGCTAAAGGGCCTATTGAAAAGGCAATACTGAAGTTATCAATACCTTGCCCACCGTAGGAATCAGACGGAAGCCCATTCGTGATGAAGAAAGAAATATTGTAAACGCTTCCCGGTACTAACGCTGAAATCAAATTTGCCGAAATGTATTCCCGGGCGTTGGCGTAATAGGAAGCATAAGCAACAAGACCCATTATTCCATCACCTTTGTAAGGATAGACCGTTCCTACATAACAATTTGGCAATTGAACGATGCCGCTTCCGTTGGTATGGAAAAAGTCGGGAGTTCCACCACCACAATTACTCCAGCCGGTGGCATTATTCCACTGTCCAGGCAAAACGGGTAGTGATGAATATGTTTCAAAACCCGGATTGCCTACCAGATTTTGACTAAATGAAAAAGTGGGGATGAAAAGCAGGAAAGGAAAGATCCAGGCTACTATATATTTTTCGGAAGGGGAAACTTGCCCACGTAAGAGACCTTTTAAAAAAAATAATCCGGAGATTTTTTTCATCACAAAAAATTTAACTGGAAATTTTCGTGTGATGTGGGACGAAGGAGAGAGTAAAGGTATGATTTTGTTTTTTAGTACTTAAAAAATGCTAATCTGTTATCCACAATTTAGTTCATACGTTATTACACCTGTGTTATTACTCACGGAAAGAAAAGGATTAAAATTGCATCTAAGCAAAGGGACTCAATACGCAATCTCAAAATTCCTGATGATCATTTTGAAGAGATGGAAGACATTGTTAATATTTCGAGCTTAAGAGTATGGGCTTTAATAATAGGGAGGCAAGGGCAGAAAGTTTTGCTTCGCAACGAAATAAACTGAAGATTCTGGTGATTTTATTGATAATTACTCTGCAGAAAATCCCATCACCAGTCACAACCTTCTTCAGGTGAAACTTTTCTCCTGACCTGTTCTGGTTTTCCTGGGATTTGGTTTATAGGAAGTAAATCCCATTGAGCGAGAGAATTCAAATCAACCGGCTTTCTGAAATCTTCTGTTCAATTTTTTCTTCAGAAAAATAAATTTCCAGTCCCACTGTGTTCACAACTTTTTATTTCCAACTACCTATTCTCTGAAACTTCACAAAACTCCCAACCCTAAATCAACTTCAATTCCGCCACATTCTCCACATGATGTGTCTGCGGAAACAAATCCAACGGACGAATTCGCTCTACAGAATATTTTCCTGAAAGCATTTGCAGATCGCGCGCCTGCGTAGCCACATTGCAACTCACATACACAATTTTCATCGGCTGCATTTGCAATAGTTCTTTTACAACGTCGGGATGCATTCCCGTTCGCGGGGGATCCGTAATCACTACATCAGGCGTTCCATGCTCTGAGTAAAATTCACCGGTAAAAATTTTGGAAATATCGGCAACATGGAACGAGACGTTTTGAATGTCATTGATTGCAGCATTCACTTTCGCATCTTCAATAGCCTGCGCAACCGATTCAATGCCGATCACTTTTCTGCAGCCATCTGCAATGTACATGGCAATGCTCCCGGTGCCGCTGTAAAAATCATAAACCAGTTCATTTCCACTTAGTGCGGCAAATTCTTTCACGCACTCATAAAGTTTTTCTGTCTGCCGGGTGTTAGTTTGGAAAAATGATTTTGCGCTGATGCGGAATTTTAGTCTTCCAATACGCTCATAAATCGCATCGCTGCCGGAGTGGGTGATGATGCTCAAATCGTAAATGGTGTCGTTCTTCTTCGCGTTAATGGTGTATTGCAGCGAAATAATTTCAGGAAATTCTTGTCGCAGAAATTCCATCAGCATTCGAATCTTTTCTTCATCATTTTGAGCAAAGACAACCAGCAACATCACTTCGCCTGTGGTGGTCATCCGGATAATGATGTTTCGCATCAAGCCTGTTTGTTTTATCAGATTGAAAAACTCATAGCCATTTTCCACACAGAATTTTTTTGTAGCCAGCCGGATACGATCGCTCGGTTCAGGCATCAGGTGACATTCCTTCACATCAAAAACACGATCAAAATATTTCGGAAAATGATAACCAACCGCGGGATACTCAATGCGTTCAGTATTGTTTCTGAATGCCTCGCCAACCTGCCACTCCCTGTGTGAGAACGTAAACTCCAGTTTATTTCTGTAACCACGATCTGCATCACATCCAACAATCGGCAGCTTTTCTTTAATCGAAATTTTGCCAAGTCGCTCCAGGGTTTCAATCGCTGCTTGTTCTTTGTAACGAAGTTGTGCTTCATACTTCATATGCTGCCACTGGCATCCGCCGCAATAGCCGAAGTGTTGGCAGAAAGGAAGTTGGCGATCAGCCGATGATTGAATCACATCAGATACTTCCGCTTCCATCCAATCTTTCTTGCTCTTGGTAACCCGCGCATAAACTACCTCACCCGGCAAAGTTCCTTTCACAAAAACTACCTTGCCTTCGTGATGGGCAATGCATTTACCCTCGTTGGCGTAAGATTCCACAACGAGATTTTCAAGTAGGATTTGATTTCGCATTTGTGCCGAAATTACTCTGAGAAGGTTCGATACAATATTTTCCGATGGAAATTCCGCATCATCCATTTCCATCCCGATTGATCGGCAGAGCTGCTTCGGCGAGTAGAATGTGAGTTTAAGTTTTTCTTAACAGTTCAATAAAATCATTTTTATACGAGTAAGCAAATCATTTTTGGCTGTCAAAACGCAATTCTGCTCAGAACTTTTTCTAACTCCCTGAAGCGGAAATCCGAAATCCTCCCAATGGATTGGACCAAAATCCGAGATTCCTACCTCGTTCCCTAAAAAAAATTACTTTTGTGCCTCTCAAAAAACCAACTCATCTCATACCTCCAGTTATGAACAAAATATTTGCGGGCATCGTCTGCGTGACCTTGCTCATCGCCACTGCACACGCACAGGCGCCCACTTACAATCCGTCAAGCATCCTCTTCAACATCGGCAAAGAACAAATTACTGCCGGTGAATTCGTTAAAGTCTATCAAAAGACTAACGTGAACGGTGAAGCCGACTTCAGTGAAAAATCACTGCGTGACTACCTTGAACTGTACATCAACTTCCGCCTTAAGGTGAAGGAAGCAAAAGACATGAAGATGGACACTACGGCTGCCGTACTCAATGAGTTTAAAACCTATCGCAGCAAGCTTACCCCTTCATATATGTTTGACACTTCGCTGGTGCGGGAAGGATACAAGCGAATGCAAACGGAGGTACATGTGCAGCATGTTCTTGTGAAACTTGATCCCAATGCATCACCTGCTGATACGTTGAAAGCGTACAAGAAAATTTCAAACTGGAAAAAATTATTAATGGCAAAGAAGGTTGACTTCAATCAACTCGCCACCGATTCTTCCGGAGATCCTTCTGCAAAAGACAACCACGGCGACCTCGGCTGGCTCACGGCGATGCAGGTGATTTATCCCTTTGAAACTGCTGCATACAATTTGAAACCAGGGCAAATCAGTAATCCCGTACGCACCCAGTTTGGTTATCATATCATTCGTGTAATGGAGACCAGACCTTCACAAGGGACCATCACGGTGTCGCATCTCTTTATAAAAGTTGCGGCAAAAGCAACTCCTGAAGATAATACAAAAGCAAAAGCGAAAATTGATTCACTCTATGGTTTACTAAAGAGCGGCGCGAACTGGGACGAACTGGTAAAGAATTTTTCGCAGGACAAAACTTCCTCTTCCAATGGCGGACAATTGAAACCATTCACCACCGGTCAAATGGTAATGGAGTTTGAACAGGCAGCGTATGCATTGAAAAATCCAGGTGACATTTCTCCGCCGGTGCAAACAAAATTCGGATGGCACATCATCAAGCTGGTAGAGAAAAAACCGTTCGGAAAGTATGAGGACATGAAGGACGACATCAAGAAGAAAATTGAAAATGGCCCGTGGAAAGATTATGCACACTCATCGTTTGTAACCAGGCTTAAGAAGGATTACCAGTTCAAAGAATTTCCTGACAGAAAGCTTGCTCTCTTCTCAAAAATTGACTCCACCCTCACGAAGGGCGTATGGAATGATTCTAGCGTTGCGAAAATGAAAGACCCTGTGTTCACATTGACTGACTCTAAAGGTATGCCCGAAACAAGAACGTTTACACAGGCAGACCTCGCTGATTACATTGAGAAGAATCAGCGCAAGTTTATGAACAATAAAGGTGGTAAGCAATTAGTGCTCAACAGTCTTTACGATCAGTTTGTGAATGCAAGTGTGACGAATTTTGAAGATACCAGGCTTGAATCGAAGTATGGTCCGTTCCGCGATCTCATGGAAGAGTATATGAATGGTATTCTGCTCTTCGATCTTGCCAGCGATAAAGTTTGGACCAAGGCCGTTGAAGACACAACCGGTTTAAAAGCATTTTACGATCAGAATAAAAACAATTACATGGGTCAGGAAAAAGTCAAGGTCACCACGTACACCTGTAAGAATGAAGAATGTTTGGAGATGCTCAAGAAGTACCAGGAGAAGAAGATGAGTGATGCTGATATTCTTGCGAAGATCAACAAGAAGGACAAGGATAATCTGAAGATCACCACTGACGATTTCGAAAAAGGAAAAGGAACTGAAATTGAAAAACTCGGATGGGGATCGGCGGGAATTACTTACACACAAAAAGATTCAGTGATTCGTATTCTTCGAATTGATCAGGTTCTCCCGCCCGCGCCAAAACCATTAAGTGAAGTGAAGGGATACGTGGTTGCCGATTACCAGGAGTACCTCGAGAAACAATGGATTGCTCAGTTGCGCCAAAAGTATCCTGTAACGGTGAACGAGCAGGTCTTCCAATCATTAGTCAAAAAATAATTTGCACCGGTTCACATTTTATATTGCATGTTTCCTGTTGATTGGTTCGTGCAGCTTTTTCCAATCATCAAAAGACAAAAAGGAAGAGCCAATTGCTCGCGTGTACGATAAGTACCTTTATCAATCTGATATTGCCGGCGTAGGCGGAGGAGCTGCACGACCGGAAGACAGCATTCAGGCCGTTCGCAATTACGTTGACAGCTGGGTTCGTCACAACCTCATGTTACGATACGCACAGGATAATTTGCCCGAAGAGGAACAGCGTCTTAATGATCGCCTGCGTGATTACAAAGAGTCGCTCCTTATTTATCAATATGAAAATGATTTGGTGAGCCAGAAGCTCGATACGAATGTAAGTGAAGATGAAGCAGAGAAATACTACAACAGTCACAAAGATATTTTCAATTTGAAAAACGCAATTGCAAGAGTGAGATACATCATGCTAAGTACAAGCACAAAGCCACCCCTCGATTCCGTAAAAGCGTGGATGAAAAACACCACTGACTACAATGAGCCAAAGCTTGAAGGGTTTTGCAAGCAGTACGCGGTTCGGTATTCACTGAGTGACAGTGTGTGGTACAATATGGATGAGCTCATCGCGTTGTTGCCCGTTGATCAATTCGACTTCGACAAAGCGCAGTTTGCCCGGAGCTATATTGAAGTAGCAGATTCAGGTTACAGGTATCTTATCAAGTTTAATGATTACCGGATTAAGGGCAATGACGCACCGATTGATTTTGCGAAGCAGGAAATTAAAAACATCATCATCAACCAGCGGAAAATGGCATTCGTTGGCACCATTCACAAAACCATTTATGAGGATGCCTTGAAGAACGGAGACTTTGAGGTTTATGTAGAGCAGAAGAAGTGAAATTAGAGGTTAGATATCGCGATACGCGTATCGCGACCAAGTCGTCGAAATGATTTTAGTTAAGAAATTTTTTGTTCGGAAATTTGACCACATGACTCATTTGAGAAGATTGAAGGTGATGCAAAAAATACATGGATCAGGTTTCTTCTTTTTCCTTTGCCTACTGCCTATTGCGTACTGCCTACTGAATAATGAGTCCGCATTTGCCCAACCGCAACTGGCTGATAAGATTATCGGAATAGTGGATGATCGCATTGTTCAATTGTCAGAAGTGGAAGCACAATACCAGCAATACGCTTATCAGGCTACTGCTCCTCTTCCACCTGATTCTAAATGTCAGATTCTCGACCAGTTTCTCACCGATAAATTATTGGTGCGTCAGGCGGAACTTGATAGTGTACATGTGAGCGATGATGAGGTAGAGCAGACACTCGACATGCGCATCCGCAACTTTGCGAACATTGCAGGCTCCATTGAAAAGCTGGAGCAGTACTATGGTAAATCCATGGTAGAAATCAAAGACGAATTCCGGGATGACATTCGCGAAAAACTTTTGGCAGACCGGGAGCGATCCAGCATTGTCAAAGACATTACCGTCACGCCATCAGAAGTTGTGCAGTTCTATAACAAGATCCCGAAAGACAGTTTGCCCTACTTCAATGCGCAACTTGAGGTAGGACAGTTGGTGATCATGCCGGCAGTAAATAAGGATGTACGTGCTTATGCCAGGCAAAAAATTTCGGACCTGCTCATGCGCGTGAAGAGCGGGGAAAACTTTGCAGGGCTAGCGAGTTCATATTCTGATGATCCGGGAAGCGCAGAGCAGGGTGGCGATCTTGGTTTCGTGAATCGCGGAGAAATGGATCCTACCTTTGAAGCGGCGGCCTTCGCGCTCAAAAATCCCAATGATATTTCGGATGTGATAGAATCAAAGTTTGGCTTTCACATCATTCAGCTCATTGAGCGCCGCGGCGATAAAATTCACATTCGTCACATACTTGTGAAGCCACAGATCACTTCATTCGACATTCAAAAGGCCGGCGCAAAAATGGATAGCATTTACGATCTGATTCAGTCCGGAAAATATTCTTTCGAGCAGGCAGTGAGTAAATTTTCAGAAGACGATGCTACAAGAGAAAATGCAGGCATGATTGAGAACCCTGCAACGAACACAACACAATTTGAAACTGCAGACCTCGGAAGTTATGACCAAACACTCGTGCCGGCGACTGACACCTTGCAGGTGGGAGCCATCACCAAGCCCATGGTCTTCAGAACCAAACAGGGAGAGACAGGATTCCGGCTGATTTATCTGAAATCAAAAACACGCCCGCACCAGGCAAATCTTCATGATGATTATGATCGCATTCAGCAATTTGCCTTGTCGCAAAAACAAGTGGAGGCGATCGAAAAATGGCTCAGCGATCGCATCTCAAAGTCGTATGTGTTCGTGGCGGCTGAATACAAAAATTGCGGGGTAATAAAAAAATGGATCAACAAGGAACAACAGTAGCAGCGTATGATAATGACGCAGCGGCCGTAGATGGTTTGGCGGAAACGCATCAGAAACTCGTTTCTGAAATCAGCAAAGTAATTGTCGGGCAAAAAGAAACGGTCGAGTTTGTACTCACCTCTATTTTCTGCGACGGGCACAGCTTGTTAGTCGGGGTGCCCGGGCTTGCAAAAACGTTACTGGTGAAAACAATTGCTGACGTGCTGGACCTTTCTTTCAAGCGCATTCAGTTCACGCCTGATTTAATGCCGAGCGATATCATCGGTTCTGAAGTGATGAATGAATCACGGCAGTTTTATTTCAACAAAGGTCCCGTGTTCGCCAACATCATTCTCGCAGATGAGATCAACCGTACGCCTCCAAAAACCCAGGCAGCGTTGCTCGAAGCGATGCAGGAAAGAACGGTAACGTTTGCAGGCCAACTGCATGAGCTACCCCTGCCGTTTTTTGTTCTTGCTACTCAAAATCCTATTGAGCAGGAAGGAACTTACCCGCTGCCCGAAGCACAATTAGATCGTTTCATGTTCAACATCAAACTCGATTACCTGACGAATGATGAAGAGGTGGCCATGGTGAAAAGCACCACATCAAACCGAAAAGCGGAATTACAAAAAATTATTTCTACTCATGAAATAAAGTTCTTCCAGCAACTCATACGCAAAATCCCCGTTGCAGAAAACGTGATGAACTATGCTGTAACCCTCGCCCGAAAAACCCGGCCGACAGAAAAGGAAGCTCCTCAAATCATCAATGATTATGTTTCATGGGGTGCAGGCCCGCGTGCATCGCAGTTTCTTGTGCTTGGTGCAAAGTGTCATGCAGCCATCAATGGAAAGTATTCTCCTGACATTGAAGATGTAAAAGCGATTGCAACTCCCATTCTTCGTCACCGCATCATTCGCAACTATAAGGCGGAAGCGGAAAATATTAGTGTGGAAGATCTGGTTGCGAAGATTCTTTGATCGCGATTCGCGATACGCTCCCGATTGATCGGGACGCGATTCGCGAGAAACCCCGTAATTTTTCGCAATGCAAGCAATTGCTCACCAGGTAATATTGAATTGGATTCTGCTCACATCACTGAACGTGAGTGCAACCTTTCTCACTACTGATTATTTGCAGAATGCCTATGTGATCACTTCCCAAAATTCCCTGGTGAAAATTGATTCGGCCGGAACCATTCTTTTCACTTACAATCAAAATCGTTTCGGGCAATTGAAATTTGCCGATGCCACCAATCCTCTCAAGCTTATTCTTTCTTATCCCGACTATCAAACGGTGGTCATGCTCGACAATACGCTTTCCGAGGTCGGAACCATTTCACTCAAGCAACTCGGAATCTACAATTATCACGCACTCTGTTTTTCTTCACGCGATAATAATTTTTGGGTGTTCGATGAGAACGATTTCAAACTGAAAAAAATTGACCGCAACAGCAACATCATTCTCGAAAGCAGTGACATGTTTCAGCAGTTGGGATATGCGATTCATCCTGTATACATGCAGGAGGAAAACCAATACCTCTTTGTCAGTGATACTACGCGCGGTATTTTAATCTTCGATATTTATGGTGTGTATTATGAAACGCTTCCGTTCAAAAATATTTTGAAATTCCAGGCGCGCAATGACCAGATTTTTTTTCAGGAAGAAAATCATTTGCATTCTTTTCAAATGAAATCACTGGCAGAAACAGATATTGCATTCCCTGAAGTAACGGATGTGCTGGAAGCAAGAATGGAAAACCGCCGTTTGTATTTGCTGAAGAATGACTCGCTGAAGATTTACAAGTTCTAGTTTCTAAGATTTCAAATCCTGACATGTTTTGGCAGAATATTTTTTTCAAACTTCATCCCGATTGATCGGGACAAACTTCAAGAAAATTTCTCCGTAGGAGTCCTATGGACAAGAAGAAAAATTTCAAAACACAAACTCGGAACTTTGTCCCGATTGATCGGGATGAAATTTTGAATCTTTCTTGAATTTTGAATTTTGATTCTTGATTCTTGCATCGTGTTTCCTGCTTCATAAAATGATTGTGTAACTTCAACACACTTTTCATTCACACCTCTGTAATTTTTTTAAGGAAGAAAGATGAGCGGCTACCAAAGGATTCAGCAGAAGATAAAAGACCTTGAATCAAGGCTGGCCACTGCCGTTGTAATGCCAGGACGAATTAATATTTTGAATGCGCTTTCAAGAGAGTTGTTCGTGTATGAGGTAGATCGCTCGATGCAATATGCACGCGAGGCAAGAAAGCTTGCTTCAGAAATTAACTATGACCGGGGCATTGCCATGTCACTGAACAATGAGGCTCTTTGCTGTCGCATCAAATCCGATTTCAGGAAATCAAAACAGGTGGCCACCGAAGCCCTGAAAATTTTTGAAAGAATCGGTGACAAAGGGGGGCAGGCGGATGCATTAAATAACATCGCCTTCATGGAAGTGAACACAGAAGATTACGAGAATGCCCTGCAGCATGCGTTGAAGGCGCTCGCGCTCGCGCAGGAAGCAGATGAGAAAGATGTGCAGGCATTCGCCTGTCTCGTCAATGGCATGGTGAGTGAGTTGCTGGGTGATTATCCGCAGGCGATCGACTATCATTTGAAATCACTTTCGCTCTCGCGGGAAGCAGAAGATGTGGCGAATGAAGGCGCTTCGCTCATCAACCTTGGCATTGTGTTCCGGAAAATCGGCGAGCGTGAAAAAGCGAAAGAACATTTTGAAAGTGCCTACAAGCTGTTTCAGGACCTGCAAATAAAACTGCTCGAAGCCTCATCCCTCTACAACCTCGGTACAGCATACAGCGAATTCGGTGACTACGCGCGCGCGCTCGATCACTTCAAACAAAGCCTGCAGATTCAAAAAGATATCGGTCATGCGCAGGGGCAAGGCGCCTGCTACATCAACATCGGCATCATGTTCATGCGAATGAGAAAGTTTGCAGAGGCCGAAGAAAACATCCGGCAGAGTATAGAGCTTGCAAGATCATTCGGAAAGAAAAATCATGAATGCAAAGGCATGCTGCATCTTGCTGAAGTTTACCTGGAGCAGCAGGACGGATATGAGGCTATTAATATTCTGGAAGAGGCTCACAACGAGGCCGAGATCTATGGGATAAAGGAAGTCCGCTACCAGATTTTGCAGGCCTTGTCGCGAGCGTATGAAATGAATGGTGATTTTAGAAAAGCATTTTCATTTTACAAAGATGCCACGGCTCTTCGTGATGAATTGATAAATGAAGAATCAACGCAGAAGAATCGCGGCTTGATGTTGCTTCATGAAGTGCAAACAGCACGGCGCGAGCGTGAGATTGCCATCCGCGATAAAGAGCGTGCCGAGCAGTCTGAAAAATTTAAAGAGCAATTCCTGGCAAACATGAGTCATGAGATCCGCACCCCGATGAATGCCATTGTCGGCCTGGTGAATCTGCTTTCAAAATCTTCCCTCAATGCCCTGCAGGCAAAATACCTGAAAGCCATTCACCAGTCATCCGATCATTTGCTGAGCATCATCCAGGACATTCTTGACTTCTCAAAAATTGAAGCGGGACAAATCTCACTCGAGGTCATCAACTTTTCAATTCGTGAATGCATGGAATCCGTTCACAACACGCTTCAATACAATGCCGACGAAAAGAAAATTACACTCGAGTATTCCTGCGATGAAAAAATTCCGGAGCTGCTTTCAGGCGATCCGGCACGGCTGAAACAAATCTTCATCAACCTTGTGAGCAATGCCATTAAGTTCACAGAAAACGGCAGCGTGAGATTTTCGGCTTCAGTGCAGAAGAAAGAAAACAGCAGTACCTCTATTGCTTTTAAAGTAGAAGACACCGGCATTGGCATTCCTGAAGATATGCTTGATGATATTTTCAAAAGCTTTGTGCAAGCAAGCTCGAGCACCACCAGAAAATACGGCGGCACCGGTCTGGGACTTTCCATTTCTCAGCACCTGGTGGAAATGCAGGGCGGTTCTATTTCAGTGAAAAGCAAAATGAATGAAGGCACCACATTCACTTTCGTTATTCCCTACCATGAAGCGATGGAAGATATAATGGTTTCATTGCCGGAAGCTCCCGAAGCAATGCCTGCCATTCATGGCATCCGTGTTTTGGTGGCGGAAGACAATAAGTTTAACCAGATGGTAGCGATTGACTCATTGGAGTCAATGATTCCCGGAGTAAAGATTGAAGTGGCAGTGAATGGAAGAGTAGCGCTCGAAAAAATTCGCAGTGCGAAATTCGACCTGGTGCTCCTCGATCTGCAAATGCCGGAGATGGATGGATATGAAGTTGCCGTTTTGCTTCGCAATGATGAGAATATTTTGATCAGAGAGATTCCTATCATCGCGCTCACTGCCAATGCCACGAAAACAGAAAGAGAAAAATGCCTGAAGCAGGGCATGAATGGTTATGTTGCCAAACCCTTTAAATCAGAGGAGTTATTGAAACAAATTCACCTGGTTCTTTCTGCGGAAATTTCGAAATGAGTTATTTGGTTATTAAGTTATTGGGTCAAGCGAAATCCTCCACTGCCACTCATTCACACTTAATTCTCACGACACTACCTCCATAACCCATGTTCCTAATACCTCAATAACTATTTTTAGCACGAAGAAAAAAATTGCATGAGCAAATCCGACTCAGTTCAACAATCATCATTACACACCAATGCGCTGAACATGGCAGTGATTGTGGCGGCGCTCGGTTACTTCGTTGACATCTATGATTTGCTTTTGTTTGGAATTGTGCGGCAGCCGAGCCTTGTAGAATTGGGCTATAGCGGCGATGATTTGCTGAAGAAGGGAGCATTCCTGCTCAACTGGCAAATGGGCGGAATGCTTATCGGTGGAATTCTCTGGGGAATCATCGGTGACAAACGCGGACGACTCTCCGTTTTGTTCGGCTCTATATTTCTCTATTCACTCGCCAACATTCTGAATGGTACTGTTCACTCTATAGAAATGTATGCAACGTATCGCTTCATCGCCGGTGTTGGATTGGCGGGAGAATTAGGTGCAGGCATCACGCTTGTTTCAGAAGTGATGACGAAAGAAAATCGCGGTTACGGAACCACCATCGTTTCCGCGTTCGGAATCTTCGGCGCAGTGATTGCAGGCATCATCGGAAGAGAATTTGATTGGCGGGTAGCGTATTACATCGGCGGTGGATTAGGAATCGCCCTTCTCATTCTTCGCTACAGCGCTTATGAATCCGGCATGTTTCATCAATTCAAAAAAGAAGAAGTAAGCAAAGGGAATTTCCTCGGGTTCTTCACCAACCGGGAGCGGTTTATGAAGTATATCAAAGTAATTCTCATCGGTGTTCCTATATGGTATGTGATCGGAATCCTCGTGTTCTTCGCGCCTGAATTTGCACAGGTGCTGCACATCGGCATTGATCCGTCCACCGGAAAAACCGTGATCACCGGCAGAGATGCTATCATGTATCAATATGCAGGAGCCGCCACCGGTGCATTGCTCTGCGGATTGCTGAGTCAATATCTGAAGAAGCGAAAACGCGCGCTCCTGTATTTCATGCTCGCGGATGCAGCATGTGTTTTTATTTACCTCGTCATGAGAAACACTTCAGCACCCGCGTTTTATTTGTTCGATTTCTTTTTTGGCGTTGCGAATGGGTACTGGTCAGTGTTCATGACGGTTGCCTCAGAACAATTCGGAACAAACATAAGAGCAACAGCCACTACCACCACTCCCAATTTTGTTCGTGGCTCCGTGGTGCCCATGACTATCTTCTTTGTTTGGCTGAAGGGAAGCACAGGGAATATTCTTACTGCTGCATTAATTGTGGGAGTGCTTGTATTGGCGCTGGCATTCTTCGCGCTCTGGAAAACAGAAGAAACTTACGGGAGAGATTTGGAGTATGTAGAGGAGATTTAGTTACAACAGTTTTCGCTCCTCGTTTTGTATCTTTGAAAAAAGAAACAACATGTCACCGCTTGAATTGAAATCAAACTTTCATAAACTCATTGATGAGTTTGATAATGATGAAGTTCTTGAAATGTTTTATGATGCGATGGCAGACCGGATACATGAAGAGACAAAGCCGGATATTCTCGATCAATTATCACCTTCACAACTTGAGAGGTTGAAACAAGGATTGCAGCAATCTGAATCCGGAAAAACTATTTCTCACGAAGAAGCCATGGAACGAATTAACCAATGGCGTATAAAAGTAGATTGTACAAGAAATCCGATTTCTTGAAGAAATCGGATTTCTGCTCTGCGGTTTGTGTTCTTTCTACGAAGCAATGACTCTGGAAAAATTTCTCACCTGTCTTATCGAGCCTTTCTCCTGTAACCTGTTTGTAATTCATTTTCTTTGCACCATAATTATTGCCAAACATGCAAGGCCAAATCCGCCCTTTACATTGACAATGTCCATCCCGAACTCGTGTTGGAAAATTTACATCAAGAGGTAGTAAGGGAAGAAGTAAGAAATGGAATTTTGTGGAACTTGATCCGGCGATATTGCCGTGTCACTTGTTCGAATTGAGGAAGTATTGTTTCTACGGAATTAAATAGTAGTCAGTGTGAGAATATTAAACCTGCTGATATTACTGATTGGTTTTTTAATGTTTAACACTTGTACCTATTTATCAGGTGATAAGAATTTGGGAACTGGATATTACTATGCTGAAGATGGGTCTTTTTCCTGCATAATTTATTCAACTACGAAACCGTATAAAGGTGCTGGTTTGGGTGTAATACCATACGAAGTGACTAAGTTCACCTGTAACAAAAAATATATTATTGCAATGACACTTGATGATAATAATGTGGTAAAGAGTTATTGGATTATTGATAAGAGTAAAGAAATTAATCTCCATGATTGCCATGACCAAAAAAGTTGCGACAGTTTGCTAACATCTAATGTTACAGGCCCAATTGATTCAATAAGTTTCTATAATCAGTTGAAAGAACGAAATATCTCCTTGAAATTTTAGGACTAAGTATGAAGATTGTGTGAGGTCAACCGTAGAGCATTCACATCTGAAGCTGATAATCACTGTGCGTCCGCAAGTAGGCCCTAATAATCATCTGCACCTCCCGGTTATCCCGCTGGGGCTGAATAATTTCTTTCAGCGATTCAAAGTATGGGGATGGTGTTACGGAAGTTTCTTCACCAACTGAAGCCACAGGAGCAAAACCATAGCCGAGATATTTTCCATTCTCCATAATGACAATCGAGCGCTCTTTTTCATTTCGCCCATCACCTACAATGGCGCATGTGATGCTGTCCTGCTTCATGGCGCTCAGCGCTTCTCTCACTCTCGCATTGTAATCTTCCGCAGAAACTTCACCAATGCAGGCTCCATCACAGTTGCCTGCTGCATGATCGTGGCATGCTGCTATAGATCGCTGAAGGTTGCAAAGTTTCGGACACAAATGAAACTCTGTAATTTTTTCATTCAGAAAAACTCTTGCTTCCTGCAACGATGAAAATGAGATGAGCGGCTGATCGGTTCTGTGAAGTTTCTTCAAGGCAAACCGCAGATAGCCCTTTCCGTCTTCATAACAATAAACACCAAAATTGTTTTCTGAAATTTTTTGAATCACATTGAAGGGAGGAAAATGTTTTTTGATTTCTGCCGATTCCATGAGCATGGCGATAAGCTCATTCCCGCAACTCTCATAGCGAATGTGATGGATAGAATTCATCAGCCGTGTTCGCACACGTGTGGAAGAATTTGCAGTGAAGTGCTGAATAATTCTCGCACGGATGTTCTTTGCTTTTCCCACATACAATATCCGCTGAAGCTGATCGAGAAAATAATAAACGCCGGCTTCGTCCGGCAGCGATGGAATGATTTCTTTAGGAAGATGTGGCGGCAACGTGTATTCACCTGGTGTTTTCTTCAATGAAGATTGAATGATTCCGTTGCGGTCTTCGCGGCTGCACAGCTTAAATAACTCCAATGCGGCAACCGCATCTACCAATGCCCGGTGAAAGGATTGCGACTGAATGTTGAAGTGCGCGCAAAGTTTCCGAAGAGAGTAAGACTGCAATCCGGGAAAAATTTTCCTGCTCAGCCGAAGCGTGCACAACGTCTTCCGCTGAAATGATTTTCCACTCTGCAGGAAGGCACTCTTTAGAAATGAATAATCGAAGTGTGCATTGTGTGCGATAAGAATCCTGTTGCGTGTGAAATCGTCAATCGCTTCCATCACCTCTTCCCATCGCGGCGCATGCTCCACCATTTCATTGGTGATGCCGGTGAGGTGTGAAATAAAATCCGGAATCGGAACATCCGGCTGAACGAGCGTGCTGAATTGATCGGTGATTTTTTCTCCGTCAAAATTGATAATCGCCACCTCGGTGATGCTGTGGCGGTGAGCATGGTTGCCGGTGGTTTCTATGTCAATGATGGAATACATGGATCAAACAAATTTAAGCCTGTAGCTTCAATAAATTTTAAATGAACTTGGAAAAATGACATAACACCAGAGAAGCTGTCATTCCGAGGTACGAGGAACCCATGTGAATCGGCGAACAGATTCCTCGTACCTCGGAATGACAAAATCGTCCCGGGGACCACATGAAAGATGTGGTTTCATCCGGAAAATTTCCCAATCACTGTTTCTCCACCGGTAACATTTTCATTCAGCTTCACTAAAATTTCCGCATCGGTCGGAAAAAATAAATCTACCCGTGACCCGAATTTGATAAAGCCCAATTGTTCTCCTGTCTTCACCTGCTGCCCGGCTTTTAAGTAGCTCACAATCCTTCGCGCTAAAATTCCCGCAATCTGCCTGACAAGAATTTCATTTTTGCCGTCAGCAACTACAACAGTGTTGCGTTCATTATCAATGGAAGATTTCGGATGGTATGCGACCAAATGTTTTCCGGGCTTATAATGCACCAGTTTTACTTCACCATTCATGGGAACATAATTCACATGCACATTCAGCGGCGACATGAAGATGGAAACCTGGATTCGCTTCGAGTGAAAATATTCTGTCTCTTCTGTTTCTTCGATCACCACCACTTTGCCATCGCAGGGAGAAACGACTTCATTCGCTTTGGCAATCGTGTTTCGTTTCGGGTTTCTGAAGAAGGAGAGAATGAAAATGAAAAATACGAAGGAAGGAATAAAGAGGGCAACTTCAACGCGGGTCAAACAGGTTTTGCTGTCAACGATATAATTAATAAGCAACAGAACGATGAAGACGATGAGAATGGTTACAATTCCTTCCTTATGAATGCGCATTTGATTTTTGATTTAAGGGGCTAATAGCAAATACACCGTTACAAATGGCACACAAAACAGCAACGCATCAAAGCGATCAAGGAATCCACCATGGCCGGGAAGTAAATTTCCGGAGTCTTTTACTCCCGCTTGCCGCTTGATCATGCTTTCAAAAAAATCGCCGATAGTTCCAAACACCACAACTATTGCTGCAACCATCAACCAATGTTGCAAATTGAGTTTTGTGAAATACAACGAAAGAATCCATGCAGTGATGAGCGCGAAAATTAATCCACCGAAAAATCCTTCCCATGATTTTTTGGGGGAGATGTCAGGAAGAATTTTGTGTTTGCCAATCAATGAACCAACGAAGTAAGCGAACGTATCATTCGCCCAAATGAGTAAGATAATTTCTAATGATTCTACACCATAGTAGAGAAAAATATTGCTGTCGGAGTCCAAAGCCTGATCACGATCAATCCATGAAAACTCAGGAAGAGAATAGAAACATAAAATCGGTAATGAAACATAAACCAGGCTCCCAACATTGAGCATTCCATTTATGATGGGTGTCTTTGAGCGATAAAAGAGTTCAAAAGCCATCAATAACATTCCAATCGGTAAAGCCAAAATTCCGTAGGCAATTGCAGAGGGAAATTCCTGGCAAAATAGAACGGCAAGTAATATTGAACTTGAAGCAATCATGGTCATTATCAAAGCAATTCTTCCATTCTTTTCTGAATAGCTCTGAAATTTCCTCACAAGCATCAGGTACTCATACAAGCAGCCTGTTTGAATGATGAGAAGAAGAATGGAAAACGAAATTCGATTCCACATGAGTCCGCCGAGCATGATAGCTGCGAAGATGATAGCGGTGAGTGCTCTCTTTGGTAAATCTTTCATCGGCAAATTTGCGCTGACAACTCCGGCGGAGTTCTTTTAACACCGCCGGAGTTAGCGCGGTTTAAGCGATTTCATCTTCAAGAATAATCATCGCATCTATTGAATCTTCAAGCTTCACCATCACGTGAATTTCTCCAAGAATAATGTACGATGAATCCTGTTTGTTCAGGATCACGGACTCAATTTCATGCTCTTGCAAAATGGATTGCACGATCAATGCCCGGTGCATCTTCGTGGTTTCAAAAACTTTGATCCATTCATGTTCATCCATTGAGTCCTTCTCCCATTTTTACCGGTCATTCAGGAGTACCAACTATTTTGCAAATGGAAAAAATAGGAACGACGTTGGCCTACGGGCTGTCATTCCGACGTAGGAGGAATCTGTTGTTTAGCTCCGATACAGATTCCTCCTTTGTCGGAATGACAGCCTCGCTTTAGAAACGTTATCTTTATTTTTTCCATTTCAAAAATGGTGCGTACTCTGAATGACAATCTGAGCGTGAGTGTATTTTAATAAATAAATCTCCGCTCCATCATCATTTTTCTGTACAACCAAAGCAGGCCGATGCAAATCACAGTTGCAATAATTGTTACCCAAACAGACTCCATTTGATTTGAAGCGATGTCGTATTGAATTTTTCCATGCTCATGCAAATAGGAAAGCACGATTTGAGCGCCATTGTTAAATGCATGAACAATAATGGGCATCCAAAGGCTTCCACTCCACACAAACAGATAACCCAGCAATGCACCCAGCAACATCCGTGGTACAAATCCATAGAACTCGAAATGAGCGAAGCTGAAGACCGCTCCTCCCAGCCAAACGGCCCAGTGAATATTCTTTGTCCATTCCTTAAACACTTGCTGCAGGCATCCGCGAAAGAATACCTCCTCACTGATTGCAGGAACAAGCGCAATAACAATCAGGTTAATCCACAGATCAGTGGGTCGTGGTGTTTTTATAAATAAGAATGTGAATTGAGCATTCGCATGCTCGGCATCATTTACTGCCTTTTCAAGTCTGGAAAGAAAAGACGGAAACTCCAATCGTTGATTCAGATAATAGGTGAAATCAATGATTGGGCTCGCCGTCACGAGAATTAAAATTCCAAGCAACACAAAAAGAAAATTGGTTTTTGCATTCAGCCGGAGATAGTCACCCTCAGGAAATTTCAATTTGGCAAAAAGTAGCGCGGGAATTAAGAATAATCCCAGCGTTTGTGTGAATTGAAGAAATTTCAGGGCATTCACCTGGTTTGCATTCATTGCTACCATTTCGGGTTTGCTAACGGCATTTTGCATCACCTCATCCATCCAGGTGATGCCGAATAGCGGTCGCACGAGGTACATGCTGAAGAAATAGAGTGCTGAAAAAAACACGAAGCAAAGCATGATCAGAAAAAACAGTTGCACCGCAGGATGCATGTTGTCCATCAAATAGGGTCTTCGATTCATCGGGCGGCAAAAGTCGTAAATTTGAGCCATGATTTTTCGGGGAAAAGATTCATCATCAATCCATTTTTTTCTCATCGCGACAATCTTTAAATCCAATAAATCACGGCTTAGATCATGGTGAAAATCGGAAATATAGAACTCGGAGAATTCCCGCTGCTGCTGGCACCGATGGAAGATGTGAGTGATCCGCCATTCCGTGCTGTTTGCAAAATGAATGGCGCCGATCTCATGTACACGGAATTCATTTCGTCGGAAGGATTGATCCGCCATGCACGCAAGAGTGTTCAGAAACTCGACATCTACGAGTACGAGCGGCCGATTGGGATTCAGTTTTTCGGAGGAGAAATTGATACGATGGTTCATTGTGTTGAGATCATTGAAGAAGCACAACCCGATTTGATTGACATCAATTTTGGTTGCCCTGTGAAGGGAGTTGCCTGTCGCGGCGCAGGTGCAGGAATTTTAAGAGATGTTCCCAAGATGGTGACTATGACAGGTGAGATTGTGAAGAAAGCCACATTGCCTGTCACTGTAAAGACCCGGTTGGGCTGGGATGATAAGTCTATCAATATCTATGAAGTTGCGGAGCGGTTGCAGGATGTGGGCATTGCTGCACTCAGCATTCACGGTCGCACACGGGAGCAGTTGTATAAAGGCTCCGCCAATTGGGAGAAGATTGCAGAGGTGAAAAACAATCCGCGCATTCGCATCCCTGTTTTCCTCAACGGAGATGTTACCTCGGTGGAGAAAGTGAAATTCATTCGTGACAATTATGATGTAGATGGAGTGATGATCGGTCGTGCTGCCATTGGTAACCCGTGGTTCTTCAACGAGGTAAAATATTTTTTGCAAACGGGTGAGCATCTTGCTAAGCCCACCATTGAGGAGCGCATCAATGTTTCGCGAACCCACCTGATGAAGTCTGTTGAATGGAAAGATGGCCGTCTGGGCATTTTGGAAATGAGGAAGCATTATGCGAATTATTTCAAAGGGCTTCCGAATGTAAAAGAGTTTCGTGACCGTCTGGTACGATTAGAAACCGTGGAAGAAATTGAAATGGTGTTTGCAGAAATGGAGGAGACCTATCAAAGCGCTATCGTTGTGTAATGAAAAAAATCTTCCTGCATGATTCTTTTGCGTGCTTGCTTTCGTTTCTCCCGCTTGCAGCAGATTCGCAGGGCGCAGAAGAGTTTCCGTTTAAAAATCAGGATCATTCCATGATCAGCGGGAAAAGATTAGAGTATTATCCTGATGGTAATGTGAAGGAAGAGCAGTACTACAAAAACGGAAAGCCTGACAGTCTATGGACGCATTACTTTAGGAACGGAAAAGTTCAGGCAATTGGTGAGTTTAAAAACGGTAAGCTGAATGGATACACTAAAACTTTTGATGAGGAGGGAAGAATTGCTTGTGAATGTCTTTACCTTAATAATAAGCTGATTTTGCAACACGTCTATAAGTATCATAAGAATGGAAATCTTTGGGTGGAAATGATTTTGAATGAGAAAAAACCATGGACAATTCTTGTCAACTATAACACCGAGGGTATCCCTCAGGACAAAGGAGATCTTAAAGGCGGGAACGGAACCTTGATGCTGTACGATGAGGCGAACGAACTATACAGGATTGAGCATTACAAGAAAGGCAGGATTACAAGTAACGAGAATATAAAATCAGATCCATCATGGTAGACTTAATTTTCAAATCATGAAAAGAAATTCCCTCTTCCTTATGTTCCCTCTTTCATTCTTTCCCCGCGGAAATGGAAATCCCGCGAGGTTCTCCCCGGGGAAATCGGGACAAGCGTGGAACTTGAGGAATTTCTCATTTCTATTTGTATTCTTTTCGGTCCTCAATTTTCATTCATCATTTTCCCAAAACTTATCTGCCTACACTAACATCCGCAATGAGTTTTACATTTTTGAAGATTCTTTCACTCACCAACTCGACTATCTTCCACCAATCAGTTACAAGATCGGCGGAAATAGCATCGCCTTCATTGACAACACAAACACTTTCCGCATTTATCAGTACGGCGCTCTCGCTACTCCAATCAAAGGGATCGTAACGGATTATGCGGTATCGAATGATTTAGTTTTAGTTCGCACCCCCGGTTCTATATATGTGTTTGATGAAGGGCAACTTAATTTGCTTACGCGCTTTGTAGGTCCTTATGTGTTAGGTGATAGTGTTGTCGGTTTCATTGACTTTGCTTCGCGTGATCTTCTGGCATATCACAATGGCGCCATTAAAATAATCAAGCAGGGGGTTGTTGATCTTGCTGCCTCATTCCTTGCTGTGGGTGGAAATTTGTTTGCTTTTAAGACTTACGACAATGATTTTGAAATTTACTATAACGATTCAGTCTACCACCAACAAACGGAATTTCCGCAGCAGGTAAGAGCGGGAAACAACGTGGTTGCATATCTTGATCAGTATGATGAAGGGCTGCGTGTCTTTTACAAAGGTGAAACAAAAACCATAGAGTCGTTCAGTCCACGAAGCTATTTTGTCGGCAATGATCTGATCGCCTATATCAACCATGACGGTGATTTTAAAATTTTTTGGAACGGAAGTGTTTATCAAATCGGTAATTACAACCTCACGAAGCTCGAAGTAAGAGACAATCTTGTAATCTACAGTGACCGCCTGAATTATCTCTATGTTTTTTATAATGGCAAATCATACCCGCTTGAAAATTTCATTCCACAACAAATCAATGCGCGCCAAAGCACGCTGTACTATTATGATCAAAACAACCGATTAAAAATTTTTTCAGAAGGGAAAGAAACCGACATGCCGATGGAAACTTACGTGAGCGTGAGCAATGATTATGATGTGATCAAACTGCAGTTGCAGGGAAATCAATTCCGCTTTTTCAGCAGGGGAAAAACTTATTGAAGCGTTTATCGGTTTCTTTTTACCGGCTCCGCTTCCTTTGGCAAGACAGGCACAAGCTCAGTATAATGCCGTTTTTTTTCGTAATTTAGCAAATGCATCACAATTATTTTATTTATGAAAAAAAATAGAGTTAAATCTCCAACAGTTCCTTTTTGGAAAAAAAAGATTCCGGCTTACTGGCTCATGATTATTAGTCTGATTGCCACCGGTATCACTTATTTAGCGCTTGAAGCACATTCACCTGCACCTGCAACACCCTCAGCATCTGCAGAAAAAGATAGCGTAAGTCCTGAAAGCTGTCTTTCCGGAGTTAAATATGTGCGCATGAGCGGTTATAGCTTTGCCCGCCCCTTGCTTTTTTCAAATGTAGAAGAGGAAGATCAATCGCTGGCCGGATTAAAATCTGTTGTGAGCAACTACATTGATACAGCAAAGAAAGGGGGTCGAATCCAATCCGCTTCAGTGTATTTCAAAAAACTCGATTCTCCTTCGTGGTTTGCTGTTAATGCCAATGAACAATACATTACCGCGAGCTTGTTTAAGGTGCCTGTGATGATTGCCATGCTCATGCAGGCAGACAAGCAACCAGGATATCTCGATCGCAAAGTGCTTTATGATGCACCCCAGGGATTCAGTGAAAATGTGCAGCCACTTACCATCGGTAAATATTATACCCTGCGCGAGATGATAAAGAGCATGGTTGCAAGGTCAGATAATATTGCATACAATATTTGCTGGAATTATATGGACACCGCCAATTTCACCAAACTGCTGAAAGACGTTCAGGTAAAACCTTTCGACATACACGACACGAATGAATACACAACCAGCGTTACTGATTATTCTAAATTTTTCCGCATCCTTTACAATGCCGGTTATTTGTCAAAGGAGATGAGCGATTTTGCTCTTAAAACGCTTGCTGCAAGTGATTTTGATGGCGGACTTACAAAAAATATTAAAGATGCATTTCCTATTGCTCGCAAATTCGGATTTAGAGTTGCAGGCAACGATGCTCAACTCTCTGAATTCGGAATATTTTATTACAATCACGACCCATACATGCTCGGTGTAATGACTGAAGGCAGCAACGGGGCTTATTTATACCCCGTGCTGAATGATATATCTTTAATCGTTTACAACCAGATGAAAACTGAGCAAAAATCATCAGTAGCTTTCTCTTCTGCTAAATGATGTTCGGTATTCGTTTGTTCATCGCCTTATTCCAAGCTTCTTAAGGCGGACACGGTGAGGGTAAAATGGTTTAACGGTATTCAAACGCGAGTTGGAGAATTATCAAAACTTCCAAAAAGGTTTATCATTTTTAATATCAGATAATCTGAATTACTCTCTTCTCGCCCCAATCATCATCATCAGGAATTTTTGCCAATTAATATTCTTGATTTCAATTCTTTGATTTACCATGCCATTCCAATTTATCTCAAAGCTATTTTCTATGAGAGTAGCAATAATCTTATTGGCAACCTTTATTGCTTCGGCATCATTATGAGATGTACTGCCAAAACCTAAAAACAGTGTTCTCGAATTCGAGTCAATTGCACTTTCAATATCTTGTGAATGATAGAAACAATACCCAACTGTCTTAATTCCGGATTTACTTAATGTCTCTATTGTGTATTTACAGCTATCCATTCCATCTTGTAATGTGAAACCCGCATTGTGAATACAAACTATTTTTTGTTTTATTAGTTCATCAAATGAATCTGTGAGTCTTTGAAAATCACCCGGCATTGACCAGCTCAAGCTCTCTATTTTATGTTCCGCATATTTATCTGCTATAATCTCCTTCAGCCATTTTTCATCAAAATCATCATGGTTGTAAAACATTTCACTGATAGACTCAAGTAGCTCATCTTCAGTTTCAAAACCAATTTTGATATCCTTTTCTATTTGCTCCAATGCTTCTTTTTTTAAATCTTGTCTCATTTGCCGTTAAGTTATTCGCATGAATATATATATCGAGAGGAATTCCTCACTCTTGACTCGCACCTCGAATGTCCCAGAGATTAAACCCGGCATTTTACTAAAGTATAAAAGCCCACCAGACTTTCGAAAGTTTGAGCTTGCACTGCAACCATTGGTTGCATAAAAAGCCTTAGTTGTTAGCCGCCGTTTTTCCTTCTTTTGTTTAGCGATTAAAAATACTCAATCCCCCTTTCCGAGATGGACAATGGTATATCATTTTCAAATTCAATTCTTTTTATCCAGTTCAGATTTTTGTCATAGTCATACTTATAAGTGTATTTCGCTTTAATAGTTCCATTTGAGTTGTAAGTAGTCCGCTCAACCTGGTTTCCATTATTGTCATACTGGTAAGTGTCTTTACCAATGAGACTTCCATCAGGTTTGTACCAATTCGTTTCAATCGTTTTCCCATTGCCGTCATACTTCCATGTATATTTCCAATCAGGGGTTTCATCTGATTTATACCTGCTTTCTTCAATCATATTCCCGTTGCTGTCGTTTTTGTAGATGGATTTAAAATAAAGACTTCCGTCCGGGTTATATTTATATTCTTCAATCATATTCCCGTTACTATCGTACTTAAAAACAGATTTCTCTTTCAGGATTCCTTTCCCGTTGTACCCGCTCTGTTCAATCTTCTTTCCATTGCTGTCGTAGCGGTAAGTGATTTTTATATCCAGACTTCCGTCAGGAGTGTACCAATCAGCTTCAATCATTTTCCCACTGCCGTCATACTTGAAAGCGGATTTCATCTTGACGCTTCCGTCAGGCTTGTAACTATTGTTTTCGATTTTATTTCCCTTGTCGTTAAAATTATAGATGACACTATCTTTTCTTTCACTCTTTTGAAAGTTACCCGAGACTTTAGCTGTTGTATATTTATTCTCTCTCAACGTCTTGACCTTGCCTTTAAGATTTAGTTCCGTCCAATTGTTGTCATGTTCTTTTCCTTCAGTGGCTGATAAAAACATCATGGAGATCGCCAAGATTAAAATTATTTTTTTCATGGGAATAAGTTTTTAAAAACTATTAAATGGCTAACGAAGCAGGGCATCTTTCACCAACCTGTCACGAGCAAATTTCTTGCAGCTTTCTCACTACACTTCTGGTATTTAGAATAAGCCAAAGCTGCCCTTGCCCTGATATTCTCGTTTGTTTCGTTGTTCACATAACCTGTAATTGCATCATGTACCGTATACGCTTCGGGGCACATCAATCCTGTTGTCCAGACAAGCATATTTATATTGGCTTCTTTCACATGAGCGGAAAAAAATCTCTTACTGTAACAAGCAAGAATGATTACATCTCTTTTTTTACCGTCGGTGTTTTGATTCAATTCTGGCAATTGAAAATCCATAAGTCCATCATGTCCAATGTAGGCTACTAACTTCGAATTGCCCGCAATTCCTATTGTTGTGTTATTGATATGCAGGGTATCCTTTAGTTGCCCTGAAACGCTGCTAAGAAATTCCTTTGTGCATTGTTTTATGTACTGTCCGTCATAAGCATCTGCAACTAAGTAATAGTTTCTTGTTGCATGCTTAAACACTAATCTTTCAAGCCGGATGGAATCTAATTTTTGAGTCTTAACCAATTTCCATTCCTTACTGTTTTTGAAGTATGTCCGTATTCCAAAACCGCAACCCCAATACAAATTATTATTTGGGTCTTGTCCATTACCAATTTTCGCCGGTACTGGAACTATGCCTTGATATTTGTTGTCGCAGAGTGCCACATAAATATGAATTGTTTTAGCTGCAGTGTCGAATTGAGTAATGTTCTTGCTTGCACTACTCTTACCCGACGGGGTCGTTACTATATTTCCCTTCTCGCTTGTCTGGGAGTTACAACTCAAAAAAGCGAAACAGAACAATAGTGTAATAAGGTTTTGCTTTCGCATTGTCAGTGTCTTTTCCTTTAATCTTATCGTTAGCAGTTAGTTGCCTAATCGCCATTACAATATTTGTCCAATGAATCTTTTGCCTCCGGACATAACTTTGAAACTATCTTCCAGTCTTTACAGCCGTTTATTTTGTCATTCATATTAAATCTTGCAATTCCCCTGTAATAAAAATCATAGGCAGAATATTCAGAAGTGTCAGTCAGAGTATCATAATCTTGTAAAGCTTTTCTGTATTCTTTAAGTTGAACATAAGTTTTTGCTCGACCAAATCTTGCAGGAGTATGTTTGTCGAAAATTGAAAGAGCTTTTGAATAGTCATTAAGAGCTAAATCAAATTTTTCTAAGTTGTATAAATAATCGCCCCTGTCAACATAGAAATATCTTTCGTCCGGATTGAGTTTAATCGCCTCATTCATATCATTAACAGCACCTGTATCATTGCGCAAGTTGTTTTTGCAATTTGCTCTGTCACGATATGGAAAACCAAGGTTGTATGATGGGTCAAGTTGGATGGCAATTGTCAAATAATTTAAAGCCTTAGCATAATTTTTTTCTGATTGGTAAATTGTTCCCAACCTCCAATAAGCATTTACATTCTTAGGGTCAGACTTAATTGATCGTTCTAAACAGTCTTTTGATTTACAAGTTTCAAACTCATTAATAGTTATTGGATGATGCATCAATACTTTACGGTCTTTACATGAGCAGAGAAAAATGAGTGTCAATAAGACTAAAGAGTGTCGCATTAAGATAGCCGCTAATATTTTAAAATCAGAGCTTTTCATACCCGAAAGTAGCATTATTGACGAGAAAAATTAAAGTTCTTTCGTGGAATTCGTGACAAGAAAAAACCCGCTCTGAAATTTCAAAGCGGGTTCAAATGTCTTTTCGCGTCCAAAATTTATGGAAGAACATTCTCAGGAACCACATTCCATTCCTTCACAATGTCTTTCATTTCAATAAGCACTGCTTCCTGAATTTTTCTTTTTCGCGCATCCTCGGGGTCCGTTTTGGCAGATTGCTCTTTCTTGAGGCGGTCATTTTCGCGGGCAAATCCTTCTATCTCTTTAGCTGTATACTGAATTTCTTCCCCCTTCTCAACAAACACGCGCTGGTAGCCAAGCTCATCCATTTCTTTTCCGGCAACTGATTCGATAATGCGAACGTCGTCCTGAGTCAATTCCTTCAAAAACTTATTTGAGTTATGGTGCATGATGGGCTTGGTCACATTCTCCCAAAGCGAGCTGGAAGCAGCAGTATTCCTCGCTTCTTCGCTATCGTAGAAACGCATCATCTCCGGCTTGAACTCCACGTGCAAAAACCCGCAGAGGTTGCGAAGGGTGCTTTCGGTTTCATTAATCAGTTCAACATACGAGATGGTAAAAAAGCGATCAGTCGGCAGTTTAGCGCGCGCATCGAGACAAAGACGCTGCAGTTCACTCCATTGCCTGGCGCAGAAATAAACATGCTTTTCGCCAATCACAGCTTTGCTGAATGATAGGGCCACATCGCGTGCATCGCGGTGAAGAAAAATGTATTTATTGGTTTTGAAATAATCATTCAGCGGATTAGCCCAGCGGATGTTCTGCATGCTCTTGCACATCCACTTGCGCGCACCGTTTGACTCAGCATAAATATCCATCACGGCCCCGTAAATAGCAATCACGTGCTTTTCACGGCAGCGGCTTTTCACTTCACCGCGGTCTAAAATCGTGTTGAGCCACGGCACAGGATTTTTCTCCACCAGGCGACAAACGATCTCCACCATCTGATCGAATTGAGTGTCAGTCAAAATCTGGCTAATAGGAACTACCGGATCTATCCGTTGTAAAATATGAGGGGGATGGGGTGCAGCAATTTCATGCGAATTGGAGATCATCAACCGCAATAAGTTAGACCCTGACCGTTGCTCACCAACTAAAAAAAGTGCTTGCATCGCTATAAAATTTGTGTGTGTGAACTTAATGTGGGTAAAGAAAGTATCCGATTAATCCGGCGGTAGGTATGATGAACACTACATCAACATTATACCTGATCAACACAAACAGTGCCCCTGCAAAGATAACTACCGAAGGCCAAATAGCAGCAAAAGAATGATAGTCTGTTTTGATACCTAATTCATAAGCTGCAAAAAATATCATCCCGATCACACCGCATCGAATGCCTCGCATGATTGCTTTTGCCGTCACTGACTTTTTAAAATAATCCATGGCTTGCGAAGCCACCACCATTACAATAGCCGGCGGAGTGAAAATGGCAATGGTGGAAAGAATTGCTCCCATAATTCCCTTCACCTGAAAACCGATGAACGTTGCTGCAATTAAAATAGGTCCGGGCATTACCTGGCTTAACGCGATGCCATCAAGAAATGCCTGTTTGTTTAGCCATCCAAAAATTTCAACTACGTGATGGCGCATAACGGGAATGATTACATATCCACCCCCGAAGAGCATGACACTCAATCCGCTGAAAGTTTTTGTAAGATTGAAAAGACTTTTGTATTCGGATTGCGCAACGGGCAAATACAAACCCGCGATCAATACAAGTACCATCACCAACATCAGCACGGTTTTCATGATGGGAAATTTGCCGGTGGGCATTGTTGCATTCGAAATGGCTTTCTTATCGAGAAAAGCAAAGTATCCTATGACGCCGAAAAGAACGATGAGGAGAAAGGTTGCATATAGTCTGAAGTGTTGTGGTATCAGAATTAATCCTGCAATCGCAATTATCATTAGAATAAATTCCACTGCACCTTTTATATTCTTCTGCGCCATACGCCAGGCAACGCTTACGATAACAGCGCATACTGCCGGCACAAATCCTTTGAAGAACTGCTTAACTTCAGCATTTTGCCCATATTTTTGATAGAGAATACTTAGGATGAGCATGAGAATAAATGAAGGCAACACCACAGCAATTCCTGCTAAGATCGCCCCCCAGGTCCCTCTCAATTTATTTCCCGAATAAGCTACTACGTTTACGGCCTGCGGTCCGGGAAGCAGACTTGCCAGAGAAATTCCGTCAAGCATTTCTTCTGATGTCAACAGCTTTTTTTTCTCGACAAGAATATTTTCAACAACAGAGATCAGTGACATAAAGCCGCCAAAACCAAGACATCCGGCTTTCAGGAAAGTGAGAAATAAAGAGCCGTATGAAATGAGTGGACGATCAGCTTCTATTGCCGATTCTGCTGTAATTGATGGTGTTTCTTGCGATGTCAAGTAAAGAGAAGTTTGAATCAGGAATAGATGAGGTGTCAGCTATTTAACTCGCACAACATCAAAATAATAATAGCGACAAAAGTAAGGTTATTTTACCAGTGCGTATGGTGATGATTTAAATTGTTTTCGAAATCCTGCTATGATACTTTTGAAAGTGTTATCCTTTCAAACTAATCTTAAGCACTGTTCCCACTTTCAGGTTATTGCATTTTGCCGCACCGTTTAGTGCGCGAATACTGTCAATAGTGGTGCTGTGCTTTCGGGCAATATCCCACAATGTATCACCATAGCGCGTTTTGTAGTATACAAATTTACCTTCTGAGGAAGCACTGGCTGAAGTCGTCTTTTGATTCGGAGAAGTTTTGGTTGTCCGCGGGGACTCCTTCGGAGAAGAAGCCTTCGTTCCTATTGTTTTTGAAGAAGAAGATTTGGAACCGGTTGCTAAAGTCCCATCATCTCCTGAACCATACAACCGCAGGCGCTGACCCACTCGCAAGGTTGAACTTTGTAAATGATTCCACTTCTTGATCTGCGAAGAAGAAACATGATAGCGTGACGCGATCTTCCCGAGGTTATCTCCTCTTCTTACCACATACGTTTTGCTGGTGCTCGTAGCTCCATAATAGAAATGTTGCTTACAATTGACTGAGCAAAGAATAATACTGTCTTTCTTTGTGCTGAACAAATCAGCACGGTCGCAGGGAAGTTTGAAACTATAAGGCTTATCCAGCGCCGGGATCACACCGCAGCGCAAGCCAGGATTGAGAAAACGAAGTTCATCAATGCTCATGTTAGTGAAGCGCGCAATTTGCTCGCAGGCCATTTTATCATTGATCTCAATCCCTACAATGGAATCCCAACTGTATTGAGGATATTGTGGCTCCAGGTTATGCAGATCATAATAGTTCATTACGTATGTAGCCGCAATGAATGCAGGAATATAGTTGCGGGTTTCGCGCGGTAAATAATCCTTCACCTGCCAAAAAGTATTTCCACCGGATTTTGCAATTGCACGGTTCACATTCTGAGGACCACAGTTGTACGAGGCAATGGCAAGCAGCCAATCACCATACACATCATACATGCCCTTCAAATATTGCGCTGCACCTTCGGTAGAGCGAATGATGTCACGGCGATCATCAAAGTAACTGTTGACGCTTAGTCCGTAAAGTTTTGCCGTGCCATACATGAATTGCCACATTCCCACAGCACCGGCTTTTGACACAGCATGGGGATTCAATGCTGATTCGATAATTGCCAAATATTTCAATTCAGGAGGAACTCCGTACGCCGCAAAAATCTGGTCGAATATCGGGAAGTAAAATTTACTCAGCCCGAGCATGCGCTGCACCTGATCTCTCCGGTGAAGCACATACAGATCAATGTACTTGCGAACTTCATCATTATACTTAAGGGGTATCGGTGTAATAATTGCCAGCAGCCGGCTTTGGTAGACAGAATCTTCAAAAGTTGGGAAATCCACGTTATCGAAAGAAATCTTCTGCTCGGTCATGCTGTCGGCGACGTTGACATCATTGCCGACGACGTTGAGCGAATCGTTACAGCTGAATTGATCAGGCAACACGTCCTGATCAGGATTATCGGGGTCAGGAAATTGTGCGCTGCTGAAAAACGGCGAAGCTACCAGGCAGCAAATGGTGAAGACAAATGGTATCCATGATTTTTTAAGAAAGTGCTTCTTCATCGTTTGAAGGGTAACTTAAATAAGGATGAAAAATTTTTATGCAAGGTAACCTGAAATGCTCCTACGGGAAAAGTTTAACAAATTTTTTGCACTCATCAGATCATTGAGTGTCCTGTAATCAAGAGTATTCTGCTTTTATTTTATGCATTAAACAAAAATGAAAACCCGATCCTTTGTTTAACGAGCATGCGGGTTGTAAAGTTGCGTAAGATGATCTCAGCTTTTGGGAGCTTCTTTCTTTTCATCTTCCTTTATACCGTCTTCAATTTGTTGCTTCACATCGGCTTTGGCTCTGTTGAACTCGCGTATGCCTTGTCCGATGCCTTTCATGAGTTCTGGTATTTTTTTTCCTCCAAACAATAACAGGATTGCGAGGAAGATCAAAATCCACTCAGGAAATCCCGGCGCACTAAAAAGAAGAAGAAGTTTCATTTTAGAATTATTTACGACGCCAAAGGTAGCGGAAAAAATAAGAATTGCGTTCTGTTTTGTGGCTTGAAAGTCGCCCGCAAATCTCAATGGTGCGGTGGATTGTTTCCTTGTTTCCCCGGTTTTGCCCCTTGATTATTTTGCATATCCCGGATGAGATTGATCTTGAACTGTTGCTCTGCACGATAAAATTTCGCTACTTTTTTTACCGGCAATACTTTTTTAAACTCCGGATTATACTTGCGCTGAATGTCGAGTTCTTTTTGGCGGTATTCCATCTCATCGTCAATCAGCTTGCTCACCTGATCGTCAGTATAGCTCTCGAAATTCACTTTTGCCGAAAGTAATTCCGTAACATGGTTTTTGCGCAGCGCTTCTACTTCTGCATGATACAGATTGTACACCGGCCAAAAGGCCTTAGCTTCTTCCGGAGTAAGCTGCAATTGGTTGGTGATAAAACCAATGTGACGCGCTTCAATATTTTCTTTCTGCTGTTGCGGCGGCTGCGCTAGTGTGCGAACGGTTGAAATAAGAGCAATAAGTACAATGAATAATATTGCTTGTTGAAATTTTTGGATCGTGTTCATGAGAAAAGCTTTTTGGTGATTAGAGTTTTTAGTTGTCCCGTCCCGGTGTATCGGAATTCGGGAAGTTTAGGAGTTTTTTAAATTTCACATTTCGTAAATCAGGTTGGGATCAATGTCAGTAACATCACGCAGGAAATTATTCTCATCATTAGCATTGTCTGAAGAATTATTCTGTTCAGTAGTCTGCTGTTGATCCTGCAAGTACAATTCAACAACCATCGCTTCATCCACTTCAGAAGCATACATCAAATCACTTGCGACACTTTCAGTGGTTACAGTGCCCGGTGTGATTTCAATTGAATGATCTTTAAAAAATAATGTGGTTGACGCAACTGCCACAACCGCAACAGAAGCAGCAGCGAGCCAAAGTTTGTAGTCGCTGATTTTTTTTGTGATGGCAGAAGTAGCCCTGATTTCTTTCTCGTGTAATTCTTCATCCCGATACCCCGGAACATTGAAAGGATGTTCTTCAGGAAAAGAAAAAATTGTTTCTTCATCTTTCCCCTGTTTGTTGATTGAAGAAATCAATTTCACTTCCATCTCTTCAAAATAAGTTGAAGGAACTTTGAAAGGATGTGACTTCTGCAATGATGAGAGATAGGGAGTCATCTCCTTCAGTTCATCTTCTATTTCATCACGCGAATTCATTTTGATTTTTTGTATGGTTCAATTGCGATTAAGACACAAACCATTTTGCAAAGTTTACTTACTCTTAAATTTTCATCACTGATTCCTGATCATGAATGCTTCAATCTTCTCAGCCGCCTTGTGATAGCTTGCCTTCAACGCACCTGTTGATGTCCCCAGCATCTTCGACATTTCTTCATAGGCTATTTCATCGAAATAGCGGAGCTGAAATACGATGCGTTGTTTCGGCGGCAAGGTGAGAATACCTTCCTGCAGTTTCATTTGAATGGCATCGCCATCAATGTATTTCCCGGCATGCAGTTTATTCACCAACTCATTTTCATCATCGAGTGATGACCATGTAAATTTCTTTTTCTTCTTCTCCAGAAAGGTGTAGGTGTGATTCACCGCGATCTTGTAAATCCAGTGGATGATGGCGCTCTCGCCTTTGAATGATGAAAGATGATTCCATACCTTGATAAAAACATCCTGCGTGAGATCATTTGCATCATCATGATCAATCACCATGCGGCGAATGAAGTAGTAGATGCGCTTCTGATCACGATGCACAAGCAGTGTAAATGCTTTTTCTTTTTCTGCTTCATTACTAAACTGCCTGAGAATCTCTTCGTCAGAGATGGTTTGGTCCATATTTAATAAGGATTCCGAAAACACGAAATTAAGAGTACCTCTTAGTGAATATTGGCTATAAACAAAAAAGTTTGTCCCGTGCAAAGACTTGCGGAATTAAGAAAAGTAAATTCTGCGCTGAATTAAAATTTGCTTTGTAGTTTGCCCCCTTCTCCAAAGGAGTCCCATAGACAAAAATTCTTCCCAATGAATTCAGCAGTAGAAAAAACAAATGATTGGCTGGCCAAGGCAAAGGTCATTCGCAAATGGAGCATGATCTCGACAACAGAAGCCGCATCAGGTCATCCCACTTCATGTTTGTCAGCAGCGGATATCGGCACCGTTCTCTTCGATAAATATTTTACTTATGATCTTGCCAATCCGCTTAATCTCTACAACGACCGGTTCGTACTTTCAAAAGGTCATGCGGCACCATTGCTCTATGCGCTCTTCGGAATGGCAGGAGCATACCCACTTGAAGAATTGAGAACGCTGAGAAAATTCGGAAGCCGATTCGAAGGGCATCCTGTTCCAAAATATGAATATTCAGAGGCGGCAACAGGTTCGCTTGGTCAGGGGCTATCTGTAGGAGCAGGTCTTGCCATTCATGCGAAGCGTGAAAATCTTCCTTACAAAACTTTTGTATTGTGTGGCGATGGTGAATTGGCAGAAGGGCAGGTGTGGGAAGCAGCAAATTTTTCTTCCTTTCACAAGCTCGATAATCTCATTGCCATACTCGACATCAACCGCCTGGCGCAGAGTGGTGAAACCATGTTTGCCCATCACATTGATCAGTATGTAAATCGCTTTACTGCATTCGGGTTTGAAGTGTTGGCAATTGATGGTCACAACATGGATGAGATTGACAAAGCGCTTGCCGCTGCAGCGAAGAACAACTCCGGAAAGCCATTCGCTATTGTGGCAAAAACTTTTAAAGGCGCAGGTATTTCATTTCTTGAAAACAAAGATGGATGGCATGGCAAACCATTGAAAAAAGATGAGCTTGAAAAAGCATTGCAGGAGTTAGGTGATATTAATGATGATTTGAAATTCAATTTGAAGAAGCCTCTTCAAACAAAGTTTCCGGATGATACTTCTTCGCGAAGCATTACCACCCTTCAATTTGAAAAGGGAAAAGAAATTGCGACCCGTGAAGTGTATGGACAAGCGCTTGCGAAAGCAGGAGAACAAAACGCTGCGATATATGCTCTCGATGCCGATGTGAAAAATTCAACTTTCAGCCAGGATTTTTTAAAAGCAGTTCCCAATCATTTTGTTGAGTGTTACATCGCGGAGCAGAACATGGTTTCGGTGGCGGTCGCTTTTTCACGTCTCGGGAAAATTCCGTTCGTGTCAACGTTCGCTGCTTTTCTTACACGTGCTGCCGATCAGATTCGCATGGCGCGTGTGAGCGAGGCGAACATAAAATTCTGCGGATCCCATGTGGGAGTTTCAATTGGAGAAGATGGTCCTTCACAAATGGGATTGGAAGATATTTCAATGTTCGGTTCAATACCCGATGCGGTTGTTCTGCAACCGTCCGATGGAGTATCGACAGCTAAGTTATTTCCGCACATGATCTCGCACAAAGGCATGGTGTACATGCGCTCTCTCCGCCCGAAGACGTTGGTGATCTATGACAACTCCGAAGAATTTCCTTTCGGCGGCTCAAAGATTTTACGACAATCCTCCGATGATAAACTCACCGTGGTTGCAACCGGCATCACCGTTTCCGAGGCATTGAAAGCCGCTGATGAATTGAAGAAAGAAGGCATCAGCATCCGCGTCCTCGATTGCTATTCGATCAAGCCGATTGATGCGGACACATTGAAGAAATGCCTGAATGAAACCAAAGAAAAAATTCTCATCACGGTTGAAGATCACTTCGAGCATGGTGGCATGGGAGATTTTGTATTGGAGGCAGTGGAAGGAACGGGAGGAAGAGTAGAGAAGATGGCGGTAAGAAAAATTTCTCAGTCGGGGTTGAAGGATGAGTTGATGGATGATGCAGGCATAAATGCCAGTCATATAGTTAAGAAGGTAAGGGAATTGGGAAAATGAAAATCATGATACCGTGGACGTATCTACTTTATTTCTCCTAATGTAAAAATAATACAGGATCTAAAATCCCGATCAATCCAAATCTGGCAATAAGATTGAATAGCGCAGGAACTTATTTCCTACGCGGGCTCCAGCGATTCATCCTTATAGTTTGATAGAAGTGGTCTCACCACTCTTGATCTGAAATTTTTTCCGTAGAGTATCTGTCGTCTTCTTAGAAAATTTAGAGCGAAAAAGAATCACATAATCTCCCGGCTGCAATCCGATCAATTCATTGCTTAAGTTTTCATTGAGCTGATAAATTTTTTCAAGCCGGTTATTTTGAACGAGCATGACGGAGCCGATGCCTGGATAAGTTTTTGTGATGGACAGAACACCCGGCAAAGGAATCTGAATATTGGTGGTAGTGCTTTGTGTGATCGCCACATTTTTGATTTGCATCCGCGGAAGAGTGAGCACTTCAAGATCGTAACTGCCGCTCAGGTACTTCTGTGTCTCATTCAGATTCTGCACCTGGATTGTTTCTTCCGTTCCGGCTTTTCTCACGAGCACCCTGATTTTGTTATTGAGATTTTGATTGATTGTTTTTCCTTCCAAAACAATTTTTAAAAATCCTTGTGATGCAGGAACGTTGATGGTGTCCACCTGGTGCGGAGGAAAATTCAAATGCTCCCTTTCAATGGGCGGTGTCGTGTGAATGATTAAATCATACTTCGGAACAGGATCAACCTGCATCGTATCAGGCACACCGTGGTTGGTGATGGTTTCATAAAAGTTGTAGCGATAAATCCCGGTGGCATCATCGTAGAACGTCATGTTCACATCCGTTTCAAGAGGGCGATTTTGATTGTCGAGAAGGTTCACTTGTACCGCTGAGGAAGACAGCACGCGACTAATCACCGTCGTCATCACGTTGCGAAGTGCTTCAGGATCCTGAACGTTGAAGTAATTACCTATACATTCCATCTTCTGTGTTTCATCAGGATTCAGATTCAAACCGATGATAAAAGGTCGAAGGAAAATATGCTTCTTCTGCAGGCGCAATGAAACTTCACACGGATCACCATTGCATGATTCTTCTCCGTCCGTAACGAGCACAATCACATTTCTCGCCCGTAAATCTGCCGGGAAATCATTGGCGCATTGTTCCAAACTGTAAGCTATCGGAGTGATGCCTTTCGGGCGAAGTGAGCTCAACGCGCTTTTAATTCCCTGGCTGTTGTGTGAAGCGAACGGCACTTCAAGTTTGGTATCAGTACAATTCATTTCTGTGCTGTTAAACTGATGACCATAAATGCGTAGCGACAGTTGAACATCAGAAGAAAGGTTAAGCGAGTCAGCAATCTTCGAGATCATTTTTCTTGCTGCGTCAATCTTGGTAGTACTGCTCCACGCTTCTGACATGCTGGAAGAACCGTCGAGTAAAAAAAGGATTCGGGTGAGTGAGGGTGCTTGCTGGGAGAATGAGTTTGGAGAAAATAGAAAATTGAAAATTGAAAATAGGATGACGAAATAAGGTGTCATCCTGAGCGGAGTCGAAGGATGTTTCGAATGTTCACAGGCTAGCACAGAGGGTTCGATGGAGTTTATCCCGATTTTTTCGGGACTCACCATGACACTCCCGCAGCAGAAAGAGTTTGTTAATTCCATCATCACAATCGTATCGAACTTGTTTTTCCTGAAACAATCTGAATGGCAATCTGTCTTGTTCGCTCTGCCTGTTTAAATTTATCAGGACGAAAAACCACGATGTAGTTTCCCGGTTGCAGATTCACTGTCTTCTGCTGTTTGATCGAATAGAAATCATACACCTTCACCAAATGGTTTTCCTTTTCCTGGAACACACTCGCTACCCCGGCTTCAGAAGGAGTGGCTAACAGTGTTCCTGCTTTAGGAATTTTTATGGTGTTCGTTTTCGCTTCTTCAATCCTCACGTTCTGCATGAGTGTCCGCGGCAGCGTGAGAATTTCCAAATCATAATTGCCAGTGAGAAAGTGCTGCGAAGTATTAGCATCCTGCACAAACAAAATTTTGTTTTCTCCTGCGGGTCGAACGATGCACGACAAGCTTGAAAAATTAATCGTTGCTCCTTCTAATCTTATTTCAAGAGTGCCTTGCGGCGTTTCAGCAGCTATGATGTTGTGTGTGCCGGGAACCAACTCAATTCCTTCTTTTCTCACAGCCGGAATCGAGTGCACTTCAAGATCATACTTGTATTTGGGATCGAGTGTGAGCGTGTCGGGAGTGCCCCGTGCATTGAGTGTGTGAATGAAATTGTAGCGAATGATTTTTGTGTTGTGATCGTACAGCGTCATCTCCACATTCGTCTCGGTTGGATTTCCATACGCGTCGAGCAAATTGATTTGACATGTCGTAGGATTCAGCACCCGCGAGATCACGATTCTCATGGTGGAACTCAGCATGTCTTCATTCTGCACATCATAAAAGCTTCCGAGGCACTCAAACTTTTTCTTCAGTGAATCATTCAACCCCAAGCCAACAATGAAAGGCCGGAGTGCAATTCTTTTCTCTTCAAATTTAGAAGTGAGATCACAAAAATTTCCGCCACAGGTCTCATTTCCATCCGTGATTAAGATGATGGCGTTAATCGCTATAGAATCTTTCGGGAAATCATTGAGAGATTCTGTAAGTGAAAATTCTATCGGCGTTTGTCCCTGCGGATGGATTTGCTTTAACCGCTCTTCTATCGCTGCAGCATTTCCTCTTGAAAAACTCACTTCCAGTTTTGTGTCTTTACAATTGTTTGCGCCTCTCGGTGATTGATGACCAAATACACGCAATGCAAATTCAACTTTCTGATTTGTTCGCGAAATGCTGTCAATGGAACTGCCGAGAATTTTTTTTGCCAGGTCAAACTTTGAAGTACCATTCCATTCACCCTTCATGCTGCCGGATGCATCGAGCACGAAGAGAATACGGGTAATTGGCCTGGATGATTGAGCAAATACAGGCTGAGAGAAAATGGAAAAAAGCTCAAAGAGTATTGCGGAAAAACAGAGAAGGGTGGTACTATGCAGTTGCGAAAATTTCAAGGAGTTGAATTCTTAGATCTCAAATCACATTGAGAAGTTGAAGTCAAAAGTAAACGTAGAATCGGGATTGAACATTGCGATGTGCGAATTGAATTCACATTCTCTGAAACTGTTTTGTTTCCTACATCGAAGTATTCTATCCCTTTGTCTAAATCTTCCGACCTTGCTCCCTGCAATTTTTCATTTTTACACATAAGAAGCAGTTTGGAAATCTTTGAAATAATTTGCTGCCGTAATGTTTCCTGAATCCCGATGAATCAGGACTTGACAGGTCGACAACCTTAACATGATCTCCGCGCGCTGTCACCGTGAGCTTGTCGACCTGTCCCGTTTTTTTCGGGAAGGGTTACGCGGGCGTCGCAGAGTTTACAGTTCATTTCCAAACAGCTTCTAACGACAATTACTTTGTTCCTTAAAAAAAACTAAAAAAAACTTTTATCATGAGCAGAACTCTGTTGCTTCTTTCATTCCTCTCCATCATTTTCATTTCTTCCTGCAAAACGAAAACAAAAACCGTTGCAACAGAAGGTTGCAATCTCGATACCTTTCTGAATGCCTACATTGATTCATCAGTAAAACCGCAGGATGATTTTTTTCTCTTCTCCATGGGGAAATGGGTAAAGAATAATCCCATTCCTGCTGCAGAAAAATCGTGGGGTATCTGGAGCATGGTGAATGAAGAAAACTACAAGCGATTAAAAAGCATCAACGAAGAAGCCGCTTCGAAAAAATCAGAGCCGGGAAGCAACTGGCAAAAGATCGGTGACTTCTGGTTCACCGGGATGGATACTGTTTCTATTGAGCGGCAGGGCATTCAGCCATTGCAACCGGAGTTGGATAAGATCACGGCAATTACCGATATGAATAGTTTGGTGACTGAAATTGGACATCTGCAATCTATCGGTGTGTCGCCTTTCTTTGGCGCAGGCATTGGTCAGGATGAAAAAAACAGTGAGAAGATGGCATTGCATATTGGCCAGGGAGGAATTGGTTTGCCTGACCGCGATTACTATTTCGATAAGGATTCCCGAACGTCAAAAATCCGCAATGAATACGTTGTGCACCTTCAAAAAATGTTTCAGTTGATGGGTGATGATGAAAGTACTGCTAAGAAAAATGCTGCAACGGTGATGCGGCTTGAAACTTCCATGGCAGAAAAATCGCGCAAGCTTGCAGCGCTCCGCAATCCTTACAAGAATTACAATAAAGTTGATCTCGCAGGTTTAACCAAACTAACCCCCTCAGTAGACTGGAAAAATTTATTTGCAGCAGACGGAATTAATTCTGTTGACACGATCATTGTAGGTCAGCCGGAATTTTTTATGCGCATGGAAGAGTTGTTGAAACAAAATGGAATAGATGATTGGAAAACGTATTTGCGATGGAACCTGGTCAACACTTTCGCAGATAAATTAAGCAAGCCATTCGATGATGAGAACTTTCACTTCTATGGTATCGTGCTCTACGGAACCAAGGAGCAACGAGTGCGGTGGAAGCGTGTGCTCGATGACGAAGAGGGATTGATGGGCTTTATGCTCGGGCAATTGTATGTAGAGCGATATTACTCACCGGAAGTAAAAGCGCGCTATAATAAAATGGTAGACAATGTGGAAGACGCCTATCACGACCGAATTAACCGTCTCGACTGGATGAGTGACTCCACAAAGAAAAAAGCGCAGGAGAAACTAAACACAGTAATGAAGAAAGTTGGCTATCCTGATAAATGGAGAGACTATTCTTCACTCACTATTGACAGAATTTCGTACGCACAAAACGTGATACAGGGAAACAGATGGTACAACGATTATGAGATTGCAAAACTCGGTAAGCCTGTTGACCGCACTGAATGGGAAATGACTCCGCAAACATGGAACGCTTACTACAATTCTTCCAACAATGAAATCGTATTGCCTGCTGCAGCCTTCATTGTTCCCGGCATGGCTGACTCTTGCGTTGATGATGCACTTATGTACGGCTACGCTGCAGGCTCCACCATTGGTCATGAAATAACGCATGGCTTCGATGATGAAGGAAGCCAGTTCGATCAAAACGGGAACCTGAAAAATTGGTGGGCGAAAGAAGACAGCATTCAATTCAGAAAACGTTGTGCTGCCATTATCAGGCAATTCAATAACTACACAGTACTCGACAGTTTGCATTTGAATGGCGATGCAGAGCAGGGAGAAAACATTGCCGATCTCGGGGGCATGTTGCTCGGCTTAGATGCCTTTAAGAAAACAGACCAATACAAAGAGGGAAAATCAATTGGCGGATTCACTCCCGTACAGCGATACTTTCTCGGCTATGCCCTTTCGTGGTACGGGCAGGTTCGCAATGAAACGCTTGCTGTGCGTGTGAAAACTGATGTGCACGCACCCAACTTTTATCGCGTGAACGGGCCTGTAGTGAATGTGGATGAATTCTATTCAGCTTTCAACATTCAGCCCGGTGACAAAATGTATGTGCCAGATAGCCTGCGGGTGAGGATTTGGTGATGCGTTATTTTTTTGCTAAACCTGTGCTATAGTTTTGTATTTTTTTATCTCGAATTATCATTGTATTTACGCACTCCGAAATAACCCCTATTCATTACTCAGAGCTATCAAATTCTATTGAAATCTATTAATTCCATTTAAACAACCCCCTTATGAATCTTTATTCTACGAATCATCTTTGTAAAAACTTTATTTGCCTTTTCGTTTCCGCACTCATTGGAGTTTGCTGTTTGTTTTCAGCAACGGCACAAACGGTAACGATACCAACTTTTAACAATAATGACTCCACTGCAAGCCAGCCCCTCGGTTGTTTCTACGGATATGAGCGGACGGAAGCGCTCTACCTGAGTTCGGATATCAGCACGAGCGGCTACATCACCCAGGTAGCGTTCTACGTGAATTCTGTCAATGCACCTGCCTCCAGTACTCCCGTCGTAATTAAGTTGAAAACGACATCGGCCAGTACCCTTTCCGGGACACCGTATGATAGTGCTACACTGGGTGCCACTACTGTTTGGTCAGGAAATGTCACGAGTTCCATGCTCTCTGCAGATAGCTGGGTCACCTTTACGCTGACCACACCGTTCAACTATACTTCAAACAATCTCGAAGTTTTTGTTGAAACCAATTACGGGAGCTTTGGCGGCGAGAATTCGAACGCAAAAGGATTCCGGCAGCACGATGCTCTCTTCAATAGTAACCAGTATTGGGAACAGGACGGTACTATGCCAACTGACGATGGTGAAATCAATACATTCCGCCCGAATATTCAACTAACCTTTGGCACACTATGCACCGGAACACCAAATCCCGGAAATACAATTTCAAATCCGGATTCTGTTTGTACAGGAAGTCCTTTTACCCTTTCGATGGGAAACATTTCAGCGGGAGGGGGATTAACATACCAATGGAGATACTCTGTCAACGGAACAACCTTATGGACAGCTATTTCCGGTGCAACCAACTCCACGCTAACATATACACAAACTTCAGCCAAATATTACCACTGCGTTGTCATTTGCAGCAACGGCGGTGGCATTGACAGTTCTGTTTCATTGAAGGTTAATATGCAGTTGTTCTACCATTGCTACTGCGGGTCGTATGCTGTTACTACAGAAGACACAAAAATTGACTCCGTTGAACTTGGAACGATGAGTACCGGCAGTGATCCTTTTCAATGCGAGAGCTATACTGATTACACTGGCGTAACTCCTGCAACGTTAAGTCCCGGACAGCCGAGCACCATTCACATAGCAAATGGTTCGTGCACGGGCGAGGAATACGAAGCTTATGTGGCTGTGTACATTGATTTGAATCACAACTCGTCCTTCACGGATGCCAATGAATTGGTTTATTCCTACGGACCCATTTATAATTTGAACAGCATTCCCGATGGAACGTTCTTCCTTCCGGTAACAGCTATGTCAGGCACTACGGGAATGAGAATCGTTTTGCAGGAAGGCTCAACCGTTCCTTCATCGTGCGGAACGTACACGCGCGGGGAAACGGAAGATTATCTTGTCAGTTTGAGTACAGTGAGTGCATGTTCCGGAGTACCGGTTGTGGGTGACATGAATTCCACATTGTATTCTGTTTGTCCCAATGAGCACTTTACTTTATCTCTCGATAATTATCTTTCCCAATCCGGTCTCAGTTATCTATGGCAATATTCAACCGACCTGTCAGCGTGGAACCCGGGGGGAACCTCTTTCACATGGACAGATTCCCAGATTGTTGCGCATTATTTTCGGTGCAGACTGATATGCTCCGGTGGCAATCCGGGATATTCCGATACCATCCAGGTTACTATGAATCCGTTCTATCAATGCTATTGCAGCTCTTATTCTACTGCCATTCTTGGGAATGATACGAAGATTGATACAGTGCAATTTGGAACCATCAATGCCGGTTCTGATCCTAATCACTGCGAGTCTTATACTGACAATACTAATCTTTCAACTAATCTTCCCATAGGTGTTCAGACAACAATTCGTATTGTAAATGGCTCTTGCGATCAACAGTTTTACGAGTCGTATGTAGCAGTATACATTGACTACAACGGTAACGGAGACTATGCTGATGCAGGTGAATTAGCATATTCAGATGTCACAACAGGATTGAATTCACCTCTTGTAGATGGCATAACTCCTCCGATCAGCACTCTTCCAGGAATTACGGGAATGAGAGTAATTATTGAAGAAGGTGATTCTGTTCCTTCACCGTGCGGGCTATATCAATTTGGAGAAACAGAAGATTACCTTGTGAACCTTGTGATTTCAAACGCATGCTATGATCCCCCTACACCGGGAACAGCCGTTGTATCTCCAACTGCTGTTTGCGCGAATGCATTACCGGTTTCTGTCTCGCTTACTCTCACTGACAATTCCAGTGGAACAGGACAAACGTATCAATGGGAGGATTCGAGTGATGGAGCAATTTGGAATGAGATATCAGGACAAACTAATCCTACTGGATCTGCAAGCGTTGACGCAGGAAGTACCATCATGTATTATCGTTGCCAGGTTCATTGTGGTGCTACCACGTTGCCCTCGGTAGAAGCGACAGTTACGGTGAACCCAACTCCAGTTGGAGATACCATCACTGATGCGATTTTTGTTGGTGCGCTTCCTTACACTGACATCAGAAATAATCTTTCTGCCAATTGCTACAAGGATAATTATGTCGGCGCGAATAATCAGCCTTCACCTGATGTTTTTTATACCGTTACTACGAGTGCTCTTGGACATCTCGAAGTGAGAACCTGCTTCACGACAGACTTGAACACTGTTATTCATATACTTGACGAAAACGGAGCTGATAGTGCGTCTAATGATGATAACGGTCCATACTGCGCAGGTGTTGAAGCTTCTGATTCCGTTCATACGACCTCAGCCACACAAACATGGTATATCGTTGTTGAAGGGCAAGGCTTTCTCGAAGGGTCGTATCAGCTCGACATTGATTTTGTTGTTCAAAATAATGTGACTCAAATTCCCGGACCAGCTTCTGAGATTTCACTCTTCCCCAATCCGAACAACGGCACATTTGATCTTTCATTCGATCTGAAGCAAAACATCAATGACGTTGCTTCGGTGAGTATCACCAATGTAATCGGTCAGGTGGTAGATGAAGAGAAGATTGCTGTAGTGAACGGAAAGCTTATGAAAGAAATTTCTCTGGGCAATCACACCAATGATGGCTTGTTCTTCGTGAACATTCGCGTTAATGATCTGTCACTCAATCAGAGATTTATTGTTCAGCAGTAAATATTATTAAGATCTTTGGAAAGATCCAGTGGGTTTATGAAAAACTCACTGGATTTTTTTGTGTCTTATATTTCAGATGCAACGACTGCGCGGATAACTCCGGTGGAGTTTTTTTCAACTCCGCCGGAGTTTGCAGAGCGATTATTTTTGAATTTCGTGATTGAACTGAATCATCATTCTCACTTTTGCATACATGAAAATTGACTACGGCCGATCCCTTCTTTACATTGTCATATCTTCGAAAACTAATCGTTCCCATTTGCAATGAATTTTAATTCCTTCACTGTGAAATTGCTCATTCTTGCGGTCGTTGGGTTAATGGTTATAGCTCCTTCATCCATATACAACTCCCCAACTCCACAAACGCGTGCTGAACAGTTGGTAAGCAGTTTCCTCGCTCAGAGAGGGTCCTACATGGCGCTTTCCTTCAGTAATATTGATACTGCTTTCACCACCCTGGATGACGAGCCTGCTTACCGGGAATTAAGCAAGAAAGTGCTGGCGTATGAGGATTCAACCATCATGTTTTCACACATTAATATCGCCAGGGCTGATTCTTTTTATAGTGTGTATAAGAAGCTGAATTTACAAAAGGATTCTATGCGCATTCACTTTCAGCCGCGACCGCTTGGATATTTAATTCTTCATCACTTTCAGTTTGATGGAAAGCCATGGACCGATTCGTTTATGCTTGATTTTAATTTGAGATCCATTCTTAAAATTAAAGAAACTATTGAGTGAACGATTTGCCATCCTCCTTCAAAAAAAAATCACCTGTACCGGATGAATACCAAATTGTCATAGCGCGCTGGTCATGGTGCGGAGAGCTGTCACGCTGAGCGCAAACTATTTTTGAAATCGAGTTCTTGGCAATGAGATTTTACTTTCAATTCTTTTAGTCATTCAGTAGTCCCGCAGTACTGCGGGATTACAATTCTGGCAGAGTTCTGTCAAGGCGTGAAGAAGTTTCCTACTGAATGACTTATAGTTGGGCAGTATGTCATTGTACTTCTCCCACTCTTGTTCGCCTGCATAAGACTTATTTTTGAAATGTGCCCATTCCATTTCGATTATTGATATTGACTCCCGGGTTTCCCCGCGATGAATCGGATACCACATGTATTCCTGCATTGCAGGATTTTGTATTGGGGTGGAAGGAATTTCACCCTGAAATTCAGATGAAGGTTATTTCATTTCAATACCCGCATGAAGAGAAATTTTACCGGTGGAATGGAATTGAAGTATACGCTGCAGGAGGAAAAGACCGCAAACTTTTTTTCCGGCAAAGAACATGGCGGCGTGTGAATAATAAACTGAAGGAATGGTGTAACAATCAAACGATCTTACTCTCTTATTTTCTCACTGAAGCAACTTTTGTGGGGCTTAAGTTTTCGCTGCGGGAAAATATTCCGCACCTCGCAATCGCTGCCGGGCAGGATGTGAAAAAACAAAATCGCTATCTCGAATTTTTAAGAATCACTCAGCCAAAAATCGTTTGCTTCAATCAAAGCATGTCAGAGGAGCTGTTTCAGTCTGCGGGTGTCAGGGCTGATTACATCATTCCCATGGGAATCTCAGATAGTAATGGATTGTTCCCGCGATACCATGGGATCAATCGTCAATTGGATCTGCTGATTGCCGGTTCATTAATTCCTGTCAAGCAAGTTGATCTTGCTCTCAAAATTATTTCTGAAGTGAAAAAAGATTTCTCATTTCTCAAAACAGAAATCGTTGGTGATGGAACTGAAAGAAAAAACCTTGAAGCGCTCACCAAAGAATTGCATCTTGAATCCACTGTTCATTTCACGGGAGCATTAAAGCGTGAACAGGTATTTGATAAAATGCAACAGGCAAAAATTCTTTTGCATGCATCTGAATACGAAGGGCAATCTACGGTGATCAGCGAAGCACTTGCCTGTGGAATGTCAGTAGTTTGTTTTGATGTTGGAAGAATTTGTGATCATGAAAAAATTCACGTTTGCAGGAGTGCAGAGGAAATGACAAGGAAAGTCATTCAACTGCTCACGGAAAACTCTTTTGATTTTTCTTCGGTAGTGCCTGTAACGATGAGAGACACTATCAATGCATATTGGAGCATCATAAAATCTTTCTGAAGAGGTAATTCGGATTTTTCATCACTACCTCATAATCTTTTCTTCGCTTAACTTCCTTCACAAAGTCACGGATACCGCAGTCAATATGCTCAGCCGAATCATCGAAGAAGATGAAACCATTTTTTACCAGAAATTCATTCACGCTTTCAAAATCACGCTTCACGAATTCGTACTGATGATTGCCATCAATGTAAGCGAAACTGACAGCACCGCCGGAGCGCACCGGTCTGTTAAACACATCGGTCATCTCAGAAGATTTTTTCCAATGATCAAAAAATTCATCTGAGAACATTTCAATGGTATATGGCAATTGATCGCCATTGAAAAATTTTGTGTTCCTCAAAAATGAATCACGGACAAATTGCTTCATCTCGTCAGGCGGAGTATTCAGCACCCGTGTGTAATATTTTTTTTCCTTCTCTTCAAACTCCCATTTGTCGCAACTGAACAATTTGTTTTGTCGCCGGTATTTTTTCAGAAAGTGACCGATCATGTTGGTTGACATTCCCATAAAAGAACCAATTTCAATCACGGGATCATCGTTTGGCAAATTTTTAATCGCATAGTCTAAGCAGTAAAGATTCTCAGGGATAAAAAGTGCTGCGCCGTTGCACGCGAGAGAGAGAGCATCATAAAATTCATCGGCTAATTTTTTGTACGGAAAAACTCCGCGGTAAGCATGCCTTCTGAAAATCTTTTTGAGCATCGAATTTCAATTTACCCGGCAAATTTATTTTTAAAATAAACCGGATTGAACCATGGCGTATGAGCGAGAACAGGAACCTGATTTACCCTGTACTCATTGATCACTCTCACGACCAATTGAACATGCACACCATCATTAAAAGAATCTATTACTTCCAGTTCTAAAATATCAACAGCAAAATCAGGTACGGGGATTTCTGATTTTGGCGAAGCAGACGAAAACAAATTACTGAAAGCGCCTGGAAGAATTCCATCCGGGTGATATTTGCCCAACTCATAAGCTTTGCTGCGCTCTTCAAACGGAACTGTAGAAGCGCAAAATTTTTTTGTTGCAAGAATTTTTTGCACCAATGCACTGCTTTTGCGGATGCTGAAGATCATTAGGTCCGGCGCAATCATTCCTGCAATGTCAATAGGAAATGCATCAAAGCCCGAGCTGTGTAACAATGAAATCAAATAAACCGGCCTCGGCAATAAGCTGTACACAAACAATTTGAGCAACTCGGCGGGCGGCACAATAAAGTTTCGCGATTTTTTATTTGTACTGTTTTTTAATTGCAGCAGCAACATTGTCCAGTAACGGGATAAGAATGGGAATGACTTTTTGGGAATGGTTGCATGATAAATTTTCAACTCGAAGCTTTGTGATCTTTGAACCCTGCTCAAATACAATTGCATTCGTGCCAGCTCTGTTTCCCCTGAATATAAAATCAATACAGGTGAGTCATGAAAGTTCTTAGTGGTGGTGGCATTCAGTGCAATAGCAAAAGGATTGAGTGAAATGAGTGCGTGCCTGGTGGTAATATCTCTTTCTTCCTCCCCGGAAACCAAAACGATTCTCCCCGTTTTCTCATCGCTGTTTACCGCAACGGGAAGCAGCTTTTTGGTATTGAGATATTTGGATAAAGTTTTTTTCAAGATATAAATTGATAACAATCTTTTAAGTTTAAAGCGTGGGCATGCGATCTGTTATCAATGATAAAATCAAGTCCGTTCCATTTGTCTCATCAGTAATTTAACACTATCACCGGGTCGAAGAGAAGAAGAATAAGAATGCGGAGCTTCTATTCACAATTTAACCGGGAAAGTGATTTTTGTTTTGACATCGGAGCAAATTTCGGAACATGGAGCGATGTTTTTCTTTCTCTGGGGACAAAGGTACTCGCCGCAGAGCCACAGGCATACTGCTATCAATTGCTGAAAAAGAAATTCATATTTCTAAGACCGTTTCAGGATTTGCAATTAGTTCATGAATTATTTTACCACGCTCATGTCAGATCAGGAAAGTGTTTACATCAGGGTGAGAACTTTAGAAGGAAGAATTTATTCAGATGATGCAGTCAAAAGATTGCCTGAAGTTTCTGAACATGATCCTCACAAACAAGAATGGAAGATCAGGGCGGCATCATTAGTGAAACTGAGAAGCAGGCTCTTACAAAAAAATGCTGCACTTGATATTCTTGATTTAGGATGCGGCAATGGATGGATGACTCATCATCTGTCCCGGATGGAGGAGTCGAAAGTTATTGGCCTTGATGTGAATCAAATTGAGTTGGAGCAGGCAACGCGTGTTTTCCGGGATCAGAAGAACTTAAAATTTATTTATGGCAACCTCGAAGAAGATATTATTTCACTAAAGAGCTTTGATGTAATTGTACTCGCTGCTTCGATCCAGTATTTCGCAGATTTGAAAAAATTAATTACTGCGCTTGCTCAACTATTGAAACCGTCAGGTGAAATCCACATCATTGATAGTCCCGTTTACCATGAGCGTGAAGTGGCAGCAGCGAGAAAACGAAGTAATGATTACTACGCTAAATTGGGCGTTCCTGAAATGATCAACTTTTATTTTCATCATCATTGGAATGAGTTGTCATCATTCAGTTATTCGATTCTCAATCGCTCGATTCCCGAGCAGGTTGCACTTCATTTTCTTCGCGATAAGTCTTTGATGTTCCCCTGGATCATGATCAAAAATTAAAAGTAATTTGCTGCTTTCGCTTTGATGCTATGAATAAAGTTCTTCTGTTCAATCCGCGCGCTACCGTCTATAAGCCGCGCATCCCTAATTCCATTTTACAAGTTGCAGCAAGCATCGAAGGAAAATTTGACTGGGTAATCGTGGATGGAAACCTGGAACAAGATCCCTGGAAGAAAATTGAAGCATACTTCGGCACCGGCGAGTTCAAATATTTTGGACTGACTGTAATGCCCGGCCCTCAACTCAAACAGGCAATTCCATATTCAAAAAAAATTCGCGAGCAGTTTCCTGAAGTAAAAATTATCTGGGGTGGATACTTTGCTTCCAATCAATACCAGGTGGTGATGAACTCCGGCTTTGTTGATTACATCGTGTACGGTCCGGGCGATAAAACTTTTCCTGAGCTTCTTCAGCATTTCGACAAACCGATGCCATCGCTCGAAGCGATGGCATCGGTACCAAATCTGATTTTCAAAAAGGAAAACCAGATCATCAAAACAACAAAAGATGAACTCTACGATCAGGACTCTCTTCCCATGCTTCCTTACGGGAAGCTGAATCAATTCTATCCTATAAAAAAATATCTCGGTAAAACTTTCCTCGGCAATCACACTATCGCTTATCATTCGAGCATCGGGTGCCCGTTCAAATGTGCGTTCTGCGGCATCGTTCCCATTTATGAAGCACGCTGGAAAGGGAAATCAGCAGAGAAAATTTTTCAGGACATAAAATTTCTGAGGGAAAATTTTGGTGGCGACTCCATTGAATTTCATGACAACAATTTTTTTGTTTCTGAAAAAAGAACGGTGGAATTTTCAAAATTAATTCGTGATGAAAAAATGATTTGGTGGGGTGAGGGAAGAATTGATACTATTGATAAATACAATGACGAATCACTCGCACTCATGCGTGAAGCCGGATGCAGGATGATTTTTTTCGGAGCGGAAACCGGTAATGATGCGCTTCTGAAAAAGATGGACAAAGGCGGCACACAAACCGGTGAGCAGATCAAGCGCTTCGCGGCCCGCATGAAAAAATTTGACATCATTCCGGAGTATTCTTTTGTGCTCGGCACTCCCGCCGACACAGAGGAAGAAGTGGTGAAGCAGATTGATGAAGACATTGCCTTTATCAGGAAAACAAAAGAGATCAATCCCGATACGGAGATCATTATCTATGTGTACTCTCCTGTTCCCACCGAAGGAAGTGAATTGTTTAACTCAGTGAAAGCTCAGGGGTTTTCGTTCCCGCAAAAACTGGAAGACTGGATTTCACCACAGTGGGAAAATTTTGATCTGCGGAAAAATCCATTGACGCCGTGGCTCAAGCCATACATGATTGACAAGATCAAAAATTTTGAAACAGTGCTGAACGGATACTACCCCACTGTGAGTGACGTAAAGCTATCTCCCTTCAAAAAAAAATCCATCAGCTTAGTTTCCTCACTGCGATACAAAACAGGCCTCTATGATTTTCCCTATGAAATAAAAGCACTCCAAAAATTCTGGCTGCGGTACCGCCAGCCGGAGTGGGAAGGATTTTAGACCCTGACGGTGGTTACAAACCCCGTCAGTGGTTGTGCGGAAGTAAAACCCTCTCGCTTAAACCGCCGACAGGGTTTGCAACCGCTGTCGGGGTTTGCTTTCGATTTCGGATTTTAGATTTATGATCCACAAATGAGAATAATAGTCTACCAAATGCTGTGATAAAACTTTTCGCCTCAAAATTTTTTCGTCCTGTTCTTAAGCGGTATTTGTCTAAAGAGCGTACGTATTGTTATGAAGGCATTTGTATCAAAATTTTGCCCGGCGTTTTCCACCCTGCATTTTTTTTCAGCACAAAATTTTTGTTGAATTATTTAAGTCAATTTGATTTGAAAGGGAAAAAAGTTCTTGAGCCTGGCGCAGGCAGCGGATTGATCTCATTCGTAGCAGAAAGGCAAGGCGCGGAGGTCACGGCATCAGATCTTAGTGGCGCTGCAATCAAGGGGCTTCAGTTCAACAAAGAAAAACTTCGCTCGAAAATTACCATCATCAAGAGCGATCTCTTTGACCACGTTGCGGTGCAGCAATTTGATTTCATCATCATCAATCCGCCATACTTTCCCAAAAACCCTGTCACTGATTCACAGCTTGCCTGGTATTGTGGCGAGCATTTTGAATATTTTGAAAAACTCTTTTTGCAGCTTAACCCGGTTGGTAAAAGTTTCTGCAAAATCATTATGATTCTGTCTGAAGAATGTGATATTTTAACCATCGAAAAAATTGCAGCCGCACGCGGGTTTATTTTGAAAGAAAGCATGAGGAAAAAATTTTTATGGGAATGGAATTTTATTTTTGAGATCAGAACAATCACAAACCTTTAGCATCTTGAGTACTTCTGGAAATGTTGCGGCTGTTTTTGCGAAGGAAAAAATTGACTTACTGTACTCTTCCGTGCTGAAGACTTTGCTCTATTATGATTTATTCAGGTATCCGCTCACTGCAGAAGAAATCAAATCACATTGCAGCTATCCCGATTGCAGCATGAGGGCTGTGCAGGAAGCACTCGATGAATTATCAGAGCAGGAATTGCTTTTTCGATATGATCAATTTTATTCTCTACAAAACGACCGGGAATTATTCCTGAGAAGAATACGAGGTAACGAAGCGGTATCGCAGACGATGAGTAAAGCACAAAGAAGAAGCAAGCTCATTGCCTCCTTCCCCTTTGTTCGCTGTGTTTGTATCTCGGGGTCCTTCTCTAAAAATTATTTTGATGAAACCACGGATCTGGATTTCTTCATCATCGCCGAGCCCAATCGTCTGTGGATTTGCAGAACACTGTTGATTCTCTTTAAGAAAATTTTTCTTCTCAACTCGAAGAAATTTTTCTGCGTCAACTACTTCATTGATTCCGCTCACCTGCGAATTCCTGACAAAAACATTTTCACGGCCACCGAGATCATTACGCTGCTTCCGATGTACAATTATGATATGTACCTCGATTTTGTTTCTCAAAACGACTGGATGAAATCATTCTTTCCGAATGGGCATGTGAGAAAAGAAAATGGAGTCATTAAAGTTTCTGATTCATTTGTTAAACGGTTCACTGAAAAAATTCTGAGCGGAAAAACCGGTGAATGGCTTGACACTTTTTTTTACCGGCAAACGCTCAATCATTGGAAGAAAAAATTTGGCTGGCAACCGCAAAATGAATTTGAATTAAACATGCGCACACGAAAAACTGTATCAAAACATCATCCACAGGGATTCCAGTTCCAGGTATTGAAGAAGTACGAAGAACGAATTCGTGAATTCGAAAATGAGCATGACCTAACTTTGAACTGATGGCTGAAGTTTTAATCTCCAACACATACTTCCTTCAATTTGATAAGAAGCAACTGAAGCAGATGCAGCCATACGCACCGCTCGGAACATTGTATGTGGCATCTGTACTCCGGCAAAATGGTTTCGATGTTTCATTCTTTGATACAACATTCAGAAAATCACCGCACGAAATTCATTCACCATTCACCATTCACGATTCACCATTTTTTATCATTTGCGACGATGGCTTCAACTACCTCACCAAAATGTGCCTCACCAACATGCGTGAAGCAGCTTTCGAAATGATTGCTATTGCAAAAAGATTCGGAAGTACTGTGATTGTTTCAAGTTCTGATTCCACGGATCATTACAAAGAATACATCGCTTGCGGTGCCGACTTCATTATTAAAGGCGAAGCAGAGAGCACCCTGACTGAGTTGATGAAGAAATTAAAGAATGATGAAAATGATTTTCAAAATATTCCTGGATTGTATTTTAAATTGAGTGAAGCGATTGTGGAAACCCCGAGGCGCGAAGTGTTGCACGATCTCGATTCACTTCCCATGCCTGCCTGGGATTTGGCTGATGTAAATTTTTACCGGGATAAATGGATCGAAGAGCACGGTTACTTCTCAATGAACTTCGTCACCACCCGCGGTTGCCCGTTCAAATGCAACTGGTGCGCCAAACCGATTTATGGCAATCGCTACAATTCCCGTTCTCCTGAAAGTGTAGTGAATGAAATAAAATTCCTGCTTCAAAAATATCACCCTGGTCACTTCTGGTTCTGCGATGATATCTTTGGATTGAAGCCGGGATGGGTAAAGCGATTTTCAGAATTAGTGCAACAGGAAAATATTACCCGCCCCGATCTCTTCGGGAATTTCAAATTCAAGATTCAATGCCGCGCCGATCTTCTTCTCGAAGAAAACAACATTGAGTCTCTTGCAAAAGCGGGATGTGATGAGGTTTGGATTGGCGCGGAAAGCGGATCGCAAAAAATTCTCGATGCGATGGAGAAGGGAACTACAGTGCAACAGATTTATCAAAGCACACGCCTGCTGAAGAAGCATGGAATCAAGCCCTGCTTCTTCCTCCAATTCGGTTATGTCGGTGAAACAAAAAAAGATATTCAGGCGACGAAAAAAATGTTGCTCGACCTCATGCCGTATGACATTGGGATTTCTGTTTCCTATCCTTTGCCGGGAACAAAATTTTTCGAGATGGTGAAAGAAGATCTCAAAGGCAAAGCCAACTGGAGTGATTCAGATGACCTGGCAATGATGTATCGTGGAACCTTCTCTTCTGAATTTTACAAGCAACTGCATCGCTACATTCACAAACTTTATCGCCGTGAACAGGGATTTCAAATGTTGAAAAAAATTTTCACAACTCCATCATCACTCCATTCAATTGACTGGCACCGGATCTTTGCATTGCCATATTTTATTCCCGCGAGTTGGTGGAATAATTTCAAACTGCAGCTTGCAGAGAAAAACTGACGCTTTCAGTTTTCAAGTTTCAATCGCGACCTTTGCCCCGATTTTATAAATCAGCGCATGATCACTTACAACCGACTGAATTATTCTAATGAAACACTCATCGAATTATACAAAGCGATTGTAAAGCCCCGCATCATCGAAGAGAAGATGCTCAATCTTCTTCGCCAGGGAAAAATTTCAAAATGGTTTTCAGGAATTGGTCAGGAAGCAATTTCGGTAGGAGTAACCCTGGCGCTCGACGAAGACGAATATATTATGACGCTGCACCGGAACCTCGGTGTATTTACGACACGTAAAATGCCATTTGTAAAACTCTTCAATCAGTGGCAGGGAAATGAAAGTGGTTATTCGAAAGGAAGAGAACGATCATTTCACTTCGGAACGAATGAGCATCACATCGTAGGGATGATTTCACACCTGGGACCACAACTCACGATTGCAAATGGAATTTCTCTCGCTCACAAGTTGAAAAAGGAAAATAAAATCTCTCTGGCCTTCACCGGTGAAGGTGGAACCAGCGAAGGAGATTTTCACGAAGCGCTGAACGTAGCGAGTGTGTGGGATCTGCCCGTGATTTTTCTCGTCGAGAATAATGGCTACGGACTTTCAACTCCCGTTAATGAACAGTATCGCTGTAAAACTCTTGCTGACCGTGCTGTAGGGTATGGAATGGAAGGCATCACGATTGATGGCAATAACATCATTGAAGTGTATGACACCATCAAAGGCATTCGTGATTACTGCATCAAAAATCAGCGACCGTACCTGATCGAGTGCATGACCTTCAGAATGCGCGGACACGAAGAAGCGAGCGGCACCAAGTACGTTCCCAAAGAATTGTTTGAAGAATGGGGGAAGAAAGATCCCGTGACCAACTATGAAAATTATCTGCTCGCCAATGGGATTATTTCTGAGCAAGAGACAGAAGACGCAAGACGTAAGACAAAAGATGAAATTGAAGAAGGACTGCAAATTACATTCGCAGAACCTCCTCTGATACCCGATACCGAAAAAGAATTAAGGGATGTTTATGCTCCAATAGTAATGACTAACCATTCACCATTCACCATTCACCATTCACCCGGGAGAGAGATGCGACTGGTAGATGCAATTGCTGAAGGAATGAAACAAGCAATGGAGCGGCATGAGAATCTGATCTTGATGGGGCAGGACATTGCGGAGTACGGGGGTGTTTTCAAAGTCACAGACGGCCTTGTAAAAATTTTCGGAAAGGATCGCGTTCGCAATACACCGCTTTGCGAGTCAGCAATTCTCGGTGCTGCTCTTGGCCTGAGTGTGAAAGGATTCAAGAGTATGGTTGAAATGCAGTTCGCAGATTTCGTAACTGTCGGCTTCAATCAGATCATCAATAACCTGGCAAAAATTTATTACCGGTGGGGACAAAATGCTGACGTGGTAGTACGCATGCCTACAGGAGCCGGAGTTGGCGCAGGACCATTTCACTCGCAAAGCAACGAAGCATGGTTCGTTCATACGCCGGGATTGAAGGTGGTTTATCCTGCTACACCTTATGATGCCAAAGGATTGTTGCTTGCTTCATTTGAAGATCCCAATCCTGTGATGTACTTCGAGCACAAAGCATTGTATCGCGCCATCAGTGGAATGGTGCCTGAAGACTACTATACTATTGAAATCGGGAAAGCAAATCTTGTGAGTGAAGGAGAAGATGTTTCGATCATCACGTATGGAGCAGGTGTGCATTGGGCGATGGAAGAAGTCAGAAGTCGGCAGTCAGAAGCCGGAAGTTTTTCTGCTGATGTTCTTGATTTGCGAACACTTCTTCCATTCGATAAAGAAGCGATTGAAACTTCTGTGAAAAAAACGGGCAAGGCAATTATTCTTCATGAAGATTGTTTGACGGGTGGAATCGGTGGTGAAATTGCCGCCTTCATTTCACAAACTTGTTTCGAATATCTTGATGCGCCGGTAATGCGATGTGGTTCACTTGATACACCAGTGCCGTTCGCCATCCCCCTGGAGAATAATTTTTTGCCGAAGGAGAGGTTTAAGAAAATGCTTAGCGAGTTAATCTCCTATTGAGTTCTGATTCATTTTCCTATCACAGTACCAATCCATTCCTTAGCAGGAACATAACCTGTAAAGCGTGAGTCAAGAGAATTCTCGCGGTTATCACCGAGAAGAAAATAACTTCCATCCGGGACTACATAAGGGCCAAAATTGTCAATGCTTCCACTGTCGGTTGTAAAAACAAAAGTTGACTGATCGGGTAATGCACCTCTCGGAGTAATATTCCTCCGGCATTGAATTTTCTCCTCTGCGATCAACTTATTATCTAAAAAGACCATTATCGTGTCAGTTGCCATAGGTCCAGCGCTATCGACCCTGATCTTTTTTTTGCGTAACAATTTGTTGACGGTTTCATGGTCAACGTAATAGATGTGTTTCAGGTTAAGTGCCTGATCGAAATTTTCTCCATTAAGAAAGAAGACTCCTTCCACCATTGAAATTGTATCACCCGCCATGCCACACAATCGTTGTAGGAAAATCGCTGGCCTGCCCTGTTGTTCTGTCTTAAAGCAAATTATGTTTCCGTTGGATGGTTTCTTAAGATTAGTTGCTACAACGTGATCTCCCGCCATGATTGCAGGTTCACTTCCGACTGTAGGCACATGATAGTATTGAAGTATACCAGTGAGACGCGAGCCAATAAAAATTGCAACAAACACTGCGAATGCAATTCCAATGATCATCCAAATTTTTCCCATGGCTTTGATGAGATTTTTGTGAAGGCTAATGAGCTATGGTTTTGAAACACTCTATAGAAGTGTTTCTTTGAACCAGATATGTTTCAGTAAGAACTCCAATTAATTTCCTCTAACTGAAAATCATCATTAATCGTGACATATCCGGATTATTGTTTTGGTTTCAATCCTTCATTCCCGGTGTCCAGTACAAACCTCCAATCACCATTTGGTTGCTGCTTCCAGATGGTGCAGTAAGTTCCCTCTGAAGAATCATTTTTAGTCGTTACAAACAACCATCTTCCATACGTGTAACCCAGGTCGCCGTTTTCGGACACATCGGCGAAAAGTGGTTTCCAGGTAAGAGTATATGAAGTGTCCGGCATTGTACTGTACCGTTTCCGCATCGTATCTTTTCCAACGAGGGGCATTCCGTTCGGGCGCAACATGGTTACATGTTCACCCATGTACTCAAGAAAAGATGCGTTGCGTCCTTTGGCTTTTGAAAGATCGGAGAAGGCCAGATCAGTTTGCATCAACACATTTTTGATTGAATCAAGATTTACGTTTTTCATTTCAGCAACATGTTCCGCTGGCTGTTGACACGACGTACCTACCATTGCAATGGCGGCAAAGAAAATTTTCTTCATGATTTTAATATTGATGAGATGCGAAAGATATTTCAATCTTATCAAATTGGATTAAATAACAATCTTTATCCCCATCATCCGTTTTTAGATTCCCTCCAATATCAATCCCATGAAAAAAATTATGCTCGCAGGTTTCATTTCACTTCTTATCTGCAATAAAGTATTTCCGCAAACAAACAATGACTCACTTCATTCGGCAAAGTCGAACTATCTGAAAATTTTTCTCAGTGGTGATATCTTCTACAGTGATTATATCCGGCAGCACATCACCTTCGTCAATTACGTTCGTGACCGCTTTGAGGCTGATGTGCATCTGCTTATCACTTCGCAAGCGGCAGGCAGTGGTGGCACGGAATACACATTGTTTTATTACGGACAGCAATCCTTCACAGGAAAAAATGATACCTTGAAATATGTTTCAGGCACCACGAGCACCGAAGACGAAGCACGCGAAGGACTTACACGCCAGATAAAAATGGGGCTTATGCGCTACGTCGCATCACTTCCGGAAGCGAATCAAATTGAAATTTCATTTGCAAAAGATAAGCAGGAAGGGCAAACCACTGATCCGGTGGACAAATGGCGTAATTGGGTTTTCTCCTTTGGCACCAACGCATATCTCAACGGGGAGAAATCATACAGGTATCTGTACCTGAGCGGAAGTCTCGCAGCCAGTAAAATCACTGACAAGTGGAAAATCAAAACCTCCCTTGGAATCAGTCTGAACAAAACGCATTACGTCCTCACTGACTCCGTTTATGATAGTAAATCAGATTCAAAGCACGCCAGCGCGCTTGTGGTACGAAGCATCAACAATCACTGGTCAGTAGGAGGGAATGCCGGTGTGACTCACTCGCTGTACAGCAACTACAACTTTCTCACCTATGTTGGACCTGCCATTGAATACGATGTGTTTCCTTACTCTGCCTCGTCTTCTAAAATGTTCACGTTTGTCTATGAACTGAAGCCATCCTATCAATGGTATATTGACACCACTATCTTTAATAGGACGGAAGAATTTTTATTGAATGAGGGATTGCAAGTGTCGTACTACCTGGTTGAGAAATGGGGATCCGTAAGTGCGGGCGTGGGTGCCTCTCATTACTTTCATGACTTCTCCAAAAATGCAATCAATATTTCTTCCTCAATTCAATGGCGAATAGTGCAGGGGTTATCATTCAATGTGTCAGGATATTTTTCCGTAATTCACGATCAATTGAGCTTGGAGAAGGGAGGTGCCACTACAGAAGAACTACTCACCCAGCAAAAACAAAATGCAACGAACTACAGTTATTATGTTTCGTTTGGAATCAGCTACACCTTCGGTTCCATCTATAACAGCGTGGTGAATCCAAGGTTTAACAGCAATGACAGTTCGTATTAGAAATAGACCTCTTCGGAAAACAACCCTTCGACAGGCTCAGGGTGACGGTTATTCCTATAAGTTGGTCAGTCTGAGCTTGTCGAAGACTTGTTCACTTAACACTTGAAGCATTTTCCGAAGAGGTCTATTGAAAAAACTATTTCGGGCAGGTTAATCCTTCGCGCTCTATGCAATTTCCTCTTTTGTCAATGTAGAATTGCTTGCCGCTGATTTCTACCAAAGAAAATCCATGAGAGAAGATTCCAAGCTTGTCATAAATCATCGGGATCACAATGTTACCGTTGATGTCAATGTATCCGCCTTTGTCACCGATCATCACCCCGGCAATGCCTTCTGAAAACGCAAAGACATAATCGTACTCCGGCTTAATCACCTCATCACCCTGGCGGTTGATATACCCCCACTTACCATCTTTATTTACAGCAGCCATTCCCTCTGCAAAATCATCAATCTCCTGGTACTTCATCGGCACCAAAAAATTTCCGCGCTGATCAATGATGCCTGAAACACCATCTTTCTCAACAATGGCTAACCCCTGTGAAAAAGGGGAGGCATAATCATATTGCAGCGGAATCACGTATTTACCGGTTTTATCAATGAAGCCTGCGCGATCATCACTAACAACCGCTGCAAGTCCTTCACTAAAACTGTTTGCTTCCTGGTAATCAAAAGGAATCACTATTGCGCCTGTCTTGCCAATGTAGCCCCAATTATCGCCTGTGGAAACGGCAGCAAGCCCTTCTGAAAAGGCATTGGCTTCAGCATACTGAGGTGCAATCACTTCCTTTCCGGCTTTATCAATGTATCCATACTTACTGTTGAGATTCACCATGGCTAATCCTTCAGAGTAAGTATAAATTTCGTCGTACTTCGCTTGCACTACAATTTTTCCAGTAGCAGATTCTTTGATGCCGTATTTGCCGCTGTCTTCGAATGCTTCAAGTTGCTGAGCAAAAGAAATTTTAAAAGCAACCATCGTCAGCAAAAGCAGAAGCCATTTCTTCATAGTGAAAATTTTTGGTGGCGCAAATTTAACCCAGATTTCTCAGAGGGGTGAGGCAAAATTGATAAGAGAGACTTAGCAGAAAATTTTTTAGCTTATCATAGATGAAATCTATCCAGGGACAGAATCTGATTTAAGCAGATTGTCCGAAGGACTCTCTTATTCGAGTAAGAGGGATTCACCGGCGAACTGAAGGTCGGCTAATTTTTTATAAAGCCCCTCTTCATTTTTGATAAGCTCTTCGTGCGTACCGCTCTCGATGATTTCTCCCTTGTCAAGTACCAGAATTCTGTCAGCATTCTTAATTGTAGAAAGCCGGTGAGCAATAATGAATGAAGTTCTGTTTTGCATCAATCCTTCCAGCGCATCCTGCACCAATCTTTCCGATTCTGAATCGAGTGAGCTTGTAGCTTCATCAAGCAATAAGATGGCAGGATCTTTCAGAATGGCTCGTGCAATAGCCACCCGTTGTCGCTGTCCGCCGGAAAGCCGGATGCCGCGCTCACCAACAACCGAATCATATTTTTCGGGGAAGGAAGTAATGAATTCATGGGCGTGTGCCTTTTTTGCTGCTTCCATAATTTCTTCTTCGGTCGCATTTGGTTTTCCGTATAGAATATTTTCACGAATGCTGCCGCCGAACAGCAAAATATCCTGCGGAACATACGCCATCTGCAGTCGCAACTGCGTGAGCGGAAACTGTTCCATGTCCCGATCATCAATCAAAATTTTTCCTGCATCGGGATTGTAAAACCGCAGCAGCAAATTCACCATGGTAGATTTTCCGGCGCCGCTCGGGCCAACAATGGCAACCTTTTCACCTGCTGCTGTTTCGAAAGAAATATTTTTCAATATCTGCATTTCTTTTCTCGACGGGTAACTGAATGCTACATGTTCTAAGGAAACTTTACCATTGATTTTAAATCCAGGAAGAATTTTTTGTTCAGAAAGATCAACCGGTTCGGGCAGCTCACGCTGCAACTCGCGCACCCGCTGCGTAGCTCCGATGGTCTTTTGAAGTTGACTGTAAGTTTCTGCGAAGCCCGCCATGGAAGCACCGACAAAAGTGGTGAACATCATGAAAGAGATGAGCGAACCAACGGAGAGCTCACCGGATTCAATCAGCTTTGAACCATACCACATCACGAGCACAATGGAACCGAACAAACAAAAGATAATGAATGAAGCAAATACTCCCCTAAGGCGGGCATTCTTCAGGGCCAGCTTCACCATTTTGCCAATGCTGAGACTGTAGCGGCTGATCTCAAACTTTTCATTGGCAAATGCTTTCACATTCGTAATGCCCTGGAACGTTTCTTCTACAATCGTTCCTGACTCCGCCAACTGATCCTGGGTTTTGCGGGCTAATTTTCGAATGGCTCTTCCAAAAAAAACAGCAAACACAATCACCACCGGAAACACGGAGAGCATCACGAGGGCGAGTTTGCCTGAAATGGTGAAGATGATGGTGACTCCAATGATGAGGGTGATGATCTGCCGGAGAAGTTCAGCAAACGTGCTTGTGATGGCATCCTGAATTTGTGAAAGGTCGGCGGATAAGCGGCTGGCCAATTCTCCTACGCGGCGCTGTGAAAAAAATTTCATCGGCAGCGTGATGATGCGCGAGTAAGTACTCGTGCGCATGTCAGCAAGTGCATTCTCGCCCACATACGCGAAGAGAGAAATTCTGAAAAATGAAAACACGGCCTGGAATGAAAGCACGATCATCAGGATCAAAGCCACCTGGTTTATGTTTTTGAATAGCCCTGTGCCTTCACTTTTCAGCACGGCGGAGTCAATGAGTTTTCCGGTTACAAAAGGAAAAGCCATTGTTGAGAGGTTGGACAGAAATAAAAAAGTAAGCGCTGCAATGAAGTACCCGCGATACGGGTTCAGGTATGAAAAAAGATGAAGCGCTTCCTTCAGCGATTCACGTGTGATTTTCGCTTTAGGAATTTTATCACCTGCCCACCAATCGTCTTCTTTAGCCATTTGATATTTTCAATTTTCTTCTCCCCAGGGAGCATTCCCGGCGGGCGAATAAGGAAATAGGCGTTAAAGTTATGACGAACGAATGCAAATGAAATTGGAAGATTTATGAAAACAGTTTCCAGAACTCTGCAACTGTCAATACTATGATCGCGGGGCTGCGATAAGTTTTCAGAATATCGAAATCAGAATCGTTGGTAACAAGATATTTTGTTTTTGATTGAATGCACAGATCATAAATGAAATTGTCCTTGTAATCATGAATGAAACCGGTTCGTGGCTCAACATCAATCTGTGTTGTCACTTGTTTGTGAAATTGAATGTACTCGTTAAAAGGGGGAAATAATTTTCGCTTGTAAAACATACACGAGGTAACGATGATAGCATGGTTAGTTATTTTGTAAACAAGACAATGTTCTTCTGTAATTCTTCTCGACCAAAATCCTTTCAATGCGTATTTCAGCGGCTCAGGTTTTTCAATGCCTTTAATCGGATCGCGGAAAATGTCAGTAATTCCTGAATGAGGATGGGCATACCCTACATTGGCATGTGAAGAGAACCATGCTTATCTTTGAACAAAAGAATTACAATGTCAGTGAGAGAGTTAGAAAAAAAACTTAGAAAAATTCCTGCTGAAAAAATTCAGGAGGTTGACAAGTTTCTGAATTCGATTTTGAACGGAGCAAAGAAAACATTGCCAAAGAAAAAGAAGAAAATTAGTTTCAGGGGCATGGAAGGAATTCTTGCCGAAGATGGAAAGAAGTACACCTCAGTTGAAGTACAGCATTTGATTTGGGAAGAGGAAATGAAAAAGTATGAACCCAAAAAGCGCTGATGTTCTTGCTTGATACGAATATTCTTCTTGAGATTATCCTTAGTCAATCTAAGAATGCCGTTTGTAAGAAATTTATTCGAAGTAATATCGGTCAGATTTATGTTTCTGATTTCTCACTTTATTCGTCGGCATTTATTTGTTCAGAAGAAACAAAGAGAAGAAATTTCCCAAGGTGCTAAGAATAATTTCGAACATTTCAAGCAGAACAACTTTGAAGGATAGCGAGCTTACAAGGCTCTCATCAGCCAAAAATAATTTCAATCTTGATTTTGATGACTCTTATCAGTATCAGGTTGCGAAAGAAAGAAACTTGACATTGATTACACTTGACAATGACTTCAAGAAAGTGAAAGACATCAATGTAATTTTTTTGTAAGACAGTCTTTGCATGAACTGAAGCTTCTTCATTGCATTAATTTCGGATCTACATCAATGAGCCCTTCCTTCTTTTCGACTCGTGCAATGGCTTCAAGTAAATGTTTCTGATTGGCTTCAGTACTCAGGAGGTAGTCAGTTTCATCTTGGTAATAAACTAATATTTCGATCTCCTTGTGCGGATATAGAGTTTTTAGCTTTTCAAGGAGATCGGAGTCGAGATCATCCGTGTTGATACGAAAATGTTGAAGACATTGGAATTGGCTTTGTACAAAATTAAGAAACAAACTTATCAAGGAGTTCAAATGGGGCCAACCGGAATTTGAAAACTCTTTCATCTCCTTCTTCTTACTTTTGCGCAACTTTTTTTGCATGCCTGCTACCCACGAAAAAATTCTCTACGACGGTCTTACCTATGAAGATGTGCTGCTATTACCTGCGTATTCGCAAGTGCTTCCCCGTGAAGTGAACACGACATCCCAATTAACGCGAAATATTCGGATCAATGTCCCGATCATCTCTGCCGCGATGGATACTGTGACGGATAAAGAGATGGCCATCGCTATGGCACAGGTAGGTGGCATCGGCATGCTTCACAAAAACATGATAATTGAAAAGCAAGCGGAGGCCGTTCGCAAAGTAAAACGAAGTGAAAGCGGTTTGATCATTGACCCCATCACGTTGCATCCTGAACAAACGATTGGCGAAGCTCTTCAGTTAATGAGGGAAAATAAAATTGGCGGAATACCAATAGTAGATAAAGGCGGCCACTTAGTCGGCATTCTCACCAATCGTGATCTGCGATTTGAAAGGAACAACGAAAAGAAGATTTCAGTGGTGATGACGAAAGGAAAACTCATCACCGCTCCCGAAGGAACTGATCTGAAGAAAGCAGAAATAATTCTGCAGGAAAACAGGGTGGAGAAGCTTCCTGTGGTTGACAAGAAGGGGAAACTGATCGGGCTGATCACGTATCGTGACATCATCAAAGTACGCAGTCACCCAAGCTCGTGCAAGGACAAGTATGGAAGATTGCTCGTAGGTGCAGCGGTCGGAGTAACTTCAAACATGCTTGAGCGCATTGAGGCATTGATTGCAACCGGAGTAGATGTGGTTTGCATTGACACGGCTCATGGTCATTCACGCGGCGTGATTGATGCAGTGAAGCGAACACGAAAGCAATTTAAAAACCTGGAGTTGATCGCAGGAAACGTTGCGACCAGCGAAGGAGCTGAAGCATTAGCAGATGCAGGAGTTGATGCGGTGAAAGTTGGAGTAGGCCCGGGTTCTATTTGTACTACGCGGATTGTAACCGGCGCCGGTGTTCCGCAGTTGAGCGCGATCCTCGAATCAGCGAAAGGATTGAAAAAGAAAAATATTCCGCTCATCGCTGACGGTGGCATTCGCTACACTGGAGATATTGTGAAAGCGATTGCCGCAGGCGCCGATACGGTGATGGCAGGAAGCCTGTTCGCTGGTGTTGAAGAGTCACCCGGCGAGACAATTATTTATGAGGGAAGAAAATTCAAATCATACCGCGGCATGGGTTCGCTTGAAGCCATGCAGGAAGGGTCGAAGGATCGCTACTTCCAGGATGCAGAAGATGACATTAAGAAGTTAGTGCCTGAAGGAATTGTTGGTCGCGTTCCCTTCAAGGGAACTCTGGCGGAAGTGATGGTCCAATACGTCGGCGGCCTCCGCGCAGGTATGGGTTACTGCGGCGCACCAACGATTGAGGAATTGAAGAAGGCAAAGTTCGTCCGCATATCTGCAGCGGGGATCAGGGAAAGTCACGTGCATGATATTGTGATTACGAATGAAGCGCCGAATTACACCAGGTGAAATTGGATTGTCAATTGAGAAATTTCCGATTGACTTCATTTGAAGCTGTAACTTCAAGACAGCGTTTTCCAAATTCCAATTTTTCAATTACCAAATTTCCCAATTCCAATGTCTTCTATTATTCGTAAAGCCACACAGCAGGAAATTGAATTCACACACAATGTGATGTATCCGTTGCAGGATAAGGTGTTGGCCTGCATGAATTCGGAAGGATTTTATTTGACGGGCGGAACGTGCCTGTCGAGATTTTACTTGCATCATCGTTACTCAGAAGACCTTGACTTTTTTTATGAAGCGAGGAGATTTCCTTCTGAAGAATTTGAGGGGGAGGCGAGACAATTCATAGGTGATCTCAGGAAAACATTTCAACTTAAATTAACAATTGACAGCAAAACTTTCAAGCGAATTATTATTGAGCATGAAAACGTGGAGCTTAAAGTGGAGCTGATCAATGATCCGATTGAAGCAGTAGGGGAAAGAATAAAGAATGGAAATTTTAAAGTAGATACTCTTGTAAATATCGGATCAAATAAAATCACAACTGTATACGGGAGAAAAGCAGCAAAGGACTATGTTGATCTCTTTTTTCTCCTGAAGCAATTTTCTTTGAATGAACTTATTGAAGGAGCAAACAGAAAAATGATTCCTCTGAAATATGAAGAGGCATCCATGGCATTGAATTGGGGAAAGTGGGACAACAGGGAAGTGCTTTTGTTCAATGACATTACCGAAGAAGAGTTCACTAATTTTGTCGTGGAGCTAAACAGAAAATTACTTGAACATGCAAGAACGGTTTAGAAAATATTTCTGGGATGGAAAAGAAGGCTGGTCTGAAGAAGGAGAGCTCAGAAGAATTCTCGAGTACGCCTCCTTCGAGGATATGATTCATTACCCTTTTGAAAAACTCAAAGCAAACATTAGCAAATTGAATCTCCCCCAACTTTGGACAGCAGAATACCGAAAAGAATATTTACAAAACATTGTTCCTTTCATTGCCAATTCAAATTCATGGGAAGAAGCCCACATGAAAATGGTAGGGCACTTCGCAAAAAGTTTTCATTTCAATGTGTCTGATGAACAAGTTCCAGAACTGAAATGACTTAACGTAAATTTTGATTCCTCATCTTTACTTCCCCAATTGAATTTAGTATGGACTCATTTCAAAAAGCTGAAGAGTTATTGAAAGAGATTAAAGAAAATGTTATCTCCGGGGCTGCTGCACTGGAGCAATTCCGCATTCGCTTTATGGGGAGTAAGAATATCGTGAAGGATATAATGGCGGATATGAAAAATATTCCGAGCGAGAAGAAAAAGGAATTTGGGCAGTTGGTGAATACACTCAAGCAGAAAGCAGAAGAGAAATACAATCAAATAAAAGAACAACTGCAATCTTCTTCATTACAAGCTTCGGAAGCGATTGATCTTACAAGGCCTGCAGATTCGATTCCGCTGGGGTCGAGGCATCCGGTTTCTATTGTGAGAAAGAAGATCATTGATATTTTCTCACGCATCGGGTTCACTGTTGCCGAAGGTCCTGAGATTGAAAATGAATGGTACAATTTCACCGCGCTAAATACTCCGCAAGACCACCCTGCGCGTGACATGACGGATACATTTTATATTCAGACAAATCCTGAAATCATGTTGCGCTCACAAACAAGCAATGTGCAGATCCGCACGATGGAGAAACAAAAGCCTCCCATCCGCATCATTGCTCCCGGCAGGGTGTATCGTAATGAAACGATCACGTACAAGTCACACGTCTTCTTTCACCAGGTAGAAGGATTGTACGTTGACAAAAATGTTTCCTTCGCTGACCTGAAGCAAACCATCGTGTATTTCATTCGTGAATTCTTTGGAGAAGAATATGATTACAGAATAAGACCGTCCTACTTTCCATTTACAGAAGTTTCAGCCGAAGTGGACATCAGAAAAAAAGGAACCAACAAGTGGATGGAAATTCTTGGCAGCGGCATGGTGCATCCGCAAGTGCTGCGCAACTGCAATATTGATCCTGAAGTTTACACCGGCTTTGCTTTCGGCATGGGCATCGAACGCCCGACTTTATTGAAATACGGCATCACGGATATTCGTGTGCTCTTTGAAAATGATTGGAGATTTTTGGAGCAGTTTACAAATGTGTGGTGAGATCAGTATGTAAGAAATGATGGCGGCTCACTTTTGTCAATTGTAACAAGATTTTTCTTCTCAAGATACTGCATCCACGATTTAGCTCTGTCGTCTGATGAACATCTGAACACGTTCATAGAGTTACAAAGTTTGAGAGGAAAGTTAAGTGTAGTCTTGAAGTGCAACTCCAGCAATTTGATGATAGCGTATACTCCTTGCTCACGGGTTAATCCACCTCCAACAAATGCTTCTACAACATCGAACTTCAATATATCATAAATTCTGTTGTAGTCCAACGATCCATCGGCAAGTTGAAATGTAATACCCAGCTTGTTAATGTAATACTGATACAAATGGTATTCATCGAGCGAATCATATTTCCTCATAAACTCATTTCTGTTATCAGTATCCATTAGGTTTGGAACCGGAATTCCAAAATCACCATAGACGAAAGAGTATTTAAACCACTCATATTTGAAAGGTATCTGCTGGAGATAATGAATTGCAGTTCCGATTTGCCTGTAATTGATTTTTGAAACAAGCTCTTCTAATTCCTTCTGTTTGTCATCCTGTGATTTGACAGATGAGATAATCCTGAGCATTTGTGAATCAAGATCATGGACAGAATAATCCTTCACGATAAATGCCAGGTCCTTCTTCTTAAGTTTTTGTTTTTCTCTTACCGCGCCGCCGTTCAGCACTTTTGTAATGGCTTTGTGAATATCAGAATCGCCCACCGTTATAAGTAACTTTTTAAGTTTTTCATTTGTATTTGAGGATGAGTTTACAAACTTTACTATGAAGTTATTGCAGCTTCCTATTATTCCCAATCTTTCATAAAGAGTCGTTTTCTTGAGGTAAAGAAGCAACTGTTTATCATCATTAATAATTTCATTCCAATGCTGAGAATAAAACTTATCAATGATTCTTCCGACGGAATACGTGACATCCCAGGATAATTCGTTGTGCAACAATCCGAAATATTCTACTTCTGTGATTTGGTCGGCACTTAGGTTTTTAATTAATTCATTCTCGATGTTATAATGTATATCAAAATTCACCCGCTTCAACAGCGGGGCTAATTGAGGTAATAATTTTTCAGATGGAGAATAGGCTATTCCATTTTCCCTGCAATACTTTGTGAGCATCACCATCTGCTTTAAAAAGCTGAATGGAAAAATGGGCAATGCTCGTCTGTTGCAGAAATCATCTTCATAGTCATTGGCAAGAGGAATGACTTTGTCAGGATCGTCAACACTCAACTGAGTAAAGGCATCAAGCGCGACTGAATCATTTTTTGAAGAAAGCAACTGAAAGAGTTCTTCTGTATGGCTGGCAGGCGTTGAATTCCCGATTATATTCCTGTAGTAGTGTAACTGTTCATCCCATTGGTAATCCCGGTAATGCTGAATCCAGTATATGAAATAGTTCAGGCAGTCATCACCGTATTGAAATTTGAATCGGGGGTTGTGAAGAATTCCATTTTCATCCTCAACTCTAACCTCCTGATGAGTTAAGGTAGTCAAGAGTTCCATATAGAAGTGAGCATTGTATCCCTCATACCTGTCTCTGAAAAAAAGCACGGCAATTCTCTTCAATGCTTCCGTGTCTTTTGAAGATGCTATCGAAGCAATATAATGGTGCTCTTCAAATTTCAAAAGTGAATCCATTTTGACCTTCAGATCATGAATCAGGAAAGTGTTTGCATCCGAAAGCTGAAATGCTATTTGTCGTTCTTCAGAGGGAGTAATCAGAAACGTTTTGGTGAGAGTATCGAAAAAAATTTTACCCTGGTTTTCCCTGTAGAATTTGAGGAATAATTCCGAGTGGTAATATGCCGAATCGCTGAGTTCAACTTTTGTAAACAATGTATGATGTCTAAGAATTTGGTCTGCTTCATTCCCAAGTGTAGTTTCCACTTCCCATGTGTTAACGACACGGTCACTATCCAGGTAATTTGCAACCTGCGGGATTATATTCTTGTCGCCCAGTGATAGTTCTTTTGATAGCTCATCAAGTTTTTTTTCGGATGGATCTTGCGAAAAGCAAAGTGAGCTAAGTTTCAGGATGAAGGCTGCAATAAGGAAAAAGAATTTCATAAGAAGTTCTGATTACTGAAAATTAATTTCTATCCTGTCAAAGCGCAATCTTATTCAGTTCATCCACAAAACTTTTCCGCTGGCGGTAATCTACTTTCAACTCAATAGCGAGAGATTGAACAAGCTCTCTTCCGCCTCGGAGTGATTGCATTTTCTTTAACGTGTTTGCCACCATCCGGTACGCTTCATTCCCCATGTATTTTTCTGCGAAGCGCCGTACAGCGCGGCGATAGATTTCCAAAAGCTCCGCCGGAAATTTTTCTTTCAAAATATCAAAGTACAATTCGATGAATTCAAGGTTAGCATTCTTCTGCAGCAAGAGCAGCAACTTATCCCATTCCCCTTCCTCAATAAAAATTTTTGCAACAGCGTGAATGCCTTTTGTGGGGAACGACGATTCCTTCCTGATATGATTCACGATGCGATCTACTTGTGATTTCCATCTCGAAGGATCGTAATGCTGCTTCAGCAAGTGGTAATAGTCAAAGTCAAATTCGCCCGCAATGAAAAGCTGCAACGCTGAGTTGCGAATCGCTTTCGTGTCATTCTCTTGCTGAGCAATCTTTAAAAGCAATTCATCCCAATCGGTGCCTACGTAAATGTTGCCCTTGCGTTCATCGAGCCGCTTTCCTTCTTTGATTAATTCCTTCGCCCTCTCTAAATCATTTTGCTGTAAAGAATCTTCTATTAACCGCAGACGGAATGCTTTGATGTGCTTGTTCGCTTCCAGCAAACGATGGACATCTTTCACGCGATTTAATTTTTCAAGCACCTTCAACTTCGCCTTTACCAGGTGCTCCGCTTCCTCATCATCCATCGCTGTCCCCGACTGACTTCGATTTTTGCCAATCAACTCACCCACGATTTCAAGCGCATCAAGAAGCTGATTTTCTTCAGTTGCACATTCAAGCAAAGCATTCAACCACCTTTCTCTTATCAATGAAGATTTTGCTGCCGATGGTCTTGCTTCAGTGATGAGGAACAAAAAAATTTTTTCTTTCAAATCAAAACCTGATTCCGATTTTACAATAAATTCCAGGAGTTCAAATGCTTTTGCAAGGAAGTGGGTCCATACTTGTTTTTGTTCTTCGGGCAAATGATCTTCCTGCCGGACGATTGTAGACGCAATAAAAAATCCGTCGAGAAAATTTTTTGCATCAATCATTTGCTCCGCTTGCTCAAGCAAACGATTCATTTGCATTTCAAGAATTGTAGCGTCTTTTTTTTCATGCACTGACAATTGAAGAATGCTGTTGATGATTGCAGCATATTTTTCTTCAGCAGCTAAACCGGATCGCTCCATGAAGTGAATGAGGAAGCGGTGAAGAAAAGATTCGTTGTCAGAAGCGGTCTCTTCTAAAAATACTTTCAGCTCTGCAGCCGAAAGACGCCGAAGCACTTTAGAGAAAACTTCATGGGAATTTGTAGCGCCGGATAATTTTCCGTTGGAATTTTTCATCGGTCACAAAAAAATAAACCGATTAAGATAGCTATTTCCTAATGTTCACTGTTTTGTTAAGTGTTGCGCTTACTAAGTGAACCCAAGAGCAAGAAATTTCATTTCTTTGAGAAATGATATTTCTACGCAGAGCGTGAAGAACCCCGAAGACATTAAGGTAATTGCAATCATTGGAGCAGGCACCATGGGTTCCGGCATTGCTCAAGTTGCTGCACAAGCGGGATTCCAAACTATTTTGTATGATGTAATCCCTGACGCAACTGAGAAAGGTTTTGAAACCATCAAAAAAAATCTTGCTATTGCAGTTGAGAAGAAAAAAATTTCTGAAACAGAAAAAGAGAAAATTCTCTCCTGCATTAAACTCTCAAATAACTTCAAAGATTTAGTTGCCGATGTAATGATTGAAGTTGTTGTCGAGAAGCTCGAAGTGAAATCAGAATTGTTCAATAAGCTCGCTTCGCAAAATGATGATGACACTATTTTCTGTACCAATACCTCTTCTATTCCCATTACAAAAATTGCGGAGAGCATTTCACATCCGGAAAGGCTTGTTGGTATGCACTTCTTCAACCCGGCCCATCTGATGAAGTTGGTAGAGATTGTTTCAGGAGCAAAAACTTCTTATGAAAATGCTGAGACAATTTTTTTTCTCGCAAAAAAATTCGGCAAAGAACCCGTGATGGCTCGTGATGCTCCGGGCTTCATCGTGAATCGAATCGGCAAGATGTATCATACGGAACCACTAAAAATTCTTGAGGAAAAGATTGCTTCTGTTGAAACGATTGACATGCTGCTCGAATCCAGTGGTTTCAAGATGGGGCCTTTTAAGTTAATTGATCTAATAGGTGTTGATGCAAATCTTAATGTGACAAAATCGCTCTATGAATTATTCAATCACCATCCGAAGTTCAAGCCGAGTGACATTCAGCAGCAATTGGTAGATACCGGTTTTCTTGGTAAAAAATCGGGCAAGGGATTTTATAAGTACTGAAGCGCTGTCTGATACTTTTTTGTGTCTGACACCTGCGCTGGCAATTTCTTTACTTCAATAAACCTGAACATGTATAAAGTAAAAGTGAATGAGCAGGCAGAACAACGAATTGAAATTTCGTCAAAGGGAATATCTCTCGATGGAAAAAATATTGATTGGGACCAAATTGAAATTGGCAAAAATCGGTTCAATATTTTAAAGGACAACCGCTCCCATACCTGCGAAGTACTTTCTGCAGATGTGCAGAAGAAATCTTTCGAAATAAAAGTGAATGGAAAAATTTTTCGTGCCGAAGTAAAAGATCGCTTCGATGATCTCCTTCATGAACTGGGAATGGATAAAGCAGCAACGCACAAAGTAAATATCATCAAAGCGCCCATGCCCGGACTTGTTTTAAAATTGATCGTGAGGGAAGGCGATGAGCTCAAAGCAGGAGATTCACTACTCATTCTTGAAGCTATGAAAATGGAGAATGTAATTAAATCACCCGGGGCGGGAAGGGTTAAAATGATGAAGGTGAAGGAGCGGGATGCTGTAGAAAAAAACCAGGTGCTGATCGAGTTAGCGTAGGGGTAATTTTGAGAATATCACAGTCCTAAGATGCACAAGGCAAACCCGGAGAGGTATATCGCAAATCTTCTAACTATTAGTTTTACTAAATGAATGATGATAAAGACAATTCAAGTTGGACACCTTTGTCCGAAGACAATCTTCTTGGGTTAACAGACAACGATCTTATTAACCAGCACGAAGCAAAGGGTATCGCCAAAGCAGAACTATATATTTTCAATCTTGATGAGAATGCTGATATTTCTGTACCGATGATTCAGGAAATTCATAGGATTGCTTTTGGAGAACTTTACCATTGGGGCGGAAAGTGGCGAACAACTCAGGTAAGTGTTGGTCAACTCGAACCCCCATCACCACAAAATATTCCTAATCTCATTTATCAGTACGTTGATAATTTGAATTTGAAAATCGCAAACTCAAAGTCAGAGTATGACGATATTGATGCGCTTGTTTATGGTCATTATGAATTTGTGAGAATCCATCCGTTCAATAACGGAAATGGCAGAACCGGACGAATCATTATGAATTTAGTTGCCCTTAAACTTGGTTATAAACCTTTGGAGCTTTATCAGAGAAAAGGTAACGCACGCACAACTTACATCAATTCAATGCGCCAATCCGACAAGGGAGATTTCGAACCTTTAAAAGGTTTAATCAAAGAGGAGCTCACCCGACTTTGATCTCTGTTCGTTAAGCAAAGATGATATGATACTTCGCAGTTTATTTTCTTCCACGCCTTGGTCTTCTAGAGCCATAGTTGAAAATACAGTGCTCACAAGCAAGTCTGACAAAAACTGCTTCTCTTTTAATTTTGGATATTTATCGAAGAAACTCACCAGGATGTAAAGATACGAATTATGAAGATAAGAATGTAGACACACGAGTGAATGAGAGATTGGAATGAGTGACAATCCTGTAATTTTGTGAACACAGATCAATATTCTAAGTTGCATGAATGGACATGGAAGAGATATAAATGCTAAAAAAAGACACCTACTAAATGAGAATCCCGACAATACACGGACTTATAGACAGAAGAATATTAATCAACTTCACGGTTGATCCTGACATTGTTCGACCAATTATTCCTGCACCTTTCAGACCTAAAATCTATCAAGACAGAGCTATTGCTGGTATATGTTTAATCCGGCTGAAAAACGTAAAGCCAAAAGGATTTCCAAACTTCATGGGGATTTCGTCAGAGAATGGAGCGCACCGAATTGCTGTTGAGTGGGACGAGGACGGACAAGTTAAAGAAGGAGTTTACATTCCGCGCAGAGACACTTCACTAAAACTAAATACCATTGTTGGCGGGCGATTTTTTCCCGGCAGGCATCACCTGGCAAAATTTAATGTTAAAGAAGCAGATGGTAATTACCACGTCGACTTTATAAGTTCAGACAAAACAACAATATCAATTGATGCAAAAGAAATTAAAACCTTTGACGCCACCTCAATTTTTAAAACTTTAGAAAATGTTTCTGACTTTTTTGAAAAAGGCGGGGTTGGATACTCGCCAAACAAAGACAAGTTTGATGGGCTTAGACTCCAGACATACAAATGGGAAGTTAGACCGCTTGAGGTATTGAAAGTAAAATCAAGTTTTTTTGAAGATGAAAAACTATTTCCGAAAGGTTCAGTTAAGTTTGACAATGCCTTACTTATGACTAAAATTGAGCACGAATGGCACAGCGAGAAAGAGAAATAGTCACAGAATGCAACAGGACATTTGCATAAATGCGGCGGAGGTGTTTGTACAATGGTATTGTGATTAGCAGCATAAGTATTTCAAATCAGCGTTTGTAGCGAAACGCCCTCCATAATAAATCTGAAACCATTATCTTCAATTTAAAATGTTGAGAGGAAATTGCATGACGAATTTAAAATTGCTGAGATGAAGAAAACAATCTTACTTATTTCCCTTCAACTTTTCAACAACCTCCTTCTTGCACAAGTTGACACCACTCAAACGGATACAACAAAATCTGTGTACAAAAATCTTGAGACAAGAGAATTTTATGATGTTGGATTGGAAGAAGAAACTGAAGATGATACAACTGTTTACAAAGTCAACGAAAAAGTGGTTAACAAGAAAACTTACGACAAGTATAGTGACGTCTGGAGCAATATAGATACCTGCAAACCCTGTATTCTCAAAACTTATGACGAGAACGATAAACTGATTTATAAGGGAATTCAATACACTGATTGCCGTGTGGGTTTTTGGATTGAATATTATGCAGATGGAAAAGCAAAGGTCATCGGACATTTCAGAGAAAATGAAACGGGCAATTGGGACAGTGCTTATTACAAAGGGTATTGCAGAAAAGATGGAACATGGACATATTACAACGAGAATGGCAAGAAGCTCTATTCAGAATATTGGAAAGACGGTGATTTCATAAAGCAGGTGCCTGAACAAAAGAAAACTGAAATTTGGAAGGTAGAGCTTACATTAAATGGAGAGCAAATTGATGAACAAATGTTATTAGCAAATCAGGTAAGGGATTTAGTAATTACACCTAAGTTTAAAAATGCATCAACTGATAGTGTTAATCTGACAATTGAATTTCAGATCTCAGCAATAGGGCGTAAATATTTAAAACCTGCATTTACCATTGACAGCTTTAAAATGTTTGATCTTAATAAATTGCTGCTTGAAAACAGATTTAGATCCGACGACAAAATAAGTTATTCGTTGATGGTTTTCAATAACAAAGAATATATTGCCTATTTTAATCTTAATATTTTGGCTGACCTGCCTAAATCGACTGACAGTTTAATAAATTCCACAGATTCAACTGAAATGATTACTACCAATTATGACTTCTATTTAGTTAATTCAGCAGACACAACTAAAAAAATAAAACTGATGAATAAAATCGAATATGACTTGAGCTATGATGCAACTCCACATGACACGGTTACAGAACAAAAAACAATTACACTGCAGGGTCATATAGTAAATCTTAATGAAAAATTGCTCACCTGCAGTGTATTTACAGAAATAATTTATTTAACACTAAAAAATGGATTCGTCTCACGGACTGACAACGATTACACAAATTTCGTTTATCCGGGAAATGAGTATCTCAGAAATATCAGTTTAATAAATTTATATCAAATTGATTATACCAGCCCGAGTCGTTACTTTTTTTGGACATTTGGTTCTGCAACAACTGTGCTTTCAGTAGTAGCAACAGCCATTGTTGCTCCCCTGGTCAGCATTAATTATAAAGATGGAGGCTTCAATAAAGACAGATATTTTGCAGTTGCTGGAAGTGGGCTTATAGGTCTTTCAATTGGTATTCCTTTGACCGTAGCTGGTAAGCAAAGGGCATACAAATTAACTGACCGAAATTTTAGCGAGGGGAAAGGAAAAGGCCTATGGTATTTAGAATCACAAATTAAACAATGAAAAAAACTGAATATGACTGTGCATTTGCAGTAGCGGGGCATAAATGTCCCTATACCTACGAGCGAATGTCCAAAGCGCATTCCGTGATTTTGACATAGCGGATAAGAAATAACCAAGTATAACCTTGTGGCATGAATTAAAAAGGCAAAATGAGTATGAAGCTCGATATTTGGCAAGACCCGGAAGGAATGACTATGCTATGCTTTTCCGGTGAGGTGGGAGAAGAATCGAGAACCTTATTAGAGCCAAACTCTAAAATTATTTATTCATTTAATGCAGACTCTCATTTTGATGCAATGACAAAATACTATGAGTTTATGGATTGGGGAGTTTATGAAACTGACTTTGAATCAGACAAAGAACCATACATCCCGAAAGAAATGGAAAAAAGGGCGAAAGTCAGAACTGAAATTGACAAAATACTTTGGGATGATTGGGATCCGCTTGGAGTCAATGATATTGCCCCGAGAGACGAATATAAAAGTTATGTTCCTCAAATACTCAGCTTAGTCATGAACGGCAGTTCAATTGATGAAATTGCTGCTCGTCTTCACCATATCGAGTCTCAAACTATGGGAGTAGGAGGTGACAAAGAAAGATGCAGAAAAATAGCAGAGAAAATAAAGCAACGATCCGAACATTCGCACGCAAGATGATCAGGTATGGTCGATGAATTTGAAATTTCAAGCTTTATCTTCGTGGAAAACTATGTGCGTATTCAATAAAGAGGATTAAACCTGGTATCTTTCTGAAATAGTTTATTTGAAGGAGATCACGAAAAACAATACGCGGGCATAAAAAGAGTGAGGTCAATATAAATGAAACAACTTATTAGAATATCAACCATTTCTCTTTTCCTATTTGCTTTTACAATGAATGAACCCAAGTATATTATAACAAATGAAGGAGTAGGAAACGCCATAGTAAGTGTGTCTAATCTTAAAACTGTAAAAAAAGAATTTCCGGGTGGTAAAATAACTAAGGATGTTTGGGGCGGAAAGAAAATGAATGGTTCAGCCCTGCTTACAAATGGAGAATCTATGCCAATCACTATGAGGGTACCTAAACAAATTGCTAAGACCTATATAATCGAAAAAGAAGGAATATCATTTTATTTTGATTTCAATGATACCTTAAGTGAAATTACTACCTGGGGAAAAGGAAATTTCCAAACGGATAAAGGAATCATTGTGGGCAAAAGCACCTTCGCAGATCTGGATTCACTCTATGGGAAATCTGACTGGGAAATAGTCCAATCAAGGCTTGTTAAATCAAATGATAACCTGATCTTTTACGCAACCGACTCAATTCAACTTAGCCCGGAAGCTAATAATATTACTTATAAAGAGAAAGAATTGATTATAGAAGAAATTGAAATTGTAATGGACTAAAGCACCTGACAAAGATTAAAAGGAAGTGGGCAGATAGTAGTTAAATGAAAGTATTACTTTTAATTACACGGATCATGAGTAGTTCCTAAATGCCCGTCTGCTTTAATCACAATCGTTAGCCATTTCATAATGACACGACAACTGATATTTTTTTTGCTCCTCGGAATTCTAAACGGCTGTGATAACAGAACGAGTTCAACGACCACTGATACGTCAAAGAGGGTTGCCGGCATTCAGACATGCGACTCCTGCCATTTGGAATCGTGCATAATCGAATCAGTTGGTGGTGAAGAAAAAAATAAATTACAAATTAATAAACCAATTGCAATTGATTTTTTTCAACTACTAAATATGACAATCAGATACAACAGTAATAACCTCCGGGACTCTTTACCGGAAAAATTAAAAAACTGTAACAGACAGTTATATTATAAAATCAATGATCAATACACCTGGTACATTGAATTAATAAGACCAAAACTCGACTCTCTTTCTGTGAAAACTATTGAGCCGGACTTCAAGGACAGTTTGCTGACTTTTGAGTACAACAACCAGGCATATACCATCAACATAAATTATTTCAAAGACAATGATGGAGTTGTTTTTTACAAGCCTGGTAAAAAACCTGTACTCTGGACTTTGGACCGACTTTCAAAGTATTGCACTGATATGAATTTTGTGGATTGCTATTTCAAATGAGTGTAAACAACATAATAAAAATATTTGGAATTGGTGCTTGAAAAATTTTTACATTCAGGACTCTTTAAAGGCGCATTGAAAGATGATGAAAAAAGATACGAGGAGTAGTTGCGCAGTACTCGTTTGCGTTCGCACCTTAAAACTTGACCGCACACGAGTGCCAGTTATTGAAGAGATAAAAAAAAGCAACCACTAACGGCAATGAAAGGTTTAGAACATTTGAAGATACCTAATAATCTCACCCAAGTTTTAGAAGAAGAAGGAATGTGGGAAGATGAGACTTTCGCCCCTGTCCACATAACTGTAATGGAGTCTGAATTCAAAGGAAAGAATGTAATCGGGTTTCAACTTGAATTTTCGCCCCATGAGAATTTTAATGAGATAAATGAAGTTATGGAAGAAAATGGAATTGAGGTAGACGGATACAACTGGGAGGGATTGATTAGAAAATTTCTCAAAAAGAAAGACAAAAAATTTGAAGCAAAGGTGATTGGTGATTCTGAGGGGGAGACATGCGTATTATGGACACAAACAGAGGAAGATTTCAGAAGGCTTTTAGGGTTTACGATTGAGTTTATTTCTAATCCTGATAACGCAATGGCAATATTACGAGGATGAAACCACTTCTAACAAACATATAAGCATACTGAAGCCGTGTCATTTAATTTTTTGTTCTGAGTTCAGTTCAGGGCGGTTTGAAGCACGGTACAAAAAAAATTCATTCACCGGTCAAATCTAAATAACCGCCGCCTGCTTATTATACTTATTCCTGTATTCAATCGGTGTTAGTCCCGTTATCTTTTTAAAAATAATTCTGAAAGCTTTCGTGTCAGTATAACCCACATCAAACATTACTTCATTGATGTTTTTTCTGCTGCTTTTGAAGATTGCAGCACGAATTAAAGAGGTGAAAGGGAGAAACTTGCAAAAATCGCTTTTGAAAATGTGGTGAGGATATAAATTGTTATGTAACTATCGGCAATTCACAGACGTAAAGAAGTATTCTTTGTAATACTACTTCAACTCTTCACCATACACAGATACTATGAGACCGCGTTTACAACTTATGCAGAGTGTAAAGGTTAAAGTCAGCGTTCGAGCTCGATTAATTTATGCTTCGGCGGGATTAACTATAACTGCTATAATCGCAGGGACAGTTATTTTCTTTTACAGCAATTTGGGGACTAGTGAAAAAGCGCATGCTGCTGCTACAGGAGATTATCGTTCAATAGCTTCCGGAAATTGGAATAACATTGCAACGTGGCAAATACATGGAGGAGGGACTTGGGTACCTGCTTCCGTTCCTCCCGATAATACATACGGGTCCATTACAATACAAAGCGGGAACGTTGTCACGATAACAGTGAGTGTTCGCGTTGATCAAGTGGTGATAAATTCAGGTGGTGAGGTTGATTTAGACAATGATCAAACCCTTACTGTCAAAAACAATGGACTCGGAACTGATTTAGATGTGAGTGGTACATTTAAGAATTCAGGAACGATACTTATTGATGCAATCGCAACTGTTGTTTTTGAAAGTGGCGGGAAATATCAACATGCCAGGAATGGGGGCGATATTCCTTATGCAACCTGGAACCTGGGTTCCACCTGTGAAATTCTTGGCATTACAAATACTAAACCCGATCATCTTAACCAGGCATTTTATAATTTTATCTGGAATTGCGCCGGTGAAACAAATGAGATAGATCTGAATGCGCAGCTTGCAACTGTCAATGGTGATCTTAGTCTTACTTCTACGGGGACTTCAAGTTTATATTTCGACCAGCAAGAGAATAATTTAACACTAAACATTGCAGGTAATTTAAATGTTCAGGGAGGAACAACTTATGCTTGCCTAAATGGGAGCGAGGTGATAAATGTTATGGGAAACTATATACAAACAGGGGGCAATTTTAATTTCAATCAAGCCGGCGCTACAACATACGGCATCACTTCAGCGCTGATAAATGTATCCGGTAATCTGACTATTTCAGGGGGAATTATTGACATGAGCCAGTTCGATGGAATTCATACCCTTAAAGGAACCGGGAGGGTTTATCTCGCAGGTAATCTTACTTTCTCAGGTTTCGGATTGATGACAGAGACTTCTGCTATCTCAAGAGGGCAAGTTTATTTCAACGGCACTTCCGAGCAATATTTCTTGTCATCGTCAGGTAGCGTTACTCAAAAAATAGATTTCATTGTTGACTCAGGTGCCATTTTAAGATTAGACGATCAGATTATCACGGGCAACGGAAACTTTAGAGTTTCACCGGGAGGCGGTCTTATGATAGGTTCTGCCAATGGAATTACCAGCTCGGGATTAAGCGGTAATGTGCAGGTAACAGGCACGCGCTCATATAAAATAGGTGCTGATTACACTTACAATGGTACAGCCCCACAATGTACAGGAAACGGATTACCTGCCAAAGTCCACAATCTTACTTTGAACAACAGTAACGGGCTCACGCTTACAAATACAGTAGCAATAAGTAATCTTTTTACTTTGACAAGCGGAATAATTACCACGGCAGGTTTAGAAGTAAGAGTCACCAATAATTCCACAAGTGCTATTATAGGTCATTCAAGTTCTAACTATGTGAATGGGAATTTGAGACGCAAGATCGGAACCACGGGTATATATGATTTCCCGGTTGGAACTTCATCACAATATGAACTGGCAACTTTAACAGTGAATAACTTAACTGCTGTTAAGAACATCCTGGTGAACTTTAATAATCCAAATACAGGAACTACACCCAACCCCGGAACTTGTATAGTGAATGGAAGTTCCATCTTAAGCCTTCTCGATTATGGTTTCTGGAAAATTAAACCGGATACTGCTACTGCCGGCGGTACCTTTGATCTTGTACTCCACGAACGTGGCTACACTAATGGCGGGACCATTCCAAGTGCTTATGCTATTGTAACGCGGCAAAATGCAACGTCAGATTGGATTTCCTCCGGCACTCATATCAACAATACTCAGAGTGAAATTGGTGGAACTGTCACTGCAGTTCGTACAGTGGTGCCGATCTTTGGAAATTTTGCGATAGGTAGCTTTGATCTGACTCCATATGGTGATCTTAAAGCGGCAAATTCTGTCGAAGATGGAACCACTCAGTCCAATGATTTTAATGCGTATCCTAATCCCACATTCGGTTTACTAAATATTTCTGTTCTTCAAGCTGTAGATAATGCTATGATTAGAGTTTTTGATATTAAAGGACAACTGATAAAAGAAATTAAAGCGGTGAAAGGAGAAGATGTGCAAGTTGACCTTACCGGTAAATCACCGGGAATCTATTTAGTTAAAGTAGGTAGCGGCGGGGGCGATGATGTTTCAAAACAAATTGTGCTGAGCAAGTAAAGCTATTTCTGCCCGCGGTTTGTGTCCACCAACCGCAATTATCGGCAGGTTAAAACTATAAAACCACCGTCTGCTTATTATACTTATTTCTATATTCAATCGGTGTTAGTCCCGTTATCTTTTTGAAAATGATCCTAAAAGCTTTCGTGTCAGTATAGCCAACATCAAACATTACCTCATTTATATTTTTCCTGCTGCTTTCAAAACTTCGTTTCGCTGCTTCAACTTTCACCCGCTGAATATACTCTAACACCGTGTTGTTGGTGGCTTTCTTGAACCGTCGTTCAAAACTTCTTCTTCCAACCGCAACCTTATCTGCCAGTTGGTCCACCGTTATTTTATCCTGAAAATTTTGCTCAATAAATTCCTGTGCTTTTTTTACTTCTACATCTTCATGCTCCTTCTGACCCCTGAACAAAGCAAACGCTGACTGGCTGCTACGATCTATATCTATCGCGAAATATTTGGAGGCCAGAATCGCTGTTGCACGGTCAGTATATTTTTCAACGAGGTAAAGAAGCAAATTCCAGTAGCTGCTGGCGCCACCACTGGAATAGATGCCCTGCTCTTCGGTAATAATGCCGCCGTCTACGAGTGTTACATCGGGAAACATATTTCGGAATTCATTAGCATACAACCAGTGTGTAGAACATTGCTTCCCCTTCATTAAGCCTGTGGATGCCAACAGGAAAGCACCAATGCAAAGGGAGGCTACTTCTGAGCCATGCTTATATTGATTCACAATCCACGGAACAAAATCCTGGTTCATTTCAAGCGAAGTTTTCAAATCGCCGCTCAACGCAGGGATCACAATCAGGTCTGTCTTTTTTACATCCTTAATGAGCATGTGAACATGAACGGAAAACAATCCGTCATTCAATTGTATTTCTTTAGTGAGACCAACCAATTGAACATTGAACAGGGGTGGTTTGTCTTCCGCTTTTAAAAATTCATTTACGGCTGTAAACATGTAGCGCGGATCCGTGACGGCAGCTAACACCGCTTTTTCAGGGACAATTATTGTTACAGTTTTCATCCGGCAAAGATAAGCAGTTGATCTGTCGCAATCAACCCCTTGATATGTCGTCTTTACACCTTTTCAAAACCATTTTGCGACCATATGTTTGCACCGTCAAAGTCAACAACCATGGCAACAGCAGAAAAATACGCTATTGATAAAGAAATAAAGGTTCTCTGTGTAACCGCATCCTCTTTCCCCGAAGGAGTTTTAAGCGCACACCAGAAACTGCATTCCATCTTTCCATTATCTGATGGAAGAAGATTTTATGGCATTTCCCGATCAAACAATAAAGGTGAAATTGTTTACAAAGCGGCTGTAGAAGAATTACATGAAGGTGAAGCAGAAAAGTTCGGCCTTGAAACTTTCATCATTAAGAAAGGCGAATACATCAGTGAACTATTAAAGGAATGGCGCAAGGATGAAAAGCTGGTAGAGAAAACTTTTAAAAAACTTTTAGCTGATCCCGGAATAGATAAGAACGGCTATTGCCTGGAGATGTATCTGAACGAAAAAGATATGCGGTGTATGGTACCATTAAAAACTCCTGATTATGGTAACAAGCTAAAGCTAATACCAATGTTCATTTAAAAACTTAGCCACGAATTTCACGAATTAGCACGAACAGAAAATAACAACAGAAACCTTTCCTGAAAATTAGTGTAATTCGTGGCAACATAATCACTCAATGAATTTCCTAATCACTAAAATCAAAACAACATGACAAAAGACATTTGGATCAACCTGCCGGTAAAAGACATCAATAAATCAAAAGAGTTTTTCACCAAACTTGGATTCCCAAATAACCCGGGACCTGGCAACAGTGATGTTTCGACTTCCTTTCTCTTTGGAAGTAAAAAAGTTATTATCATGCTTTTTGCTGAATCCGTTTTCAAAAATTTTACAAGAAATAATCTTCCGGATACAAAGCAATCAACAGAAGTATTATTTTCCTTTGACGCAGAGAGCCGGGAGGAAGTAGATGAATTGGCAAAGAAGGTGAAGGAGGCGGGCGGTACCCTCTATGGCGAGCCCGGAGAGAACCAGGGCTGGATGTATGGGTGCGGCTTTTGTGATTTGGATGGCCATCGGTGGAATGTTTTGTATATGGATATGAGTAAGATGCCGAAATGAACTGAAACTTTGCCACGAATTAGCACGAATAAAAATAATTAGCTGTACAATTCTGTCCCTGGTTGGCGTCCCCGCCAACCAGTATATGGAGTGGTCGTCGGGGACGCCGACCACGGACAAGAAATTCGTGCAATTAGTGGCAACCTAATCACTCAATATATTTTCAAACAACTAAAAACTTAACATAAAAAATGACACAGATTCAATCGTATTTAACCTTCAGCGGCAACTGCCGTGAAGCAATGATGTTCTATAAAGAATGTTTAGGCGGAGAACTAACGCTGCAAACCATTGGTGAATCACCGATGGCTGAACAAATGCCTCCGGAAATGAAGCAAAGTATTTTACATTCCACCCTTACAAATAAAGGTGTAGTGCTTATGGCTTCTGACATGGTTTCAAATAACGGACTCATTAGAGGCAATGCTGTTTCGCTCATGCTTAATTGCAGCAGCGAAGACGAAATCAAAGATTATTATACAAAACTTTCTAAAGACGGCGAAGCAACTCACCCGTTGGAGAACACTTTTTGGGGTGCCGTGTTCGGTGATCTGACTGATAAGTTCGGAAATCATTGGTTACTCAATTACACAAAACCTTCAAACAGCTAAAACTATTTTATAGATTGACGTCCTCTCCAACCTCCGCCATTGGGAGCCGCTAAATGTCCTTTTACTGCCAAATCCGGGTTGAAATCCAAACTTGAAAAAAATATTTTCAAAAATACTTGCGTAACCGAAAGGTTTCATATACATTTGCATCCACCAGTTGGCAGATACATAATTACCCTTTCCCATGAGACGCGATGTATTCCAGGCTATAGCCGACCCGACAAGAAGAGAGATCATAAACATGATTTCGCACCAATCTTTAAACTTAAACTCTGTAGCTGAAAAATTTGACATCAGCCGGCCGGCTATTTCAAAGCATATTAAAATCCTCAGGGAGTGTGGTCTTATTGTAATCAGGCAGCAGGGCAGGGAACGATTTTGCGAAGCCAAACTTCAAAAACTTGGAGAGGTCTCCGATTGGGTGGAGCAGTACCGCAAACTCTGGACTGAGAAACTTGACTCCCTGGAGAATTATCTGAGTGAATTACAAGCCAAAAATAAAAAACATGGCAGAAGAAAATCAATCCGTTAGCATGTCTCCTGAAAGAGAAATATGCTTCGCGTACTGATCAAATCCTGATTTAAACATATGCTGCACTAAAAACAGAAAAAACATGACAAAAGAAAATGAATACCCTAATGAGACCGCAGATCGCGAACTCGTAATTACCCGCATCATTAACGCACCCCGGGAACTTGTGTTCGAGGCGTGGACCGATCCCAAGCATATCGTGGAATGGTGGGGACCTGACGGATTCACCACCACTATTCACGAGATGGACGTCAGACCCGGCGGTGTTTGGCGCTTTATCATGCACGGCCCTGATGGTGTTGATTATCCGAACAGGATTGTATATACCGAGATCGTAAAACCCGAGCGGCTGGTGTATGAGCATGACTCGGACAAAGAGAATGATCCCGGACAATTCCATGTGACGATAACCTTTGGCGAGCAAGGTGGCAAGACCAAACTTATCATGCACTCCATCTTTAAATCTGCGGAGGCCTTAGAAGAGGTCAAGAAATTTGGTGCAGTCGAAGGCGGGAACCAAACTCTTAATCGCTTTGAAGAATATTTGGCGAAGAGGGGCTTATAGTGAATTTGTGATTACCAAACCCGATGGTTAGGAAAAAGTTTATAACTAAAACTACAAAGTAAACATAATAGCATGACACAAAATGGTGAAACCGTTAAAACACAATTATCAAAATGAGAAAAGTAATTTTTCAAATGATGATATCACTCGATGGTTTTTTTGAAGGACCAAACAGGGAAATAGATTGGCACAATGTGGATGAAGAATTTAATGAATATGCTATTGACCTGCTTGATAACGTGGACGTTCTGTTATTTGGACGAGTGACCTATGAACTCATGGCCAATTACTGGCCAACTCTTTCCGCAACCACAGACGATCCAATCGTTGCCAGCAAAATGAATAGCCTCCCAAAAATTGTCTTTTCAAGAACACTGGAGAAGGCGGATTGGAATAACACAAGGCTGGTTAAAGAAAATATTGCTGAAGAAGTCTCAAAACTTAAACAACAGCCCGGTAAAGACCTGGCAATATTCGGCAGTTCCGACCTTGCATTATCTTTTATAAAACTTAGCTTAATTGATGAATACAGGATCATTGTGAATCCGCTTGTCTTAGGAGAAGGCAAATCTTTATTCAAGGGCATAAGTGATAAACTTACTTTGAAGCTCCTAAAAACAAAGACATTTAATTCAGGAAACGTTTTACTTTATTACCAACCTAAACGCTAAAAATCTAAAACACCTCAAATGAAAAAAACAAAAATTATCTACTGGATCTTTACTGCGCCGTTTGCAGCCTTCATGCTCTCTACTGCTGTTCCTGATGCGCTATCTACGAAGGAAGCTACAGATTTTATGATAAAATTAGGTTACCCTGCCTATATTGTTCCTTTTCTTGGAGTTGCAAAAATATTAGGCGTGATCGCGATACTTATTCCGGGCTTTCCCCGAATCAAAGAATGGGCTTATGCCGGTCTCGCGTTTGATTTGATTGGCGCTATGTATTCAGGTATAGCCATGAGTGATCATAGCTATGGCTGGACGTTTATGCTTCTCCCATTGATTTTCCTGACAGGTTCTTATGTTTTCTACCACAAAAAATTATCCGCTGTATCCAGAGAAGAGGCGGTCTCATTAGTAATGTGAAATAGCTAATTTATATATCTGCATCAAAAAAGGAACTGAATATAGGCATAACAAAACCAAAATAAATCATGACAACAGGCAACCAAAACGATCGGGAAGTGAAAAATACAAACACAGGCATCATTGCTAAGTGGGGGAGATGGTCACCATATCTGTTGAGTGTTCTTCGCATTGCGGCCGCGATTATGTTTACAATGTCAGGCACAATGAAACTCTTTGCGTTTCCGGTAGGAGTTCCTCCCAATGGCGATACCGTTCCGTTAATGTCCCAGGCAGGAATCGGCGGTATCCTCGAAGTATTCGGCGGTTGCTTCCTGCTCCTGGGTCTGTTCACGCGTCCCGTTGCCTTCCTTCTGTCAGGCGAAATGGGGGTGGCATATTTCCAGTTCCACTTCCCCCTTAGCGTATGGCCTATTATAAACCATGGGGAAACTTCAATACTCTATTGCTTTCTCTGGCTCTACTTCTCGGCTGCCGGCGCAGGACTATGGAGTCTTGATGCGAAACTGAGGAAGGTAGATTGATAAACAAGTATTGGCTTTAATGTAGAATAAGAATCACTTACCGGTTGCGATAGGCAGGGGATTGCGTGACCATTCGCTCCATGAACCAACGTAAAGATTAACTCCGGATATTCCGGCCTGTTCGAGGGCTAAAATTGTATGACAACCAGTAACACCTGAACCACAATGGACGATCACCTTGTTCGGTTTGTGATCACTAATAATGGATTTATAAATTGCTGAGAGTTTTTCTGAAGGAAGAAATGATCCATCGCTGGTAAGGTTCTCAGAGTAAGGAACATTCACCGCATTTGGAATATGACCTGCCACGAGATCGATGGGTTCGCTTTCTCCCAAGTACCTGTATTTCTCACGCACATCTATAATCAGATATTCAGGATCCGTACTTGCTTTCGCTACGTCATCAATCGAAACCGTAGGCAGTTTCCAGTCATCAACAGGGTAGTTGGTGGTGGGAAGTGGAATCAAAACTTTACTGGAAGTTGGTATGCCTGCCCGAGTAGCTGCCTCCAATCCGCCATTAATAACTTGCACCTGTTCATGTCCTGCTGCCTTTAACATCCACCAGAAACGGGCAGCAGCGTAGGTTCCGCTTTTATCATCATAGACTACCACGAATGAGGATGGGAGAATACCAAGTTTTCCGAGTAGTAATCCGAAGTTCCTGATATCCGGCAGGGGATGCCGCCCGCCATTTGCCGGATTAAATGGTTTTAGTGAAAGATCTTTTTCGAGATCGGCATGCAAAGCACCTTTTAAGTGGTGAGCAGCGTAGCGCTGATAAGCGTCATCACCACTTCGTGCATCAATGATCACCAGGTCAGGTGCCGCCATTCGCTGCAATAATTCTTCAGGACTAATAAGAGGAGGCGTTTTTTTTATTGAAGTTTCCATTTCCTAAAGTAGTTTTTGTACACAGAGATAAGGAAGTCAAACTTTCCGGAACCTTGCGCAGGAAATCCTGATCATCTTAATGCTGTATTAAATATTGACACTACTGAATCTTTCAGACATGCGCAGTAACAACACCAATCATAAGAAATCATTCAATACTAATCTCATCCACTAACAACCATGCGGGGTGACCTGCTCCCGCGTTTCCATCAGGAATAAGTCCATAGTTAATGGCAACCACTTTCACATAACGGGCAGAAACATTTCCGATACTCATAATTGCTTTTCTTCCTCCTGAATTTTTTATTGCATCAAAAGTTGCGGCGCCGGCCGAAGTAAAATTTGTTCCATCATCAGAAATAAATACTTCCACTTTCTTCGGTAAATAAATCCAACTGCCATTCTCATTGAGCACGCCAAGAGTAACAGTGGAGAAATTTTCTTTCATACCCAAGTCAATAGTGGCGACCAAATCACCCCCTTCAAATCCGAGCCACTCACTGCCATTCCATGGCAATCGTCCCCAAATACCATTGACGAGCGCAAATGCCCCGCCGGTGTTGTATTTGATTGAGGGTTGCTTTTCCAGAGTGATTTCCTTTCCGGTGGCTTTGTTGATTTCAAAATTTTGATTCAGCACAAATCGTGACGGATCATTTCCTGCCTGATCATCTTTGCCGGAAACAGCAGTGGCAAGTAACGTTGCAGAGTGACTGATCGAAATATTCTTCGAGTAATTCTGCCATTGAGTATTTGAAGGATGTGACGAAGAATCTCCAAGCGCGTAATGAATCTTCGAATTCTTATCGAAAGAATATAACTGAACTGTAAGTCCATCAGCGTCTTTTGCCCCGGTAATATTCATGTTTACATCCGTAATGGCTTTCGAGTAATTCACGTTCCACAAATCGAAGAGCGGAAAATGATATTGAATTAATCGCTGTGCGAAGTCATCAAAATTTCTTTTGTCTTTCTGTGTCCAGTCAACTTCCGCCATAGCGCATAAGCGCGGGAGAATCATGAACTCAACTTGTTTAAAGGTGGGAATGTATTCCGTCCACAAATTTGCCTGCGCTCCGAGAATGAATTTTTGCTGGTCGGAGGAAAGCTCAGATGGTGTTGGCTCATAAGAATACACTTTCTCCACAGGAAGAAATCCTCCAATCGCTAACGGGTCGTTCGGGTTTTTCGATTGGTAGTAATCGAAGTAGCAATTAGATGTCGGCGACATCACCACGTAATGATTTTGTGAAGCGGCCGCAATGCCACCTTCAGTTCCGCGCCAGCTCATGATTGCTGCGTTCCGCGCCAGACCGCCTTCCAGAATTTCATCCCAGCCAATGATGCTCTTGCCTTTTGCATTTGCAAACTGCTCAATGCGCTGCGTGAAATAACTCTGCAGAGCATTTTCATCTTTCAAATAAAATTGCTTCATCACTTGGTGGCAATAGTCGCTGGTCTTCCAGCGATCTTTCGGACATTCATCACCACCAATGTGAATGTATTTAGAAGGAAACAGCGGAATCACTTCCTCAAGCACATCTTCCATAAAATGAATTGAAAGTTCTGTCGGGCACATCACATCTTTGAATATTCCCCAGTTCTTCTCTACTTCAAACGGACCGCCTGAACAAGCGAGTTCAGGATATGCAGCAAGTACAGCCGATGTGTGCCCGGGCATTTCAATTTCGGGCATCACGGTGATCTTCCTTTTCTGTGCATACGCCACCACTTCCTTTACATCATCCTGCGTGTAGAATCCGCCATAGCGAATAGTATCAAACTGTGGATTGTTGCTGTGATGTCCAATGAGCGTTCCGCTTCGCCATGCGCCTACTGCTGTAAGCTTCGGATATTTTTTGATCTCGATGCGCCATCCCTGGTCATCGGTAAGATGCCAGTGAAATGTGTTCATCTTGTATGCTGCGAGCAGGTCAATGAATTGCTTCACTTCTTCTTTCGGAAAAAAATGCCGGCTCACATCGAGCATCATTCCTCGCCACGCATAGCGCGGATAGTCAATAACACTGCAGGCATTAATTTTTATTTGTGTCGCCGGAGTGGCCGGCAGCAACTGTTTGAGAGTTTGCAATCCATAAAAAATACCTGCGCCATCGCCGCGAATGGAAATCTGGTTTTCTGAAACCGTCAATTCATATCCTTCCTTCGGTAGTTCATGGTCTGTAGCTCTCAGCAATCGAATGACATTGGTGGAGTGATCGCTGAATGCAGTGCGGATGATTCCAAAGTGATAATACGACATCACATAGTCATTGAAGAGCCGGGCAGAAGATGAGTCCTCATCGTTGTCCCAGGTAATGATGGTTTCTTTGCGGAGAGAAAAATTTCCTGAATGTGCCTGCAATGATACAGGTGCGGGAATAATTCCGGATGAAGACTGCGCTGTTAATTTTGGGGAGAAGAAAATTGAAATGAACAGCGCGCAAAATGTGAGTGCCGGAAAATGAAGAGTACAGGTTAAATTCTTTTTCATCAGGAAGATTTTAAGAGTGATCTTAAATCATTGAATGAAGAATTGAATGGGAAAACATGAATGGCAATTCCAAGCAGCAAAATAAAAATGAACTGTGTCATTTGTTATTCATCAGGAAAACTAAATTTTTGAAATCAGGTAATCTTCTTTAGGTTTCGCAACTCAAAAGAAATTCATGACCACTGAAATTCAAAGTAAATCTCCAAGCTGGTTACCGATAGTAATTCTCGGAGCGCTGTTTTTCATTTTCGGGTTCGTAACGTGGCTGAATGGTACGCTGATTCAATATTTGAAAATTGCCTGCGAGCTGAATACGTTTCAATCATTGCTGGTGGCTTTTGCATTTTATATCTCCTATTTCGTAATGGCACTGCCTTCATCCTGGATCCTGGAACGGACAGGATTTAAAAAAGGAATGATGCTCGGATTGATGGTGATGTCAGTCGGCGCATTGATTTTTATTCCTGCGGCAATCACGCGTACCTATTCAATTTTTCTACTTGGATTATTCATCATCGGAACCGGTTTGTCCATTCTGCAAACTGCCTCCAATCCATACATCACGATTCTCGGTCCCCTCGAAAGTGCAGCAATGCGCATTAGCATTATGGGCATTTGCAACAAAGTTGCAGGAGTTTCAGCCCCCATTTTTCTGGGCGCCATTGTGTTGTCAGATGCTGACCATCTCACCAAAGAATTGCAAACCCTCGGCGGAGCGGAAAAAACAGCGTTGCTCGATTCACTCGCGCATCGTGTGATTGTGCCATACATTTTTATCGCTGTCACATTACTCGGATTGTCATTGCTGATCCGTTACTCATCACTTCCCGAAGTGGAGGAAGAGGATCATGGTGAAGTTGACTCAGCCGATTCATTGGCTAAGCACGAGGGAAAATCAAGCGTGTTTCAGTACCCGAACCTGATGCTTGGTGTGCTTGCCATCTTTTTGTATGTAGGGGTAGAAGTGCTTGCAGGAGACACGATCGGTACTTACGGCCGGGCTCTGGGTATTCCATTATCATTGACAAAAAATTTTACAGCATACACACTTACCGCCATGGTAATCGGTTACATTCTCGGCATTCTAACTATCCCGAAAATTATTCATCAAGATAAGGCGCTCGCAATTTCAGCTTTAGTAGGAGTAATTTTCTCTATCACCGTTCAACTCACAGCAGGATACACATCAGTTTTATTCATAGCATTGCTTGGTCTGGCCAATGCGTTGATGTGGCCGGCGATCTGGCCGCTCGCTATTGAAGGATTAGGTCGCTTCACAAAAACTGGCTCTGCTTTGCTGATCATGGGAATTGCCGGCGGTGCTTTGCTTCCGTTGCTTTATGGACGGCTTGCAGACATATCTTCCATCGGCCATCAAAAAGCATATTGGATTTTAATTCCCTGCTATCTCTACATCTTGTATTACTCACTGCGCGGGCACAAGATGAAGCATTGGTGAATTTCTCCGGAAGAAAAACTACTTCACAAATTTCTTTGTGAAAATATTTTTACCGACCTCAATCTTCACCAAATATATTCCCTGAGGGAGAGCAGCAATATTCACGGAAAAAGTGCCTGTGGCATTGATGGCTTGCTTCGATTCGCGTATCACAAGACTTCCTACCGAATTAAAAATGAAAATTTCAAGAGGTGCTGACTGATTGACGGAATATTGAACCAATAAATTTTCTTCAGCAGGATTTGAAAACAATTCGGCTGAAACTAAACCTGCATCTCCGGAAATTTCAATCGTGTTCGAATAAGTGAAGCTTCCATCAACATCTACCATCTTCAATCTGTAATAATCCAAAGCCTGCAAATCAAATACATCAGTGTATTGATAAACCGATAGCTGTTGAGCAAATCCTTTTGCGGTAACAGAAGCAATTTCATCGAACAAATTTCCATCAATACTTTTCTCTATTGAAAAATGATCGGTATTAAATTCACTCGCAGTCTGCCATCGAAGCTCATTTCCTTTCTCAGAATGAAAACCGGTGAATGAAATCAATTGCACCGGCAATACAACTGCCGGCTGTACAACTGCATCGTCAATGAAGTAATAAGCACCGTCCTGACCTACGCCATGCCACGTGTGTGAAGTGTTCGCATCATTTTTGAAATTCCCGATGGTGATGTACTGATATGCCACGGTGGGAGTGATCGTAAAAGAAATTTTTGTCCACGTTGTGTTCCAGAGTTGTGAAGCGTAATCACATTGCGGCGTTACGTTAATCGGTTCGTGATCTACCTGGGTAAGAGGAGCAGTTGAAAAATTTGCTGCGATGTGATTGCATGCTGATCCGCTATAATTGTTTGTACCATTCGTGATGTAAAATGAAACTTCGTACGCAGTGCCAACTACCATGGGTGAAGTAAGTTGTACAGAAAGATATTCCCGGAAATCGGGTGTGTTTGCAAGCCACGCTACAAATCCCATGATCGCGCTGCCTGCATGAGCACCAATGGTACCAAAAGTGGTAGAAGGCAACTGCACACCGGATGCAATTGATGCAGATGCATGCAGGTAATCCGGGCTTGCCCAGGGCCATGCGAAGAATGCATGATTGTTTACACTATTCCAATTCGAACAAACGTACCATTGCCCATAGCCATTGGGAATAGATGTATGTGTTTCAAAGCTGCTATTTGGAATTAAGTTTTGCGCTGCTGCCAATTCAACAGTAAAAAATACAACTATAATCATTTCAGCGAACTGTTTCATGGGTTTCAGTTCATGTGGCAAAATTGATGGATGACTAATTCAGGAAAAATGAGAATTCTCATTTATGCTCCTGTCGCTTATCATGTAATTAAAATCATGTTCCGGAATTAATCCCGAAGCTATCATGCATCTATCATGGATTTTGAATCTTTGTGGCCGAAGAAGTAACTAAGATGACTCTACAGAGAAAAATGAGGACTGAAGCGGATTGCGGACAACTATTTTTATGAAGGCAGAAAAAAGACATGCTGTGTACTTGTTGTTTGGAAGCAATCTGGGAGACCGAGTATTGCATGTTCAAAGTGCGATGAAGTCAGTTCATGAACAGATAGGCGAAGCTCAAAAAAAATCTTCAATCTATGAAACCGAACCCTGGGGAGTTTCCGATCAACCGAATTATCTGAATGCAGCAATGAGTATTCTCACGAATCATTCTCCGCAACAACTTCTTACTTTATTAAAGCAAATTGAAATTGATGAAGGAAGAACCGATCAGAAGAAATATGCATCGCGCACCCTCGACATTGACATTCTTTTTTACGAGGATCTTATTCTTCAAACTGATTCGCTCATCATTCCGCATCCCAAATTGAAGGAAAGAAGGTTTGCATTGGTACCGCTGCTGGAGATTGCTCACGACTTCATTCATCCTGTTATCAAAAAATCAATTGCGCAATTGCTGGAAGAATGTAATGATCATCTGAGTGTGACAAAGTTGGTGCAGCAATGATCCCTTGACCCGCTATCTGTCCTGAATCAAATTCTGTATTCCCATTGTTAGCTTTGCGAACTCTCATTGAATACATAGAACAGCACAGGGATGAATACAATTGCCGGCAGCATTACCGTCTTACAAGCAGAACAAATTGTTCTCTCAGAGCTAAGGGATTTTGGTTCTGAAAAAATTTCCTTCACCCAATCTCTTGGTCGAGTGCTTGCTGAAGACATTTTTGCGGACCGTGACTTTCCTCCTTACAATCGCGTCACCATGGATGGAATTGCTATTCGCTATTTAGCATTTGATAAGGGTATCAAGTCATTCAACATCAAGGCAACACAAGCAGCAGGCGATGTTCCAATTGAAATCAGCAACGATAATGAGTGCGTTGAAATCATGACTGGTGCTGCACTTCCCTTTTCCGTTGACACTGTAATCCGCTATGAAGATCTGGAAATGAAAAACGGAATTGCAACTCTTTTGGTTGATGGGATAACTCCAAAGCAAAACATTCATTTCAGGGGAATAGACAAAAAACAAAACGAAGTGGTGGCTGCAGCGAATCAAATCATCACGCCGGCAATCATCAACATGGCAGCAGCAATCGGCAAGAATGAATTGTTAGTGAAGAAACTTCCACGTGTCGTCATCATATCATCAGGTGATGAATTGGTGGAAGTGAATGAAACTCCCTCGCCGTTTCAAGTGCGTCGCTCTAATAATTATTCTGTTCAGGCGGTGTTGCAGCAATACAAATTGAATCCTGATATGCTTCGCATCCCCGATGATGCTGCGATCACGAAACAAAAAATAGGAGAGTGCATTGGCAAGTATGATGTGCTCATCATCAGCGGTGCGATCTCTGCCGGCAAGTTTGATTATGTTCCGAAAGCGCTCGAAGAACTATCGGTGAAAAAACTTTTTCACAAAGTGCGTCAGCGACCCGGCGGACCTTTTTGGTTTGGCAAGCATGAAAACGGAATGCTGGTGTTTGCGCTGCCCGGAAATCCAGTGAGCACCTTCATGTGCTTGCATCGCTATTTTTTTTTGTGGCTTCAATCTTCATGGGGAGTGAAGCAGGAAAAACAATTTGCTATGCTTGACGAAGACTTCACGTTCACGCCGCAACTGCAATATTTCCTGCAGGTAAAATTGAGAGTGAATGAAGAAGGAAGATGGCTTGCAACACCGGTGATGGGAAACGGCTCCGGCGATTTCGCCAATCTTGTTGACACCGATTCGTTCATGGAACTTCCTCTCGAAAGAAATAACTTTACAAAAGGAGAAGTTTTCAGAGTTTGGAAGTTCAGAAGTTAAAGTTGCAGAATCATGAAAGATTTTACACACCTCGATGAACAGCACCGGCCCACCATGGTTGATGTGAATGAAAAGAAAATTTCTCTGCGTACTGCTGTTGCGCAAAGCATCGTAGTGCTGCCCGATGAAGTGCTGCGAAAATTTTCTGAGGGAGACATCCAAGGTAAAAAAGGTTCGGTGTTTCAAACCGCCATCATTGCAGGAATCATGGGCGCAAAAAAAACAGGAGAGCTGATTCCGCTTTGTCATCCCCTGGGATTGGAAAACTGCAGCATCAGCATTCAGCTTCAAAATGAAAATGAACTCCGGATTGAATGCCTGGCTTCCATCACTGCAAAAACAGGAGTGGAGATGGAAGCGCTCACAGGTGCATCTATTGCTGCCCTCACTGTGTATGACATGTGCAAAGCATTGAGCCACGATATTGTGATTAAAGAAACCAAGCTCCTGCAAAAGACCGGAGGCAAAAATGATTTCTCAAGAGCATAAAAAACACGCAGAACTTACAAGGTCCTCGCAGGGAAATTTCGGAAGAAATGAATGGGCGATGCTTGGAACTCCATGTTCAGAGATTAAAAAACTTGCAGATGAAATCATAGGCAATCTCTCTGGTTCATACAAGTGCGCTTATGTGGATGCTGCACATGCAAAGGAAGATGAAGGCGCTTCATTACCCGGCAGATTATCAGCAGGCGCCGTTGCAGAGTATTCAGATAAAATCAATCATCATGAATTCACGTTCAGGCAATCGCTGAATCCATTTCAATTCCGCAAACTGTTTTATGATGCTGACTTGATTTTAGTGAACGGCAACCATCAGCAGGCAAAGTCGCAAGTAGTGGTGATGGATAGAGTGAAAGAAGCATCGCTGAGAAAAAAATTGAATCGCCTTACTGACGTGAAATTATTTCTGCTTGCTGAAGGTGTAGAAGATGTTTTTGATTTTGTGAAAGAAGCAATTCCTCACTGGGAAAAAACTCCGGTGTACCGTATTGGTGACAAAGAAAAAATCATTTCTTTCTTCGAACAGAAAATGAAAGCGGCAATTCCAAAGCTCAATGGACTGGTGCTTGCAGGGGGAAAGAGTTTGCGCCTTGGAAGTGACAAAGGAAAAATCAACTGGCACGGAAAAGAGCAGCGCTATCATCTCGCAGAATTGCTTCAGGAGTTTTGCGATGAAGTTTTCATTTCGTGCCGTGAAGAACAGCGGGCAGAGATTGACAGCAGTTTCAAAACGCTCACCGACACTTTTATTGGCCTGGGCCCTTATGGAGCCATTCTCTCTGCCTTTCGCGAACAGCCAAACGCTGCATGGTTGGTTGTTGCCTGCGATCTGCCTTTGTTAAATGAAAGCACATTGTGCTTTCTTGTTGAGCATCGCAATCCTTCCTCTATCGGAACTACATTTGAAAGTCCCTATGATAGTTTGCCGGAGCCGCTCATCACCATTTGGGAACCGAAGAGTTATTCTGTGCTGTTGTCTTTTCTTTCGCAGGGATATTCTTGTCCACGAAAAGCGCTGATCAATAGCGAATCTATCATCATCAAAGCACCTAACGGTGATGCGTTGATGAATGTAAATACACGGGAAGAATTTCAAAGGGCGAACAAGTTGTTGAACAGGAAGCAAGCAGAGATGAAAGAAATAATTGCATAAATTTTCCTCGTGCGTTGATGCAAACAGATAAAGTTCTTCTGGTTCCGTATAAGGCAGATGTTGAGCGTGATAAAATATTTGATGCCTGGAAAAAGCTGGGTGGAAGAGTACAAAGGATTGATAAATTTTGGGAGAGGCCTGCAAATCTTCAAAATCAAAAAGTAGCCATTTATGGAAATGACACTTTCGCCTTAGTTCTAGCGCAGGTTCTTGATGTACAACTTATTTCTCCTGACGATTTGATCATTGCCCGGCTTGATAAGAAATGGACAAAGCGTTCTGTCGTGCAAAAAAAGATTAGAGAAGTGACTGAAAATGATTTGCCGGGTTTTATAAAACCATCAGTACCGAAACAATTTAAAGCAGGAATTTACCATCATCTGAAAGAACTGCTTGAAGAAACGAATGGAATTAGTAGTGAAGAAATTCTTCTTCTTTCTGAGATTGTAGATGTGAAGGCAGAGGCAAGAGGATTTGTTTTAGAAGGAGCGTTGAAAGATTTAGCACTTTACGAAGGTTCAGTTGATCTTGAAACCGGGAAGGAATTTCTCAATGCGTTTTTGAAGAATGAAAACGGGAAATTTCCTAAAACATTTGTAGTAGATATTGGATTCAATCATGAATTAGGCTGGTATATTATCGAGTTTAATTCTTCGTGGGGCGCAGGACTGAATAATTGTCAACCTGAAAAAGTTATCGAGTGTATAGTAGAAGCAACGGAAAAAAATTAATGTAGATTGAGCATTGGAATGTTGTCATCACAAATCTTTCTGAAACAAATGCTGTAGCGATGATTTCTGCAGAGGAATTGAACAATCATCTCAATGACAACTCGTTTGAATTGATAGATGTACGTTCAACCGAAGAGCACGATGCATTTGATATCGGAGGTAAACACATTCCTATTGCTGAACTGGAAAACTCTATTCAAGAAATCAGCAGAGATAAACCAATTGTATTCTATTGTGGTGTAGGAAAACGCAGTGCAGAGGCAGTGAAAATCTTCTTCAATTATTTTGCTGATGCGATTGCATTTTCGCTTGATGGCGGAATAAAAGCGTGGAAAGAAAAACTCGCTGATGCAGAAGTGCACTAAGGATGCGCTGCCACCCACTCTTCACCATCTTCAAAAACTTCTTTCTTCCAAATAGGAACTGTTTGTTTGAGTGTATCAATCGCGTAGCGACAAGCATCAAAAGCTGCAACACGATGAGCAGCGGCCACAACAATAACAACAGGCACATCGCCAACTTGTAAAATCCCTGTGCGATGATGAATGAGAATTTTCTGAACGGAAAATTTTTGCAACACTTCATCCGCAATCTTTCTCATTTCATTCATCGCCATGTTTTCGTATGCTTCAAATTCCAGTCGCACCACTTTCTTTTCTTTCGTGCTGGCCCGAACAGTACCGATGAACACATCAATGCCACCGCATTGCACATCCATCACCCACTCAATGCAAGATGAAATGTTCAGCGCCTCTTTTGAAAGTAAGATGTTGCTATTCACGATTGACTAATGGCTATGACCAATGACAATTCACTATTCACCATTCACCATTCACCCCCTTCACCCACCACTCACCGGCGGAATGATTGCAATTTCATCTTCTTTAAAAATCAATTCATTAAGCGAAGCAAACCGGTTGTTTACTGCAATCCTGAAAGATGAAAGTTGTTTGAGCCGCGGGAATTTTTCTTCTAATGAATTCTTCAAATCATTTACCGCACATCCTTCATTTAGGTCCATGATTATTGAGGAAGCCTCCAAAATTTCCTTCGCAATTCCGAATGCAAGAATCTTCGTCTTCATATTGAAATCATTTAAACCAGGGAAGATGTTTAAACAACACTTCACATCCGGCATAAAAAACCAACAGCGCTGTTACTCTCCGAATCACGAGTGAATTGAAGCGTAGCGCCCCGATCCTCGAACCTAATTGTCCCCCGGCCAAAACTGCCGCAGCAAGCATAAGAATCCTGGTGTAGTCGAGTTTAACATTGAGGCTTGAGACTTGACCTGCAATGCCGGCTATTGAATTTACAAGGATGAAGAAGCTTGCGGTGGCAGCAATTTTCTTCGCCGTATCCCACTTCAATAAATTGAGGAGTGGTGAGAGAAAAATTCCCCCGCCAATTCCTACCATTCCCGATAAGAAACCAATTCCACCTCCGATGATTCCGTCTCTCGCAAAATTTTTTTCTTCCCGAATCGGTGCTCCGTTTTCAATGGACTTTGTTCTTATCCACAACAAAATGGCTGCGATCACAAGAGAAACACCGAGAACAATGAAGAAAGTGTTTTCACTGATTTTTTGGGTGGCGCCCCAAAAGGCCATTGGCACACTCACGATGGCAATGGGAAGAATTTTTTTCCAGTTCACATTTTTGTTCCTGATGAAAACAAGCGTGCCGCCTGTCACCACGATGATGTTGCAGATCAAAGCGGTGAGTTTGATTTCTTTGAAAGGTAATTCGTAGAGAGCGAGAATGGCAATGTAACTCGAGCCGCCGCCAAAACCGACAGAAGCATAAATGAAGGCAATAAGAAAAAAGAAAAGCAGCAACTCAATATGTTCCATTTAACCTAAGCGTTTCAGCAACAATTTTACCGTAAATTACTTTCATTCTGAAATTGTAAAGCAGTGGAAACAATCAATAGAAATGATAGCTGTTAACAAATCAAAGTGGATAGATAGGAAGTAATTCGCTGTCAATTCTTTCTTAGATTAGGCGGTGATTCATTGAGGTTGAGCGAGCGGGCGATTCATGTGAGTTTAGAACATGTTTCTTTGTGATAATAATTTGAAAAGAAAGTTCTCATTGTGAACACAATGATAAAAGACAACCACGGCAGAACCATCAGCTACCTGCGGCTTGCTGTTACTGACCGCTGCAACCTGAGGTGTTTTTACTGTATGCCTGAAGAAGGCATTGAATGGGTGTCGCGAAATGAAATACTATCGTTCGAGGAGATGCATCGTCTGTGTTCGCTGTTGGTAAAAATGGGAATTGAGAAAATCCGCATCACCGGAGGTGAGCCATTCGTGAGAAGAGATGTTATGCAGCTCCTTTGGTCGCTCTCCGAACTTGAAGGCCTTCGTGAGCTCACTCTTACCACCAATGGCGTTCTTACCGCACCCATGGTTCCTGAACTGAAGCAAATGGGAATCCGCTCGGTGAATTTAAGTTTGGATACACTCGACCGGAATCGCTTTTTTGCCATTGCCAAGCGTGATGAATTGCCACGCGTGCTCGAAACGCTCGATGCATTGCTGCAACACAACATTGAAGTGAAACTGAATGCTGTAGTAATGGGCGACAAGAATGTTCAGGACATTATTCCACTTGTAGCATTGACTCACGATCATCCTGTCAGCGTTCGCTTCATAGAAGAGATGCCCTTCAACGGAGGCGATGATATTCATCATGCTTCCATTCGCTGGAATTACAAACGGATCATGGAATTGATCAGTGAAAATTTTCCTTCAATAGAAAAAATTCCGGACGGCGCATTTTCGACTTCATACAATTATCATATTCCCGGACATCGCGGGAACGTCGGCGTGATTGCTGCTTACTCGCGCACCTTCTGCGGCACCTGCAATCGCCTTCGCATCACTCCGCAAGGCATGCTTAAGACATGCTTGTACGATGAAGGCGTGCTGAACGTGAAAGCGCTGCTGCGTAACGGCTCAGGCGATGAAGAACTAAGAGACGAACTGTTGAATGCAATCCACCACCGTGAGAAAAACGGTTGGGATGCTGAACAGAAGCGCAATGAAAAAATTCCGGCTCATGAGAGCATGGCAACGATTGGAGGGTGAGAAATATTGAATACCGAACAAGGAATATCGCTTGCAGAGTCCTTGAAAAATGATGAAAGAAAAAAAATCGCTTTGTTCCACTTCGATTTTCATTCCATATTCGATATTCAAAACTCAACCTTTAGCCTGTATGCTTCTCCAATTTCACCACTACTGATTTTGATACCGGTGTATTGCTGGTGTGTGCTACAGCATTGATGCTGACGAGAACATTTGCTTCCGGAAAATAAGTAGCCACACAGCCCTTCGCAATCGGCATGGGAACAATGATGAATTTCTTCGCGATCCGTTCTTCCCCATTGAAATAACTTTTGATGTCCACTACTTCATGTCGCGTGAATCCTAACTGCTTCATGTCTTCTTCATTCATCATTACAATGCGGCGCTCATTGTAAATGCCACGGTAACGGTCATTCATTCCATACACTGTTGTGTTGAACTGATCGTGACTGCGCACGGTCATCATGATAAGCTCATCTTGTTTCAAAGGAATAACAGGCAGCGGAAGCACGCTGAATTTCGCTTTGCCTGTTGAAGTCTTAAAAGATTTTTCCTTAGTTGCCTTCGGCAAATGAAACCCGGCAGGATGACGAACACGTTTATTGTAATTTTCAAAACCGGGAATCACGTGTCCAATGAGGTCACGAATCAAATCGTAATTGTTTTGCAGCGCATCCCAGTCAACACCATTCTGTTTTTTACCGTGGAGGGAGCCTTTGGACAATGTGGCCTTCGCGAGCTGACACACCACTGCAACCTCGCTCAGCAAATTTTTTGAAGGTGGATTAAGCACGCCTTTCGACATCTGCACAACTTCCATCGAGTTTTCGCAACTCACGAATTGCAGGCTTCCGTTTTGTACGTCCTTGTCTGTTCTGCCAAGGCAGGGAAGAATCAATGCGCGTTTTCCATGAACCAGATGACTGCGGTTGAGTTTGGTGGAAACATGCACGGTAAGTTTTGTTTTGCGCAGCGCTTCTGCTGTGAACAAAGTATCAGGTGTTGCTGAAAGAAAATTTCCACCCATCGCAAAAAACACTTTTGCTTTTCCGGCGTGCATCGCTTTGATGGAATTCACCGTATCGTAACCATGATGTTGCGGAGGCTTGAAGTGAAATACCTTTTCTAACCGGTCGAGAAAACTTTGTGGTGGCATTTCCCAAATTCCCATCGTACGATCGCCTTGCACATTGCTGTGCCCGCGTACCGGACACACTCCTGCACCGTGTTCGCCAATGCATCCTTTCAAAAGCAACAGGTTCACGATCTCTTTGACGTTGTCAACAGCGTTTGCATGCTGAGTTAATCCCATCGCCCAGCAAACAATGATTTTTTCTTTTTGTTGAATGAGCGATGCCGCCTCGCGAATTAATTTTTCTTCAACGCCGGATGCCTGCACGCATTCGTTAAGTGATTGTGATTGTAGATCCTGAATGAATGCATGGTAACCGGAAGTATGTGCCTCAATGTAAGCATGATCGAAAACGTTTCCGGGACTTTTTCTTTCTTCTTCCAGCAACAGAATTATGATTGCTTTCAGCAGCGCCACATCTCCGTTGATGCGCACTTGCAAAAACAAATCAGCGAGAGCAGTTCCTCCGCGCAAAATTTTCAACGGGCTTTGCGGATCTATGTAATACATCAGTCCCGGTTCAGGTAGCGGATTGATTGCGATGATTTTTCCGCCGTTCATCTTGCACTTTTCCAATGCCGATAACATGCGCGGATGATTGGTGCCGGGATTTTGTCCCATCACAATAAGCAACTCTGAGTGATGAATGTCTTCAAGCGTGACTGTTCCTTTGCCCACTCCAATGGTTTCATTCAGCGCTGCGCCACTGCTTTCGTGACACATGTTGCTGCAGTCAGGCAAATTGTTGGTGCCGAACATGCGCACGAAAAGCTGGTACAGGAATGCTGCTTCATTGCTTGTTCTTCCCGATGTGTAGAAGATTGCTTCATCAGGCGACGAGAGCGAGTTCAATTCTTCTGCAATCAGATTGAAAGCATCATTCCAGGCGATAGCCTCGTAGTGTGATGCACCTTCTTTCAATAGCATCGGTTCTGCAAGACGACCCTTCTTCCCCAATTCAAAATCAGCCCACGATGCCATCTCACTCACGCTGTGTTGCTGAAAAAATTTCGTCCCGATTTTTTTACTCTGTGCTTCTTCAGCAATCGCCTTGATTCCGTTTTCGCAATATTCTCCGAGTGACGAGCGATCATCATCAGGATCCGGCCAAGCGCAGCCGGGACAATCGAACCCCCCTTTCTGATTCATGGCAAAAGCTGTCTTCCAGGCATCAGCAGGAGACATGTATTTCAGCATGTGCTCCAATGAAGAAAGAAGTGCCGGCACACCTACGGACTTTTCCTTCATTGAAGTTTGACGCAGGTGAGTGAAGCGCTCAGGTGATAGCGCGTCGCTTTCAATTGAGTTGTTGGATTTCTCTTTCTTCATTCGTGAATCTTAGCATTGATCGTTGGAATGTTTTGCAGCTAACTCAACAAATGTATCCTGGTTGACTTCTTCGCTCTTGTCTTTGCAGGGAAAATCTTTTTCAATGATCACATTAATTGATTCATTGTTACCGAAAGTGATAGCGTGATAAATGCCAACTTCCTCATCGTTCATCCAAAGCGCGGCCATATCGGAAGGAATGATCACTTCGATTGATTGCGACTGAGTTCTTGTTTCAACTTCTGTTGCAAGATTAGAAATGGAAAGTTTGTAACTGAAAGAACCATTTGGGAAAGAAATGTTTTCCTGAACGAAATTCTTTTGCTGCAATTCCAGCAGTTCAGATTTCTTCACTCTCAATCGTATGGAATTTTTATCGAAGCGCAATTTCATAAGACTTTATCTTTTGTTGCTGGTGTGATATTTTTTGTTGAAAGTTTTAATACCGAGAGAATCAATTTCCGGAGTTACTGTGATTTGTTGAAGTGTCTGGTCATTGGCAACCTTGTATGAATAGGTGCCAACATCCTGGCTAAATAAGATTATCGTGTCACCATGGGGGTGCCAGTCAATTGCCCATTTAGAAAATTCAGATGCATTAGTTTGAAGTGATGAAAGCTGTTTCCCTTGCTTATCAAATAGCAAAAGCTTTAAGCAAGCATATTTTGAGGGCTCATTTTTGTCGGTATTAAATTCCACGTGAAGATTGTAAAGCCCCGAAGGAGAGGATAAAATTTCTTTATCAGGCAGAGGAGGATTGCAAAAAACAAATGTTGCTACCAAAACTCCTGCGCAGGCTGCTTTCATGTAACAAAATTTTGTGTCGCTTATAAAGTAATTTAAAGTCTTAGTTCTAAATCACAGCAATTTTTTCTTCGCCACAGTAAATATTCATCCGGTCTTTTTTCAGGAATCCAATCACTGTCATGTTGTAATCTGAAGCGAGTTCTATTGCCAAACTTGTTGGAGCACCAATCGAACACACGACAGGAATTCCCGCCGCCAAAGATTTCTGAACCAACTCGTAACTCAACCGACCGCTGAAAAGTGCGATTCTATCGGTAAGCGGAATGGATTGCTGCTTCAGCATGAAACCAATCAGTTTATCCATGGCGTTATGCCTGCCCACATCCTCAAAAATTTTTTCGAGTGTGCCTTCAACTGTTAGCAGCGCCACGGCGTGTGAGCCACCGGTCTCAGCAAACAATCCCTGTGATGATTGTAGCAAGTTTGGAAGTTGGTAAAGTGTTTCAGCAAAAATTTTTTTATCGCTTGCCCATGGAACATACACGCCCTCGTTTTGTGAAATGTCGAAAGCACCTCTTCCGCAAAAACCACAAGCCGAGTTAGTGAGGAATTTTTTCCGCTCTGAAAGATCAACTTTCACTTCAGGTGACAATTCAACCAACAATGAATTTTCCTGTAACGATTCTTCATCATAATTTCCGGTAAAGCGAATAGAAACAATTTCGGATGAGCGGTGAATGATGTGTTCCGCAAATAAAAACCCGGTGACCATGTTGAAATCGTCACCGGGTGTGCGCATGGTGACTGAGAGAATTTCTCTTTTGCGATTTCCGGCTGCGCCGAATGCTATAGCGATTTCAAGTGGCGCTTCCTTAATCACTATATCAGTTCCTCTCTGCACACCATGCCCTGAAATTTTCTCAATAGAAAATTTTTGTTTTCCCTTTTCTAATTTATCAATCGACACTGATGTCATGAAAAGGAAAAGTACAAATGGTTTTTCAATTAGTAGACTGATAAGAATTGATGTCTGCATACCAAACTGTCGCGTAGGTCACCTTGAGCTTGTCGAAAGGTAAGCTGAAGGTGCCACGCCGATGGTTCGACAGGCTCACCATGACCAGCGCGCTCCGACAATTTGGTTTGTATCTGAATTGATGATGAAATCGCATGAAGAAGTTACCAGTGCTCCCGCTGTTTTGAAGATTAAAAAAGCAGCTGCGAAAATTTATTTTACAAAACACTTGCAAATGTGAAAACATAAGTTCTACATTTGCGCCCGCAAGATTCAAAACATAAAACAATGCTATTACACAAACCAAATCAATTCACAGGTCGCCTCCGGAGTACAGGAGCAGATCGTGACCATCGGGTGTGTTATGCGTTGACGTAGCAGAAAACAACAACAGCAATTCACAATACACCCTGATCGCAAGTCGGGGTTTTTTATTTTAAAGAAAACATGAGAAACGAAAAACAAGGAATACAGACAGGTCACGCCCTACTTCCATTGCAGGCAAGTTTTCTCTGCACGGAAGATCGTGACCAGCACCGGGAACGGTTTCATCGAAAGTGAATCATCATTTCACTTTTTGAAAAACCCGACCCGTCAGCGAGTCGGGTTTTTTGTTGGCAAACCGACGCGGTCTCGAAGACCGCGGTCGGTTTAGCGGAGAATGAAGATGCTGAATTTGAGTCAGGAATCGGTTAAGCGGAAAAAAGTGTAAATAAAAAAATCAGTGTTGCCCGGCGTGATGCGTGAGATCACGCCGGAGCAAAAAAGAAAGTGAATCGTGTCTGACACCTTCATCAGCATAATGCGAGCGCGGGTGTCTGACACGAGAGTGAAGAGATAAATAATGATCAACTAAATTTTTTTACCATGAAGTTCAATCTGAAGCTGAAAAAGAAAAACGTAGTAAAGAACTACGAAGGCGCTGAAGCATTTGTGCTCACTCCGCAATTGGAGTTGTACACTGCCGTAGTCACTGCCTCACTGAGCAACAAGTTCTACGAAAAGAACGATACACGGGTAAAACGCATTCGTGAACTGATGGCCCGGAATGATCCGAAGTTCATTGCAAAACTTGCGGTGTACACTCGTGAGAAGATGTACCTGCGTTCTGTTCCGCTCGTGCTTGCTGTGGAATTGGCGAAGATCACCAAAGGCGAAACCACACTCAGCAATGCAGTAGAACGCATCGTACAACGTGCTGACGAAATCACCGAGCTGCTGGCGTACTACGAATTAGCGAACGAGCGAAAAGGAACGAAGAAGCTGAACAAGCTTAGCAAGCAAATTCAAAAGGGATTGGCTGCTACTTTCAACAAGTTCGATGAGTACCAATTTGCCAAGTACAACCGTGATGCAGCCATCAAGTTGCGTGATGCCTTGTTCATCATTCACCCGAAGGCGAAAGATGAAACGCAGCAGGTATTGTTCAACAAAATCGCAAGCGATGGGTTGAATGTTCCCTACACCTGGGAAACCGAGTTATCTGCTTTGGGACAAGTGAAGTTTGAAAATGAAAAAGAAAAGCAGGCAGCATTCAAAGCGAAGTGGGAAGAACTTATTACAAGTGGTAAGATCGGTTACATGGCGTTGCTGCGAAACCTGCGTAACATTTTGGAAGCAGGTGTGAGCAAAGAGGTGTTGAAGCGAGTGTGCGATTCACTGAGCAATGAGAATGCGGTGTTGAAGTCGAAGCAGTTACCGTTTCGTTTTCTCTCTGCATACCGGGAGCTGGAAAAGCTGAATGAAAATGGTGTTACGAAAGTGATGAATGCGCTGGAGCAAGCGGTGCAATTCACTTCCGCAAACATCAGTGGCTTCGATGACGAGGTTCGCGTGCTGATTGCCGTTGACTTTTCCGGTTCCATGCAATCACCGGTTTCGCAGAAGAGCAAGGTGCAGAAGTTCGAGATCGGAGCGATGCTCGCGATGTTGCTGCAAAACAAATGCGGTGAAGTGACAACCGGAATTTTCGGGCAGACGTGGAAGGTGATCAATGTTCCGCATGCGGCGATCCTGAGCAACACGGCTGCGATGGTGAAGCGTATTGGTGAAGTGGGTCTGTCTACCAACGGTTACCTGGTGATCAAAGACCTGATCGAGCGAAAGAAGATCGTTGACAAGGTGATGATCTTCACCGATTGCCAGTTGTGGGATGACACCAGCGGCGGCACAAGCATTGCAAAGTTGTGGAGTGATTACAAAAAGCTTGCACCGTTTGCGAAGATTTACCTCTTCGACCTGGCAGGATATGGCAACACCCCTTTGAACACCAAAGGCAACGACGTATTCCTGATTGCAGGCTGGTCAGATAAAATTTTCGACGTGCTCGCAGCCATCGAAAACGGAAGTAATGCAGTGGCTGAAATTGAGAATACACGTGTCTGACACCTGCGAGGCAGAGTGCGTGTGCCGGTGTCTGACACGTAGGTGGATGCGAGACAGAAGCGAATGAAGCTTCTGCCTCTTCGAAAGACATGAAAATAATTTTCAGGAGCAAAACATTCTATCATGAAAAATGAAATTGAAGAGTTCGTCAACCAATCCAGAATAAAATCAAAGAGAAGAAAATCGAGATTGAAATATTTCGGAAAAGAAAAGCAATTACTCGATTTGGTTCGTGAGTTGGATCGGCTGCGCAATGAGAAAAACAATCTTGGTTTCATTGAGCTTGAAAAGCCGATGGTAAAAGGATGGAAGCGCTTCTTCATTTTGCGCCCTGATATTTCGAGCAGAAAAGACAAAAAAGTTTTTCAGAAAATTTTGGATAAGATCAATACTGAAGTGGTTTGCAACAGAAAAGATTTCAGGAAGAGGGATTATCGCAGAAAGCGCATGGAGGTAATTGAACAACACACTAAGTGGCTGACTAAAAAAGAATTCAACGAATTGAATTTTTCAGATAAGGAACGTGAGTGTTTCGAATACAAATTTGTTCAGCTTGAATTCGGTCAAAGGAGACGACGATTCGTTTACAGATTCGAATGGCAGTTTGAATTAAAGATCAAGCGAAACATCATCACCAAGATGAGAGTGATGAACCCGGTGATCGAACAGCGAATGAGTGAGATTGAAAATTACATGGAGCGAAATAATCTGTGGAACAAGTGGAGCCACATTCGGGGCGATGGGAACTATCGCTCATGGGATAAAGGGTTTCGTGAAAAAGAAAAATACAGGTTCGATAAGTCGGGTCTTACCAGCGCCTGAGACCTTATCAAACAAAAAAAATGAAATGACTCTGTAGCTTAAAAGGCAAAGCTGCGGCAAACGTTGAGCAGCCGTGGAGTGTGTGGATGATCTCGTCATTTCTGTGCGAAGTGATGAGCAGAATTTGCAGTTGCACCGAAACTTGCAAAGGCATTAGTAGGGAAGCGCATTTATAGCCATGCTGTCCTGAAAGGGAATTCCGGGTTCGAATCCCGGCAGGGTCACAAATTGTTCTTTGAAAATTGATTGACGATTATCCATTGATGTCGTAAACGAGAGTTACTTCGTGCTCATGGCGGTTATTGAAGCCGTCATGAAAAAGTCTCTTGTTGAATTGTAACTCAATGGTTCTTTAAGAAATTAAGGATGTCGTAAACAAGAGTTACTTCGTCTGGCAACGCCGAAAGGCAGCGGGTTCGAAACCCGAAGTCTCTTGTTGCCTGTTACTCCTTAACTTTTTTCTGCTGTGAAAGCCTTGAAAGATGTCGTAAGCAAGAGCTACTTCGGTTGGAAACGTAGGATACGTCCTATGTCCCATTTCAAGATGGGGAGTCTCTTGTTGCCTGTTACTCTTTCAAATTTTTCTTCAGCAAAAAATTAAAAATGAAATTGAAAGGTGTCGTAGATCAGAGATACTTCGGTTAGAGCGTCCCGATATATATCGGGAAGGTCGCAGGTTCAACTCTTGCCATCTCCACAAAAAATTTTAATGGGGATGTAGCTCAGGAATAAAAAGACACTCTGTTCGCTTTTTACCCTTTCAAAAAATTGAGAGGTGCCGTAGAGAAGAGATACTTCGACTTAAGATCGAGTGGTTGTTGGTTCGAATCCAGCTCCTGGTGCAAATCGGGATAGCTCAAATGGCAGAGCGCTTTCTCTCTTTTCGATAGTTGCCCTTTCAAAATATTCCGTTCGTCTAATGGGCAGGATATCAGAATTTCAATCTGATGATGGAGGGTTCAATTCCCCCACGGAATACGGTAAGCAGTTGGCAATTCGCAGTTGGCAAATGAAAGCGATAAAATGGAAAAAAGTGAATGGTGAATAGTCAATAGTCAATCAAAAATCGAAAATCAATTTGGTGCTTTAGTTCAACGACCAGAATGTCTGATTGTCTATCAGAAGGGTGCGGGTTCGAATCCCGCAGGCACCGCGTAAAAAAGTTGGCAGTAGGCAATAGGCAGTAGGCAAAAAAGAAGAAATGAAACAACAATCAAAAATCGCGAATCGCGGTACGCGTATCGCGAATCGAAAATTTTGGTCAGTACCTTAACCGGAAAAGACTCTGAATACGAATCAGAATGATGAAGGTTCGAATCCTTCCTGACCATCGTTGAAGTTGGTGTAATGGTAACACGCAGGTTTGTGGCGCCTGTAGATGCGGGTTCGAGTCCCGTACTTCACCTAAATCGCGATTCGCGATACGCGTATCGCGAATCGCAATTTTAAACCATGAGAAAGTTAGCAAGCATCCAGCGCATAAAGTCGCTGGAAAACATCGAGGGAGCCGATGCCATTGAAAAAGCAACTGTACTCGGTTGGGAATTGGTGGTGAAGAAAAATGAATTCGCTGCGGGCGACTTGTGTGTCTATTGTGAAATTGATTCGCTGATGCCCGACAAGCCTGAGTTCGAATTTCTCAAGCCCCGTGGCATGCGCATTCGTACTGTGCGCTTGCGCGGACAGATTTCACAAGGCATTTGTTTTCCGCTTTCTATACTTCCTGACGAAGTAAAAGTTGAAGAAGATGCAGATGTGACCGAAGCGCTCGGCATCATAAAATACGAGCCGCCAATTCCGGCAAATCTTGCAGGAGTGGCGAAGGGACCATTTCCGTCTTTCATACCCAAGACGGATGAAACGCGGGTGCAGGTATTGCAGGAGATGCTCAACAAGTATGCAGGTGAAACTTGCTTTGTCACTGAGAAGTTAGATGGGAGTTCTGCAACTTATTTTTTCAAAGACGGAGCGTTTAATGTGTGTTCACGAAAATTGAATTTGATTGAGGATGAAAGAAATTCTTTGTGGAAAGTTGCACGCGAACTGGATCTGGAAAACAAGCTGCGTTCACTCAACATGAACATCGCTTTGCAGGGAGAAATTATCGGCGAAGGAATCCAGGGGAACAAATACAAGCTGAAAGGACAAGCTGTTTTCTTCTTCAATGCATTCGACATTGATCGTTATGAATATTTCGGTTTCGAAAAATTTATTTCGCTCATGAAAGAATTGGATTTGAAAACTGTTCCGCTGATCAGTGACGATTACAAATTGGAAAACGGAATCCATGACCTCGTAAGCAAAGCGACTCTGCGTTCGCAGTTACGAAATGAAAGCTGGGCGGAAGGAATAGTGATTCGTCCTTTGACTGAAAAAACAGACGTGATGGGCCGGGTGAGTTTCAAAGCTATCAATCCTGAATTCTTGTTGAAGTATGGGGAATGAACTTTGGTTGATCACTGGATGATTGAAAGAGATTATCCACTAATTCCCCAAACTTTACCTGTAATGAAAATTGAAATTAGAAATTAGAAAATTGAAAATGGGAATCGAGTTGTGCGTATTGTGAATCGTATTACGTGAATCGTGAATCGTGATTTTTAACTCTTACCCGGCCAACTAAAACATAATTACCATGCGTGTACTAACAAAACTTCTGAAGTCATCATCGTGGCGAAGTCCATGACGTCATTCTTCATTGAATGATCAGGCACTTTTTTTTCATCAATAAAAAAATCAATCAAAATGATTTACTACGATTATGAAGAAGTGCTTCTGAAAGTTGACCGGATGTTTTACTACGACAAGTATGTTTTGGGTAAGCGATTGCTGGAAGAAGTTTTGGAGAAAGAGCCGGGCTTTGGTCCGGCACACTTCAGGCTGGGATGGATTTACTGGGCGAGATTGAATTATTACGAGCAGGCAGAAGATCACTTTAAGCTCGCATTGAAGTTTGCACCGGAATATCCACTCACCTATTACAGCTATGCCTGCATGCTGAATGAGATGAATCATTCAGGAAAGCTGAAGAGTGTGGCGGAGAATGGAATGAAGGTAAGGGGAGTGAGCAGATTTTTCCTTTATAGCATTCTCGGCAAGTCGCGTGAAAAGAACAATAGGCTTGAAGAAGCGCATGATCACTATCAAATGGCTCTTAAGCATGCATTCATTGCATATGAGACGGATGAACTGAAAATGAACCTGAAGCGAGTGAGAGAACAGCTTAAGCGTTTTGAAGCATCAAAATCAGGAGAAGCACTTTTAGAAGCACACAAATAAAAATGAACCGTCACCTCAAAGCGTCATTGCGAGGGCGCAGCCCGAAGCAATCCCCTCTCTTTCCGAGGAGATTGCTTCGCTTCGCTCGCAATGACAAATGGTGAGGCGTTCTTTTTAAAAACAGAATTTTAATTTTAGAACAATGGGAAAGTTACACTTAAGAGGAAAGGATTTAAGAAAGCTTGGTTATCCTGAGAACAGGGTGATCGGTGTTGCTATCAAAGTCATGCATGACTATTACAAGCATGCATCCGATGGCGAAGCGAAAAGAATTTTGTCACAGGTTTTGGAGAAGCCTGAATCCTTCATGGATGATGCTGTGCTCAACAAGATCGCTTCGGTATTGCTGGACGAAAAGCGACCGAAGTATGATGAGATTTCTTTGAACACCAAAAGGAAAGAGTACGCTGTGTTCGGAGCAGAGTACATTGAAGCAGGCGCCATCAACCAAATGGAAATTGCGATGAAGCTTCCGATCACTGTTGCCGGCGCTCTCATGCCCGATGCGCACCAGGGATATGGTTTGCCCATCGGTGGTGTGCTCGCAACAGAGAATGCAGTGATTCCTTATGGCGTTGGTGTTGACATCGGATGCAGAATGTGCCTGAGCATTTTCGATTTGCCTTCCTCAATGACGGAACAAGATCCTGAACGGCTGAAGAGTGTATTGCACCGCGAAACTTTATTCGGTGCAGGTGGTGAATTCAAGAATCCGATGGATGATGAAGTGCTTGCGCGAAAAGAGTTTTATGAAATTCCGATTGTAAAATCACTTCATGGCAAAGCGGGAAAACAAATTGGTTCATCCGGTTCGGGAAATCATTTCGTCGAATTCGGCATTATAGAAATTCCTGACACCTATGAGACCTCCGAGGTTTCAAAAAAAACCTCGGAGGTCTTGCCTTCTGCCGGAAAATATCTCGCCTTGCTTTCACATTCCGGTTCACGCGGATTGGGCGCTACTATCGCAAACTATTACACAAGAGTTGCGATGGAGAAATGCAAACTTCCCGGCATCGCAAAACATCTTGCATGGCTCGATCTTGATTCTGAAGAAGGACAGGAATACTGGCTCGCCATGAACCTTGCCGGTGATTATGCTTCTGCATGTCATCACCAGATTCATAAAAAAGTTGCGAGATCGCTCAGTGCTCAGCCGCTTTCCATAGTAGAGAATCACCACAACTTCGCATGGAAAGAAATCCATGAAGGGAGAGAAGTGATAGTTCATCGCAAGGGCGCAACACCTGCAGGGAAAGGTGTGCTTGGAATTATTCCCGGCTCTATGATTGATCCCGGGTTTGTGGTAAGCGGAGCAGGAGAAAATTCTTCCATCAATTCTGCATCACATGGTGCAGGAAGAAAAATGTCGCGTACTGCTGCGAAGAATTTCGTCACTGACAAAATGCTGAAAGATGTTTTGCATCAGCATGCTGTAACGCTGATTGGTGGTGGCCTCGATGAAGCGCCGATGGCTTACAAAAATATTAATGATGTAATGCAATCACAGCAGGAGCTGGTGAACATCGAAGGAATTTTTCATCCGAAGATTGTGAGGATGGCTTGAGGAGTTGGCACATTTACTCTTCAATGTTGATCGGAATGGTTCCGGCTAAATGTCCATTACACTCAATGGTGAGAAAACAAATGCTCTGCGGAAGAGAACCTTTTTTCAATTTAATTTCCGAAACGTTGTGATAGTTTCCAGATAATAATCGCCTGCCTAACACATCATACAATGTAATGGTAACATCAGGAATTTCTTTTGTCAGATCAATGATCGCTTCACTTGCAAATGGATTTGGAAACACCTTCACGTCACGAATCTCTACACAATCATTCAGTACAGATGGAAGAACAGAAGTTGGCTCTGGTCCCCAATGCAAAGCATACAACTGATTAATCTTATTATCATAAATCAACTCAATCACGTTTTCCTGATCAACCGCATTGGTAGCATAAGGATATACTGGATCAGATAATATATTTCCATTTCTGAAATCAATTGAATATAAGCGGTAATCCGAAGCGTGATCTAACCCTAGAAAAATAAAGCGATGATCTCTTTCGTCAAGCGCTTTAAATTTCGGGGGTCCAGTAATGCCGGCTAGTTCTGGTATATCAGCGATCAAGTTTGCAGCCGCAGTAGTAATATTTATTGAATCCCAATTAAATGTTCCATCATCCTGATAGAAACCATATAATTTGTTGTCATCATTGTTGTAAAATAATGACGAAGGGCTATATCCATGAACAGGATACGGTGTTACTTCAGGGCTTGAAACAATCTCACCGTTATTGGCGTCAATACTGATAATCCTACTTCTTTCACCAGATAAATATCCTTCAAAAATATAGCGATGATGATTCTGATCAAAGGTCGAACTGCACACGCCTATACCGTTAAAATCAGGAATAGGATTCAGTACTGTAACTGCTCCCGATTCAGGAACAATAGAAACAAAATCGGCAGTGCCAAGAATGTTATTGAGATAAATACCATTTAGCAAACCGGTTTGATTGTTAAATGCTAATTCAAGAATACTTCCAGAGCTATCACCATTCACTAACAATTTATTTCGATGTACTGTTTGTCCTGTAATTGCATTCACAGCGTATAAATACCAAGGCGAAATTCCCGTGTTATTTCCTTCAAAAAAATAGAGGTGATGATTTTCATCGAAGGCCGATGTTCCGTCTAAAATCCACATCACACCTGGAATACTGTCAATGATATTGTAATTGGCATTCGTATAGTTGAGAGTGACCAGAAATTCCCTTTGTGAGAATGCCATCGGAACATTAATTAGAAATGATATTGCTAAAAAGAAAAGAAAATGGCGGTGATTCAAAAGCATTCCTTAAAACTACATTTTTATTGTTCGTGAAAGAAACATGAAATGATATTGCAATTGCAAAGCGGTGGGCGAACATCGAAGGAATTTTTCAGCCGAAGATTGTGAGGATGGCTTGAAGAAGTGATGTCATGAATTTTGTGACATCACTTTTTCGTTCTCAGATAATCTCTCAAGGCACGATAGAGAATACTAACTTTCGCTTCAGTTGTCGATCAAAGGCGTGCCACAACCAGAAAAAATACCTTTCAATGTTTGAGCAAATCGTTGTGTCCTATGTCCAAATAAATGAGATGTTGTATCTCCCAGGATTCCTTTTAGCTTTTATCTTGGCACATTTTCCAGGCATCAAAGGCAGGGTCGAAATCCTGTGGGAGAGTAACAATATCATAACTGCAGTCGCTGGAATTGTCCAAGCATTTTTAATTCTTTCTGTATTTTTTGGATCTGCTGTTTATTATGATTCACACATAATAAGCCCGATGACACTTATCCCTTTTTACCTGAGAGAACATGTTCAAATAATATTCTCTCAATTCTTTTGGTTTAAAAAGATCAGACGAAAATTTTTTTACTCGGCAATATTGTGTTTCATAATTGTAGTATCAAAATTCTTTTTACAAGAACCAAGGCGGTATTATTCAATAGACGTGGATCACGAATATTTGCTCGCTGGAATAGCTTACTTAGTCAGTCTTTTGATCTTAGGTTATTTCATATCAACAACTAAGTCAAAGATGAATATCATTGTAGAAGAATGAATAAATCCAATTAATCTCTTTGCTACAATTGATGAGGGGTGAAAATGATTTAATCACGTAATTTTGTTTCATTCAATCATGCTGGAAAAAGAGTTTCAATATTATCTCGATCATCAACCAGAACTGGTAGAAAAATATCAGGGAAAATTTGTCGTCATACAGGATGAAAAAGTGATTGGTATTTATGATTCTGAGATCGAGGCATACACCAAATCAATAAAAGAAAATGAGTTAGGAACCTTTCTCATCCAGGAAGCTCAGCCGGGTGACAAGAATTACACTCAGAGATTTCACTCGCGGGTTATTTTTTCCTGATGGATTCATCACCTCCTCCAGCATCTCACGCATTTACCTCCGAAGCCACTGAACGTGTTTCAGAAATCATAACACCCATCGGCATTTCAATTCCATTTATTCCTGAGGAGATCAATTTCACTTCGATGATCAAAGGATCGTTCAAACAAAAGCTTTGTGGGATACCGGAGCAACTCATAGCGTCGTCACAAAAGCAACAGCAAATAAGATTGGATTAAAGCCCATTCGCAAAGCCATTATCTATCATGCAGGCGGACAAGAAAGAGTGAATGTTTATCTCGTTAATATTTTTCTTCCAAACAACATTTGTGTGCCGAATGTGAACGTGAGCGAATGTGCGGATACTGTAGGGCATTTCGGAGTGATCGTTGGAATGAACATCATTACTGAAGGAGATTTTGCAATGACTAATCCTGAAGGAAAAACTATTTTCTCATTCCGAATGCCTTCTATTGAGAAAATTGATTTTATGATGAAGAAATGACCAGTTCAGGGCAAGGACATCACTCATCTCTTTCATTGTAAATTTTCTCACGCATTTCATACAACAATATTTCAATCTTGCTCTGATCCGGTTCATCAGGCAAATCACTTCGTTCGAATAATTCCCTGATTTGTTCAATTTTTTCTAAAGCACGACTCAAAAGTTCTTCGTAAAGAAATTCTCCCCTTCTGATTCGGAGCAACTCTTCCCGGTTTGGTCTTATAACATTTACTTTTTTGTAACGGGCAATCTCTTCCGCCATATCCAGCAACCGGAAAACGTGCATCATATTTTTTGCGTCGTATTTCTTCCCGTGTTGCAGAGTATTTTGATATCGCTCATCATTTCTTTCTTCTACCCACGTCCAGTATTCTTTATAGTCCCGACAGTATTTAGAATAACCATCCTTATTAAAATTCATAATCGCCATCGGTTCTGTTCCTTTTGGTACTGAACTCAAGGAGACATCATTTGCATCAATACCGGAATAAATTCCCCTGAGAGAAATGGCATTATCAAACTGGGATGAATGATACAATGCAAACACATCACGCATGTGCGGGACACTGACCAATCCGCATTCTTCCTGTTTAAATTTCATTTCCGAAATCCATTGCTGCAAAGGCACCGAACCCTGACCTTGAACGACGAAACAAAAATCCAAAACTGACTTTCGTTCCTGATCAATAGGATTGAGAATTTTTTTATTTAACCCTTGTGCTTTTTTGATCTGTGAATAAGCATAACCTGCGAAGGTTTGATTGCACAACCTGGATAGAAAATGATCCGGCTTGATGGATTCCAATGTGGGGTGACTATATAAGACACAATCTTCAGGAGTAGCAAGAAGTTCAAGAATATTTGGGTTGTTTCTGAGAAGTAATTGAAAGAACCGTTTCAATTCATAGAAAACTATATCATTGGTTTCGTTAGCCACCTGTTCTATTTCTTCCAGTCCAAAAAAGATTTTTTTCGGAAGAATGAAAACTCCTTTGAGATCGGTATCAGAATGCGAAAGTGAGAGACCATACGCTTTGCTTCCACTAATGCATTCGAATAAAATCAGTTTCTCTTTTCGGATAAAATCAATGTTCATGATTCAACAAGACCTTTGAAAAATTCATTTAGCTTTTGACTATCTACTTCTTTTCTTGAAATCGTTTTTGCAATCTCATCACACCGCTGAATTTCATTTTGAATAAATTCATTCAACCTATCATTCCGGGCTATTATTTTCTTTTCATCTGATACATTCTTCATTTCAAGGAGCGCATCAATGGTATTCACAATCTTCTTGTCAGACTGAATTACTTTAAGAAGTTGCTGGAATACCATAGGAGGAACCTCATGTTTTTCTGAAATCCATTTACAGGCTAAAATCGGTCGCAGGGCATAGAAGTATTTTTTCAGTTTCACTTCATCAGTTTGCAATTCATTCTGAAAAGTGTTGATCGACATGCTTAAATAATGATGCATTCCGGCACGAAGGGAAAAATAATCAGGCGCCATGGACCATAAATTTTTCTGAAATCCGGATTCAGACAAGTAAACGATAGGAGATTGAAGCCACTCGTAAATCACAGCGTTCGAACCCCTGAACAGGCGTAATGCTTTGCGAACATCCCAGCCACTGACGTCAAGAATTTCATTTACAGGTAACTCAATTACATCCTTCCTCTCATCAATAGAGAGATAATATTCTTTTGGCTGCACATAGACAAAGCGAACATCATAGTCACTATCCGGTGAAGCAAAACCCCAGGCACGACTTCCTGATTCACAAGCAAAGAGGATTTTCACATTCTCGTGTGTGCTGATTTCGTTTAGCGCATTCTGAATTTTATCAAGCATAAATATCGCTATTGATTAGGGGTTCCGTTTTTTACGCTTTGTATTTATCCCGGAATTTGCAGTTCGAATTTTTGCCGCAAAGAACGCGGAGCAAAACGCAAAGAATAGCGCAAAGAAAAAGTTACAAATTATCTGGTGTTAACCTTTGCGTTTTTTCTCTGCGAAATTCTTTGCGCTCTCTGCGGTTTATTTTATTGAAGTGCAAAATGTGGGTTTATTTTTTCACCACCATATCATTCTGCGCCGCCCACAAATTAATATCCTGCTTGCTCAGCGCAGCAGCCATCAACTCCGGGAATTTATCCGGCGTGCAGGCGAACACGGGTACATTAAGTGATGCAAGAAATTCAGCATTGTGATGATCATAGGATGGCGCGCCATCATCATTCAGGGCAAGCAAAACAATTAGCTGAACGCCGGTGCTCACTAAGGTTGCAGCGCGCTTTAGCATTTCATCGGCATTTCCTCCTTCATACAAATCAGTGATGAGAACGAGAACCGTGTCAAGGGGCTTGCGAATAATTTGCTGGCAATAGGTCAATGCACGATTGATGTCAGTTCCTCCTCCAAGTTGAACGCCAAACAATAATTCAACAGGATCACTCAATTCATCCGTGAGATCAACAACAGAAGTGTCGAAAACCACCATGCGTGTTTGAATGGCAGGAATAGACGCCATCACCGCGCCGAAAATGCCGGAGTAAATAACAGATGTCCCCATAGAGCCGCTCTGATCGAGACACAACACGACATCCTTTAACGATCTTCTTCTCTTTCCATACCCGATCCGGATTTCCGGAATAATGGTTTTGTATTTAGGCTGGTAGTGTTTCAGATTTTTGAGAATGGTTGCATGCCAGTTGATCTCATGATGCCGCGGTCTGCGGTTTCGTGTGGAGCGATTCAGGCTTCCGATGATCGCTTGCTGAGTCGGCTGATACAATTTCTTCATTAACTCATCTACAACTTTCTTTACCACTTGCCGGGCTGCATCTTTTGTTTTGTTTGGGATCACATGACTCAGCGTCATCAGTGTTGCGACGAGGTGAACATCGGGTTCTACATTTTCCAGCATTTCTTTTTCGAGAAGCATGGAGGTAAGGTTCAATCGCTTCAATGCATCCTGCTGCATCACTTTTACAACTGATGAAGGGAAGAAATTCCTGATGTCACCGAGCCAGCGATTTACATTTGGGGAGGAGGGACCAAGAGAGCCCTTGCGATCAGAATCGTATAATGCTTCCAATGACTCATCCATTTTCTGATCGAGACCTGCAAGATTAAATCCCGTTCCGTCATTCTCGTGTCCGCCGAGAATGAGGCGCCATTTGCGAATTAGATTTTCGTCGGTCATTTCTTTTCATTGTTGAGATTGCTTCTGCCCCGATAAAAATCGGGGCATGGCAATGACGCTTGTTATTGATATTCTGAATTTATTCCCAGCAATTTCAAAACAATTGGAATTGCATTCTCTGCGCGCTCATGATTGAAATTGGTTTCTTTAAATCGGGCAGTTATTGAAGAGGATTCTCCGCTCTTCACTTTCTCACCCAACTTCCTTCGCTCGGCATTCGTGAATTGTGCGAATGTTCTTCGCATGATCGGGAGCAGTTGAACAAATGTTCCTTCTTGCAATTGCAGCACCCAATTGTTCACGAGATTCCAAAGATCATGATCGAGTAAAAGAATGGTGCCGCTTCCTTTTAAAAATCCTTCAAGCCATGCCGCGGCAATTTCAGGTTGTGATGCAGTAGATAGTGCGAAGCTGAATTTCTTTGCTAACGATTCCCCCGTTAAGATTTTAAAATCGGAAAGCAATCGTGTTGAGTAACCGCTCACTGCCGGTGCAGCGTTTTTGTTTTCTGCGATTACCATGAGCGTCTGTTGCCATTCATTGATTTGGTCCGCCTGCTGAAGCACAGCGATGGCATCATTCAGCTTAAAAAATAAATCGAGCAATTTGTTTGCAGCATCTTCATCAACGTTGCTGCACGCTGCCGGCAAGCTGATGCAAATGCGCGTGATCATCGAGTTCACCAATTGCAGCATCAGATCTGCATCTGTTTGTCTCACGTTTCCATAGCGGGAAGCGCTTACGAGTTCGGGCAATACTTCCATCAACTGAATTACGTCACTCGTGGTAGCAGCAAGATTGTCGAGTTGCTTCATCAGCACTTCGATTGCTTTTGGAATTTCTGCAGGTATAGAATTTTGCAGCAGCTCGCTGATCTGCTTCAGGCTTGAAGACTCATTCGCTATGTGAATGACAAAATTGGTCGCAGCTTCTTCAATTGAATTTCCCCAGGCGCCTTTTTCAATAATCTGAATCGAAAATTCCGGCTCCCACTGCAATCGCCATTGTTCTTTGAATGTGCCTTTGCCTGCAACAAAAGTTTTTACTCCCCAATGAATTTCGAGCAGCAATAAGCGATGCAATAATTGACTTCGCTCGAGATCACTTTCTTTTCGCAGGTCAAGCGTGTAGTCTTTGAAGGATGCTTCAGCAGGAAGGCGCAACCGCCGTTGTAATTTTTCCAAATCAATTTGTAATGGTGGTTTCGGAATTTCTTCAGGAACCGCTCCAATCTTATCACTCACGATCAGTTCTTCACGAATCAGGTGCATCAAAATACTTTCGCCATTGCAGAGTACTGACAATGTTGCTTCATTCAACTCATCTAAACCGGGACGGGAAAAATTCCGCAGTGATGCAAGCGCTTCCGACAACCGCACGGCCTCAATCACATGTGCCACAGAAGTATCCATGTCTTTTGACCGGAAGAGCTGCGCCACTTTCGACATCCATTGCACTTCAACATCTTTTGTGTGAGTCCAGACATGATCGTACCAACCCGGTGATTGTATGCCTGCACCATAGCCGCTCCAGAAAGTGAGGCGGTGATACGTCCACGGGATCCACGTGGTTTCCACTTTTACTTTTGGAAGATTCTTCAGCAACTCATTATCATCCTTCTGCTTCGGCATATTGGCAAGTGCGGGAGCATGCCATGCGCCACAGATCACGACAATGGTGTTGAACATCTCTTTCTCCGCCTGCCGGATCATTTTTCGCATGTGTGCCTCCCGAAGCTTTTCATTCCGATTTTCTTTTTCAGGAAAAGATTCGCGCAAGGATTGCATCGCTTCTGAAACAGCATCAAATACCTGCTCATTGCTGATGCGCTGTTCAAACATGTATTCCCACCATTTTTCTCCGTCTGTAAAACCGGCTGCTTCAGCGAGGTAACGCATAGGATCATGTTGCAGAATCTCTGTTTCTCCTTCTCCGATTTCAGTTTCTGAATTTTTGAAAGCATTATTATTTACCGACTGAGGATTTTTCTGTTTCTCTTTTTCTTCTTCCAGCGCAAATGAATTCGCAAGCGGTAAATCAATAAAGCGCACAGGAATATTTTTTGAAACGCCATAATGAATGGCCTGCCACTCCGGTGAAAATTCTGCGAAAGGATAGAAGACAGCCCGCTTTGGATTGTCGGGCATGTAAGCAAGAATAGCAACAGGCGGTTTTATTTCTTCATGAACTACCCACTGAAGCAAGTCATTTCCTTCAGGCGGTCCTTCCACCAATACGATATCCGGTTTCGTTTCTTCCAAAAATGCTTTCACATTTTTTGCAGAACCGGGACCATGATGCCGAATGCCGAGGATGTGAATGGTGCTCACTGAATTTTTTTTAAGAACTGTATTGAAATCTTTGAAAAAAATTTTGCTTGCGCTATTCTTCGACAGGCTCAGAATGACCTCCGCGCGCTGTCACCCTGAGCTTGTCGAAGGGTTGCGTGGGTGTTGCCAAATTTCTCGCTCATTTCAAAACAGTCTCTAAAGCATTTCCCTGCACGCGCGATAAATATCTTTCCAGTCATCGCGCGTCTTCACTACTGTTTCCAAATATTCCTGGTAAATAATTTTATCCTGCACCGGATCTTTTACAATCGCTCCGTGAATTCCTGAAGCAACATCGGAAGCGGTCAATCGCCCATCGCCGAAGTAAGCAGCCATCGCCATTCCACTGTTCATTACTGAAATGGCTTCGGCAGTGCTGAGGGTGCCGGAAGGAACTTTAAGTTTTGTTTTTCCATCGAGTGTAACTCCTGCACGCAGCTCACGGAAGATGGTGACGATTCGCTTGATCTCACTCAAAGCAGGCGGCTCAGCAGGAAGCTCCATAACTTTTTCAAAACTTTCTACGCGGCGCTTTACAATGTCAATCTCTTCTTCAATGGTATCCGGCAATGGAAGAATCACCGTGTTGAATCGTCGCTTCAATGCGCTCGACAATTCGTTCACACCCTTGTCGCGGTTGTTCGCAGTGGCAATAACATTGAATCCTTTCACCGCCTGCACCTCTGAATTGAGTTCGGGAATCGGCAATGATTTTTCAGAAAGGATCGTGATCAATGCATCCTGAACATCGGAGCCGATGCGCGTGAGTTCTTCGATGCGCACAATCTTACCATCTTTCATCGCACGCATTACGGGAGTTTCCACCAATGCTTTTTCACTCGGACCTTCAGCAATCAACCGCGCATAGTTCCAGCCATACCGAACAGATTCTTCATTGGTGCCCGCTGTGCCCTGAACGATGAGTGTGGAATCACCGCTGACTGCAGCAGCAAGATGCTCCGATACCCATGACTTAGCAGTGCCCGGCAATCCGAATAACAACAACGCGCGATCAGTAGTCAGTGTAGCCACTGCAATTTCAATAAGCCGCTTTTGACCGATGTATTTCGGAGAAACTTCAAAACCGTTTTTCAGTTTGCCGCCGAGAATATAAGTGACCACTGATTGCGGGGAGAGATTCCAATTAACCGGTCGCTTATCTGAATCGCTCTTTTTTAATTCATCAAGTTCCTGCGCGAATTGCTGCTCTGCATGCTGACGTAAGATCGTACTCATAATTTGAAGGATTGAATGATTTGATTTTTGATAGTGAGAAGGCGTTTAATTTCTTCGGAGGTATTGGTCCAAAAAGTTTTCATAGCAGGATCATCAGGGAATAAAGAATCGAGTTCACTTTGAAATTCTACCGGCACTAATGCAATCGTGTTTAGAAAATATGTTTTGTTATACGTTTCACTCAGCAGGATCTCGTACATCTTCTTCGTGAAGTCGCGACTCCATTCATTCACTGTCTCAGGAGTAATTTGAAAATAGTTGATTAGATATTTAGGATGGTATTTCAAGTAGTAGTCTCTTCTTTCTTCACCTGTCATATAAAAAGTGAGTTCCGTATCATCAGATCCATTCAATTGATCGAGCAACGTTTTCGCCCACGCTTCATCTTTAAATGAATTCGCTGCATTGATCAACGCGGGAAAAAATTTCTCCTGTGATTTCCTGAAGAAATCTATAATCTTCTTCGGTGATTCATTGAAATGCTGCTCCCATTTTTTCGGAGGAACATTTGAAATCAGTTGGAAGATGATGAACTCTTCATCGGTAAATTGTTTGTTGTTGCTGAGTTTGTCGATTCCTGTTTTGAAAATGGAGTCGTCAAATGGAACGGAAGAATTTATTTCAACTGAAGTTTTATTCAGGAGCCCGAGAAATGCTTTTCCTGATTTGAGTGTCACTGCTTTTGAAACCTGGTTCCAATAGAGCTGAACTAAATTGGAAGAAGGAATTCTTTTCAGCATGCCAAGCACCTGCTCCTTTACTTTCTGACTTTTTTCCTGCAGCAGGCCTTCTAACCACTCTAAATCATTTGCAAAAATTCCGGGTGACAACTCACGCAGGAAATCAACTTTCAGATTTGCCGGCTCATCCTTCCACGCCGACCGGAGAAATTCTTTTGCCTGCTGAGGATTTGTTTTCTGAAGCTCGTGAAGCAGTTCTTTTCGCTCTTCCGGTTTCCCGGTTTGCCAAATCTCTTCGGGATTTTTCTGCTGTGAAAAATTCCATGCTTCAATGAATTGACTGAGCCATTCACCTCTTCTTCCACACACCGTAACCACGGCGTTACGGAATGCTTTATGCTGTACAGCAATGCCCAGCAATTCAGAGATCAACTCCGGCTGCACCACCTGGTCACAATCCAGACACCAGCGGAGCCAATAGCCGAGCAGTGAATTATTTTCTTCTGCCAATACCACTCGCAGTGATCGCATTGATTTATCAGAGCAATACTTTTTATCTTCGGCAGGTGCTCCCACTAACATGAGTGATGCAACATTGGCAGGCAATGCCCCTGCCTGTCGGTAGTTGGATATTACAGCAACAAAGGAGAGAAATTTCTCTTCATTATCTTTTGCTGATTGCTGCAACTCAGTCAATACCCCTTCAAAAACAGTGGGAAGATCAGCAGCAGTAAGTTGCCTCTTCTCCGTTCCGAGCAGCGACGTATTGACGATGTTATTCCAAAACTCCATCAGAGGCTTTTGTATTGACGGTTATACCAAACTCCTACAGGTTCAAATGAATTCTCTCTTCCTACTAAAAACAAATCAAGCGGCTTGCCTCCGCTCATGGCGAGAAGCTTCATGATCTTCTGCTCATTTGATTTCAGTTGCACACCGAATCCTTCTTTGTCTTTCATCCACCAGGTATTGTTCTTTTTCACAGGAAGAATTTCTTCTACGATCACAGGAAGCTGATCAACAAAGGGTGATGCAGCAGAAACGGAACCTTCAAAATTCATCACATCATTCCATGACTTGAAACCTTCGCATGGCATTCCCTCCTGCGCATGATCGAGTTGCTTGAGTATAGCACGCAACGGAAATGCTGAAAGAAAAAATACCAGCTCGGCGATGATGGATGATCCTGCAGCAAAATTCAAGGGAGGCAATTGTGCCTTCACATAAAACTGAAGAATGAGTGCATAACGCTTCGATTGAATTCCATAAAACCAATTTCGCTCTACTGTTAAATTATCATCCTGTAAAACCTGCTTTCCTAATACAATCCAAACATCGGCAAGGCCTTGTTGTGCTTTCAACTCATCCTGGCTTTGAGTAAATCCAATTAATGATCTGATATCACTGCGGAGATTTTCGGGTAATGAATCAATCCGCTTGTAACTCTCAATCACCAAATGAATGCGCGACAACTGATCGAGAAATTTCGTTTGCCACTCTTCAGAAAAGAAATTTGTGTTGCCAAGAGACTTCACCATGGAAGCAAGTCCCGGCGCTTGTGCATCCACCATTCGTTTCGTCATATTTTCCCAAAATGCAAATCCTTTTTCAGGCATGTTGAGAATTCCATTTCGAATAATGTCCTTGATCCAGAGTTGCAATTCTTCAATTCCATCTTCTACTTTTTTCTGACGGGATGCAACCCGTTTTGCTTTTGCATCGGGATCAGGAATGACTGTTGACTCCGCTTCTGTTTTCTTCTCCTGCTTCTCATTTCTTTTCTCAAGCCATTCACTCACCCATGCGGGCATTTCACTTTGAGAAAAATCTTTTGGCTGACGGGCATAAAGGAGAAACAACCCAATCCCGTGCTTGCAGGGAAATTTCCTGCTCGGGCATGAGCACTTGAAGGCAATGTTGCCGAGATCAATTTGTGTTTTGTATGGATTCGCGCCACTGCCTTTGCATTCTCCCCACACTGCTTTTTCATTTATATAGAGACTCACCCATTTTGATGGTGATGCCAATTCGCGCCCTGATTTTTTCGAAGACTCATCCGGTGCGAGTGAGAGAATTTGTTCTTCCGTCCAATTCATTGACGCAAAGTAATTCTCTTTGGGAAAGAGAAAGAATTTTATCGTAGGCCAACCAATTTAATCTTCTGTCTGAAGAACATGAGAATGAATAGATATAAAAAAACAAAACCTTATAGGTCAGCAAGACCTATAAGGTTTCAGTAGGAAACTAGTTTCAGGTTATTTCCCGAAGGCAACAGTAAACATGATCAACCCGCTTGAACCTGTACCGCTCAAGGAGAAGGATTTCGTAGTGATGTCCTGGGTATCAACAGAAGTTTCTGAATCGCCTGCGACGACTGAGGTTGTGGTGACGGTTGCATCACCCGTATGGGAAACCTGCAAACCATAACCAAACTCAGCGCCGAGTGCTAAATGATCAGTGAACCAATAATTAAATCCTACATTGAGAACAAGGCCAATACTCATAGTGCCACCCGGTTCAGTTTTTATTTGAGTGCTATTGTTCTCATCAGTTATAGAAGTATTGTCAGTGATGTTCAATTTTCCAAGGGCAAAAACAAGCTCAGGAGCAATGTATGGTTCAATACGCTTTAAATCTGTACCCATATTTTTTTGTACTCCGAGGTGTAATGTAACCATGTGACTACTGGTTTTATCATGCTCTTCAACTTGAGACGTGTCAGTCTGATCAAATTTGTCAGAGGAGATCAATAAATCCAGGCGTGCCCGAAGTGCCATATTATCGCTCAGGTAATAACGAAAAAGCAACGTACCCATACCTCCGAAATCGGAACTTACTCCGATTTGGCTGAGTCCATTGAGGCCGAAGGTGAATGCCATATCACTCGCAGTCGGCTTTTGAGCAAATGCAGCTACTGTGATCATGCACAGTAGTAAAAGAGAAAAAAGTTTTTTCATGAGAATAAATTTTTGGTTGCTCAAAGTAAGGATGCCTGTATCCGCAAGACTGACTAAATCAGCAGACTTTATCCACAGCAATGAAAGCAAGTGTATTTTATTTAAGAACAATATTCGCATCGTTCTTTATTCCTGAAACTTTTTTCATGAGCTGATTTGAAATTTTTTTCAGGAGAAGATCACAGCGATGCTGTGTCCGCCTCGTCACTGTGAGAATAAAAGATTGAAGATCCATTTTCCGCTCTGAAATTTCTTTCAAACGTAAAACAATAATCACCTGATCATGCCACTTACCGACCAACTCTTCCAATCCTGATAATTCTTTTTCACTGAAAGTTTCCTCAACAATTTTCTTCGATTGTTCATCTGCAAAACTTAAATTGTATTTCAGTTCTTTCAATTTTTTTCGAAGCTCATGATATTCTTCGGTGGTTAGGCTGGTGTTCTGCATCTGGCCAATAATAGAACGGACTATGGATTGGAAATAAAGTATGTAGTCGCTAACATCAATTTCCTTTTCATGAAGCATAACCTTATGCAGGTTATCCAATGCTTCTTTTCCCGCTTTCTGAAATTGGTGATCAAATTTTTTCTTCGCCTTGTTTTCTTCTTCATGTAAGTAGTGGAGAAGTAATTCTTTAGCGCTCTTGTTTTGTAAACTCCGAAACTTCTTTATCGCCTCTTCCAATAATTGCAGCTCACGAAGCTCGCCTGCTCCGGCGAAAATTTTTTTCAGTTTCTTCAGCTCATTATTTTTTAAATCCGCGTCAAAGAATTGGAGAAAGTGAAATGCCGCTTTGATTTTTTTTAACTCCACTCTCATCTTGTGAATATCCTCTTTATCAAAGTCTTTGACTGCCTTCTTTGCGTACCTCTCTGCATCGTGAAAAAGATGATTGATGTACTTATGAAATGGTGACATTGACTTACGCAACTTTATGCGAAGTTACTTTCCGATACCCTCTTATGCAACCTATATCTATCAATTGTTTCAGGAGATGCAACGGGATTTTGAAGGTGGCATCCGCAGAGAAGTCAACAGAACACCGGTATTCTTTATTAATGACTCTCAGCTCAACTTCTGTGGTTGGTCTACCTGCGCTTAAGCATTCGCAAAGAGAACGAAAGCGTAGGCAGCTTAACTTCAGTTGATGGCCCACCTGCACTTTAAGCATTTGCAAAGACCAACAACGGCAAAAGCATTCCCAAAGACCAACGGCAACAAAATTCAGATCCTTAACGAGGCACGGAATCCCCTGGCGGCATAGTAAGATTCCGCACCGTTGTGATAAACGAAGACATGGTCGTAGCGGCGATCACAAAAGATGGCACCACCATGGTCTCTAATCTCAGAAGGTGTTTTCACCCAACTCGAAGTTTTTGTATCGAAATTTCCAAGTTGCTGCAGCTCCCGGTACTGCTCTTCAGTTAATAGCTCAATACCCATGTCAGCTGCCATATTAATAGCACTATCCTCTGGTTTATGTTCTTTCCTTGATTCCAGCGCTTCGTGGTCGTAACAAAGGCTTCTGCGGCCTTTAGGACTTTCCGCTGAACAATCATAAAAAATGTATTCGCCCGTCTTTTTATCATAACCTACCACATCAGGTTCACCGCCGGTCGTTTCCATGTCATCAAGTGACCAAAGTTTTTCAGTATTAGCTTCCAGCTTTGCTTGCACTTTATTCCAGTCAAGCCCTTTATGGCGGTCCATGTTTTTCTCAAAACGGACTTTCAATGCTCTGAGTAGTTCTTCGACTTGTTCTGGTGGCAACTTCTTTTTATTGCTTTTCATATTTTTATATTATCTCTGTTTAGTAACCTCAGGATTCATTTTATTAATTGAGTTCAGGTCTGAATTTCTCAAATGTCTTACCGTTGAATTTATAAGCACCTGCCTCCTGTGTGCCAAGCCATAAGTCCCCATGGTTATCTTTATAAATGGAGATTATTTTAATATCCTCAGCGCCATCCCTGACAGGATAGTGGGTCATATTCACTCCATCATACTGCCAAACACCTGAACGGTAAGTCGACATCCACAAGTCCTGCTGATTATCCTCGGCGATAAACTGGTAGTAAATAAAGTCACCTCCATTTTGGGTTTCTAAAAGATCAATGCCTTTTTCTCTTTTGTAATTAATTAAGCCATTTCCCTTTTCGCCCCCATTGTTCCCGGGAGTGATGTCCGGATAGATATTGTAGCGATATTGAGTATTGCAGAACCAAAATTTACCCTCTTTATCTTCAATAATAGAGCGAATTCCAAAAGAGCCACCTTCCGGTGTTTCCGTTAATTCTTTTTCATACATCCAGCTTAGCGTTTTTCCATCGTAACGACATACTCCGAGGGCCGCTGTGCCGAACCAAATATTTCCTTTGCTGTCTTTATAAATAGTATAAACTTCATAAGGGCTCGATGGAGGATTTGAATTCCCTGAATAGTATTCGTCTTCGAGATAGTGTTTTGGAAATTTTAAATGGTACAACGATTTGCCGTCATAACGATAGGGACCGTATTCTCCTGTTTTGCCCGGGATAGAAAACCACAAAGCATTCGGATCCAGCGTCCACTCATTAGTTTCTATTGGCGTCAATGTGGTGAAGGTTTGTCCATCAAATTTGCTGATGCCTTCCAGTGTAGTGATATAAATGTTCCCTGATTTGTCTTCCTGAATTCCCCGAATCCGGTTGTTAGGTAACCCGTCTTTGGTTGAAAAATGGAGAATAGTTTTTCCATCATAACGATAGACACCCTGTCCATCACTTCCGAACCAATAATTATTATTCTTGTCCTGAAAAATAATCCATAAGCTATTGCTGAGCTCTTTTACGGTATCGCCTTTGGCAATGAAAGAATCGTGGTCGTTTATATTATTCACTTGTGAAGCATTTTGTCCGTTGCATGAAGTGAATATAGTCAGTATGCTGAAAAGTAAAATCGTGTTCAATGTCATTTTTATAAGTTTCATCATGCTTTATTTACTTCACTGTCTGTTCACTGTTTGCAGTGTCGCCATTTTCTCCCCCACCATAAACTATATGCATTGTTAGCACCACTTTTATTTGGCTTTGGCTTCACTACGCAGCTTAGAAAAATATTTTTCAAGTCTCTCAATGTTTTGTTTTAGTCCTTCGTCAGCTTTGTGTGCTTTGATTACGGTTTCACGCATTTCTGCTGTATCGAATAGTCCCGTCCAGTCTATTTGGGTTTCTTCGCCTTTAGACTCAAAAAGAACTGTAGTGATGAAATGCGGATTGAAGTGCTCAAACACGATTTTTTTAAACGGAATAATTTCCCTGTAAATACTCCTGTTTGGATAATTCGTTCCATCTGGCCCGTGCATCGTCAATTTCCATTCTCCGCCTTCCTGAAAATCCATTTTGTGAATCGTGTTGGTAAACCCAGCAGGTCCCCACCAGTTTACGATGTGTTCGGGATTAGTCCAGACTTTCCACATAAGGTCAATGGGAGCATTCAATGTTCTGGTAATTTTGCATTTCTCTGTCTTCTGTTTTTTCCATCGTTTTATTGTTAACTGTTTTAGATTTTTTCTTTGCTTTTATTGGTGGGTGTTCTCGCGCGTGGAAACCTAGCGTTTCATTTCTGTCGTTGAGGACACCGACCGATAGATAAATTTTCATGAAATCCAAATTGGTACTTCTCTAAAAATTACCCAGTGCCCATCTTTCTTTTCACAATAGTAAACATTCCCAAAGCCACAAAGCAGCCCACAATGTAATTCAAAGTAAAAACATGCCTTGTTAAAATCATTAGAAAAAATGATTCTGGAATACGATGCATATCCAAGAAAGGAATATGACAACGAATTCCAATTTTTGAATGCAGGCTTTTCTTTTAACAATTCAAATGGTAATCTTAGTTTATCAAAATTTATTGGTGAGGCTTTCAGAGTGTCAGATACCAAAGCTTTTGGAAGGCCACTAAATTCTGTATCGGGAAAATTTGGGAAATATTTATAATCTGGAATTATAAGTGTATCCTTCAGATATAATGTGAAGTTACTGGTATCAATTCGCTTTTGTGCCTCCACTTTAAATTTTGCATATTGATCCATATTTTCCCCAGGATATGGTGGAGGGATAGTACGGCGCATTTTTACTAAATCTGGAAGTGTTTGAGAGATAATATACATTTCATTTTCACTCACGACTGAATCAATATTGTAAGTTTTATTTTGACTGAACTCATGCTTGCAAGCCGTGAGTATTACAGTGCAACATAAAAAGGAAAGAATTGTCTTTGTCATTTTAAATAACGGATAATTTTTTTATCGACCGGTGCCCTACCCATCGGACTTTTTATTTTTAATCCTCTAATCCTCTGCCATCCAGAATATGCTTCACATATTTTTCAATTCTTGCTTTGCGTGTTTTCGATTGCTTGGCTGAAGAGAAATAAAGAAGATATCCTCTCTGTCTTCCCGGGGTTAATTCATAGAAAGCTTTTTTCAAAGCAGGGAGTTTATCTAATTTAGTTTGAAACTCTTCAGGCATTTTAAATTCTGCAGTCTTTTTTAATAGCACTTTCAAACCGGCTTCTTCCACTTCAACGGCGTTATAGATATATGCTTTGATTGTCTTTTCCATCTTCGCTATTTGCTGAAGAGAGGTGAATCGAATCTGTCGCGGTACCTGCACATTTTCTGTTTGCTGAATGAGAATTTTCTTTGGATCCTTAATCAACGCACCTTTGAAAAAAAGAAGTGCACAGTAGTCTTTGAAGTAATGGATTAAGACGATGTTCTTCTTCTCAAACGTGTAGCAGGGACAACCCCACTTCAATTCTTCGACAAGGTCACAGTCGAGAACGATCTCTCTCAACTTCTCAATTTCCTCCTGCCACTTTCCGGCTTTGTTGAAATACCAATCAACTTTTGGATTCATGATAATTAGCGTTTTGGACACCTGTTGTAATTACTAATTTTTGGGAACAAAATAGATCATGGCGTAAATTCTGCATATACCCTCTACATCTCCATCGGAAAATCGCATTAGCATATCTGCTCTTGCTGAATCAGTCAACCAATTTTCAGTTTCCCACCAGTACCTTCCATAACCAAAATCTTTCTTTGACAATTCTTCGCTATCTGACGGCGTACCAAAAAGATTTACCAGTTCATCCTTAATTAAGTCGTATTGTTTTTTGAACTCTAAAAATCTTGAAGAAGGTTCTTTTGGTCGTACTACGTTTAACACATTCTGAGGGAAAAATTGTGAACTATCGAGTTCAATTTTTATTTTTCTAACTATCGAGTCCGGAAGAGAAAAGATGTAAGATATAATTGGTCTTGGACTAAAGCGAATATTGTTTCTAACGAATTTAATTTTCTGTATACGGTCAAAAGGAAAGAGGGGTAATTCAATTACCCCATCATTAGGTAGAGAGTCAGAGCCATACTTCTTTTCCATCTTAATATACTCGCGTATACTTTTCTCACCTGTGTCAATGAAGTAGGTTTGACTATATAACTTCATGGGCAAAATGAAGATTATTATAGCAGTGAGTTTGATCGAAGAAAATTCAAGATTCTTTAGGTTCATGGTTTCTTTGCTTTTACTTTACTCTGGTAAATGTCTGTTCCAAATCTCTTTCCCAATTCTTTCCGTCTTTGCTCAACTCTCCTTTACCAATTATTGTATTGTCATTGTCAGTGAATGTCCAGGAATATCGTTGCGAGAAACCGGGAGCATTTCGCCACCATTTCAAAACATTGTCCTGAAAATAAGCTTCATACTTTCTCGAAACTTTCCGCTCATCAAAGTAGAGCATGAAAAATTCTCCCGTCGCATCATCACTTCCGAAAATTGCAATGCCCTCCGGAAAATTCGGCGCATCAATTTCTGAATGCGACATCAGGAATGCACCGCCTTCAATCCATTTGAATGACGAATGCCCGTTCAATATTTTCCCCGGAAAATACGGATGGGAGCCAACAGTTTTCCATTCTCCAACCAATCGACTGAATGGCTTTAATGCGGGATTTGGAATTTGGGCTTTGTGCTGCATGTTTATTTAATGCAGAATTATTTTCTTCTCGCTGCACGAAATCGCTTAGTTCTTCTTATTACTTTTTATTGAATCCTCTGTTATTGGATTTACTCTTGTTCCAAAAATGCTTAGTGAGAAATCTGTGTCAGTAAGTAATCTTACAAATTCCGCTCTCAAATTATCCGGATTGAACCTAACAATAAGGCCAGAAATTAGGTAACAGTATTTCTTGCTTCCATAATCTACTTCAATAAAATGTTCAGCATCATGATCCATTCGGAACGCCTGCTTGGTTGGATTCATTGATACAGTATCAATATGATTGTAAAAAAAAAATTGAAAGATGGAGTCATTCTTAAGTCTTGAAAGTGCGACTGATTTAATTTTATCGCCATCCTTTCTTTCGTAATCAATTTTAAATTGAAAACATTGTCCCATATTAAGCCAAATAACTTTACCATACCCGTTAAAACCGTTTGTTCCAAGCCAATCCCTATAAACAATTATTGTATCAATAGCTTTCTGTTTCAAACTATCTCTTAAGCGCAATGCTCTTATATCAACTGGATGTTGAGATTCTTCGTTGTCGCAAATCTTAACCTGTCCAACAGATTGGTAAACTGAAAAAAAGCCAGAGCTAAAACAGAGAAGAGAAAAAATCAAGAGTCTTTGCATTCGTCTGTTTATTTACTCATCGAAATTACTAATCCTCTAATCACTACCCCTGAGCATATGTCATATACTTTTTTCAACCTTTGATTGCCACAGTGTCTTCAATTCCAGTTATCAATTTTCAAATCATGAGGAGAGGGTTTTCCTTTTCCGGTTTCTACATACTCACGAAGGCTTAAGAGAAACACTGCCCACTTCATACTGCAGTGAGCCATAAACTCAACTTCTTCACGCCAGTTTCTGTGACCGAAGATGATAATAGTTTGATCGTCCTGTTGTGACAGCCCAAAGGTGACATGGGTTCCAATCCATTCTGCCGGTCCCTCTGTGCAGCGCCATCGGACATATTTTTCGGGATTGAGTTCCTTCACTTCCATCACCATTTTACCAATTTCCTCACCTGATGAAAGCGAACTAAAACGAAAGACGATCTTTCCTCCGATCTGTTCATCACCCTCCACTTCTTCAGTCCACCAATGGGCAAGACCTTTTATGGTTGATATGGCATTGTAAACTTGTTTTGCAGAAGCCTTTATTCCGATTCGATGAATAATGTTGACCATTTTTTTTCTGTTTTATTTCTTGCAAAGCTATTGCATGGAAGGAGTCTGTTGTTTCTTGAAAGCAACCAGTGCCAATGTAAGTAACACTACTCCTTCTAAAATTGCAATGTAGTCCGTGGCACTGCCAAAGTGGTTTGCGCTAAATGAAATGACAATTACGAGTGCTTCAATAAGTTTTACGAAGCCGCATGTAACCGCATACATGTATCCTTGTTTCATGTTCGTCACGAGCAAAGCAATGGCGGAAAAATACAGCCACACTTGTGCAGCGAGCGTTCCCGCAGATAACAACATTAATTTCTGCATGCCGGTTGTCATTTCTCCCAGGTGCTGCCATTCTGCAAGTTTTGTTTGATTGAAGAGTGAGAGTATGGCTCCAATCAATGGACCTATTCCGTACAAAACCAGAAGTACGATCAAAATAATTCTTAGTGTTTTCATCTTGTCATTTTTAGTTTACTTAAGATTTCTTCTATTCGATTATGCGCCATGTTGATGCCTTGGGCAAAAGGTAACTTCAGCACCTCGTCTCTTTGTGAAACGGATTCATAGATCACGTGCATGTTGAGTTTGCTGGTGTCGTGAGTGAGTTTTTCAAATTCATAGAACTCGAGCTGAACACCAAAAGGTGTATTCTCCATTTCAAATGTCCGTGTGATTTTTTGGTTTGGAACGAACTCATGGATTACCCCATTCGCGCGAAACACCACTTTTCCCCGGGCATCTTTACTTTCAAGTTGATAGCCGCCTTGCTTTTTGCTTTCAAGCTTCAGCATTTTCGTTGTCGAATATGGGTTGGACATCCATTCTTCAACAAGGTCGAGCTCTACATAGGCTTTAAAAAGTAATTCCACCGGCAGATCAAATTCCCTTGTGATCACTAATTCCTGTTTGCCGTCTTCGGCGTTGACTTTTGTTTTCTGTTCCATGTTATTTGCTTTTATGTTTTTTCATGATTGATTCTAACTTGCTGAACCGCTGTTCCCACATTTTGCGGAAAGGTTCAATAAAGGCGTCTACTTCTTTCATTTTTTTTGGATTGATGTGATAATACATTTCTCTGCCGTTTTGCTCTTGTTCAAGCAATTCGCATTCGGTGAGTATTTGCAGGTGTTTTGAAACGGTCGGTCTGGCTGTGTCAAAGTTTGAAGCTATTGCACCTGCTGTCATGGATTGTGTGGCTACCAACAGCAGTATAGCTCTTCTTGTCGGGTCTGCTATGGCTTGAAATACATCACGTCTTAAATTCATCCTGTTTAATTTGTTTTGATGATGAGTTGGAACTCCGCTTTATTATGTAG
>Ga0134121_10000016_pt1 | contig 181503 bp, 178 predicted proteins | sample KB301_FD_96463 | JGI IMG/M metagenome (GOLD analysis project Ga0134121, IMG submission 96463) | Terrestrial soil microbial communities without Nitrogen fertilizer from Kellogg Biological Station, Michigan, USA - KB3-0-1 | ecosystem: Environmental > Terrestrial > Soil > Unclassified ... | reverse complement strand
TGCTAAGACCGGTAACATCGAGAGTGTAAGTGACAGGGCGCAGCTTATTTATAAATTCAATTCCCTTCACATCTTCTTTTATATTCTTTTTATAACGTCCGTCGCTGATGTTGGTCCAGTCGGCAAAACCTCCTATAGAGATTGTTTCAGAGTTGCCAATACGCGCCTGGCTAACATCTGTAACGGTTGCAGCTTGTCCCAATGCAATGGTATTGTAATATCCTGATCCGTTTGCTTCGGCTTCCTCACCAATCAGGGTGTTATTCCATCCATAAGTAAATAAATAGCCGGCACCAGCTCCCACTGCTGTATTATTTTGCGCATCCGTGTTCCACTGGAGCGCTTGAAAACCTATAGCGGTATTGTAATGCCCGCTGGTATTCGTATAAAGAGTTCCGTGGCCCATTGCGGTGTTCCCAACACCAAATGAATTTTGAACGAGAGAATTAACTCCAACAGCCGTATTGTTATAGCCACTGGTATTGGAATATAAAGAATGGCCTCCAATAGCTGTATTATCATAGCCGGTTGTATTCATATAGAGAGCAGCCCTTCCATTTGCTGTATTGAAATTCCCTGTTGTGTTCAGGCCAAGAGCATAACTTCCCGTGGCTGTGTTGTAAGAGCCGTTGGTGTTAAAACTCAGAGAATTGTATCCGGTGATTGTATTCTCAATTCCGGTTGAGGTGGAATTTCCGGCAAAGTTGCCGATAAAGCTGTTTGTCTGGAAAGGGAAACTGAGTACGCGGGTATCATCCATATATATATCTCCATCGAGATATACATCTTTCCAGGAGGTTGAAGCAGAACCGAGATTGACGGCATTGTTCGTTCCCGGGAGCATATCAACATTTACTGCAGTTGGCGTTTTTAGATTGTTCAGGTTTTTATTTGCACCTGTATTTTTCAATTCAGTCCAGGATGATCCGTCAAAATAATAGAAACCGGGAGTACTATTAGTTTGATAGATGAGCAGGCCGGTGGCAGGTGAAGCTATCACATCACGCTGTGTCTTGGTCATACGTGGAATGAGCACGCCTTTGGTAGTGCTTTTTACTTCAAGCAGGGCGGAGGCATTAGGGGCAGTAGTTCCAATCCCTGTACTCCCGGTTGAAGGGAAACTGTTTTGCGCAAGCGCCGAACTTAACGGCATTGCAGCTACTAAAAAAATTGATGCGAGGTAATTTTTAATCTTTTTCATTGTGTTTTGTTTTTTGATTTGTTAGAAAATGGTTTTTTATGAGGGCGCAAAAGTATCCGGCATATATTCCTAAAAAATACCGCAGTTGTGGTAATTTGAAAAAGACAAAAAAACCGGACTGAATAATCACCTATACGAGTTCAGGCACATACTATCTTGCCGAACGAATATTGATATCAGATGTATTTTCTGGAATTTTTTTTTCTAATGATAAGTATCCTCACTACTGTTACTGATATTCGAATCATGATGAATGAGTTTTATGACTAACGAGACACAATAAATTTTTCACAATTCACATTTTACACGGCGACAATTTCATGAGTGGGTATTGAATGCGGGAGTAACCAAAGAAAAAAGACTAAGAGACCAGAGCATTATAAAGTGCTGATGGCTATTAAAATGATGTGGAATATTAGTCTATTGCTGCTCTTAGAGATAACGTCATTAAAACAGCGATAGAAAATGGGGACCATCAGCACGAGCAGCGAAATTCGCAAAGGCATAAGCTCCTCTAAAAGCGACGTGAAGCCCTTTTTAGGAAAAGCCACATCAATGCTTAATTAAGTTCGTCCCACCTGAAGTTTAAGGACTCGGTAAAGACATCTTTAATGTTGAGCGGGTCCCTATGCCTTTTTTTCGAAGAAGAAAAAAAATTTTTGAAAGGGATAATGAGTTTCAATAAAAAATTATCTGCAAAAATTAAAGTCATGATTTGCTTTTTTGAAGCGGCAAATTCTCCCGCCTATTTGCTTAAAAAATACCGCAGTTGCGGTAATTTTAAAAAACGAAGACCGGATTCAAGTATCAGCTATACCAAATCAGCCGACACATTTATTTCGCAACCATTTTGAGGAGAAGAAAAAATCTTAAAATTCCCGTTGAATTGTTTTATGCGGTATTCGAGGTTGCTTAACCCGTTTCCGAGAGATGACTTATCGTTTACGTTAAATCCTTTTCCATTATCTATAATCGATAATTCAAAATGATGATCATCAGGATAGAACCTGACCATAATATTTTGTGCTTTTGAATGCTTCACACAATTATTAAGCGCTTCCTTTAAAACTAAAAAAATAGTTCGCTTGCAATCGGGATTCAGCACACGGTTATTCACTTCTGCCGGAAAATCAATTTTGAAATTGATGCCTGTATCCTGTAAAAAGGAATGAATATAGTTTCGCATGTAGGCAATAAGACTTTCAAGTGTGTCCTGCTTAGGATTGACTGACCATATTATTTCCCCCAGCGACGTATTCACATCATGCGCATAATTAGCAATTTTTTCGAGCGATTGTTTAGCTTCATTGCTGCTTGTATTTGTATCTGCCGATAAGAGATCACTCAACAATGCAATTTTGGTAAGGTTGCTTCCGATCTCATCATGAATGTCGCGCGAAATGCGTAACCGCACATTTTCCTGCTCCTTCTGCTTTTCCGATTCAATCAATTGCTGCTGGGTCTGTTTTAATTCAGTAAGTGATTGCGAAAGTTTTTCACTTAACCGCTTCCGCTCCCGGTAACGGTTGTATGTAACAAACAAAAACAGTAATAAGAACACCGCTCCGCTGATCAAAAAATAACGGACCGTCCGATCCTGTGCTGATTTTTCTGCCAGAATTATTTTATCCTTTTCCAGCAAATCAATTTTTCGCTGTTTCGAGACTGTTTCATATTTTTCATTCAATTCTGTTACCTTTCTAATATTTACTGAATCGAGGAATTGATTTTGTGCAATAAGGAATTTATGTAAAAAATCATAGGCTTTTTTAAAATCGCCTTTTGCCGAGTAGCAATCACTCAAGCCCTCATAGGCTAAGCGCTTGACATCATTTGCTCCTGTCGCTTCCGCCATCTCTTCTGCTTTAAGGTAACAATAAAGAGATGAATCAGTCATGTTTTTTTTCAAATAAACTATTCCAAGGGCGTTCCACAGGTCTGCTGCATCCGCATTATTGCCTCTTGCATTAAAAGCAGCAAGGCTTTGGCGCAGGTAAGGCAGAGCGGCATCATAATTTTTGGCCTCGATTTCAATCAATCCCTTCTCTCCAAACATCAGCGATTGTGTATAGATATCATTGGCTTTTTTAGCCATGATGAGAGCGCTGTCCACATACATTTCTGCTGAATCAAGAATGTCAAGAGATTTATAGACATTGGCAAGGCTGCTGTAAGCGAGGGCAAGATCACCTGTATCCTTCAGGGTGTAGCTAACCTGCAAACTTCTCTTGAAGTAATCGAGCGCCTCACGCTTTCTCAATTGGCCCGAATGGATGTTGCCGATGTTATTAAGCAGCGTGGCGAGGCGGCTATAGTCCTTTGTTTCTTCGCAAAGAGATACTCCCCGCTGAAAGAATTCAATAGCGGCATCAAAATTTCCCAGCATCCAGCCTGAATTACCGAGGCCTATACAGGCTTTGATGGCTAAGGTTTTATTGTTGATTTCTTTTGCGATGCCTTCACAATCTTTAAAGAAATCTTCTGCCTTTTTAAGTTCTCCTTTGCGGAAATATCCGGCTCCTAACACATAGTCGGCATTGGCTATTCCTTCTTTATAATTTAGTTTTTTTGCAAGCTCCATAGATTGCATTCCGTATAGCAACGTGGAATCAGGTGACGAATTCACATAAGAAAAGCTGAGATGATATAAAGCATTTACCCGGTTGGTATCCGGCTTTGAATTTGGAATGGCAAGAATCAAGCTGTCACGCTCAGCTTTTTGCGCTTGCAGCGCTCCGGTTAAAAGACAAAACAAAAATCCGGGTAATAGATAAGTCTTCATCATCTTTTTTGAATAGATGAAATTAAGCATTACGCGGGAAAACTTTATTGATTGCTTCTGTTTTGGAACTCACCTGCAGCTTTTCATAAATGTTACGTATGTGAGTACGTACCGTTTGAGGGCTGATGAACAGTTTCTCTCCTATTTCCTTATATACCAATCCCTGAGCAAGCCAATGTATAATTTCTTTTTCGCGGGTTGAAAGCTCATTTACCGAATCCAATGTTTTTTTATCTGTTTGGAACGAACCTACTACCAGTCTCGCAATTTGCATACTCATCGGCGAGCCGCCCTGGTTTATTTGTCTGATTGCTTCAATTAATTCTGCAGGCTTCGATGATTTCAATAAATACCCTGTCGCGCCCGCACACAAAGCCTGAAAAATATATTCATGATTTTCAAATGAGGTGGAAATTAAGAACTGAACATCGCTTCGCAAATGTTTTGTTTCCGAAACACATTCAATACCGGTTTTGCCCGGCATGTTAATGTCCATGATTACAACATCCACATCGAGTGATTTGAAATCATTGATAAATGACCGCCCGTTTGAAAAACTTTTTGTTACCTCCATATCATCCTGTTTGCCGATGAGTTGTTCGAGCAAATTCCTTAGCTCTCGGTCATCCTCAACAATTACTACTTGTATTTTCACTTTCATTCTGTAAAATTAGTATAGGCGAATTTATGAAAAGTACCTCATCTGTGGTATTTTTTAATAACCTTTGAATCTGTTTTGAAATATATCAATTGAGCTGCCATGGTGAAAACCTTTTCCATTCGAATCGTACTAAATTATTTCGGATAAAATTGTTTTGTTTCACCCGATGGTGTCAAAATGTAGTAAATATTTTTTTGTTTTTCCTTTAAAAAATATTTTATGGTCACCGTATATGATAATTGGACAACAGGCTCAGTGATTACAGGATTAATAACAATATCGTATTGGTCATAGTCAACCTGGGCATAAAATTTAGAAGTTGGCTTGGGTATCTCGTTTAGAGTTGGCTGTGAACTCGATTTCTTTTTTGCTGCATTTAAAGAAGGTCGTGAAAATGCCTGGTAACTGAAATATCTCGTTTGCGGGTAAACGGTAACAAAGTCATCAGCCATTACCTTTTTGAGGGTGTCGAGTTTAATTCCAATAAGCTCATAAGACTTAGCTTTTGCTTTAACTTCCCTTAAGCACCTGTGTCTTAAACTGTCAAGTGATTTTTGAAGGTCGGTTATAAAATAATCCACTTTAACTATATCATAAATTTCTGAACTCGCAGCAGCAGAAATGATATCATCAAGTTTTGATGAGCTTTTATAAAGTACTGAAACATTTTTTTGCATTTCAAAACCTGCAGGAACTTCGTTGTAGGTTTTACTGAAAACCTTGTTTTCAATTTGAATGTCGTAATTGGGAACAAACGAAATCAAGTCAACCTTTACATTTTCAAGTTCAATGCCGATGCTTTTGAGCTTCTGCTGGAAGTTTGCGATCCTTTTATTCATTATTTGGTCAACACTGTCCATTGATTCCCCAACCTGGACTATATTGAATACTGCGACATAATTGTCTGCTAAAATATTCATCAGCCCGTTCACTTGCGTTACGATTTCATCATCATTGGAGATAGCTGCAGCACTTGCCGGATTCCTGCTAACGTTTTGAAGAGTTTGCTTGCTATTGAATTGATAGTTACCCTGCACTTGAGCAGCAGTTTTTGACATTGCAAAGGATGCAATCACAGCAAGTGTTAAAAAATGTATGTTCATTGTTATGTTGAGACAGGTTTTCGCGCTTTCTCCTGGTCAAATTTACATTTGTTTCTTAAATCAGCGGACGTTTGCAAAACTGAAGCGCAATGCAAAGCAAACAAAAACGCGCTGGAACTTCAGCACTTTGTATCTCTTTTTTTAATTGTATCCCTACAGTGGAGCAAAAGGAAATGAGAAAATAGAACTGTTGAGCTCATCCGTGTATGGCACTTGTTGGCCACCCACAAAAAGTCTGGTTGCAAGTGAGTGTCAGTGATCAAGCAGTCTATCTAAACTCATAATATATTTGTACAGGAAATTGTTGACAGTCTATGAGTTTGCATTCTTTATTATAGAAACATTGAGGATTCCACTTAGGTATTATTTTAAGAACCCTGAGTAGCTCTTTATGACAACTATCACAGCCAGACACCTTTTCCAAAATTCTATATTCGCCTGTAGGAAACCCTAATGAATCCACTGTAATCTCAATAAAGACTGCTCCCTTTACTTTCTTTTGCTTCACAATATCAGGCAAGACTAAATTACTTTTCAAAAAATCGTCAAAAGCCTTTTGACCATGCGGATATCTGCATGAGTCGGCATAAAAATCTTTAGGTGCAATTGGACAATGTTTTACATTTTTATTCGAGTCAATTTGTGCATTGCTCTGAATGGAATACATGTAAATTACCATCAGAAAAAAGAAATACTTTTTCATAAATCATTTTTTTACTCAATAACAACTAATATCTGGTTGACTGATCTTGATTTTTGATTCCTGATTTTCTTTAGTCATCTTCTTAGTCTCAAACCTACGCTAAATGTCTGAGAAGCATAACTTATTAAATCCGTCAGTTACTGGTGAGAAGGGATTTCTGAAAATTGAATTTCTGCTGGAGATAACGAGATTGAATAATAACGGATACAGACAAGGTGTACAAGTCCGGCGTTCGCATAGTACCCGCGCTTAGACTTTGCGCCAGTGGAGGTAACACTTTTCCGTGGAGAGAACACTGCGCCATTTTGAGGGGGCACAGCACCGGGCACACCTTCCGGTCAGGGTACTGCTTTGCTTTCAAATTTTGACCAGGCTGAAAGACTTCAGTTCTCTATTTGTAATAATTTGCAGAAAATAAACTCCTGATGCAACATCGTTCATATCAATCTGCAGATTCTTTTCTTTGGCCACTGGAATAGTCTTCAACAGTATTCCCGTAGTTGAAAATAATTTGATGCTGCATGATTCATACGATTTGTTCAAATCAATGTTTATAAAATCGCTAACCGGATTCGGATAGAGCAGGAAACCGGTGCTTTCATTGTCACCTGTTAGCGTGCTTGCAAGCTTATCTTCACCATTATCACCGGGACAAGGTTGGGTAAAGAACACATTCGTCTGTAAATTAGTGAGTGTCGTATTCCTTTTTATCACATCTGCAAACGTTGTATTCTTAATCACATTCCGGGTACTTGCCGGCAAATAAGGATCGTACTCGTAAAAGTAATAATCACCATCTCTTAATTTCCGAAACTGTGATGTAAGCATGGCATTAATAGTTTTGCCTACTGATTTTCCGGGTACATGATCTTCCGCCAGAAGACCTATCCATAGATCAATATCGTTGACATCTCCATACAGACTCTCCAATGCGGCTGCTTTTGTTGTATCCGAAGTAATCTGCAAAAAAGAAGTTACTGCGGATCCGGTATAAAATTGCCTTACAGCATTGTAATCAGGCAAGCCATGGTCTCTTCCTCTTTGAATATTAAGGCTTGCCAAATCAATTCCAAACCCTTCACCAAAAAGGAAATCGCGCAACACGCTGTTGATTTTATTATCAGTTTCGTATTGCTTATGGGTAGCAAATCCTTTTAAGAACGGCTCGAGACCGTAATCTAAAATATACTCAGGATTGAAGAAGACATCTACCAGGTCCAATTGACCAGGATTTACTTCCTGGCAATCATTATCGCAAAGAGCAATTTCATCGGCCACCCAGGTATGGCCGAGCCTGTAACCTGCAGTGCTAAACGTATTGGGAATATCAGGTCTCACATTGCTCTTATAGGTCGTATAAGAATTTAGTGAAATCCCAAGCGCAGGTAAAAATTCCTGGTAAGTGATGGCTTGTATCAGAGCGCCAACTTGTTTGCGCGCCATTTGATAAATCTTTTCGTCATTAGTAAACCCCTGAGCGATATACTCATCACAAATTCTGTTGTGCTCTCTTACAAAAAGGGTGTGAAGCGAAGTAATTCCCGGATGTTCGGCTGCCCTCACATCACCCGCCACAAAGGTTTTCACCGTATGACCGGCATCATTATCCATACTTGGAGCATTGAGATCAATTGCATCCGATTGCTCTCCTGTAACTGTGTTCCATGGCAATAAATTACCGGCTGACGTTTTCATTTTTCCATTTTCAAATGTTCTCAGCCATGCGGCACGGGTAGAATCGGAACCATAGACCATGGATGCATCAATCCATGCGGTAACGCTGTTGAATTGTTGCCTGGCATTTGTCACCCCTGTACCCGGATAAACCTTGCTTCTGAAAAAAGGGATGTCCTGAGTAAACAATGGCTCGTCACCGGGTAATGATACCGGCGCATATTCGGTAGTGTCCTGTGGCGTAAGAGAAATGTCATGGTCAAGAAATTGCCCCCACACATAGACAAATGTACTGAGGTTGCGATCATTAAACTGTGTAACGGGCTCATAGCACAACACATTTGAAATTTCTCTTGCTGAAGGACGATTTTCACCACCCATCGCATTGTTTGGATCGCTTGAGCCATATTCAGTCGGTAGCCCTCTCACTAAGGGTATATCAGTTGCGCCCCACACCGCTCTTGTTTCAGAGCTGGTATTATTGTTCGTGCCATCATAACTCCGGTAGGGAAGATGAGAGCCAATCTTCAGAGAATAATTCGTGCCGCGGGCTGAATGAGTAAATGATCTGGCAGGAAACCCTTCAACAAATAGTTTTTCCTGAGCAATTACTTTAAATGGCATTGTAACAATTATAAGAGACAGAGCGGTTGTTAAAATGTAGTGCTTTTTCATGTGTGTGGCTTTTGAATTTTTGATTAAATGAAATAAAGAGAAACGACAAAAGATTGCCGCAGAGCCGGAAGAACCCAATAATTCGTGAGGGATTTTTTCACTCACTATCTCTATCGGAAAGCGGAGGAATCAAGACTTTGGTTCACCTTACAGAAGCAATGGATCTGACATGGGTTTGGTGTTTAGGTTTGGGGCATTTATCGTCACTTGAAAAGAATAAAACTCAAAACAAAAAGCATCTGCAAATATTAAAATACTTTAAAAAAGAGAAGCATGGTAGAACAGGTAACATCATTACTAATTATTGCCAAGGGAACCGTCTTAATTTTCACATACTTCCTATAAGATTCTGAGCGAACAAAAATAATACCTACTTATAGATAATTATAAGAAAGATATAATTTAAGCGCACCCTTTATAACTATTTGCTCCTATATGTCCTGTTTGACTGCAATTAAAATGACGGGAATGATTTTCCGTGTTTGTACCCACGCCGTGTCCGCCGCAAGGTTTGAGCGCAGGTGCGGGACCGGTGAAGAATTCTCATGGTGTTTCATGTTCTCCGAACAAAACTTTTGCATAGCGGGTTATTGGAAAGCAACCGGGTTTTCCTAATTCATAAAAAGTAGCACTTGAATGCGGATACAAATAATCTCGGGTAGCGAACGAATGCCACACCGGATTCTACTACAAAAATTATTTAACTAGTTTCATATTGTTAGGAATTAACTCTTCGTCAATAGAATATATTAATTGCAATATGGGATGGCCTTCAAAATCACGATGAACCCAACCCATAACCCCATTCCATTTTTTTATAAAATCTATTCCGGGATTTTCTTGATTTTTTACCAAATAAGTTGCTTCTTCTAATGCTTCACGTATTGTATAAAGCATTTCAAAATTTTTAGCTCCCTGTTTTTCCGCTGATGCAATCATATCATTAAGAATACTTTTGGACTGGGTAATTTTGGAAATCAATTCGATTGTGTACCGCATCATGTTAATTGTTTAATAGTATTACTCCAGGATTTTAATTTTTTATACGCGAATTGCCTCGGCTACAGCCAAGCTTTTTGCATGTAGCGAACGAATGCCAGACAATTACTAAGTTAACCGCTTTTCATTTTGAATCTCGAAGTGAATCTTCAAAGAGGAATAATTGAAGCCCGTCTTCAGGTGACAAAGGTCGCAAAACGATTATTAAATTGACTACTGTTGATTTTTGACTCCCGGTTTCTTCATTCATCTTCGCTAAATCAAACCTACAGTAAATATCTGAGATATATAAATTTTTACATCCTGCAGATGTTGGTACCCCCGCAGTGTCTTCCGCCCACCGTGTCCCGCGCCCACGCACAAATCTCTTGGCGGAGACACGGCGGGGGATAAAGATTTTTGCCACACTATATTTCCTACTATATCGAGTTTTACAATCCAATCATCTCCTCCTCCATGATTGGCTGTAACATCACTGTCATTAGATGAGGACGATCCTCCAACTATAAACCCCCCATCAATAGTTTGCTGAATGGAATGTGCGCCATCATCAATGCTTCCTCCCAGACATTTTTGCCACACTATTTCACCTGCAGTATCCAATCTCACAATCCAATAATCATCGTTGCCATGATTTCCTGAAACGTCGCCATCATTTGAGGCAGTCCTGCCGGCAACAATGAATCCGCCATCGGTAGTTTGCTGAATTGATTGTAAGTACTCATTGGAACTTCCTCCCAAAGCTTTTTGCCAAACTAAATTTCCATCACTATCTAATTTTACAATCCAATAATCTTCGAGTCCATGATTTCCTGAAACGTCGCCATCATTAGAGTCAGAATATCCTGCAACAATATATCCGCCATCACTCGTTTGCTCAACTGATTGTCCCCTGTCATCACCAAATCCACCCAAACATTTTTGCCAAATTAAATTGCCATCCACATCGAGTTTCACCACCCAATAATCCACGGTAGGGGCGTAAACCACGGTATGATTTCCTGAAACATTACCATCGTTTGATTGAGTTGATCCTGCTACAATAAAGCCACCGTCGGTTGTTTGCTGAATTGAATATGCCTGTTCACCACCGCTGCCCCCCAAACATTTTTGCCAGATTAAACTTCCACTACCATCCAATTTCACAACCCAAAAATCACCGGGGCCATTATTTCCTGACACATCACCATCATTAGAAGAAGTTGAGCCGGCAACAATATATCCTCCATCGGTTGTTTGCTGAATCGAATTCCCATAATCATTTGCGCTTCCGCCAAGCGATTTTTGCCATTCAATGGCTGGTGCAATTTGTCCATACGTTGCATACACTACAATGATTGATGCAAGGAAAAGTAGCAGAGTTAGTTTATCTTTCATTTAAAAGAAATTTATTATTAGCGAAGTTAACTTTTTTGTACCCCCGCCGTGTCTTCCGCCCACTGTGTCCCGTGCCCACGCACAAATCTCTTGGCGGAGATACGGCGGTGGGATGAAAATAGTTGAAAAAAAACTTGCGCAACCAAATAATTGCATTACATTTGCAACCACTTAATTGCATAAGAAGAGACAATTGGAATCAAGACGAGACGTTTTTCAAGCCATAGCAGACCCCACAAGAAGGGCAATAATACTGCTTCTTGCAGCCCAGTCAATGACACCGAATGCCATTGCAGAAGAATTTCATACAAGCAGGCAAGCGGTTTCAAAGCATATTCAAGTTCTTACAGAATGTGAATTGGTGAAGCAAGAACAAAAAGGAAGGGAAATTTATTATCACATCAATGCAAACAAAATGAAAGAGATTGATAAATGGATTGAGCAATTCAAAAAGATTTTGGAAACTCAGTTCAATCAATTAGACAAAGTATTATTAACAATTAAAAAACAAAAAAAATGACAAACAATTTGCTATTTGATTTTACCGTTGACAAAGCAGCGAAAACGGTATTCATAACAAGAGAATTTGATGCTGACCTTTCGCTGGTATGGGATGCGTTTACCAAAGCGGAAATCCTTGACCAATGGGTGGCACCTAAACCCTTTGTATCAAAAACTAAATTTATGGATTTCAAAGTTGGCGGAAGAAGATTTTATGCAATGGTAAGTCCGGAAGGGCATGAGCGTTGGGCAATTCAGAAATACACTTCAATTAGCCCAAAAACCAATTTCAAAATGTTTAATGCTTTTGCAGACAAAGATGAAAACCCTGAATTGCCGGGTTCTGATTGGGATTACACTTTTAGCGAACAAGACGGAAAGACAAAAGTGAGTATTACTATTTATAATGAATCTCTTGCCCGCATGGAGAGGCTGATTGAAATGGGCTTCACAGAAGGATTTAAAATGTCAATGATCAATTTGGAAAATCTGTTGGCAACTTTATCGCAACGGTCCTGATCCCGATAGCTATCGGGATGAAAAGGCAAAGTAAGCAACCGTAATTTTATATTGATATGAATGTGAAAGAACAAATCAAAAAGCATATTACCAGCCAACCCGAACCAAAACGTAGTGACATGCAAGAGTTGCACCGCATCATTCTGCAAGTAATGCCAGCATGTAAATTATGGTTCCTGGATGGTAAAAACAGTGAAAATAAAACTGTTTCTAATCCTAATATAGGATATGGATCTCACACCATAAAATATGCTGATGGAACAACGAGAGAGTTTTATCAAATTGGTTTGAGCGCAAACACAACCGGAATCTCTGTCTATATCCTTGGTATTAAAGATAAGACATACTTAGCCCAAACGTATGGGAAAGAACTAGGCAAGGCAAGCGTGAGTGGGTATTGCATTAAGTTCAAAACTCTGAAAGATATAAACATGGATATTCTTCAAGCGGCAATACGATATGGGGTTGAGGCTCCTAACATTTGACTATGGTAGAAGTTTTCAAAACCAATGTGCCTTCACAAACACAAGCCAATAGCATTTTGTACCCTTGCAGTGTCTCCCTTCCGCAGCTTGGGGACCACGGTGGAAATAAACTCACAAGCCCGCCTCCGTGTCCTCGAAAAGAGAGACACGGAGGGAGTACAAAGAGTTCGCGTGCGCTGAATAAAATATAGAACTGTGAAACATACCAATCATGAATTTAAAGATAGAAGCACACGCGAACTCCGCACACAAAAGCTTTAGGGCATTCACGCGCAAGTGAGGCGAACGTTGGTGGCAGCTTTAAACATCGTACTACTATAATGACAGAAGAGAATAATAAAATCGACAAAACATACATAGTTGTTTTAACAATTGCTGTTTTCTTAATGTGGTCACTTCACGAATTATCACATTGGGCAGTGGGGGAATATTTGGGCTATGACATGAGAATAACGTTAAACGGAGCATTTCCTGCTAATGACCAATTTAATTCTGACAGGGATTATCAAATAATTAGTGCAGCAGGACCAATTTTTAATTTAGTGATAGGAATTTTATTTTTCATACTTATGATTCAAAGACAGAGAAAGTTACTTTATCCTTTTTTATTTACATGCTTTTATTCCAGACTTTTAGCGACACTTCTTAGTTTTCGCAATCCAAATGACGAAGCCAGGATTAGTAAAGCATTTGGACTTGGAACATTTACCTTACCGGCTATTATGACTGCTATTTTATTTTTTTTTGTTTATAAGATATCCAGAGACTATAAATTTCTCATAAAATTTAATTTAATTAATTTAGGTTTGACAATATTATTCAGCTCCGTAATAATCTTAACCGACCAATATTTACACATTCAATTGTTATAGACAGACACTAACCTTCACTCCCTCGCGAATGCAACCAAGATTTTTTTTGCCGTTGTCGGTATTCCCCAATGAGCGTGAAGTTTAATGCTCAAGACAGACTCGTGCCTTAAATTGGCGAATATCGCAGAGCTAAATGCATAGTGCTCGCGTACACTGCACAGTCACGCAATGTGCAACACCATTTTTATTTTCAGTACGCTATTGCAATAATTAAAATCCTTACCTACGTTTACATGCTAAACGCAAAAGCGTGACCATACAACCAAGTTACCCTGAAGAATCCGTAACAAATGAATAAAATTCTCTTCTGGTCATTTTCAGTAGCCTTGGCCGGGTTCCTCTTTGGATTTGATACCATTGTGATTTCAGGCGCGGATCAAAAGCTGCAGGAGCTATGGAACACTTCCGATGTTTTTCATGGCTTCGTTGTCATGGCATCTGCTTTATGGGGCACAGTGATAGGAGCAATGACAGGTGGAATCCCCACCAACAAATACGGCAGAAAAAATACGCTGATCGCAATTGGTGTCCTATACTTTGTTTCTGCGCTTGGCTCTGCTCTTGCCAATGACCCCTATACGTTTGCTTTTTTCAGATTTATCGGTGGATTGGGAATAGGAGCGTCAACGATAGCAGCACCTGCATACATCTCAGAAATTGCACCTCCTCAAAAAAGAGGACGGCTCGTGGCCATGTATCAATTGGCCATTGTGGTGGGTATCCTGACGGCATTCCTGTCTAATTACCTGTTAAGGAATGTGGATGAACAACCGTGGAGATGGATGATTGGGATAGCGGCTTTTCCTTCCTTGATCTATGGGATTGCCGTATTATTCATTCCAAACAGTCCCCGATGGCTTGTGATGAAAGGAAGAGTTGCAGAAGCAGAGAAGGTTTTAAAAATGATTGATCCGGGTACTGATATAGATTCTTCTGTTATTGACTCGGACATTAAAATAAATTCTTTTGTCGCGGAAATAAGGTCCGCCGAAGCACCGGGGGATGAAAATATTTTCATGAAGAAATACAGGCCGGCGCTGTTGCTCGCATTCTTTATTGCATTCTTTAATCAGTTTTCAGGAATCAACGCCATCTTGTATTACGCACCCCGGATATTTGAAGAGGCCGGACTGGTCAGCAGTTCTGCCCTGCTAAGCAGTGCAGGTATGGGTTTGATCAATCTTTTTTTCACTTTGATTGGCATGGCGCTCATTGACCGCCTTGGCAGAAAACAACTGATGTACATCGGTTCATTCGGATACATCATTTCACTAACGCTTGTAGCACTATCTTTTTTCTTTGGATGGAAAGGTCTGAGCGTACCTGTTTTTCTTTTTGTTTTTATCGCTGCACATGCCATAGGCCAGGGCACCGTCATCTGGGTATTCATCGCAGAATTATTTCCGACACATTTACGCGCATCAGGTCAGGCTTTCGGATCGTCAGTTCACTGGGTATTGGCCGCAGCCATCCCATCACTTATTCCGTTTCTCTTCTCAAAAGTTGGTGCCGAAGTGGTGTTTGCTATTTTTGCGCTCATGATGGTAGGACAATTACTCTGGGTCAGATTTAAAATGCCGGAAACAAAAGGTGTTTCTCTGGAAGAAGTCAGCAGAAGTTTAATGATCTGACTTCAAGTATCAAGAACCATCCCGATTGATCGGGACAAAGTTCCGAGTTTGTGTTTTGAAATTTTTCTTCTTGTCCATTGGACTCCTACGGAGAAATTTTCTTGAAGTTTGTCCCGCAGTACTACGGGATGAAGTTTGAAAATTCCTGGCAGAGTCCTGCGGACAAGAAAAAAAATATTCTGCCAAAACATGTCAGGATTTGAAATCTTAAAAACTAAACAATAGAAATTCCAATTTCTCTTGAACAAGTCAGCAAGAGTTTACCGGATAGTTGCAGCAGGGGGTTCAATAATAAAAAAGAACGCCAGGCTTCTCATTGGCATTGCTATCGGTATGCTCATAGTAGTCATATTCAGTTTTTTTTATTCGAAAAAAGAAAGTCATAGGCAACAAAGGCAGTATGAAAAAATGCTGATTGCCCAACAAGCTGAACTGATTGAAACGACCAGGAACAGTGCCCTGGTAAATGTGATGAACAATGTAGTGGACCAGGCGAATGATGAATTGAGTCATCATCCAAAACGAATGCTGAGTGATGAAACGATTGGGCGAATCGCTGCATTGAGCTATTCATTTACGCCTTACTCACATGTTGAAGGCGATAGCATATCTTCGAAAAAGCTGAGCCCCGAACGAGGACAATTATTGCTGATCATCTCCGGGATGAGGATTGATTCAGGCTCTCTGGACAAGATCATGCAGCAGTCGGTGTTCGCATCAGCGAGCCTGAGGAATGCCGATTTACAAAATGCATATCTGAAAGGAGTCAATTTGCTGGGCGCAGACTTACACGGAGCTAATTTAGAAGGTGTCAATTTGAATGAAGCGGACCTGAGGTCGGCTGATTTGTGGGGAGCCAACCTGAAGCATGCAAGCCTCATGTTTGCTGATTTGACATCAGCAGAATTAAGCTGGTCCGATTTGAACGGTGCAAGTTTGAAAGAAGCACAGCTTAATAAGGCAATCATCAAATCTGCTCAATTGAGAAAAACAGATTTGAGTGGTGCCTTATTACACCGCGCCGATTTAACCGGAGCTTTCTTGAATGAAGCGAACCTTGAGCGAGTGGACCTGCTATCTGCCTTTTTAATCAGAGCAAACCTAAATGGAGCAAATTTGAGTCAGGCAAATCTGACAACTTCAATGTTAACTGAAGCGAATTTGACAGAAGTGAATTTGACAGGCGCCACTCTGACCAAAGTAGGTTTGACCGGGTGTGTGGTGAGTCAGGCGAACTGGCTTACACTATTGAATGAATGGAAAGTTATAGGCGCGAAAGAAATTGCCGAACGGTACAAATTAGTTGCGGATAGCGCAACACTGATTCGTCAGTACTACCTTATCAACCGAAGCAAGTAGATTTAACAAGACACCCATTCATACTTTCTAATTCCGGCCAGGATCAAATGCCGGTATTCATTTTCTTGGCAAACCGAACAACAATTTCCTCTTCAGGTGTGTACGGCCTAAAAGCAATCCGGAAAACCCAGCTATGGTAGCTTTCAATATCATTAAGATAGTCTGCCAGTAACTGAGGCGTCCAGCGAGTATCCTGGTTGATATTATATTTTTGGCGCAAAACTTTGCCCAGTTCCTGTCCCCATTCATTGTTGATTATATCCAGGTAATTATCCACGGGACCATCATCAACATCGGCAAGCTGCTCGGGAGTAAACTTACCTGTCATTAATTCCGGCATTGAAGAGCGTTCATGTGCATCGCCAACAAATTCTGCTACAGACTGAGAATACATTGAGGTCATCAGCGCACTCGTGATGATATGCTCAAAAGTGTTGAGATAACCTTTTTCAGAGAGATCCTTTTCAGAGAGATTTACCCGATCCTCGTCCGATATATGTTGAACCATGGTTTCGGCAAGGTCGTAAAAAGCTACATCACCATGTACGCCAAACTTTCTTCTTCCCAGGTTCCCAATGCTCGCCAAAGATCTTTTATGGAACACGGCAAAGGGGCATCTCAATCCCAACCATAACTGATTCAAGAAATTTCCATTCTTTGCACGCTCAAAATCGGCTTGGCCTAAACCTGTTTTCAATTCATTAGTCACTTCATGGTCACGACAGCGGCTACTTAGACAAACCCCTGATGAATCTTTCATGTATGTAATCCGGACCACTGACTTCAATTGCCCGAGTGATTCGTATTGAGTGAGAAGTAAGCCTTCACCTATTGTCGCGTTGATCTTTTCGCTCTTCAGCAGAGTATCAGGTTTCACGGCAATGCCCTCGTGACCGGCAGGTGACACATGGCAATGCTGCCCACATCCCATGGAAGCAACTGCGAATAACGAGAAGAAAAAAAAGATTTTATACATGGTTACTTTTTTAATACTGCTTGCCAATCGTCAATATTAGTATTATCTGCATTGTGCAGAATGATATGTGCAGCCTTGCTATCTCCTTCAATAGTCATCGCTTGAATGTCGAGATTTCGTACAGCATCAAAAATCAGGGCAGGGCGGTAATCCGGTGCCTGAATACTAAGCTTAATATTCTTCATTGTGAGACCATCCATGTGCCTCACATAAAAGCCCCAGGCCGGCAATTCTCCAAACATAGAAAACTCCGGGTATTCTGCCTCTTTCTCCGGGACTCTATCCAATTGTGAGAGCGGCATGTTTGCCAGTCCATCATTGCCTCTTCCCGGATAACTGATTTCAATATTCTCAAGTGTTACGTTTTCTACCGGGTGTCCCGGGATGCCTGTAATAGAAGAGGGGAATGTATTATGGAAGAAAGGTAGCTCTGGTCCGCGGATTTCGTAGGCGTAATCAGCATGTGCGAAGGCCACTTCTACCTTTATGTTTCTAATGGTGACATTTTTCAACATCCCGGCACTACTCGTTTTTGTTCTGTTTCCCAGCCGGATGAAAATGGCATTTCCTGTATTTACGGCTTCTACATGATCCACTAATATATTTTCAAGAATACCACCGTCCACACATTCGATCGCTATAGCAGACCGGAAGGTGTCATAGATTTTGATATTCTCAATCGTTACGTTTTTAAACCCTCCGTGTGACACCGTACCAAATTTGATGGCACTGGCGCTTGAGCGTACGGTACAATTTGCTATGTATATACTGTCACAATAATGATCCGCGGATTGCGACTTGAGACAAATGCCGTCATCAGCAGAATTGACTATGCAATTCGTGATGCGCACATTATGACAATCCTGGATGTCAATACCATCATTATTCCAATACGCATCGCTGTTCACGTTAACACTGTCGAGGATAATATTTACACACTGGTCATAGGTCTGCACCCAAAACGCTGCATTAAGAAGTGTCACATTTCTGACTTCGATATTTTTACACTGTACAAATTCGATGAGTTGAGGTCGTACAAAATATGATGGTCTGCCTTCAACAAAATTGTAATACGTGCTATCGAGCTGACCGGCATAAAAAAGACTGTCAATATTCAGTGCTAACCGGCGTCCCTGTCCATCTATTTGCCCACGGCCTGTAATGGAAATATTGTTTTGACCGTCTGCCAATATGAGAGATAGCAACCGGTTCAGTTTACTATAATGATCACGGTTTGTGCTTCCGAGCAGAACGGCTTTTTCCTCTAAATGCAATTCAACATTTGATTTCAGGATAATGCTCCCGCTCAAAAAAATTCCTTCAGGTACTATCACACGTCCTTTACCTTTTTTATGAGCCGCGTCAATGGCAGATTGAATGGCAGAGGTATTCATTGTCTTTCCATCCGGCACCGCACCAAAATCAAGGATGTTATAATCCTGTGCAAGCAGGATGGATTGGTTGATGAGAAGAAAGGAGATAAGGGACGCCAACCGCATCATTCAAAAGGTTTCAATTACTTTCTTTCAAGTTTAATAATGGAATTGTTTCCAATCATTCCATAAGCAACATTAGGAGAAGAAAAAGAAAGATCGTGGAAGAAATAATTATTCAATGTGCCGATTTCCAACCACGACGACCCGTTATTATTGGACGAATAAAATTTAGTATAAGTTGGACCTGCCGTTTCAAAATAAGGAGCTTGGTTAATTGTGGCAAATGCATTTTGATTATCTAATAAAAAGTAAGAAGTAAAACTTCCAAAAGGAGAAGAAACATCTTGCCATGAAATTCCCCCATCAATAGTTTTATATACTGTCGAACCACTTTTTATGTATCCTTCATTAGCATCTTTGAACGAAATCGAATAAATAGATGAGTCAATGGGAGTATGAATTTCATTCCAGGTGTGACCGCTATCAGTTGTTTTCAGCAATTGCTGATTTTCATCAATTACAAAACCTATGTTCTTCATTGGGAAAATAAATTTATTATAATCTGTTGACAAGGCTTTGATGCCGGTGTTATTCCACGATAATCCGCCGTCGTTTGTCCAATAGATAGTTGATTCTAATTCAGGTTTGTCCCAAACAAATGAAACTCCGTTTTTTGAATCGGAAAAATGCATTGATTCAAAGTACCCACTCTGCGGAGAAGAACGCTCAACCCAATTTGTACCACCACTTTCCGAATATTCAAGCTTACAGGTTCTATCATAATAAGATTGGAGAGAAACAAAACCTGTATCCTCATTAATAAAGAAGATGCTATTTGCTCTATACTGATCATTAAATGTAAGATCGTTCCAAGTAAATCCTCCATCGTCAGTTCTAAGAATTGCACCATATTCTCCTACTACAAACCCTGTTCTTTCATCCACAAAAAATATATTTCCCAGAGTCTTTTCAAATGGCGGGCAATATATCTGCATCTCCCAGCCATTCAGCGGATCTGCTTTTGGACATGACACTATAGGATCTTTGCTACATGATGAGAGTAAAATTGAAACGCTCATAAATCCGAACTGAAACATAGTTTTAAAATATGTGTTCATGTATCAAAAATTTCTCTCAAAAATAAGCTTTCTGCGGCTCATGCGGACGAACGACAGGTTCTTTCGGAAAAAATGAGATGTCAACAAATTCCATTTTACCATTCGGTGCAATTTTTACCATGAGCGATTGATATGGTTTGAACTCAAATTTCTGACGGATAATTTTTCCATTGATATTGAGAGTAAGTTCACGAAAGACGGATTGCTTCATTAACGACTGTCCTGAATAAACAGGGTACTTAAGGTCCTTCGAAAGCGGTTGCGCCAGGAACAGGTAGTGTGTACCATCGCTCTCTACCCTGCACCAATATTCCGGTAAACTATCTCCATGGATGAGCGGAGGATGTTGAACAACCTTCCCGAATTTTTCGGAAACGTTATTCAATGAAGACAACTCCTGCAACATTTTTGTGTACTCCTGCGATTTGTTGAAGCCGGGTTGTTTGGGAAGTCGCTTCATGCAAACAGGCAATCCTTCCTTAGCAAATTCTAAAACTTTTTTCAGCGCACGAACATCCATATATTCTACATCACAATAGAGCGCAGAGAATTCTGCATCTCCAACAACTAATTTCCCCCCACCTTTGTCGGGGCGGGCATTTTGATATTTCGCTTCCTCCAAAAAGTGCCGATTAATCCAAATTGGATGATAACCTTCGGTTTCTTCGGGAGGATATATATATCTCAATTCATACTCCCCCCAAACCCATACCCGCTGCCGCTCTGGAGGATAGGCGCCTTTCATGACGCCGTCTTCATAAGGAATATAAACAGCCAAATCCGTGTATGTTTTTCCTTTCTGCAGAAACGCGGATACGTTTTCGATATAGGAATTGAATGCAGGCAGCTCCGGTGTCAGACTTCCGTTAGGTCCAAAATAGGTGGTCGCAAAAAAATCAATGCTATCAGAGCCAGTCGGGTTATAAGGCATACCATGATAAACAAGATGATTGATTCCCTGGGCGAACAAAGCATCGGCCACCATTTTCAAATCGGCGGTTTGTTCCTTCCGCAGATAGGTTGCCGGAAACCCATACATGCAGGTAAAGGTCTCGCTTGATACAAGTTCTTTTGAAGCGAGACAAGCAGAAGAACTCACGATCCTGCCATAGCGCGGATTGTTCAGCATCGCTTCTGTTTCCGGTATGTCAACGAGCGAATAGAGCGTCATCGCATCGGCGGGAGCTCCCAGGCACTGAACTTTTGACCATGCTCCCAGCTCCCGGCATTTCTCCACGAAGGGTTTGTAATAACCGTTCGTGACATAATCATCTAAATGAAGCATGTAATCATAACGAACATCGGGGAAGGAGTCGAGCCCGGCTTTCATATAGGGAATAATGTCGTAACCGAATCTTTCCTGGAAAGTTTTTTCAAACCCCTGCGTCCATATTTTGTTTGTTGCATTCAGCTTGATCTCCCATGAATCGGTGAACAGCGCAGATTTGGATCCTTTCAGCGCACCACTCAGCGCATGCACCATGGGTGCTGAGTAGATGTGAAATGCCTCGCTGTCGAGATGATTGATCACCCATTGTGTATCAGGATATGTCCATGCATAAGTCAGCGCCTGCCTGAAACTTGTGTCACCATAAATCTGTGTGCTATGTGCTTTATCCATATACGTTGCAGCAATGATCCATGCACTGCCAAAGGTGAAATCGCATGAGAGCCCGATTGAGTCAGCATACGATTTTGCATATGCCACCATCTCTGACCATTCAGGACTGAGCCATTTTTGCGCCGAGGTGTCTTTGGGATAATGGCGGTTGTATTTATCAGCATACATTTTCTGGTAACGATACAAGGGATACAGCCAGCAGATTTCAACGCCGCCGAAATTCATTTGCTTCACCCAGTCGAGCTGGTATTTGATATCCGTTTTTTTGATCTCCGTTGCGAACCACCACCACCGGACGAAGGGCTTGGAGGTAGGATAATATGAAACAGGTTCAGTAGCGGGCGTAGAATTTTGGTTGCGGCTACCCGACAATCCCAAGGACATCACACTCAGAAAAAGAATGCAGAGGGAAAATTTCATTGCATGCAAATGTACACGGAAGTCTTATTTCCTTGTGATAGTCGATGATGAAAAAGGATATGCATAACGGCAGCAGCACCTTAAAAGGATACAGTGGCTTCCTTTATTGCTTTTGAAATTTTCGAAACGTAGCTGCGAATCTTTTTCCGCTTATAGACTAGCATGTATGAGGGATGATGGATAGGCACGTATGTAATATTATCTTTCCTCAGTGGCTTAAAAGATAAGATTTTTTTTGAGCCAATTACAAATTCTGCAACTTGCTTACCAAGAAGGAAAACTATTTTTGGTTTATATTCCTTTAGCTCTCGCTGCAAGTGTTCATGACAACAACTCATTTCTCTTTGATTAGGATATCTGATTTTATCGTGTTCAATCGGTAAACATTTTACCAGATTAGTTTTGTAAAATTCGATTGAGTTAATTGAGTCCTCAATTTTCGAAATGAGTTCTCCGCTACGAGTACATTGCGATAACGGAGTAGTTTGAGAAACATCCTCAACCTTTACTGCAGAAAGACCAACCCAAATGACATCTGCTTTAGATTTTTTATCGAGAAGCGGCGGTTGGTTGTTATGTAAGCTGCATTTCTTGCATTGCTGAATTTGTTTTCGTGTATCCGCCTTCATTGAGGGCGAATATACGAGCCGGAGCAAGATTCGTTGTTTTGTAAATGAACATCTGAACAGTCTCAATGTCCTCTTTGGAATAATTTCCACTGTGGAAATTGAATTGCAATCTTCCAACCATATCAGAAAGCTTCTTGTTCGGTTGGACTGCAGAAACTTGAGCGAAACTTGAATCTCCAAACTTTGATTCGATGTCATGATACAATTCAGTTCCATGGTAAGGTCTGAATTGAAAGACGCTCGTCCTGAAATACGAACCATGTTTTAAAGAAACTTCTTTCAGGTGTAATGCAAGAGCATAAGTCATTTCCATGTCTTCCTTTGTTTCTTCAGGGAAACCATAAATGAAATATCCCTTTACATTAATTCCGTTGCGTAAAAGGCGAGATAAGTTTTCCCTTATCAATTCTACATCATGAGTTTTGTGAATGCTGCGGAGAATTTTTGGTGATCCGGATTCAATTCCAATGAACAATTCGTTGCAACCGGACTTCTTCAATTGCCTAATTGTACCTTCTTCAACATCTCTGAATGTCTGAACATGAGCCATTGACCGCCATTGCAAGTTGAAGTGTTTGAAAACTTCTATTGCAGTATTGACTGTGTGTTTATTTTTCAAAAACAAATCATCCAACACACGAATCGACTCAAGTCCGGGATAAATTTCAATGAGATGTTCAACTTCAAAAATAATTTGAGGGGCAGTCATTTCCCGTATATTGAAATCTTTATTGAGAGACCGCGCTGCTGCACAAAAAGCACAATTATAAATACAACCTCGGCTTGTAATGATGTTAGCTTCACGGAAACCAAGTGGATGTTGTACGGGTTCGCTTTTGAAGAACGACCTTTCTACCGAAAGCTCCGATATGTCTTTTACAAAGTAAACTGATGAACTCGGTATGCGATAGAATCGTCGGTTTTTCTCTTCTGCAAGTGATGATTCACGGAGCGTTGAATTGACAATGTCCAAGGTGATGATCTCACCATCTCCATGCACAATGTCAATTGAATTATCAGTATCCCGCTGAAATATTTTTTGATATAGACTTTGAGTTGACAGTCCACCAATAATGAAATGAGTTTTGATTTTGATTGATTCAACAAACTCTTTAACGAGTTCAAGGTTGGTAGTAAAAACATTTGTTCCAATGAAATCAGGATTCTTTTCTTCTACATCAGTGATTAGTTTTTGAAATGGTATTCTGTCCGCTACTGCATCTATAAGTTCCACATCATGATGCTGATTTCTCAAAGCAGTCGCAATCAATCCTAGCCCAATTGGTGGCAAGGAATCCTCATCGTAAAGAGGATTCCTCTCTCGAAACAAAGGAGAATTTATAATTACAACTCTTGACATTGGATAATGCTTTGTATTAATCAAGCTCCAAGAAGTCTTGAAATTAGTTTTTCGATTTCGCTGGTTGGAGCCCGTTTGTTCAATTCAGGGTAAGCTTTCAACTTCTCCACCGCACGCTCATTGGTTATTATTCCTTTCACATAAAGTTCTTCAACAACCCAGAGTAAACCACGTACTTCCATCTTTCTTCTGTTACATTCATTTCGAAGTCTCTTGTCCGCGCTCAGAACAGTACACTGTTTTCTGATCGCGAATTCCAATACGGAACAATCTGCTAAGCTTAATCCAGTAATTTCATCGAACATTGTTAAAGTTACCTCATCATCCCCTTCAGTGTCTATTCTGAGAATTCCTTTTTCAATGAATCCTGAAATTTTTTTAAACTGTTCCTCATTCGTAATTTCTTCGATAACAACTTTAGTTGTAAAGACAATTATGTCGAGACGATGAAAATCATCAATGAGATCCAAGTCAACAAGATCAATAAGGATACAAGCATCCTGTATTACTATTTCATTCTTAGTTGACACTTACAATTCCTTTTCTTAATTGGCTAATGGAAGTATTACAAAGAACAGCTGCCTTACTCACACTGATCAATTCTTCAGACAAAGCTCTATTAATTAGTTGTTCGAAAATTTTGGATTTTTCTTCGCCCCTGTATTCACCAGGCTCATTTTTTTGTCCATACTTTTTGCTCAGATATATCACCCATCTCTGATAATAATTTGGAGTTATTACCTGTAGCTCTTTAAGTCTATGTATGAGGGCACGAATCGAAATTCCATAATATTCCTTGATAGAAATAAGTTCGGCAATGGCAATGTAGCTTCTCGTTAGACTTCCAATTAGTTTCAGCAGCATCTTGCTGGGAATTAGAAAGCAACTTGAAAAACAATGACATAAGATTTCAATTTCCTTTCCATTATTTTTTATTGAGTCATGAAATCGTAATAGCAAGTGAGCCAGTTCATGAATGATGGTAAATCGGATACGTTCGACAGATCGGTTCTTTGTATTGACAACAATTAAAGGAATACCCTCAGAAGTAAGAGTAGCAAGACCATCTATCTCTTCCACACTTTCAATAAGAAGGACTTTGATTCCTCTCAGTTCAAGTACTTCCACTACATTCTGTATCGGTGACGTTCCCAGTTCCCAATCTTCTCTCAATTGATTGGCTGCCTGTTCAGCATCTGCTTTGTTCTTTATTACAAAGCTTTCAAGAGAATTTTTGAAAGAAGTATGAGCTGACAAAATATTCTCAAGCTCAAGATATCTCTCTACATAATCACGTGCTCGCTCAACAATCGATTCTTCACTTTTCTTCGATAGACTTTGTCTCTTCCTAAACAAAACCTCACCTAACTCAGTCTTGGTGGGTCTGAGGAAATAATCTGGTTTGACATTGAGGGTTTTTGAAAGCTCCAGTAAAACATCTGAGGTAGGCTTCATTAAACCGGTTTCATATTTATGAAGCGATTGCTTGGTAACGGCATTAGTAAGAGCATCAGAAAGTTCTTGCAATGACATGCCCGCAAGTTTTCGAGCAAGCCGCAAACGATTTGCAAAAGTGTTTTTATCTGATAAATTCATAAGGATTAATTATTGGTTGACAAAAGTACAATAAAATCTTCTTTCGTCAACCAGTCCCCACAAAAATATTTTTCCACACACTCATTCGACTTCATTACCCACTCATAATTGGATCTGTAACGTTCGGCTATGCTGCGCCAAGGATTGGAAGGAAGGCGCTATAGCATGTGTGAGCTGAGTCCACCCAAAAAAATGTCGTGCGTATAGTACCTACTTTCTCCGCGACTAATCATGCCTGCAATAACATAATACCTTTGCAAAAACTCCACAAAGCGGTAATGACGAAACAGGTTCTCAACCGAAGAAAATTCCTTCGCCTGACTACTGCTGCAGGCGCATATTTTCTTCCATTCAGTTTCCCTGTTTATAGTAATGCTGAACCGAATGACCGCATTCTGAAATACATCAGAGATTCTATCGGGAAAACATTGCGACCGTGCTCGGAAGTTGACCCTTTAGGAAAAAGTATTCCCCTTCCGTATGACTTCAATGTGCCATGCATCAGCATTCATTTTCAAAACCTGTTTTACTATGATACCTATTTTCTGAATCGCGGGTTGATTGCGCTCGGTGACATTCGCCAGGCAGAAAAGAATGTGAACGATGTGCTCTATCTCGTGGATCGCCTTGGGTTTATGCCAAACAGCAATCGTCTCGACATGACCAACCGCTCGCAGCCTCCGTATCTGTGTATGATGGTTAAAGACATTTATGCAGCCACGGGAAATAAGGAATGGCTGAAAACTGCTTACCCGCTCATCAGCAAGGAGTACGAATTCTGGATAACGAAAAGGAGTACGACTTACGGATTGTCTCGTCATCACCATGATGCGACACAGGAGTATCTCGCCGAGTTTTACGAGCACCTGAAAAAAGTCCGGTTGCCGTTGAATGCAACTACTGACAAAGAAAAAATCTCCATAGCCGGTCACCGGCTGGCAGAGGCTGAAGCAGGTTATGATTTTACTCCGAGGTTTGACGGCCGCTGCTCTGATTTTATACCGGTAGATCTCAACTGTAACCTCTATCTCTATGAAGTCACGATGTCTGATTTTGCCGGAATACTGGAAAACGGGGAAAGCAAATTATGGATTGACCGCGCGACGGAAAGAAAGAAACGCATCAATGATCTCTTGTGGAATGAAACCCGGGGCCTGTATCTTGATTACGATATGAAGAATGAACGGCAGTCGGATGTGACTTCGGTTGCAACATTTCAACCGTTATGGACGGGATGCGCTTCCATTGATCAGGCGAAGAGCGTCAAAGAGAATCTAAAACTATATGAATTCGCTCACGGTGTTGTGCCTTGTGAAGCAGCCTTGCATGATTTCACTTATCAGTGGGATTATCCGAATACCTGGCCTCCTCATTCATTGATGGTATCCGAGGCACTCTCCAGGTATAACTATGAAGAGGACGCTCACCGCATTCGTTCCAAATATGTGAACACAGTTCATGCTGTGTTTAAGTCGACCGGCACTTTGTGGGAAAAGTATAATGCTGTGGAAGGAAATGTAAAAGTGAAAGAAGAATATAAAACGCCTCCCATGATTGGATGGACCGCCGGAATCTATGCCTACATGCGGATTGTAAATAGGATTCGGTTATGGTAGCTCACGTTTATGATCAAAATCAAAATTTAATCTTCGTTTCGCTCCGGATGAAAAAACAAACAGATATTGATTTATCAGAGTTTATCGGACTTCAACTAAAAGAGGTCAACTCGCATTTGTTTCTTTTTGATAAAGGAAAACTGGAAATTGATTGCCCATGGAGAGTACGAGACAAACTGATTTATCTATGCCCCAATGTTTTGGATTTCAGTTACAATGAAAAGAAAGCAAAGGAAATAGTCACAAAGAATTTAATAGGAAGAAAGATCAAGTCCATTAAAATTTTTAATTTACCCTGTGATGTTGAAATTATTTTTGACAACGGAGCCATTCTTGAAATATTCCCCATTCATCCATTATATGAATCCTGGAACTTAAAAAAGATGAATGGTAAACATTTAATAGGGATCGGAGGAGGAGATATCCAAGCATTCAAAATGTGAAGCACTTTTTTTGTTTCTTGATGGACCGGCGGAATCTATGCCCGCCGCTTATAATAGCTGCCCGGATCATTTATCGTGAGGCAGAATTTTGCCTTCATAAATTCAACAGTACAAGTCTGGGATTCACACATAGCCAACGCAAAGACCTTTCGCCATTGAGGGGTGACACCCGTCGATAAAAAACCGCACCCCCGAATCAATCTTTCTTCTTTCCACAAAAATTATAAATGGTCCATACCTGATTATAACCCCAATTTGATCCTGTCCAAATCGGACAATAAGATGTTGCAATCAGAACATCCAGAAAAGCACTGTCGTTGGTTAACACCAGGGTAGGTATTTCACCGGAGCCGCTATAATATCCGCTTTCGTTCGTTGGATACATCCAGGAGCAATTGTTGGCATTGAGCTGCATTGAATCATCAGGATAATAAACTACGAAGAGCGAATCGGGACTGATATCAGAGTTGGGTGGTATACCACCGTCGCAACCACCAACAGCTATATGACTTATGTAAGAACTCCCGATAAAATAATCAATGGTCTCATTTTGTATAGTAGAGTCAGTGGTTTGATTTTGTTCATGAGAAGTGGTTATTGCAGATTCTTTCTTGCCACAACTCTGCAGAAGAACGATGGAAAGAAGAACAAGAAAAATCTCTTTCATCTTATTTAGGCGCATTAAGCTCTTCTTCCAACAAATGTAATATTTTTTTCTATAGGACCACTGGCGCAAATTTTAACCCAGGTTAAAGCATAGATGAACTTGTGACTCCCATTCCCGCACCAGTCTGGCGATTGCAGAGTAACCAAGGTAAGACTTGGGTTAGTGGAGAACTACTTGATCAGGACACAAAAGTTCCGAATACTTATTTTAAAAGTTCAGAATATCTGTTACATTTGGTAGATATTCGGAACTTTGGGTAGATGAAAAATTCCGATATTTAGATGTTATGGGTCAGCTTAAAAAGACAACCAGACAATGAAACTAATGAAATTGACACCAATGCTTACAACGACTGACCTAAAAGAGACAGTTGACTTTTATGTTCATACACTTGGGTTCACTTGTAATGCTTTACAAATGGAATGGGGTTGGACTTCGATACAGCTTGACAGCATAGAAATAATGTTTGCATTGCCAAACGATCATAAGCCATTTGACAAACCCATATTTACAGGTTCGTTTTATTTCAAAACTGACAATGTTGACCAACTCTGGAAGCGACTAAAAGATAAGACGAAAATTTGCTATTCTATTGAGAACTTTGAATATGGTATGCGAGAATTTGCCATTTACGACAACAATGACTACTTACTCCAATTTGGACAAGAAATAAACGAAACTACCGACTAATATTGACAAAGGGTAGGTTTGCAGGGTGAAAAAAGAAGGAACATCAGAAGCCGATTCTTCAATAGCAAAGTAAAATTTAACAAATTCATTTCATAGTGCAAAACAACAAAGATGAAAAAGATTACTTTAGTTTTTGCAATTTTATTTGAAGCGGGTTTAAATGGTAGTTGGGCACAAAATGTAAACAATGCCCTCGATTTTGATGGGGTGAATGATTATGTTGCTCTGAGTACTTTAGGGGATGATTACGGCAGTCAAATAATAACGTATGAAGCTTGGGTAAATCCCACAAATGTCACAGGTGATCGCGGCATAATTCTTCGGGGAAATGCATCAAATAATAGGGGAGTAAGCTTTGGAATAGAAGATGGTAAGTTTTGGATTGGAGGAAATAATGGAAATGGGTGGAATAACAATTTTGTCGGCAATGTACCTCTTAACAAATGGACTCATCTTGCTGCAGTATATAATGAATCTACCGGAAATATTTTGGCTTATATAGATGGTAATTTAATTGACTCTGTATTCAGGCAATTTGATATCAACAATACAGATTATTCAACTTTTATTGGTCGAAATCAAGCAGCTTTATGGCAATTTTTTTCGGGTAAAATAGACGAAGTCCGCATTTGGAATGTCGCTCGCACCCAATCCGAGATACAAACCGACCTGCTGGGTCCTGTTTGCGGAAACATCACCGGGCTGGTCGCGTACTACCCATTCAACCAGGGTATTGCCGGCGGCACCAACACCGGTGTCACAACAGCAGATGATGTCTCTGTAAATAATAACGATGGCACTCTTACTAACTTTGCATTAACGGGAGCCACAAGTAATTGGGTAACAGGAGTGCCGGGTTTGACTGATTCAGTCACCTTCTACCAGGACGCTGATGGTGATACCTACGGCAATCCAAATGTTACCGTCTCTGCACCTGCATGTGAACCACCCTACGGTTATGTTTTAAATAATCTCGATTGCGATGATGCGAATGCTTCAATTAATCCCGGCGCAACTGAAATAGTAAATGGCATAGATGACAACTGCGACGGAATTATTGACGAGTGCCCAATACCAACTATTTTCTCAGTAGTCAATATCACCAGCACCTCAGCTAAATTAAAATGGAATGCTGTAGCAGGAGCGGAAAAATATAAGCTGCGTTATAAAGTTGCGGGCACAAATGACTGGATAATAAAGAATCCTGTGGGTCATTCAAAAACCATAAATGGGCTTTTACCAAATACAGCTTATAAATGGCAGGTGAAAACTAATTGCAAGGTAGATTCTCCTCATGTAGTATCTGATTGGTCTGCAAAGCAAGATTTTACTACCACACCATTATACATGAGTGTACAAGATTTACAGCAGGTTTCATTTCAAATTTACCCCAATCCTGCCACAAATCATGTACGCATTCAATTTACCTTGACCGCGTCATCGCACATAATCATAAAAGTGTGTGACATAAGCGGGAAAGAAATTACCATGCTGTTGGATGGTGATATGGAGCAAGGACAACATGCAGTGCTTCTCAACACCACACAGTTTTCAAAAGGAATGTACGTGGTAAAAATGATTTCTCCCGCAGTACTGCGGGATGGAATAACCAATCAGAAGTTGATTGTAGAGTAATTGATTCGTTCTTTAATGCAATGATGACTTACGCGGAAATTTTACCAGTCGGATGGATTGTAACGCTTATCAGTTCATTGATTTTAAAAAAGAAAGACAGCAAAAATTAAATAGGAAAAGAACATAGGAAAAGTAGCAGAAATAAAAATGAAAGAAACTGAATCCTGAGTAGAGGACACCTACCGCGGACAAAAATTAACAGGAAAAAAATGAGTGATTTAAATGTACAGCATTACCTTGGTATTTACCGGACAAGACTGAAAATGCAAGAAGAAGGGATAACCAACCCTACTCAAGAATTTAAGGAGATTACACGGACAATCGTTGATAAACTTTCTAAACTACCATTAGACGAAAAAATAATTCTGGATGATCACAAAATGAAAGATTCAAGAGGAAATGTTATTGCAGAATTCCCATTTAAAAAACAATAAATGAATACCATAATTACAATTCTGCTTGTAGTTGCAGGCATCATTGCCTTGCTGTTAATCATTGCACTTTTCATGAAGAGGGAGCACTATGTTAAGCGTGAAATTATCATCAATGCGCCACGGCAAAAAGTATTTGACTTTTTAAAGCTGCTCAAAAACCAGGACCAATTCAACAAATGGGCAACGGCTGACAAAAAAAACAGGAAAGAAGAATTCAAAGGAACAGACGGAACAGTTGGATTTATTTATTCCTGGAGTGGAAATAAAGATGCCGGGCAAGGAGAAAAAGAAATCAAGAACATTATTGAAGGAAAAAGAATTGAAACAGAAATTCGTTTTGTAAAACCAATCCGAACCTCTGCCTCTGTAGTCATGGAGACAGAATCTTTATCCGATAATCAAACCAAAGTAAGTTTGAGCAATGCAGGTACATTGAAATATCCTTTGAACCTAATGATACCAATGGTAGAAAAAAATTTTCCGAAAGATATGGATGCTAGTTTGTCAACTTTGAAAAACCTTCTCGAAAAATAATCACAACATTTAAAAACAAACAATATGGAAAACCAAAAAAATCAAACAGACAATTCAACTTCACCTGTTGACACCACACCAAAGGTGACAGGGATTGGCGGCATTTTCTTTTATTCAGAGAATGTACAGGAAACAAAAGATTGGTATACCAAAAATCTCGGAATTGAAATCAATGACTGGGGTACTTCGAGTTTTGAATTCAGAAATGTAAATAAGCCTGAGGAAGTAGGCTCTCTCCAATGGTGTCCTTTTAAAAAAGAAAGCGAACATTTCGCACCTTCAAAAAAGGAATTCATGATCAACTACAGGGTTCAGAATCTTGAAGGGCTTCTAAACAAACTCAAAGAAAACGAAGTAACTATTCTGGACGACATTGCGAGTTACGATTTCGGAAAATTTGTTCATATCATGGATGCCGAAGGCAACAAAATTGAACTATGGGAGCCTGTTGACGAAATAAAATAATGCCTGCGTGCAGGCAGGGAATAGTTTGAAACAATTTTTAAGCCCTTGTTGGTCCCCTGACCACAAGAAGCGATGTAAATAAACTCTGTGTTGGTCAGGGGAGCAGCACAGGCAAAAGGTTAAGCCTGGATCATGATTCACAGATATGTTAACTTATTGATAGTTGCAATATTGTTTAGTTGTAATAATTCAAGACAATATAATGGTGTCCAAAGGAAACTCGTTTTAGGCGAGTTTTCAATGAATCTTCCAATAGAATGTTTAGAATATTTGGCAAAAGATTCAAGTTATTGTTATTTAGAATGCAAAGGAGGAATCAAAATTCATATAAATCAAGGATACCTCTTAAGGAGCTATTTTGATTCTATACAAAACAGATTAAATGCAGATTCGCTCACTATGGATACAATTTACGATAGCATAATTAGAAAAAAAATGGTTTTATTTGAAAATTCATATCGTACAATTAATAGAGATTCTGTTAATATAATTGTAGTTTTAGGTGACCCAATGAAAAAATCTTTTTTCTCACTCGATAATAAGATGTATTGTTTTATAATAAGCGCAGTAAAAGTTCCCATTAAAGTTCAAGATTCTGTTTGGACTTTAATTAATTCACTTCAGAAGGTTAAGAGTAGAGAGAATCAGGTCAATATTTAATTGTATATCTACTATGCACGCGATGCTCAAGGAAATATTATGGCGACTTATTCCTGCCCTTCCATTTCTCCCGAAAGGGATTGGAAGGATTGAAGCAGCCCAGTCCTCTTCGAGAGACTGGTCTGAGGATTTGAAATAAAATAGTTTGACACAATTGGACAGAAACAAACTGCTTAAAAATAAATTGACAGACAATGAAAAAAATAATTTTACTAACTCTGGCATTAGCAACATCATTCTGTTTTGGTTTTGCTTTCAAATCAATCATAACAAACAATTCAAGCGACAACACAGAAATGAAAAGAGTAACAGGTATTGGCGGCATTTTTTTCAAATGCAAAGACCCCAAACAAATGAGAGAGTGGTATAAAACGCATTTGGGTTTGAACACCAACCAATACGGGGCGGTGTTTGAATGGCATCAAGGTGCGGACTCTACTAAAAAGGGCTTTTCGCAATGGAGTCCGTTTAAAGAAACCACAAAATATTTTGACCCCTCAACAAAAGAGTTTATGATAAACTACCGCGTTGAAAATTTAGGAGCACTCGTTGAAGAACTAAAAAAAGAAGGAGTGACCGTAACCGACACCATGGCAACTTATGATTACGGAAAGTTTGTTCACATCATGGATATAGAAGGAAACAAAATAGAATTGTGGGAGCCAAACGATATTGAATATGAAAAACTCGGAGTGCAGATGGGCAGCAAGACGACCAAATGATTCTAGAACTCTTACAAACAGCGTATGCGACACCAAACAATTGTGCTTGAACAAACAGTAGCAAAATACTCATTGATTAAAAATGAAAAAAGATAATCCGAAGATTGATTTATTTTCCAAATTCTTAAACGGATTCCAAAAGGAAACCGATAGAGGAGCAGCAATACTTGCAGCGAGTATGTTAGACCAAAAATTGAAAACTATTTTAGCTGACTTTCTTATTGAATGTAAACCCTCTAGACAATTACTTGAAGGCTATAACGCTCCAATAGGTAGCTTCAGTTCAAGGCAAAATCTTGCTTATTCATTAGGGTTAATATCCGACTATGAATTTAAGGACTGTGAAATTGTTCGGAAGATAAGAAATGACTTTGCGCATAAATTTCAGCTTGAATTTTCTTTTAACGAATCGAGAGTTTCAAGTTTATGTTATAACCTCAATGCACCGACACCTGGAGATAAAAAAGAGTTTAAACAGAAACCAAGATTTCTGTTTGTGAATGGAGTTACAATGCTCTACGTAAATTTGCTTTATAGAGAAGAGTATGTAAAACAGATGCGATTAAAAAGACCAGACTGGGAAGATATTACATGGAGCAAAAGAAAATTAACTAAAAGTAGCCTTGCCGATAGCAGATAAATTAAAAGAAATTTTTCGCGCCGCTGTTGATCTTTGCAATAGGTTGTGCGAAGCCAAACCAACAGCAATTGTGCAGATGCGTCAATTGTTGGTCTTCCTCCGCATGTTACTTTTGCAAAGGCCAACGGCGTTAAAATAATTGTGGAGCGGAAAAGGGGAAAGTCATTAGGTAGGAAACTTCGTATTACTTCCAGTAACAACTAAATGTATCGCATTTCATTCTTACGGTATCATATGGTTCATCATCATTAACAAAGGTTGCGCTAAAACTTCCTGATAAATACTCAGCACTCGTGTCGACATTTAAGTGTAGAATGTTTGTCAAAGAATCATCTTCCCAAATTGAACCCTGGAATGCGATATAATCAGGTTCCGGAATACAACAACTTGCGTAATAATCACCATACCTTAATTGACCAGGCAGGCGTTTGTGTAAAACAAAGGCTTGGGTCTTTTTGGAAAATGGACTAAAAACAATTTGCCAGTAAAGTGTATTCGGTGTAGTTCTTTCCATTGCCATCGATAGCAATGAATCCTTATAACTTGAAATTAATATTCCCTGAGAAGTATTTTCACCGTTAACGACTACTGAACAATGATATTCAGCAGGGTCAACCCATTGGCCACTCTTATGTTGACAAGCACCAATAAAAAGACAAGCTAAGAGTATCAGGACTGATAAAAGCTGATTGATTGATTTGTATATCATGTATTATTATTACTAAGTATGAGCAACGCTTTAGTTTAATAGAAAGTATATATTGATGATCTTGCTGAAGGAATTTCTGCCGCTGTCGGTGTTCATTTGCGAGAGTCGTCGTCGGTGTTTGTTCACCGATGACTGAAGTCAAAACATCAATACGCAAATGCTGTTAGTTAACAAACACCGAATCTTTGAGATAGGTTGTGCGAAGCCAGACCAGCAGCAATTGTGCACACGCGTCAATTTTGTGACTTCACAACTTTTCGCGCCGCTGTTGGTCTTTGCGATAGGTTGTGCGAAGCCAGACCAACAGCAATTGTGCACACGCGTCAATTTTGTGACTTCACAACTTTCCCAAACTCCTCCCAGTCAAATCCTGTTTCAATCCGGTTATGATTCAGCGCAGGCACCTGCGTTGTGATGAGTATAGTAGTTCCATCAATGTCAGTCCGGTGATGCTGCGGGATTTGTTGCTTGGTTCCTTTTATCATTTTGAATTTGTCACCTTGAAAAAACTGTTGTACTGATTTTTTTAGTGTATTAATGTTATCCATGCCGTACATTAATACAACCTCAGGCCTGTATTCGCTGATGTTTGAAAGGATCGTGTGGATGCGGCGCTGAAAGACGTGCTCCTGGTATAATGCGCGGCTTTTGAGAAAAGGAAGTTGCGGCAGGTCAAGCCAGGTATAGTACCATGCATGGCTGTGCGGACCAGGCAGAGGATATAAGCGGATTAATGCCTCATGGTTCCCTGATGGCGATGCAAAAATGTGTTTCTGGTATTCGAGCAAATCAGGAAGCTTCTCGTTTCTATAGCCATGCTCAAAGGCAATCAGATTTTTCCAAACCCCGTTCTGTACTGCATTTTCACCGAACCGGTATTCGCAACGGTTGTTGAACAAACCTGCTTTAGGGTCGTCGCGCCTCACTGCCACCTGCCGGTACAGTTCGCGAATATCGCAGAGCGTTGCATTGGCTGGAGCGTGTACCTTATAAAAATAGTTGATCTTCTCAGCCACTTCTTCCGGTACATCACCGCCACTTTCTTCATGACCAATAAACCAGATCGGGGCATACCACGATCCATACCCGTAAAAATTATCAATCCAATGTTTGAGTTCTTTTTCTTCTATAAGCATACCGTGGTAAGGTAGCGAATTTATCAATGCCTGATACCTTAGGTAATTTTGATAGCTTTACGAGCATCAACCTGCTATGCAAACCTCTAGGTTCATCATAATAATTGAATTTGTGCTTCTCTGCTTAACAGCATTTTTCACCTACAACCTCCACCACCAATTCGTAACCGGACTGAATCCCTATATACAGGCCGTTGCAATTAGTTTGTTCTTCATATTAATTGTTGTGAATGCATACTTCATTTTTACTGCTGCAGTAGATACTTTAACTCTGGAGGGAAAAAGAAAGTATCTCTTAAACCAAGTCTTGTATGACAATAGACCTAATGATATAGATTACGATACTCTAATTGATTTGAACTACGATGGCAATGAAGATTACATGATTGGTTACCGGAATGAGTGGATCGAAGTTTTTCTTCTCAATCCCTCAACCAATTCCTATATCGAAGATGAGAGGTTGAGTAGTTTAAAACACGCTTCATTTTTTCTGGACAAGCGAAAAATTACAAGCTTTGTGAGTTTAAACAGTGGAGAATCAGGAAAACAACTGGAATGGATTAATGATGATTGGAAGGTCACGAAAGAAATTTCCGGGATGGATAGCGGGCGATGGGAGATTTCGTTTCCATTGAAAGGAACTTCAAAAATTGTTTACTCTGATGGACCACTTTCATCTTCTCACCTACTTGAAATTGACGATAAGCGGAAATGAAGCTCGAAAAAAAAACCCCTGAACTTGTGCGCGTTTGTCGCGGCGCTGTTGGTCTTTGCGACAAGTTGTGCGAAGCCAGACCAACAGCAATTGTGCAGATGCCTCAATAACAAGTAATCAATCATTGCTTACTTAAAATGCACAAAATGATATTGCCTTTATGTCCATTACAATAAGACCAGCCACATTCGATGATCTTCCTGTCCTCCTCCGTTTTGAACAAGGGGTTATCAGCGCCGAACGTCCTTTCGATCCCACGCTGAAAAAAGATACTCACTACTATGACTTAAAAGAAATGATCAATTCTCCGGATATACATTTGGTGGTAGCAGTATCGGGTGATGAGATCATTGGGTCAGGCTATGCCCGCATCGAAAAAGCAAAACATTATCTTCAGCATGAAAAGCATTCCTATCTTGGTTTCATGTACACCGACCCGGCTCACCGGGGTAAAGGTGTCAATAAGATGATCGTTGAGACATTGAAGCAATGGTCGCTTTCACGAAAAATAACTGAACTGCGACTGGAGGTTTATTACCTGAATGAAGCCGCTATCCGTGCTTATGAAAAAACAGGTTTTAAAAAGCATTTGATCGAGATGAGAATGGGGAGCGATTGAACATCAAAAGAATATTTCCTGCCCTTGTTGGTGAATTCTTAACTCGTGCGCACTCAACCTATTCATCTCTATGACCCGGTTACTAATCCTAACAAATGTTCTTAATTTTCCACTGTGAAAAAGTTTCTCTTTTCGTTTCCTGCTCTCTGCATTTCTGTTCTCTCTTTCGCTCAATATCCGCTCGTGAAACAATGGGATTATCGTTTTGGAGGTAATGGACAAGATCAATTATATACGCTTATACAAACAAATGATGGCGGTTACTTACTCGGTGGCTCCTGTCGTTCGGATTCTACCTTTGATGTTTCACAACCCAACCGTGGCGGTAGCGATTTTTGGATCGTGAAAACGGACGGCGATGGTATGAAGCAATGGGACAGGCGTTACGGTGGCAGTGGCGATGAGGTGATTCTTGCAACGCTCAAAAATTCTGATGGCGGTTATCTCCTGGTCGGCAGTTCAACTTCCGGCATCGGAGGAGAGAAGACGGAACCAAACTGGGACCTCTCGAACTATACTTATGATTACTGGGTAGTGAGAATTGATTCACTCAGTAACATCTTATGGGATCATCGTTATGGCGGCACTTCCAATGACTATGCATATACTGCCTATCAAGCAACTAATGGCGCATACCTGATTGTCGGAACATCACAGTCCGATTCAAACGGTGATAAGACAGAACCATCATGGGGAGATTGGGATTGCTGGATTATTAAGATTGATTCCGGCGGCAATAAACTCTGGGATAAGCGGTATGGAGGAACGCTATTCGATGCTGCTTATGATGTGGCTGCATGCAGCGACGGTGGATGCCTGATTGGCGGCATGTCTGCATCCGGTGTTTCCGGTGACAAGACGGAACCCTCATGGGGAGGCACCGATTATTGGATCGTGAAGATTGACTCGCAGGGGAGTAAACAATGGGATAAGCGATATGGAGGTACCGGCAACGAAAACCTGAGAGCGACCACACTCACATACGATAACGGCTTTATTCTTGGTGGATGGTCTGACTCTGATTCGAGCGGCGATAAAACCAATTTCAATTGGGGCGGATTAGACTTTTGGATTGTAATGATTGATTCAGAAGGAAACAAAATCTGGGATCGTAACTATGGCGGCACCAATCACGAGGATGAATTGAAGAGCATTGTACGTACTTCCGGAAATCACTACATGATAGCAGGCACCTCCTATTCTGTGGCGAGCGGAGATAAAACAGAAAACAATTTGGGTCAGGAACAGACCTGGGTGCTTAACATCGCTGCAAATGGCGATAAAGTTTGGGATGAAACGCTGCAGACTGATTGTAATCTCACCGATGATGAAATCGGCGTTGCCATTCAATCGGGCGATGGATGCTATGTGATGGCAAACTATACTGTCGCCGGCGTGGGCGGTGATAAAACGCAACCCAACTGGCCTTACGCCGATTACTGGATGATCAAATTCTGCGATACAACATTGGCTACAACGCAACAAAATCTTTCCAACTCTTCATACGCAATGATTTCGCCTAATCCATTCTCCGGAAGCGCGACGCTACTTCTCCATGACGCTCCCGGGAAGAATAGCTGCTTTTATCTCTATGATATTTACGGAAAGAAACGAATGCAATTGGTGATTCAGAATCCTGAAACAAAAATTCAACAAGCGGGACTTACCTCAGGAATTTATTTTTATGAAATCCGGGAGATGAGATATATTACCGCTTCAGGAAAGATAATCATTGAATGATGTTGCTTAGCGATTGAAGAATTGCAGGAGCAAACAACATTTCTAATTTTATTCTCTTCAAATGAAACTTATACATTCACTTCTATCATTCTCATGAGTATCGAAAGCAAAACATTATCTTCAGTATGAACAGCAATCCTATCCTGGTTTCATGTACACCGACCAGGCTCACCGGGGTAAAGGTGTCAATAAGATGATCAATGAGACATTGATACAATGGTCGCTTTCACGAAAAATAACTAAAATACGACAGGAGGTTTATTACCTGAATGAAGCCGCTATCCGTGCTTATGAAATAACAGGTTTTAAAAAGCATCTGATCGACATGAGGATGGGGATCGATTGAACATTCAAAAGAATATTTGCTGCTCTTGTTGGTGAACCCGATTGCCGTCGTCGGTCCCCTGACAGACGACTGAAGTGAAAGCAATAATTTGCAGAGGTATTGTTGCTGGTCAGGAGAGCAGCGGCAACTCAAAACTTTGTACCTTGAATGAACAGACATGATGACCTACATTAAAATAGCGACCGCAACTATTCTATTCCTGGTTTCTTGTCAGACGACACCAAAGCAAACTGATGACGCCACTGATGTAAGTGACAGCGTTCACAAAAATTCGGACTCGACTGCTAATCCTGAACAGAAAATAGTTGCAGACACTTCTTCAAATGTATTCGTTGCGATGCTCAAGGACGGACTTGATAATGTGAATGCAATAATCAACGACAGTACAATGTTCGTTGCGACTAAAGGACAGCTTATTCTTTACTGGAATGATCCCCATACAGCGTTAATTGCAGACGGTCGGTTTGGATACATTCCGTCAGAGCAACTAAAGAGAGTTGACTCACCATACTTTAAATTCAATTTCTCTAAACGACAATTTATTTACAACAAAGATTATGAGTTGTATCAAGCTGCAGAGAGAACGGGCGCTAACTTAAACTCTATAGTAAAACGAATTCAAAGCAAAGACAACAATGCTTTACTTCAATTTTTCAAATTGCGGGATGTTGTTGACGGTGCATCTGCTGAAGAATTTCATGATGAATTTTGGGCATTGATAAACTGCTGGACTGACAAAGAGCTTTCAACATTCATAACGACACTTGACGGAGCAGAGAAAAAAGATTTTTGCTCACTACTAATTGAATCTTCATATTGCGACCCGTATGCGTATTACAAATTGTATTACCCCTTAACTCTGAAGCTAATTGAGTCAACAAAATAAATTGATGTCCTCGCGGAGTCTTCCGAATGACATCCCGCGCTAAACTAAGTCAGCGGGGTTCTCTTCGAGAAACCCTGCTGCGAACCAGAGCTATTACTCTCAATACTTTTCGCATTCAGCCACTATGATTGTCGCATTCACACTGCAACTGGTATTATATTGTGCCCGACATTTGTATCGTAACAAAACCACACGACATGAGAAAAATAATCGTCTTATCAATGATCACATTAGATGGAGTAATGCAAGCACCCGGCGGATCAAAAGAAGATAGATCAGAAGGTTTCAAATATGGGGGTTGGACGGCGCCGTATGGTGACGAAGCTTATGGTAAGGCCGTGCAAAAAGAGCTGAAACCTGCAGATTATCTTTTGGGTAGAAAAACATTTGAGATTTGGGAGGGCTACTGGCCTGAACATGCAGACTTTTGGCCGGGTATCAATGATGGTACAAAATACGTCTTGTCTAAGACCAGGAAAAAGTCAGATTGGAAAAACTCAGTATTCCTCAAAAGCCTCGCGGATATCAGGAAGCTTAAAACTTCAAAAGGTGGTGACATTCAGGTTTGGGGCAGCAGTAAGCTCATTCAACTGCTGCTTAAGAATGATTTAGTAGACGAACTCAGGCTCAAAATTCACCCGTTGACGCTTGGTACAGGAAAAAAGTTGTTTGACAATGGCGCGATCCCGGCAGCATTTACATTAACAGAGAGTACTGTTACCACAACCGGAGTGATTTTGGCCAATTACAAGCGAGCCGGAAAAGTCAAGACAGGGAATGTTGGAGCTTAAGGAGAAATAAAATGAGAAAAAATAATTCCTTTCTCATTAAGTTAGCGAGATGAAAAAGATACTGACCATCATTTTTTTATTCATCTATTCCCATTCCATATCACAATCAAATTTTGATTCGGCGTCAACCTATCAAGTGCTGAATCTTCATTTGAAATATGCTGACAAGCAAATGAAGGGAACCTACTTTCTGAGAGAGTGTTCGTTGAATGCAGATACTTTTTTTCAAAAAGAAATTGGTAGTGGTAACTATGCTTTTTGTTTTCCGGGCAAGAAAATAATCTGGGATAGTTCATTATTAAATTCAAAATATATGAAAGTTATCAGTGACTCAGAAAGGATAAATGAAAATTATTATTCTGCTCGCATTACAATTCCATGGTTTGATGAACAAAAGACTACTTGTGTGTTCTTCATGAACTCAGGTTGTACATTAATGGGTTTATGGAAGACAAAAAAATTTACTTACAAATTCCGAAGAGGTGAATGGCATCTTAAAAAAAATGAATTGATTTCTTGGCTGCGTTTCGGGCCAAGCTTTTAATGACAAGCTGCCAGACAAAACCTATTTTCAAATTCTGCATACCGCAGGTACAATAACTTCACAACGAAAATCACTAAATGATAAACGATAGTAAAATAATATTGCGAAAAACAGAAATTACTGATTTAGAGTTCTTCTTTATATTTCAGCTTGACAATGAAGCAAACTATTTAGCTGCTTTCACATCAAAAGACCCAACAGACAAAACCGCATATCTTCAGAAATACTCAAAATTTTTGAATGACCCTACTATAAATAATCAGACAATAATCGTGGAAAATAGTATTGCAGGAAGCATCGCAAAGTTTGAAAGAGAAGGCGAAGCAGAAGTTACATATTGGATTGACAAAAAATTTTGGGGTAAAGGTGTTGCAACAAAAGCACTCACAGAGTTTCTAAAAACTGAAAATGCGAGACCTATTTTCGCACGAGTAGCATTTGACAATTTTGGTTCACAGAAAGTTTTAGAGAAGTGCAATTTTATAAAAATCGGTAGGGACAAAGGTTTTGCCAATGCAAGACAAGCAGAAATAGAAGAATTTATTTACAAGCTGACTTAGAAATTAATAGGACCGCCGTGTCCGCGAAAAGCGAGACGCGGCTTAGAGTAAACCGAAATCAGGTGGTCAAACCCACTGAAAATTCCATTCAAACGAGTGGGGAGAAGAAAAATAAAGAAGGTTAACAATGAAAAAGATGTTCGTATTTGTTTCTTATGTTAGCTTGGCCGTTTTAATATTAAAAGCAGGGTACTCTAATGCCCAGACCATTGTTTTTAGCGATAGCACTTTCAAAAATGCTGAAATATCTTATAAAAAATCGAATGTCCCTAGCTTTGTCAAAAGAAGTATTGAATCTGCCTGTGAATGCAAAATAAAATTAGCCAATCCTAATAGAAAATTCAACTATTCAGATACAAGGTGGAACCCGTTCTTACCTGAGAGACAATTAATCTTTATTGTCAAGCTTCATGATATGTATATTTTAAACTACATACATGGAGGTTTAGGTACGCACGTTCACTGCATAATTCTTTGGACGCGAGGGCGCAAAGTCGAAGTTGTTAAGAGTATTTGGATATCTCAGTCAATTGATACTTTCGAGGACTTAAAGGCAAGTTTGTTAAGAAATATTTATCGTGAAGTACCACCGAGCTATTGTGCATTTTAGCTTTTGCAATTTACCTAAAGCGTGGATTAAATACGCAGCAGCCGTGGTCTCGCGAATCCGGTGATTGTCGGAAGGACATCCACCCTATGGCATTTGTGTTTTGTCCGACCAACGTAGGGCACGATGAATAATCTTCAAAGCTTCCATTCCCAACCAAATTCTGCCCCACCATTCTTCCCACAATAAAAATCATCATCACAACCACCAACACCACAGTAATTATTTTCATAACCAAATTTTTTTCCCCAACTAAAGTAATGTAAAAATAAAAGTCACTGCTCTTAAAGCTTTACCCTATCACCGTGCCAGCAGCGTACTCAATCCCATTTCTTTTTCTTTTCCCCGCAGCTTGATGTTGCCGAGAGGTTGAAGGATGAACTGATCACCGAAGGAGAGTTGAGACAATAATTCGTCAGAAGCAATGAGGTCCACTTTAAACTCTTTGCATTTGTTTTCGATGCGCGATGTGGTGTTTAGCACGTTACCGGAAAACGTAATGTCGCGCTTCATGATGCCGATCTCGCCGGCAATTACTTTTCCGAAATGGATACCCGCCTTGAATTCCGGCAGTAATCCGAACTTGCTCAGGTAACGTTGACTATTATCTTCAATCACTTTCTTCATGTCGAAGAAACATTGCACACAGTTGTTGCCGCTGATGCCGTTCTCGTATTCCCATACCACGATTATTTCATCGCCGATATACTGGTAGATGTCACCCTTTCTATTGATGATGGGATTGGTAACGTCAGCAAAGAAATCTTTCAGCAGGTCATGATAACGCTCGTCACCGAGTTTTTCAGCGATGGTGGTGGAGTCATTCAAATCGGCGAACATGAAGATGCGCGTTTCCTTCCTGGACAAATGATATTTACCACGAAGAATGTCCCATAAAATTCCGTGACCGAATTTATTATTCATCAGCAGCACAAACTGAGTGAGCGCAACTACGATAGACCAAATGAGAATATTGTTCAGATGGTAGGAGTCTGAAAGAAAATATTTATAGGCCTGTCCGAAACCGGATTCACCCACTTGAATGCCGGTACTGTATGGTACCCAGAAGAGTCCACCGATTGCTGTGACAGTGATCACGATGACGATGTAGGTGAGGCAGTTCATGAGAATGGAATACCCATAAGGTTTATTGATAAATTTTACGTTGAGATAAAACACAAACAAACTTCCTGCAGTCAGCGTAGCGACAAAGGCACCGTACACATTGACGATAAGATCGGACCAGAAAGAATAATATTGGGAGGGTGAAGCATGAATCTCATGGGCATTGACGAGAAAATAATCGTAAGCAGCAATGAGAAATGCCGCCACCACCCAAGCCACCATAACGAACAGCAGTTGGGCAAACTGGATTTTTCTTCTGCGCGACATAAAAGGAAATTTCGCGGGAAGATAAGTGGTCTTTGCGATAGGTTGTGCGAAGCCAGACCAGCAGAAATTGTGCAGACGCGTCAGTTGTTGGGCTTGCTCCCGAACGTTACTTTTGCAAAGCCCGGCAACGGCGTTAAAGGAATGATCTGATTAAAATGAAAGCATTTACAAAAACAAAATACGGCGGACCGGAGATACTTCAATTGGAGGATATAGAAAAACCCTCATTGAAACGTAATCACATATTGGTTAAGGTCTCAGCAAATTCGGCCAATCCCGCTGACTGGCACATTCTCCGGGGCAAACCATTTTTTGCGCGATTCACATTCGGATTATTTAAACCAAGAGAAAAAATACTGGGAGCTGATTTTGCCGGCGTTGTAGAAGAGGTTGGAAATGACGTAACGCATTTCAAAGTGGGAGACCGTGTATTTGGAGAGATGCTGACAGGAGGTGCTTTTGCTGAATACGCTTGTGTGCCGGCAAATGTTTGCGCCCTGATGCCGGAAGGAATAGGTTTTCCTGAAATGGCGAGTGTGCCGATAGCAGGACTAACAGCTTTGCAGGCACTCATCACGCACGGACAGCTCAAAGAAGGAGAATCGGTTTTGATCAACGGTTCTTCAGGTGGTGTCGGTCATTTTACCGTGCAGATTGCAAAAGCCTCTGGTGCCAAAGTAACTGCTGTCTGTTCGGGTAGAAATATTGACTTTGTAAAAACATTAGGTGCTGATCAGGTTATTGCATACGATAAAGAAGACATTCATCAACACAATGGAAGATACAACCTGGTTATTGATACGAATGGCAACCTTACGCATGAAGACTACAAACGTATGGGACAGCGGGGTGTCATGGTGGGTTTTACCACGTTGGGAAATATGATTTCGTTACTTTTAAAAAGAGCTTTCAGCAAATTTCCCCTGGCCCAATTTACAGCTCAAGCCAACACAACAGATCTGGAGACATTAGCATCCCTGATTCAAAACGGGAAAATTAAAGTTCACATTGAAAAGATCTATTCTTATAAAAATATTCCGGAAGCTATAAAATATATAGAAGCCATGCGCACTAAAGGAAAAGTGGCAATGGTTTGGAATAACAATAGTGGCAGAAAAGAAGATGTTGATGAAGCAGAGAAAAGCACAAACCGATAGCAAATGCATTGCTCCAAGTGTGAGGTTGTGCGAAGCCAGACCAACAGCAATGGTGCAGACGCGTCAGTTGTTGGTCCTCCTCCCGCATGTTACTTTTGCAAAGATCAACAACGGCGTTAAACCAAACCCTGAAAGGTTAAAATCAATCCTATGAAAAATTCTCAAACATGTCCAAAATGCAGTTCCAAAGACATTCTAAGAATTCCGGGTTATGTAGGACCTTACGGGTCAGGAAATAATATAAACATTGGATTTTTTAGGGCGCCAGTTAAAATTTCACGATACGTATGCACGTCTTGTGGATTTTCTGAAGAATGGATTGATAATTACCAGGACATTGAAAAATTAAAAAGAAAATATAAGAACTGATTCGCGCCGCTGTTGGTCTTTGCAATAGCTTGTGCGAAGCCAGACCAACAGCAATGGTGCAGACGCGTCAGTTGGTCTTCCTCCCGCATGTTGCTTTTGCAAAGACCAACAATGGCATGGCTCGAGTTAAATAAAAAATAGAAATGTGAATCATACTATTCATGAAACAACAAAATCAAATGGCAGTTGCGTGAAAATATTTATTTCAATACTGCTATTGTTCGGAATTTACTCCTGTCATCAAAATGGATCGAGTAAGAACTATGAAGATGAAGAATATTTAGAAATAGAAAAAATAATTTCCGGGATGGATGTTGTTCTAACACCTCAAGATTTGGTTTTTGATGAAAATGATTCAATTCCTATTGTTATTGATTGTACCTTTAAGAATTCAGCACTTGATTGCGGTTCAGGAGAAGTTCGATTTGTAATTGATGATACTATTAATATGAGCAGAGTTTATGAAGATTCAACTTATAATTATCAATATTGTGCTTGCGGTGACACCGTATTTTTGAATCATTTATCAAGTGGAATACACATCTTAAGTGGCAGTTTTTCCTGGAATAAAGGGGACTGGACTCTCGGTAAAAATTGGAAAAGACAAATCATAATAAACTAAAACTTCTGCCGCTATACCCACGCCGTGTTTCCCGGAGAGGACACGGTGACTTCGCGGCACTGTTGGTCTTTGTGAAAGGTTGCGTGAAGCCAGACCAACAGCAATTGTGCAGACGCGTCAATTGTTGGTCTTCCTCCCGGATGTTGATTTTGCAAAGACCAACGGCGTTAAAATATTTTATGTTGATTTTATTTTGTTTTTCCTGCCAGAACAATAAAGAAACTGTTTTGCCGAAAAATACCTGGGAATGCCAAAATTATTCAAATATTAAGATCTCAGACAATTCAGAGTTTTTAGAAACAATTAAAAATGAAAGAAAGTATTGGATTTTTAAATCAGATAGTAGCGGGAAAATTCTTAATAGAGAAACTGTTGACGAACTAACAATGAAGAGTTGGAAACTTTATGAAAAAAACAAAAATTATATATTAGAGATTGTATTTAGGCAAAGAGATTATTGGATTAATGGGCATCCGGAAGATACAACATTTATCAAGACATATTTAGTTAAAACACTTACAAATGATAGTTTAATATTAAAAAGTATTGACGGTGAAGAATCTTATACTTTCATATCGACTCAAAAAATAGTAAAATACATTGATACTACAAATTATGAGCGATTAAATGAACAACGTGAAGAGCGAATTCGTCATTACACATTTAAAAAAATGAACACTGTTTATGATGTTGCCAATGATTCTGCCCGAATATGGGGCAATGGAGAAGATGGTTTTGATTTAATATTTGAACATTCAAAATTAACCCTATGGTTTGGGTTTCTTGGTCAGTGCACATACGAGTTTCCCGTTAAAATTGAAAATGATAAATTAGTTGTCTATTGGGATACAATTGAAGATTGCGTTTTTGAAAGTGGCATGAAAAATAAATTTGGTTTGATCAAATACCCCCATACAGGAGATAAGTTTATGAGCTTAAAACTGATTAACGATTCAACGCTAAAAGCGAATTACTTTTTTTTGGATTGGGTTAATAAGTTTAATAAACATCAGTTAGTAAATGGCATTAAACGCTTTGAAACTTATAGTGGGTCAACTAAATATTTATTTCCTGAATATTTTAAATTTGAGAAAGAAGAATCAAAGTTTTTTATTAAATAATAAAATAAGAAACGGCGACTAATAAATCCTGTAAAAACTATGGAAACAATTACGCATCCTGAAGTTATTTTTTCCGGCACCACATTGATTGGCAAACCAGTGGAAAAGCTAATAAGAACAATTGGCGATCTCAATGGATTGTTCGCAGATCAAAACGCTTTTGAAGAACAGGATGCCAATCAAATTGCCTACGAAGTTGAAAGTTATTTTCCCGTGCCGGAAGGTACAGAAGGCGGATTATTTTTTGGTATTACACGCATGCGACCCGGAACAATTGGCAATGAATACATGATGACCAAAGGTCATTCGCATGTCTTGGAAAACCGGGCAGAGTTCTATTGGTGTATTGAGGGTGAGGGCATCATGTTGTTCATGGACAAAGACCGGAATGTGTGGGCAGAAAAAATGTTTCCGGGAAGCCTGCATTATATTAAAGGGCCTGCGGCGCATAGAGTAGCTAACACCGGTGAGTCCGTACTTTCATTTGGCGCATGCTGGCCTTCCGATGCAGGTCATAATTATGAATTGATTGCAAAGAATGGTTTTTCAAAAAGGTTGATGAAGGTAAACGGAGAGCCGCAACTGGTCTAACTTTCTGACCGGGGATTGCCCTCACCACCGCAATGAAGAAATTAAAATGAATAGAGTTCGGATCATATTGACATTATTGCTTTTCAATTCTGAACTGTATGCTGATACGCCAGGGACAGCATATAAATATGACCTTTATTCTCAAAACGGAAATTTTTTACTCGAGTCAACACCTTACAGTGAATATGACCAAGCTTCATTGGGAAAATCAAAAATCTACGATAAGAATAAAAACCTTATTTATGAGACAAACAGATATTTCCCAAGACCATCATTTATCAGTAATGATGGACAAATGATTGTAAGCTTAGCTTATTGGGTGTGGACGCCAGACCAAGAGGAGGTTCCAATAATTGAGTTTTATAGCAGAGGGGATAGTGTTAGATATTATTATCTCTGCGATATTATCAACGATTTGCACAAGCTTAGATACAGCGTATCACATACAAAATGGTACATAGACATCTTTGTTGACACTGACACTTTATACATAATAACGACAGAAAGAAGTGTCATTAAAGTATCTATGAGTAGTGGTGAAATTGTGGAGGCACTACAGTTCGAGACTTTCAAAAAGCAATACAACCTTGAGAATGAACCGGAAATAAAAACCACAGTTTACAGAGATATAAAGTATCCGCAAGGATACATATTTCCAGACCTGAAAGATGGACGAAAATTTAAAGACGCCTTAAAAAATGATCTGGCAAAAATTGAAGTTAAGGACTATACTGACTGTGATTACTACATCCAAGTAATTGCACATATAGACAGTGAAGGGAACGCAACAGTTGTTCATTTATCAGCTACGGTGAACGGCAAGGACAATCAAGAATGGTACGCCACTGTAGAGAACTGGATTGAAAAGCAACAATATAAAACAAACCTGCATCCCTTTAAAGAATGGACTTACAAGGAATATTTTTACTTAAAACAAAAAGAATAAAACTAACTGTGTTTGACTTTGACTCGCGAGCGAATGCAACCCGTTAGCCGTCCTCACCAACCACAATAAACATTGTTTCATACCATGAATAACTTTTCTATCGGCATCGATCTCGGAGGAACAAGAATTAAATCAGGCTTGCTAAAAGACAATGTTCTGCTGGAAAAAAAAATTCTCGATGCTGAATCAGATAAAGGCCTACAACCAAACCTTGTCAGGCTCGAAGCAGTTATTGATGATTTGCTGAAAAAGTATGAAGTAAAACCGGGTATGTTGCAGGGAATCGGGCTTGCCTTTCCGGGAATTGTCAATCCGCTTTCCAAAAAGATAATAGCCACTAATAAAAAATATGATGACGATCCACAACTGAATTTGGCGCAGTGGGCAGCACAAAAATGGAATACTGCTCTATACATAGAAAACGATGCGCGCATGGCTGCTGTGGGTGAATGGAAATTTGGTGCAGCACGGAGAAGCGATGATGTAGTGGTCGTTACTATCGGGACAGGAATTGGTTCATCCGCCATCATTGAAGGACGATTGTTAAGAGGGAAACATTTCCAGGCAGGTGTCCTGGGTGGTCATTTCACTGTTCAATACAACGGGAATGAATGTACCTGCGGTAACATAGGCTGTGTGGAAGCACAGGCATCGACCTGGAACATTAGCAGGATGATAAAAGCTGATCCTGGTTTTTCAAAAAGCAGTTTAGCCAATGAATCGCATCTCGATTTTTATGCGGTGTTTAAAGCGTCGCGGGAAAACGATGAATTAGCAACCCGTATAAAATACGAATGCATGAATATCTGGTCTGCAGGTATCATCAACCTCATCCACGCTTATGACCCGGAAATTGTAGTGTTAGGAGGAGGTATTCTTAACAGCAAAGAAGAAATCATTCCCTATATCCAGCAAAGAGCTGCACAATATGCCTGGTGCCCCTGGGGCAATGTTCAGATCAAAGCATCGGAGCTGATGGATGACGCGGCCATTCTTGGTGTTACCTATTGTCTATTGCATTCACTATAATTTGCCCGTTAAAATTCTTAATTATACCTCCGCCCTGTCTCCCTTCCGAAGGTTGGGCGGAAGTGCAAGCGTTGATTTTATAAGGCAACATTTTATTCTTTCATCACTTTCGCAATTTTCTTTTCATTGTCTGCCATTAGCTCGATGAAATAAACTCCTGAGGTAAGATTGCCAAGGTTAATTTTCAGTTGCGAGTTTCTCATCACAAGCTGTTGTGAAAGAATTTCTTTTCCACTCAAATCAGTAACTATAAGGTTCACCTTTTGATTGTTGAAAGAAGTGGCGTTGCAAATAACATATTGAGTAACCGGGTTTGGATTAATGGTGAACACATCCACTGGAGGCAATTGCACTCCTGATTCAATCCCGCTTAAAGTGATAAAGCCACCAGTGGGATATGCACCATTGCTGCCATTGAAATCGAGCAACTTGGTGAAAGTGTTTGTGAGAAGATCGAAGTTGAAAACTGTGCCATCATCATTTGCGCTTCCATGGAATGTGGTTCCGTAAAGTATATTTCCAACTTGCATCAGGTTAGCAAGCGGAAGGATACCAACAGAATCGGAGAGGTCAAACAATTTAGTGTACGTATTACCGGAAGGATCGAAACTGAATATGACGCCATGGTAATTAGAGCCGCCTTCAGTTGTAAGTCCATACAGGATTCCATTACTTCCCTGCATCAAGGTACCACTTGGAAAACCGCCGGTTGAAAAATCAAAATCATAAAGTGATTCATAAATATTGTCCAACGGGTCAAAGCTGAATATAGCACCGGAACTATTGGCGCCTCCGTCGCGAGCCATTCCATATAGCTTTCCGTCACTCGCTTGTATAAGACCGCCCACTGGTAAATAGGCCGTTAAAAAATCAAACTCATGCACGGTGGAATAAATATTAGTTGCCGGATCAAAACTATAAATGGTGCCTGAAGCATTCGCGGTAGTGCCATAAAGTTTACCATCGCTGGCTACCACAGGCGTACTATAAGGATTTGCTTCAGCAGGATATGCCATATCATACAGATCAGTATAAATTTCTGTAGCAATAGTGTAACTGTATATTACTCCGCGGCCATTAACTCCTCCTATAACAGCAGTCCCATACAGCACACCGTCTTTTTCTACAACGCCGCTTGCAGGAAAATTACCGTGGGTCCAATCAAAACTGTAAACATCACTGTAATCTCCGTTTACCGGATTGTAACGATAGATCGTGCCACCGCCGTACCATTCACCTCCGGCACAAACGCCATATAAGTTACTATCGCTTGCCATAAATAAGTTGCCCCTTGGGTGATTACCCGGAAGAGTATTGAAGGCACGTTCAACGTTGAAGTTTGTTCCATCAGTATTCATACTAAAGATGGTTCCTCCATTGTAAGCACCACCATATTCAGCCGTACCCCATAACTGAACATTCTGTGCGGCCAAGCGCATCGAAATAAAAAGCCCAATGCAAAAGAGAAGATATTTTATTTTCATAGTATAGCGTTTTGCGATACCAATAGTACGAATAATTTTTCTGCCGATGTTGGTGCGCAGCCGTTGTTGCGTCCCTCACCAAACAACCCAAGCGCGAGCAATCGAAGCGACTGCAAAACAAACAAAAAGCGCCAATACTCAGCGCTTTTTTTCCTCTGGTCACTCTCTTGTCAGTGGCAAGATCTATTCAAAGAATATCTTTGCAGACACTGAAGTGAATCATTCACATGAATAAATATTTACAGGGCGAGTCCAATTACGATAAATGGCCCGTCATCCAAGTAAAAAATGCAAAGGAGGAATGTCTTGTTGGTTGGGAGGCGATAACCACGCATCTCCTTGAACAGTTAAATAAAATTCAACACAAAAGAAAAGTCATTACTATCGAATGCTACCAGGGCGTGATGGATGAAGAAATATTTCCCGCATTGCAAAATAACCTACGAGGGAGTTATTTCTTTTCTAAAGATTGCATGCTCCCCGGAAATGAAATTGATTCACTCGTATATCCTGACGTCACCGGCGATGAAGTTTTTGGCTACATCACGCGACTCATTTTAAAAGATTTTTTTGATGCTTCAAAAACAGAAGCTGCCAAAAAAACAATTGAAGAAACAGAAGACACTGTGATTGTTTATGGTCCTGGCGCCTGCCTTCTCTGTCCTGACCCCGACCTGCTGATATATGCTGACATGCCTCGCTGGGAAATACAGCAGCGATTCAGGAAAAATAAGATCAGCAACCTGGGCGCATGCAATAAAGAGTTAAAAGCATCACTTCAATACAAGCGTGCTTTTTTTGTTGACTGGCGGGTTTGTGACCGCATGAAAAAACAATTGATGAACCGCTGGGATTTTGTTCTGGACACTACAATACCGGGTCAGCCCAAAATGGTATCCGGAGAAGATCTTAGAAGTGGCTACAGTCAGGCGGTCACGCAGCCTTTTCGCGTGGTTCCTTTTTTTGATCCCGGACCATGGGGAGGACAATGGATGAAAGAATACTGCGATCTTGACCGCGACGTTGAAAACTTTGCCTGGTGTTTTGATTGTGTGCCTGAGGAAAATAGTTTGTTACTGCAATTTGGAAATGTAATGATTGAAACTCCTGCCATTAATCTTGTCTTTTACCAATCCAAAAAATTATTGGGAGATGCAGTTCAAGAAAAATTTGGTGACGAGTTCCCCATCCGGTTTGATTTTCTCGATACCATGTCCGGCGGCAATCTCAGCTTGCAGGTTCACCCCACGACTGAATATATACGGGAAAAATTTGGAATGCCCTATACACAGGATGAAAGCTATTATATACTCGATGCCGGGGATGATGCCTGTGTTTACCTCGGTTTGAAAGACAATATTTCTTCTAAGGAAATGATACATGACTTAAACCGGGCACAGGAGGGAGGAGTTTTTTTTGATGCTGAAAAATATGTGGAGAAATGGCCGGTAAAAAAACATGATCATGTGCTCATCCCTGCCGGTACTGTTCATTGCTCCGGTGCCAACAGTATGGTTTTAGAGATCAGCGCTACTCCGTATATATTCACTTTTAAATTATGGGATTGGGGAAGGATGGGCCTTGATGGTAAGCCACGACCCATTAACATTGAGCATGGGGAGGCAGTAATAGATTTGAGCCGCACAAAAGATTGGGTAAAAAATGAATTGATCAACAGAGTTCAAAAGATAGATGAAGGGAAGGGATGGATTGAAGAAAAAACAGGATTGCATGAACGGGAATTTATTGAAACAAGAAGGCACTGGTTCACCCAAAAAGTAGTTCATTATACCAATGGCAGTGTAAATGTGTTCAACCTCGTTGAAGGTAAAGAAGCCATAGTAGAAAGTCCTGCCGGTACATTTGAACCATTTATTGTGCACTATGCAGAAACTTTTATTATTCCTGAAGCAGTGAAAGAATATACGATCAGGCCCCACGGATTGAGCGAAGGAAAACAGTGTGCTACTATAAAAGCCTTTGTCCGAATTTGAAATTTTTATTTGGGGGTTCCCCATTGCTGCTTGCTCAAACCTTGTCGTCATTGCGAGGAGGAACGACGAAGCAATCCCCACCACTAATCGTAATGTTTCTAAGGCAAGGGGCAAAGGGTCGCGCTTTATGTTCCAAGTCCTCACCCTCACGCACAAAAAAGAAAAGCTCACCCTTCGTTGCGGGCTTTCCGCTACAATCGCTAACCCGGCTGACGCATTCATTCCATTGACGTCGAAAAAAAACAACAGTAAAAAACCTATCTTCGACCTATGAAGGTTTGGAATAAAATTAGGATAGCGCGCCTTGTAGTTATATTTACATTCATTCTATTTGCGTTTTCGTGCTCGCAAGAAAAATCAAAAAAGCAATTATTTACTCGCAAAGAAAAAGAGTTCTCCAGAATTGTTGACGTTATATATAAGTATCATAATGTTATCTATAGCAATGATAAATGTAGAAAAATTACCGATAGTAGTTTAAACGATAAAAAGTTACATTTTACTTTAGATGAGCGTGATCTCGATTTTTGTTATAAATCATTAAACGATTCCATCAAGGAGAAACTAAAAATATTTTTCGAACGAGTTGATATTCTAAATATTAGTTACGATACTGGCTATATTGAGTTTACATTACCTTTTTCGACTAATTTTTTTAAAGATGATGTATGTGTTTATCGTTTTGTTTATGTAGTTCCTCAGTCTAACTTAAGAATATACCTTGCGCAAAGAGATTATGTGGTAGCAACTTTTCCGATAAATACCAACTGGTATTTAGCTGAAGCTATTGTTCCCATTGATTAACTCGGTACCCTTAGTCTCCTCGCCTATGCTACTATAAAAGCTTTTATCCGGAAAAAAACCATAAAATCCCTAACCCCCTATGATACGTCATACGACAGCGACACTTCAAAAATAATTTTCACCAATAAAAAATAATTTTATGGAAACAACTTCTGCAAAAATTTCACTGGACTTAAATTGTGCTCAAATTGCCTGGGTAGTAAAAGATATTAAAACTGCTAAAGGATTTTTTCAGAACGTGATGGGCATAAGCAATTTCAGTGAAGTTGAAACCATTCGCGCCAAAGAGTTTGAAGCTACCTATTACGGAAAGCCCTCTAATGCCGAGAGTCTCGTTGCAATGGCTTATTCAGGCGGGACATTTATTGAACTCATTCAGCCTGTTTCAGGAAATAGTATATTCCAGGATTATCTTGATAAAAATCCTGCAGGAGGAATTCAACACGTTGCATATAGCATACCCGTTGCTGAGCTTGATAAAGTAATTTCCCAATATGCGGATAAAGGCTTCCCCGTAGTATCCAGCTTCAATCATCCAATTGCTAAAATTGTTTTTTTTGATACCTATAAAGAGATTGGAGTGATGACCGAAATAATGGGTATTACCAAAGAGGGCGAAGAGCAAGTTCAAAAGATGAAAAAGTAAACGAGTTTCTAAAATTTACAATTATGTCGAACTACATTACCAAGCCCATCCCTGAAACAAAACCTGAAGTAAAATTGGTAACCCGGCCCTGGGGTTCTTTCAGTCAGTTTGCAAACAATCAGGATTGCACGGTGAGTATGATGACCGTATTACCGGGTCAGCGCTTAAGCCTTCAATCGCATACAGGACGGGCAGAACTTTGGATTGTATTAGATGATGGTGCTCTCGTCCAGGTAGGCGATACCATCACGGAGTGTAAGGCAGGTGACGAAATATGGATACCCGCCAATGAGCGGCATCGGTTGTCATGCCAGGGAAAGCAATCTGTACGTGTATTAGAAGTAGCATTTGGAAACTGGCAACAGGATGATATTAAACGGTATGATGATGATTACAAACGATAAAAGCAAGGAAATCATAACTTGAACACCATAGGAACATAATTTCACATAAAAATTTGACGAATATTATACAGACATTGGTGCCAGAGTTCATTTAATATGAAAAGACGGAATATACTAACTTTAGTCTTTATTTCCATTCCTCTCGTAGTTTTTTTCTTGATTGGGCTTTTCGTATACCTAATCGATGAAGAGGATTGCAATGAAGACCCTTGTGAAATTGCATCATACAGCTTAGAGGGAAAGCTTGATTCTGCTTATAACATTTTTAACTTGTGGTCCCATCCCAAAAACTACTGCTGCGAATGTACAAACTATGATCCTACCCTGGTAAAATGCAATATTATTTACTTTCACATTGGTCTTAGCGAATCCGAATTGGATATATCGCAAGATTCAATAGCAATAGAGTTTGCAAGAATTTTCTGGAATGATTCCCTAAATTCAAATGTCGATTCTCTTTATCTTGAGCTCCAAAACAATCGGTGCACCATAAACTATGGAATTTCAAAAAATGACCTGGATAAAAAATATCAAAACCATAAATTAGAAGATTTTACTGATGTTCCCAGCTACAAGGTATTTTATGAAAATTTTGGAAAACCACACTATGGATATTATGAGGCTACCATATTTCATGTAATGGTACGAGTCAACTATGATTATAAAAACGTAGATTCCTTATTCCTAATAATTAAGAATACGTATGACTCCATGCTTAAAGAAAAAAAAATTGATGAATTGGAGATTGATATTGAAATTGATGAACCCTATTGTAAGTTATGCCTAAATCAAAAATATAAGTATTGGTGTGAACTAACGAGAAATCGCATAGATGCTTCTAAAAAACGTGACTCTCTTCTTCGCCAATGAAACCGTTGTCCGATGCCTTCTCTTAAAACCAAACCGAATTCTCTAAAACCAAAAACTCCATCTCTTAAAACCAAATGAATCATTCATCTTCCCGCATCACCTACATCTGTCTAACAGCCGCCATCGGAGGTTTACTGTTTGGCTTTGACACAGCCGTCATCTCCGGTACAATCAGTTTTGTAAAAGCTCAATTTGCATTAACTCCCCCGGAGGAAGGTTGGTTTGTCAGCAGCGGTTTGTTGGGCTGTATTCTCGGTGTTATTCTCACAAGCTTTTTAAGTGACCGGCTCGGACGTAAAAAAGTAATGATCCTGTCAGGGTTTATGTTTCTGCTGTCAGGCATTGGGTGCGCCTTTGCCCCTGCTTTCAACTTGCTTGTAAGTGCACGCCTGATCGGAGGAATAGGTGTCGGCATGGCTTCCGTTATATCTCCCATGTACATTGCTGAATTTGCTCCTGCAACCAGTCGTGGCAGAATGATCGCTTATTACCAGTTAGCGATTACCATTGGAATTCTTCTCGCTTATTTTTCCAATGCGCTGTTATTACGGTTTACACAAAATAATTTTCAAAGCTCTTTTCTTCAATGTTTTTTGCAGAGAGAAATATGGCGCCCAATGTTTTTTGTGATGAGCATTCCATCTGCAGTTTTTATGGCCCTGCTGATCAAAATTCCGGAAAGCCCACGCTGGCTATTTTCCGTTGATAAAAAAGAAAAGGCAGATGCAATCCTTAAAAGCACCATAGGTTCCATAGCTGCGACGAAAGAATTAGATGATATGAATATTGCAGCATTAAAACATTCCGCCAGTCAACTATCCGTCTTCAGCAAATCCATAAGACTTCCTTTGTTTATTGGTATTACTTTGGGCATCCTGCAACAGTTCTGTGGTATTAATGCCATCATTTATTATGGACCCACGATTTTTGAGTCTGCCGGAATTACCAAAGGCAATGCACTGGTTTTCCAGGTGATCATTGGAACAATCAATTTGTTGTTCACTTTCGTAGCGATAAAATATGCAGATAAATTCGGAAGAAGGTTTTTATTACTCACCGGGTTATCAGGTATTGTGTTGTCCCTGGTACTATGTGGTATGTTGTTTTATAGCAACTCCAACAATATATTTCTTCTTTGCATGATTGTCCTGTTTATCGCCTGCTTTGCACTTTCAGTGGGGCCGGTTACTTGGATCATCATCAACGAGATCTTTCCAACCGAGGTCAGAAGTAAAGCCGTAGCGATCTGTACATTTTCAGTATGGGCAGCAGTTTGGATCGTTGGACAATTCTTTCCCTGGTTATTGGAAAAAGCTGGTCCGGCAGTTACTTTCTGGACGTTTGCTTTTTTCAGCTTGATTAATTTACTATTTAGCTGGTTCATTGTAAAGGAGACAAAGAACAAAACACTGGAAGAAATGGAACAAGTATTTGTATCTTGACTTGCCGGGTGATCGCAGCCCGGATACTCTCTGAGGACGCGAATTCGGACACTCAAATTTTTTGTTGCTGTTAATGTAAATTGAACTCAAAAAAATGAAACAGTTTTTCATTGATGCATTTGGCTGGGGAATTTTGCTTTGGCTGTTCGGGTATATTCTCGGAATTATTCTTTTCATGATGGTGGCGGTCTCAATCATTGGCTGGATTATTACACCACTGGCAACACTTTTTACTTTCTGGGTTTTAGTCCGGAAAATAAAATCCTCGTCCCTTCCTTACTACTTGATGATTGGTCTCACCTGGACTGCGCTTGCGGTTGTGCTTGACTACTTTCTAATTGTGAAAGCATTCAATCCACCCGATGGTTACTACAAGTTCGATGTCTATCTTTATTATGTCTTGACATTTACATTGCCTCTGATCGTAGGATTCACAAACAGCCTGAACAGAAAAATGCCTGCGTGAATTCAGGAACCAGGCTCCTGAATTCTTCTTCAATTTTTGATACATTTATCCCGCAATGATACCTCTCAAAAAACCAAATTCATCATGAAAAAACTTTTATTGCCATTAGTTGCTGTGATCTCATTCACGGCTTGCACAAACAATCAAAATGAAATGGGAGTGCACCAAAAAATCATCGATAGTTTGAACGCCATCATCACAATGGACCATTCATCAGAAGCCGCTGCCATCATGAAGGCAGACAGTGCATGGGATATAATGTCAGGTGCGAAATCTGCAGAAGGCTGGCTGAGCTTTTATTCTGACGATGCTGTCATGATGCCACCGGGAGAAAAGGTCTGCACCGACAAAGCATCGAGAGAAGCATCCATCAAAAACATGTTCGCGATTCCCGGAATGTCACTCAGGTTTCAAACTACGAAAGTTGAAGTATCAAAGTCTGGTGACATGGGCTACGCAGTTGGCGTGTACCAATGGAGTTCAAAAGATCCGAAAGGCAATGACTATCATGAGACAGGCAAGTACAATGAAGTGTGGAAAAAACAATCAGACGGAAGCTGGAAATGTGTATCGGATATTTGGAACGCTGATCCGCAACCAGCGAAATAAGAAGATTTGAAACCCTACTGGCGCCAGTCTTAGCTATGGGTAATGCGAGAGCCAGACTGGTGCGTTATAAATAATTGGAGAGCGTGGTTTTATAATCAGTGTAGCGTAAATAAACATGAGAGCATTTAAACCCTTTTTTTACTTCTTTAATCTCTTCTTCGTTATGCGCAATGGAGGAAAACAATTTGTTATGAATAATATTAGCGGATTTATAGTTTTTGCTTTTATTGCATCATTTGCTACTTATGGTCAAGAAATAATAGAACCATCAGTTCCAAATTTTAGCAGGTATTTTTATGGAATTCCAATTGATCCTTGCTTCGAATATATTACTAACCAAAGAATATATGGGGATAAATTAGTCAAAATCAGCAACGGTAGTTCACCGGATATTTCCATTTATAGATCCATTAAATACAAAGTATTGAACCCAAAAACTGAATCCGAAGCTGATTCAATTCAAATTAATATTACACATTTACCGGTTCCAATTGGTGGAAGAAACGGAGAGTCTCCTTTTGATTACGAACACTGGGCAAGAAAGACTTTCTACTTTAGTGATTCCTTGAGAGCATACAAATCTTTTAAAAAATTGGAAAGCGAATTAGACACGCTTGAACAAAGATTCCCAACAATGGAAACTAAAAATAGTATGAGATTTGAGAAAGTCTATTCATTCCATATAGATGAAAGTGAAAATTTAAATACTTTTCAAATCCACTTTTCCATTTTTAGAGAAAAAGATCTTTATATTATTGAATTCAATCATCGAAAAATTTATACAAATGAACCGTGTAATTAGATAACCTTGACTCGCGAATACATTTGTCCTTAATTTCAATTGCTTCCATACGAAAAACTGATAATCAATGTCCGTTATACTCGGTGTCATCTTCCACTTCATAGGAGGCTTTGCTTCCGGCAGTTTCTATATCCCCTATAAAAAAGTGAAGGGCTGGGCCTGGGAAAGTTATTGGATCATTGGCGGGCTTTTTTCATGGCTCATCGTTCCGCCCATCGCAGCTTACCTTACCGTCCCCGGGTTCGCAGAGATCATTAGCAAGGCTGACTCGACCACACTTGAACTTACATATTTATTCGGTGTCCTCTGGGGAATTGGCGGACTCACTTATGGTCTTGGGGTACGTTACCTCGGCGTTTCGCTTGGCAGCAGCATCATCCTCGGTCTTTGCATGGTATTCGGTTCACTCATACCCGCTATCTACTATGACTTTTTCCCGAAAGAAGGCAAGGACACATTCAGTATTATGGCCACTACCAATTGGGGATTGATTGTTTTTGCAGGCCTTGTTTTATGCGTCATTGCAATCATCATTTGTGGTAAAGCCGGGATGATGAAAGAAAAACAATTGACCGGCGGCACAATGACTGATCCGCATGGTATCCAGATGAGAACTGAATACAAGTTTGCACTTGGCATTTTTGTTTCCATTGTATCCGGAGTATTGAGCGCATGTTTCAATTTTGGATTGGAGGCCGGGAATCCGATGTCGGTTGTTGCCAATGAAGCATGGAAAGCGGCCAATCCTGCCGAAGCCGGGCATTTTTTATATAGAAACAATGTTATCTACGTAGTGTTATTATGGGGTGGCTTAACCACCAATTTTATCTGGTGCATGATCCTCAATGCACGAAATAAGACCTTTGGTGACTACACCAATAAAAAAACTCCTTTAGCAAGCAATTATTTATTTGCCGCTCTCGCCGGCACCACATGGTTCCTGCAATTCTTTTTCTACGGCATGGGTGAAAGTAAACTTGGCAATGGAGCAAGTTCATGGATCCTGCACATGGCCTTTATAATATTAGTAGCAAACATGTGGGGGATCGTCTTAAAAGAATGGAAGGGTGTGAATAAACAAACGAAAATAACAATAGCAATAGGAATCTTGATGATCATAGTATCAGTCCTTGTAGTTGGCTATGGCAATAAGTTGCACTTAGCGTCACTGCATAAATGATCAAGAATATCTGCATGAAACAAACTGACATAAAAGTTATATTTACAAATGAAAAAATAGTACTTACAAATGCAAATCTACCCGCTGCTCTTATCATTAGTTTTTTTCACTTCCTGCAACGGACAAGTCAAAAATGACTTGCCAAAAGACAGTCCCGATAGCTATCGGGATGAACCAAAAACAATCACAGACGGGCAACCGAAAATTGTAAAGACTCAAGGCACAAATCAATATGCTAATACTCGTTGTGGATTGCAGGATAAAGCCGGAAATCTATGGTTCGGTACTACGGGCGAAGGGGTTTATCGCTACGATGGCAAACTCTTTACCCAATATACAGTTAAAGATGGTTTGAGCAATAATACCGTGGAATGTATTTTAGAAGATAAAAGCGGAAACATTTGGTTCGGTACTGATGCCGGACTTTGTCGTTACGATGGAAAAACTATGATCAGTATTCCAATCTCTGTGACCAACGGCAGCAACTTCTATCTCAATAATTCACAAAATAATAGTCCATCTGAAAAGAATGGAGTGTGGAGTATGCTGCAGGATAAAAGCGGAAGACTTTGGTTCTGTGCAATGGAAGGCGTATATAGTTACAACGGCACTTCTTTTACACATTTTTTAGATAATGATGGTGTCATAAATAAGGATAGTCTTGATCTTAAAGCGATAGGTTATTTGTTAGAAGATAAATCAGGCAACATTTGGTTCGGTTCAGGGATATGGGGTGGTGATGGTATTTGCCGGTACGATGGGAAATCCATAACCAGTTTTAAACCGAATGGTGATGGATGGATTCGTTATATAGTAGAAGATAAAAACGGAATCATTTGGTTCGGCACCAGGCACAACGGTAATTGGCGTTATGATGGAAAAACTTTTGCAAAGTATACTGAGAAAGTTGGAATCGGGGCTCCTGCCTTAGTAGATAACGCTGGAAATATTTGGTTCACCGGAGAAGAGCACGAGAACGGGTATGGAGGTGCCGGGGGAATATGGCGTTACGATGGTAAGTCCTATAAAAATTTCACCACGAAAGATGGTATGGGCAATTATGGAGTTTGGTGTATTGTAGAAGATAGGGCAGGAAACATTTGGTTCGGCACAAGAAACAATGGATTGTACAGATACGATGGAAAAATCTTTACCAGTTTTTCGGAATAGAAGAAGTATGACATGAACTCCATTGGATGGATAAAGCAAACTTCAAACGACAGACCTTCGAGCGAAAAGTATGACAGACACTTACATTAGCTTAAATGAAATAAAAATATTGAATTAAAAATTGGTTATGAGTATCCGAACAAAATCAAATCTTCAGGCGCCTGTTCATTTTAAGCATGTGAGTTACCTGTGGGACCATGCCAAAGCGGCGTCATTAGCAGGGGATGAAGTGGGCTTGCTCATCTATCGTTCCAATTTGCTGGGCGCCGACCTCCGCCTGACTAATTATGGCGGTGGAAATACATCCTGCAAAGTGATGTCTAAAGATCCTTTGACAGGTGACCAAACAGAAGTGATGTGGGTGAAAGGATCGGGTGGCGACCTGGGAACGTTGAAAAAAACCGGGTTGGCTGCTCTATATGTTGACCGCTTACGCAGGTTAAAGAACATATACCGCGGTATCGAATTTGAAGATGAAATGGTGGAGTTGTTCAATCACTGTATTTATGATTTGAATTCAAAAGCTCCTTCTATTGATACACCGTTACATGGTTTTCTTCCATTCAAACATATAGATCATTTGCATCCCGACGCGGCGATTGCAATAGCCGCTGCAAAAGACGGTGAACGTATCACAAAAGAATTATTCAATGGTACGATAGGCTGGGTAAAGTGGCAAAAACCGGGGTTTGATCTTGGCTTACAATTGAAAAAATGTTTAGATGAGAATCCTGGCATTCGGGGTATTATGCTGGCCTCTCATGGCTTATTCACCTGGGGAGATACTGCCTATGAATGTTATATAAACACGCTCGAAGTAATTGAGCGCTGTGCAGAATACCTCGAAGATCACATTGGAAAAACTAAACCCGTCTTTGGCGGACAAAAGATTCAATCATTACCAAAAGAAAAAAGGTTAGAGCAGGCGGCAAACCTTGCTCCTGTACTAAGAGGCCTTTGTTCTTCACATATCCCCCTTCAAGGGGGCACGGGGGGTATGATCGGTCACTTTACAGATGAGGACAGGGTGCTGGAATATATAAACTCCAATGACCTTTCACGATTAGCTCCCCTGGGCACCAGTTGCCCCGACCACTTTCTGCGTACGAAGATCAGTCCGCTGGTACTCTCTTTATCACCCGGCGACGATCTGAATGATGTGCCAGGGATCAAAGAAAAACTTTCACCTGCTTTTGAAGCATACCGGAAAATGTACGCTGATTATTACAACACATACAAACGTCAGGACAGTCCTGCCATGCGCGATGCAAACCCGGTTGTCATTCTTTACCCGGGTGTGGGCATGTTCACCTATACGAAAGATAAACAAACAGCAAGGGTGGCTGCAGAATTTTATATCAATGCAATCAATGTGATGAAAGGAGCAGAAGCCATTTCTGAATATACTTCGCTGCCGCGACAAGAAGCTTTTAATATTGAATATTGGTTATTGGAAGAAGCTAAGTTGCAACGAATGCCCACGCCAAAAGCGTTATCCGGCAGAATTGCACTTATCACCGGTAGTGCCGGAGGCATCGGTAAAGCAATCGCAAAGAAATTTGCGGATGAAGGCGCCTGTGTTATTCTTTCAGATAACAATGATGAGCGATTGCAGGAAGCGAAAGAAGAATTCAATAAGCAATATGGGAATGATGCATTTGTTGCCGGCGTGCTGGATGTTACGAGGTCCGATACGATTCAGCAAACGCTGCAGATCGCGGCACTAACTTTTGGCGGAGTTGACATCATCGTAAATAATGCAGGTCTTTCCATTTCAAAACCTTTCGAAGAACATAGCGAACAGGATTGGGACCTTTTATATGATGTATTGGTAAAGGGGCAATTCCTCGTCACCCAACAAGCGGTGAACATAATGCGTCAGCAGGGCTTCGGTGGTGACATAATAAATATTGTAAGTAAAAATGCGCTGGTAAGCGGTCCTGACAATGCCGCCTATGGCTCTGCCAAATCAGCACAATTACACCTTTCGCGATTGAATGCCGCCGAGTTGGGAAAAGATAAGATCCGTGTGAATGTGGTGAATCCCGACGCGGTCATTTCAGGAAGTAATATCTGGAGTGGTGGATGGGCGGAAGGACGGGCTAAAGCTTATGGTATCACGGTGGAAGATCTGCCAGCGTATTATGCAAAGCGGACATTGTTGAATGAAATTATTAACTCGGATGATATCGCCAATGCTTGCTTCGCATTTGTTGGCGGGCTTTTGAATAAATCAACAGGAAATGTATTGAATGTGGATGGTGGTGTTGCTGCTGCATTTGTGAGATAGTTTTACCTTTTTCTTATAAGCAGTTAGTTAGCTGCAATTTTAACTCTCCGATTGAACAGTATTGCTAAACTGAAAATTACAAGCAATGAATAAACTTTTGTCCTTAATTTTTCTTACAGTTTCTGTTTCAAGTTATGGACAGAGCGGAGAATGGACATGGATGAATGGAGACAGTGCACAGATTCCGACTGCACACTTTGGAACGCAAGGAGTTTTTGATTCATTAAATACACCACCTGCTTTGTATGAAAGCGGTGAGTTTACTGACAATCAAGGAAATTTTTGGTTGTTCGGAGGAGGTAACAATTACTCTGACCTATGGAAATTTAACCCAACAATAAATCAATGGGCTTGGATAAAGGGTCCTGGGATAATAAATCAATGGGGAATTTACGGAAGTCAAGGTGTTCCTTCTCTAACTAATAATCCTGGTGCGAGAGGATGGGGAATAACAACATGGGTTGATACGACTGGTAATCTTTGGATTTATGGTGGATTGGGATACGATGTAAATGGATTTGATAATATGATGAGTGACCTTTGGAGGTATAATATTTCAACAAACGAATGGACATGGATGAAAGGTGTTGACACTTGTCATTCAATTGGACATTACGGGACAATGGGTATTCCTGATTCTGCAAACTACCCACCGTGTATGTGGGAAACAAATGGTTCATGGACAGATGCAAATAACAACCTATGGCTATTTGGAGGCGGTTCTGATTTTGGAAGTTTGGATGATATTTGGAAATACAACATTGCGACCAACGAGTGGACATGGATAAGTGGTTTAGGAGTTCCAAATACGCCTGCCGCTTATGGTGTAAAAGGAGTTTCAAGTCCGACTAATAATCCGGGGGCAAGAACAGTTTATTGCAAATGGAAAGATAGCAATGGAAATTTTTGGGTTTTTGGAGGAGGTTACAATAACCATCAAAAAAATGATTTATGGAAATACGATATTTCAATACATGAATGGACTTGGATGAGTGGAGACAGTACAACTATTGGCGAAGTTGAGTTGGATTCAATTTGCAATCCTTCGGTGAGTAACATTCCAGAGGGGAGGTATGAAAACAGAGCATGTTGGATAAGAGAGTGCGATAACCTTTCAATGTATGGAGGTTATGGCGCAACTGGTTTACAAGGTGATTTGTGGAATTATAAAATTTCCAATGGAGAATGGACTTTGATATCTGGTGATACAGCCTTAAACGCATCAGCAGTTTATGGATCAAAAGAAATTTCAAGTCCAAGCAACAGACCAGCAGCAAGTGGAGGTGCGATTGGATGGAAAGACAATAATAACAACCTTTGGTTATTCGGGGGTAACTTCGGTGGTAATACTATGTGGAGATATGTTCCAGATTCAACTTGTCCTAATCTTTGCAGAGAAACAAGTGTTGCAGAAATTTTAAACAATAAAAATAAGCTTTCAATTTATCCTAACCCCTTTTATACCTCTTGCACAATTCAAATAAGTTCTCAATTTGCTAATTCAGAATTAAAAATTTATAACTCATTTGGTTCATTGATAAGAAGAGAAAAAATATTTCGTCAGACATCATACTATTTATATCGTAACGAATTGACAAACGGAATTTATTTCGTTCAACTCATAAACGACAAAGAGAATATCGTAAGCGCAAAACTCATTATTGATTGACCTATGAACGCCTTGAGGAAACTTCAGTGCAAACTTGAAACAGTATCGCTTCGGACGAAGAGCAATGCTGTCCCGATTCTTCGGGGCAGCCTTTAAATCAATTGGTGCCCAAAAAAATTAGAACGCATGACAAGAATAGCTTTCAAAATGAAACTCCATAAAGGGTTTGAAGAAGAATACAAGAAAAGACATGACCGTCTGTGGCCTGAACTGGAAGACCTCTTAAAAACAGCAGGGATTAGCGAATATTCTATATTCCTCGACAGCGAAACGAATTTTTTATTTGGTGTTTTAAAAGCAAAAGATCCGTCTGCATTAAATAATTTACCTTCAAATCCCGTAATGCAGAAATGGTGGGCCTACATGAAGGACATCATGGAGAGCAATCCTGATAACTCGCCGGTAAGCATTCCTTTAAAAGAAGTGTTTTATTTGCCATAAAATATTTGATATGCGTCATGCTTTGGCGACACTGCTATCCTGAAAGTGAGTGCAAGTAATGAGCAGAAAAAATGAACTAAATGCGACATCAAACGACAATGCTTATTTTCATTTTGACTTGTTTGACTGCTTGTAGCATGACAAATGTTTTACACTTAAAACACAAAAGGTACTATTCTGACAGGAGCATTTTGACCAGCGACACCACAAGAACTATTTTGCAAATGGTTTCTTACAATCGACCAAATGTGATTGATGATGGGTTTGCGTATGAATTGAGTTTTAAATTCATTGACACAACAGCAGCGAAGACGAAACGACTTTTGAATTTACTTTCGGACACTGCAATTGTTAAAACTAAATATGACATTGTATCGGTTTGGAATTGGGAAGAAGAAACATATTCATTAAATGGAAGCATTGAAATATTGGAATGGAAAACTGACAGCGTAACCATAAAACAAAATGTGATTGTTGATGACAAGAGGCGAAAAGAGGTTTTGAAATTCATAGGCAAGCGGACATTTACAAAACACAAAAATTGGTAACGGGCAGTTGTGCTGCGTACCCCTATATTTAGAAACAGCGTTAATCCCTTCTTCAATATGCAACTAACCAAGCCGATCATCCACGAGCATAACCTGCCATTCTTATCGGCCCATAAAAAGAAATTTGATTTTGTTGGGGAGAACGTGGAAGGGTTGAAGGAGGTCATGCAAAAGTTAACTGACTTCCAGGTAGCGATACCAAGCTGGGCACTGGGTTCTGGGGGAACCAGGTTTGGCCGCTTTCCGGGCGGTGGTGAACCCCGCAACCTCGAAGAAAAAATCGGGGATGTTGGTTTGCTGCATGCCCTCAACCAGTCAAGCGGTGCTATCTCCCTTCACATTCCCTGGGACATCCCCAAAGATGCCAATTCGATCAAAGCATTGGCCACGGTGCACGGATTAAAATTCGATGCAGTCAATTCGAATACATTCCAGGACCAGCACGGCCAACCGGTAAGTTATAAGTTCGGATCGTTACAACATGTAGACAAAGCCGTGCGTCGTTTGGCGATTGACCACAATATTAACGTGATAAAACAGGGTGTTGATCTTGGCTCCAAAGCCCTCACAGTATGGTTGGCTGATGGCTCTTCCTTCCCCGGACAACTAAACTTCCGCAACGCATTCCAACGCACGTTAGAAAGTCTGCAGGAAATATATTCAGCGTTGCCTGAGGATTGGAAACTGTTTCTCGAGTACAAAGCCTTCGAGCCCAATTTTTATTCCATGACGGTCGCCGATTGGGGTCAGTCTTATTTATATACCAGCAAGCTCGGGCCCAAGGCCTACACACTCGTTGATCTCGGGCATCATCTTCCCGGCGCAAACATCGAACAGATCGTTTCTTTATTATTAATGGAGAACAAACTCGCCGGTTTCCATTTCAACGATTCCAAATATGGCGATGATGATCTCACCGTGGGCAGCATCAATCCCTATCAGCTCTTTCTTATTTTCAATGAGCTCGTGGAAGGCATGGATGCAAGAGGAATGAATCACGCCACCGATCTCGCATGGATGATTGACGCTTCACACAATGTAAAAGACCCGCTCGAAGATCTTCTGCAATCCATCGAAGCCATCATGATCGCTTATGCACAGGCGCTTTTGGTAAACACAAAAGAATTGAAGCAAGCGCAGGATGTTAATGACGTCGCCAAAGCGCAGGAGATATTGCAAACAGCTTATCGTACCGATGTGCGCCCCATCATCGCCGAAGCAAGACTACGGTCAGGCGGAGCTTTGCAGCCCTTACAATTATTCAGGTCGCTGAAAGTAAGGGAACAATTGATAAAGGAACGGGGCGAAAAAACGGTGGCAACGGGATTATGAGTGGTGAGTGGCGAATGGTGAATGGTGAATGGTGAGTAACAAACCGAACTGTATATTTAGTGGTGGTATTTTTTTAACAAAGTTCAATGTTTTGGAAATAGTTTTTCCTGATGACAAAATACTTAGGAAGTTCCATGCTTTTATAACATCGATTCATGAGCTTCTTAAACCTCACCCATCAAAACCTATTGCTGAAAGAGGCAAAAGACATTTTATTACTACGATTAATGACCGGGATGATTGAAGTACGAGAAGGCAAACTCACCTTATAGTGTGATTACTTTCTAATTTGCCCGATGTTCTTATAAGGGATTACACACAAATCACATTAAAGTGTGATTTTGCTTGTGTAAATGAATAAAAGAAACTACTTTTACACCAAAATCACATTATAATGTTGTTTAAGCATATTGGAGAATCTATCAAACACAGGAGGAAGGAATTGAAAATAACTCAGCCACACCTTGCCGAACTTGCAGGAGTGAGCACCAATACTTTATATAAGTTGGAGCGGGGGCAGGGAAATCCATCGCTCGATGTAGTAACAAAAGTTGCCGAAGTGTTAGGAATGGAATTGAAACTGGAAGTGAAAAAACTCAAACGTTGATAAATGAGAAAGGCAGCTATATATCGAAATGAAATTTTTGCGGGAATTCTCACAGAAGAAAACCGGAAGAGTTTTGTATTCCGTTATGACGATGCTTACTTTAACGACACAAAGAAAGATGCCATCAGTATTACACTTCCGAAAACGCAGCAGGAATACCACTGTGAATTTTTGTTTCCGTTTTTCAGCAACATGATTGCCGAAGGAGAAAATAAAAAAGTGCAAAGCCGCATGTTGAAGATTGATGAGAGAGACCAGTTTGGTTTGCTGCTCTCAACAGCCGGTACAGATACGATTGGAAACATAACAGTGAAAATAATTGAGGGTACATGAGTTTGCCTGCAATAAAATATTGTCCGGGCACATTGGCAGAAGGTTTTGAAACTTACAGTCCATCGTGTCTTCGTAAAATGTATTATGGGAAATCGGTAAATCATTTTCTTCCAATGCCCTCTCCGCAAAAGGACGAGAAAACGCTGCAGGCATTTCTCGAAAACATGAAACGGATTTCGGTGTCCGGATTTCAAACCAAGACAAGCGTGGTGCTTGATAAAAATGTATTGCGGTTAACGAAAGAAGGTGAGCAGGGAACACATATCTTAAAGCCCATTCCTTTCGCTCCGCTGAAAAACTCAGGTACTGTTCCTGCTAATGAACATCTCACCATGCAGATTGCGAATCAGGTTTTTGGAATTCATACTGCTGATAATGCATTGATTTTTTTTAATGATGGCGAGCCGGCTTTCATCACGAGAAGATTTGATGTGAAAGATGTAAAAGAAAAATCCAAATGGGGACAGGAAGATTTTGCATCGCTTGCGGGGAAAACTACTTTGCGTTCCAATGAAAAGTATGAATACAGTTATGAAGAGCTGGGGCTTCTCATTCAAAAGAATGTTACCGCATGGAGAGTTGAAATAGAAAAATATTTTTCAGTGGTAGTATTTAATTTTTTGTTTTCCAATGGCGATGCTCATCTGAAAAATTTTTCATTGCTCGAATCTTCGAGAGGGGATTATTTGCTCAGCCCTGCTTACGATTTGATGAATACAAGAATGCATGTGGACGATACGGACTTTGCTTTGGATAAAGGATTGTTCGCTGACAATTTTAAAAGCCCGCGTTACAAAAACAACAACCATCCATGCAAAGAGGATTTTATACAGTTCGGAAAACGAATCGGAATGAATGAAAAAAGTATTGAAAAAATTTTAAAGCCTTATCTTGAAAAGCAACCATTCATGGAAACATTGTTGAGCCGTTCGTTTTTAAATGACTCTGCAAAGAGGGAATACTTGTTTCAATACAATACCCGCAAAAACACTTTGACTGCATGAGTTTTGAATATTCAGAAGATGGTTTGGTTGAAAACGCAACCCAACAGGTTTTATAAGAACATGGTACACTCATCGTTCACCCCTCATCATGAATAAAATTCCCGTTATAGCAATCTTCGACGTAGGTAAAACCAACAAAAAATTATTGTTGTTTGATCAGCAATACAACATGATATATGAAGAAAGCAAGAAACTTCAGGAAACAAAGGATGAAGATGGCTTTGCTTGTGAAGATGTAACCAGCCTTACCGATTGGGTCAAAAATTCATTTAGCAAGGTATTATCGGATGAAAGATTCGATGTCAAAGCTGTAAACTTTTCTGCCTATGGTGCCAGCTTTGTTTATCTCGATGACAAGGGAGAGGTAATTCTTCCACTCTATAATTACCTGAAGCCCTATCCTAAGAAATTACAGGATCAGTTTTATAAAACTTACGGAGGTGAAAGTGTGGTAGCCAAACAAACAGCGTCACCGGTGCTTGGGAGTCTTAACTCAGGCCTGCAACTATATCGCCTGAAGTATGAAAAGCCGGAAATGTTTGAAAAGATCAGGCATGCATTACACCTTCCCCAATACCTCAGTTATATTCTTTGTTCCGGATTGAATTCGGATATTACCAGTATCGGGTGTCACACGAATCTCTGGCACTTCCTGCAGAGTAATTATCACCAATGGGTGAAGCAGGAAGGATTATTGGAAAAGTTTCCTCCCTTGCTTCCCTGCACCAAAGTAGCAGCGCATATACAGAATACTATTGCTGTAGGTGCCGGTTTGCACGATAGTTCAGCCGCACTGATACCGTACCTGTCTTCTTTCCGGGAACCATTTATTCTATTGTCAACAGGTACCTGGTGTATCAGTCTCAATCCTTTTAACCAAAGTCCGCTTTCTGACTATGAACTGGAGCACGATTGTCTCTGCTATCTTTCCTATGAAGGCAAACCTGTGAAAGCATCGAGGCTTTTTGCCGGCTATGAACACGAACAACAGGTGAAGAGGCTGGCCGAACATTTCAATAAGCCATTGGACTATTACACCACTGTTTCTGGAGATGCGCAACTGCTTCGAAAAACAAAACAAAGTACAAAGCAAATTCAGAAAAACGAACCAAGTGTAATGATAGGTCCGTCAGCTTTTGCAAAACGGGAATTAACGGGTTTCAAACACTATGAAGAAGCCTATCATCAGTTGATAGCAGATCTCATCCTGCAGCAGACGCGCAGTACTAACCTTGTCTTAAAAGGAACTCCAGTAAAAAAAATTTTCGTTGACGGAGGATTTGCAAATAATTCTATCTACATGCAACTGCTGGCAGCGAGTTTTCCTGAAATAGAAATATATGCAGCATCTGTTGCGCAGGCGACGGCTATGGGTGCCGCCCTCGCTATTCACAAGGAATGGAACCCGCTTGCTTTTCCTTCTGAATTGGTGAAACTTAAACAGTATAAGGCAGGAGATATTTTGGATACAGTTGCATAATCAGGCAATGCGGAACATCATTTTTATTTCAGCAGGCTATTGCAACTATTAAAATCCTTAACTACGTTTACATGCTCAACTCAAATGCATGACCACACGTGCTGCCCATTAATCATCCCAAAAATCATAACAATGAAACTTACTGTCAACTGTAGATTTACTCAACTTATATCATTACTGATTCTTTTTGTTCTTCCTGAAATTGGAATGAGCCAGGATCAGGATATTGATTCCTGTACATCTGCAGAGGTTGTGGATGTGGATCATCAGAAGGCAATGGATTTTTATTTTAAGCACAACATAAATATTTCCGCGTATGACTGGTCAAACACAAATGTGAATTGTCATATAGCCCTTGGGTATAAGAGTAATGCTCAAAAAAATATGCTGCTTCGTTCAGGAATTGCAACCCTGTGCCTGGGTGCAATCGTCTTAGGATCGGGAATGGTTTGGGGTGTCACTGCAGATCCTGAAAAAAAACTTGATGGCTCGGATGCTACAACTATTATTGGCGCAGGAATATGCGCATGTGGCGTAGTACTTTGGCACCTGAGCTGGAAGCCCAAATGGGAAAGCAAATATCACATTCGGGAAGTGAATTATTATTTCAGCGAATGAACCCCGCGGTCCGGTGAATAATCACATACATACTTCATCCTCCTAACCTGGACAAACATGAACTTTGTCATCCCGATTGATCGGGACAAAGTTCCGGGTTTGATGTAGCTGGAAAAGAAATTACTGCGCTGCTGAATGAGGATATGGAACCGGGAGAACATTCAGTGATGCTCAACACCGATAAGCTTTTTATAGTAGCTTGCCTTTTAAAAGTGATTGTCAGTAAGGACTCCTGCGGAGTTGATTTTCAAATAGCAAACCGGGAACTAATTGTGGAGTAGCGAGTTGAATACCGGTGATAAATGTGCCCCCCATTGGCGAGTCTGGCTCGCGCACAAATAGCCGCGCTAAGACGCCAGTGTTGGACAAAATTAATTTCCTCAACTCAACTGCAGCGAGTGCAACTCTACATCTCTTTCTTTTCCCTTCAGATGAATACGACCGGCTGATTTGGTTTGGTAGTTCGATGCAGGCGGGAAGCTTCGCAGCAGCTCACTTGAAATGAGCAATTCACTTCCCAGTTCTTTACACATCCCTTGTATACGCGACGTTGTATTCATTACATCGCCGGAGTAACTGATGTCGCGCTTAATGATTCCTATTTCACCAACTACCACTTTACCGCAATGAATGCCGCCTTTAAATTCCGGCACTATGCCGAATTTATTCTTGTATTTCTCCTGGCGTTCTTCTATCTCCTTCTTCATGTTGAAAAAACACTGCACGCAATGGAGATCTTTTTCATTGCCATAATATGTCCAGGCAATAATCAATCCGTCACCGAGGTATTGGTAGATCTCACCACTATGATCGAGTATGGAAGTAGTGATGTCGGCAAAAAAGTTTTTCAGGAATTCATGATAACGTTCATCACTCAGCCTCTCGGCAAGTGTGGTGGAATCATTCAGATCAACGAACATGAAAATCCTGTTTTCAGTTTTCGACCCATTGTAGGTGCCGCGAATAATTTTCCAGAGCACTCCAGGCCCAAACTTACTGGAGATTTGCAGCAATAATTGTTGCAGAGCCACAAGTGGAATAATAATTAAGAAGATGGGATTGACTCTGTGAAAAAATAATTCTTTAAACATCTTTATCGAATCAGGATGTGTAACGGGCTTGCCTGTAAGCCGGGACGCATAAAAAAGCACTCCAAAAAAACTTAAAATGAAAACTGCCCCCAGCACTAAAGCAAGCAGCGTGAGCACAGTATAGCCATATGATTTTTCGCTGAAGCGATCCTGGATATAATATACCATAAAAGCGCCAATCAATGCCCCCGACAGAAGTCCAAAAAGGCCACTGAACACAACGTATTCCCAGAACACAAACACCGGCGCCAGCTTCTCAACTATAGGAGTATGGACAAGAAAATAATCATAGAAGCTCATTAGCAACCCAACGAGCGTGGTGGAAATAATTATCGTAAACCATTGCCTTAATCTTATTGCGCGGGTGCCTTTCATGAGTTTGGGGGAACGAAAGTTCGGATAAATTTTTATACCCCCGCCTGTCTCCCTTCCGAAGGTTGGGGGCGGAAGTTCAAGCGTAAATCTACTTATATTGCTACCATTTCACGGTTACTCTCGCATTCCCCCGTTTTTGCAATCCTTATCTAACTCACACTCAGGATCAATCCCGGCAAACAAGATTTGCTCTGCTTCGCAACTAAAATTCAACTGACTACATTTGTTTGCCATGCACAAACATCTCATCATACTTCTCTTTGTCATTTTAAGCACAATCAAAGCATCCGCGCAAACCATTGATTCCACTTATTTCAACTGCATAAAGTGGCGCATGATTGGCCCGCATCGCGGAGGAAGAACTGTTGGCGCCTGTGGCGTGGTGCAGGAACCGAATACTTTTTACATCGGTGTAAATAATGGAGGCGTGTGGAAGACCACTGATTACGGACGAACGTGGAACCCCATTTTCGATGAACAATCCACCGGCTCCATTGGTGATGTGGAAGTTGCTCCTTCAAACCCCAATGTCATTTATGTTGGAACAGGCGAAGGGCTTCATCGCCCCGATCTCTCCGTCGGAAACGGAATTTATAAATCCGCTGATGCCGGAAAAACATGGACGCATTGCTGGGTGAGTGAGAATCAGCAAATCGGGAAACTCGCTGTTGATCCCACCAATGAGAACCGTGTGTTCGCTGCTGTGCTTGGTCATCCCTATGCGGCGAGTAAGGAGCGCGGCGTGTATCGCACACTCGATGGCGGCAAAACATGGACACAGGTTTTCTTCATTGACGAAAACACCGGGGCCATACAGGTAGAGATTGACCCTGCCAATCCGCAAATTATTTTTGCAGATCTGTGGCAATCGCAATTAGGTCCATGGGAAAACAGTCAGTGGAACGGCCCGAACAGTGGCTTATATAAATCAACTGACGGAGGAAACACCTGGAAGAAAATTACTGCAGGCTTGCCCACGTTCGAACAGGGACTCAGCAGAATCGGTTTTTGCGTTGCACCCTCTGACCACAACCGCATGTATGCAACGGTAGCGGCGAATGATAGTGTTGCAGGAATCTATCGCAGCAACGATGCCGGTGAATCGTGGACTCGCATGAGTGGCGACGGAAGATTATGGGGGCGTGGTGATGATTTCGGGGAAGTGAAAACAGATCCGCTCAATGCCAATATTGTTTATGATGCAAATGTTGTCTGCTGGAAATCTGTTGACGGCGCAAAAACATGGACGGCCTTTCGCGGCGCACCCGGCGGTGATGATTCGCACCGCTTCTGGATCAACCCGCTTCATCCCGAAATTATTTTACTCGCCGGCGACCAGGGCGCTATCATCACGGTGAATGGCGGACAAAGCTGGAGCTCCTGGTACAATCAACCCACCGCACAGTTTTATCATGTGAGCACCGACAATGATTTTCCCTATAATGTTTATGGCGGGCAGCAGGAGAGTGGCTCGGTCGGAATTGCCTCACGTGGTAACGATGGTGCTATCACTTTTCGCGAATGGCATCCGGTGGCCGCTGAAGAATGGGGATATGTTGCCGCCGACCCGCTCGACCCGAATATTATTTATGGGGGAAAGCTTAGTCGCTACAATAAACTCACGGGACAAGTGCAACAAATTGCTCCTGATCCATTAGGCATTCATCACTACCGATTCATTCGCACCGCGCCTGTTTTATTTTCTCCGCTCAATCCACGGCTATTGTTCTACGCTGGTAATGTATTGTTCAAAACTTATGATGGTGGCTTCTCCTGGAAAGTTATCAGCCCGGATTTAACGCGAACGAAGTACGATGTTTCGCAAACCATTGGAGTGTATCGCACGGATTCGATGAACACAATGCATCAGCGCGGAGTCATTTATACGGTTGCGCCTTCACCACTCGACAGCAACACCATCTGGATTGGAACTGATGATGGGCTCATACAGGTAACGCGCGATGGGGGCGCATCGTGGACGAACATCACTCCGCCTGAAATTAATTCGTGGAGTAAAATCTCAATGATGGAAGCGAGTCACTTTGATTTAAACACGGCTTATGCTGCTGTCAACAGAATTCGTCTCGATGATTTGCATCCGCACATTTACAAAACCACCGACGGCGGAAAAACCTGGAAAGAAATTGTCACCGGGCTGCCCAACGATCCCGTTAACTCTGTGCGTGAAGATCCTGTGCGAAAAGGTTTATTGTTCGCCGGTACTGAACGACAAGTTTGCTTTTCATTAGACGATGGTGCACATTGGCAATCGCTGCGGCTCAACATGCCATGCTCTTCCATTCGTGATTTAGTGATTAAGGACAACGACATCGTGGTAGGAACTCATGGTCGCTCGTTCTGGATTCTCGATGATATTACGCCATTGCGTCAGCTCACTCTTGAATCTCTTTCACAGCAAACAATATTGTTTGCACCCGCACCTGCGTATCGTGTTCGATGGGACATGTGGCCCGATACACCGCTGCCGCAGGAAGAACCTGCAGGAGAAAATCCTCCTGACGGCGCGATCATTGATTATTACCTGAAAGCAAAAGTTGATTCTGTTTCACTCGACATTTTGGATGTTGCAGGAATAACGGTTCGTCATTACAGCAGCAGCGACACACTCTACATAGTCGGCGATGTAAATATTCCGCTCTACTGGATTCGTCCGCAACAAATTCTTTCTAACGAACCCGGCTCGCATCGTTTTGTGTGGGACCTTCATTACCAGCCGCTGAATGTTCCACCATCGTACCCCATCGCTGCCATCTATGGAAACACCGCACCTGATTACACTTCGCCGTGGGTGATGCCGGGCACTTATACGGTGCGCTTAACAGTTGGCTATACAACCTTTTCGCAACCACTCGTGATAAAGATGGATCCGCGTGTAACTGCTACGAATGATGATTTGAGGCGGCAGTATGTTATCTCGGCTGTTTGGTACAATGACCTCATAGGAATTCTAAAAGTTCAGAAACAAATTGCTTCACTCCATTCACAAATCACAGCATTGCTTGCCAACCATAAGAATAAACGGATGCTGAGTGCACTGACCAAATTCTCTTTGCAGCTCGACTCTCTTACTTCCTATAGATCCGGTAGTAATGCAGAAACTTTGAGTTCACTCTATAATAAACTCGAAACAGAATTCAACATATTGCAGGGCGCAGATGTGGCACCCTCCGCACAATGCAACCTTGCAGTAGATCCACTGTCCATATCTTACTTGTCGTTGTGGAAGAAGTGGCAACTAGCAATGGAGAGAGTAAAAATGCTTAATGAGCAATTGAAGTTAAAAGGGTGGAAGGAATTGGTTACTGTGGACATGAAGTATTGATTAGGTTTGTTGGGAAAATGAAACTAAAATTGAATAATCATCATGAAGAACAAAACATCAGAAAAATTAAGGGATGGCGACCATTGTGAAGTAGTCGGGGGAACACATGCCGGAAAATCCGGTACGGTGAGAGATGTACACACCAGCAAGACAGGTCATATTACGATCACCGTTGAACAAAAAAACGGAGTTCGATTCAAAACTCTGGGCAAGAATGTGGTTGTTCAGACAAACGGCAGGGAATAAAATATTCTATTCTTATAAGCATTCGCAAAGACCAACAGCGACAATATGAAACATAAAGCTAAATCAATACGACCATTCATCGGAGCTAAAAACTATGAACTGTCAAGGAGTTTTTACAGTGACCTGGGTTTTCAGGAAAGTGTCTTAACTCCTGATATGTCCTATTTCAAAACAGAGGGAATAGGATTTTATTTACAAGATGCTTATGTCCGGGATTGGATAGACAATACAATGATTTTTTTGGAAGTGGATGATGTTGGTCGTTATTGGAACGAACTTTTGGCTTTAGACCTCACAACTAAATATAAAGGCGTTAAGCTAACCCCAATCAGAGTAAATGATTGGGGCAGAGAGTGTTTTTTGCATGACCCTTCCGGAATACTCTGGCATTTCGGAGAATTCAATTGAATAATTGACATAGGAGAATTTGAAAAGATATCGCTATGTATATAAATCTCTTTGACAAACTGCTTGCGAACTTCATACTAACGAACTCCGAACGAACAATAGCAGCTAACTTACTGGCGTGAAGCCAGAAAAGTAAACATCAGCGGCAGCACATATGAATTGTGAAAGATAAATTCAATTGCACCACCGGCATATTTATCCCACAGTCATTTACAGCGTAAAAAGAGATTTGTTAGTAAGAGAACCACCAAGGCAATAATGAAATTAACAAAGTGGACAATATTAATTCCGGCCCTGTTAACTTCTATCCATGCCCATGCCCAGGATACAACATCAATATATTTTGAATTTGCGAGTTCGAAAATTCCTGATAGCCAATTAGAAGCTTTAAATTCTATTCCGACAAAATATAATCTTGCCGACCTCGACTCGGTTCACTTCATTGGAATGGCTGATTCTGTGGGCGATCTTAAATCAAACTTTAAACTCTCTGAAAAACGAGCAAATCATATTGCCAAATATTGTGAACGTCTGATTCCTGACAACATAACCTATAAAATTACATTCCTCGGAGAAAGAACTGACAGGGATAGGAGTAAAAGCAGGCGGGTAGATATCATCTTCTATTTTCAACCAGCACAATCGGAAGAACCTGAGCAAAAAGAGGCCTTTAAAACAAAAGATGCTTGCTTTAATATTGATTATTTCCTCCTTCACCGCTGTCATGTAAGGACAATAACAAAACGAAATACAGAATTTGTCGTCATTGAAACAACCTTACCTGACTTAAAAAAGAAGAGTGAGCACTATTACGGTTCAAGAACAAAGAATGGCGATTTTGTCACTATAAAGATAAAGTGGTCTTCAAAAAAAACAGGAAACTTATGGTGGTCTGAGACAAGATACGTAGCCACCATTCCGAAAAAAGATTTTGACACCTACAAGATTTTTACAATTAAAATTCCACCCTGTGATTCCTGCAGTGAAAATTTCCAAAATGCTCCTAAAATTTCAAATGAAGACACGTGTATACAATTGGATAGATTTTTAATGGAGAACATTCAATTCAAAAGCATCCTCTTTAACAAGCGTTGGGTTAAAATCAGATCGCCAAGAGAGTATGTATATCTTGATGACCGCTATTATATAGGCTATTATATTGGCTGTGGCCTTGACTATCAACTCAGCTGGGAAACTAAAAAGGGAAAAAAGCATCAGAACTATTACTACTCAAAACTCCCTGTATACTTTGACCGCATCGCGAATATAATCAGGGTAATGGACTGCTGTAAATTTAATGCCGAGCCTTCCGAATGTGATAGTGCCATAATTTTCTGCAGATATTTAGGAGAAATTGACAGGTCCTTTATTCTGATTGCAGAACTCGGAAGCCACTATCAGCAAAATAAAATTTCACCCTACGCAGGGTTGGGAATTAGTAAAGCCGGATATTTCAGCGAGGTTCGTTTTCTTGCCGGAACAGATATTGATCTCAGTTTCTATAGCTCCTTTAGATATCAATATAATTTTCTATCCTTTCCGTTCAGCTTCCTGAATCCGGCTTCCACCTGGCAAAAGCCAACCAGCCAGCGATTGATACACAGATACGGGCGGCTCTATTTTGGAAGTGAACTTAAGGCGAGAATTAATAAAACCAGGCAGGACCACCTTGAACAAAATGTTCATATAGGAATATCAGCAATAAATACTAATAGCAATGCTTTTATAACCAGAATTTTTCTTCAATACGGCCTTGGAATTGACTATTTGGGCAACACTTCACCAAGAATATATTCGATTTTCCAATTAGGAATGGACATGAAAATACTAAGATTGAAGATTGAATAGTGAATATTAGTGCGCTTGTGGATTTTAAACCGCTCGTTGGCAAGTCATATCGTAATTACACTTCAAAGCCAGGCTTATATCCTCGATGTGTCCTTATGCAGCCAGGCGACTTACCAGATCATACCGAATTTGAGGATTGAACTATAACCTATCTCGATTTTCTGAGAGAACCGTGAATCGAATTTTCTAAACTAAAAAGCCCTGCTGATTTCTCAGAAGGGCTTTCGCATATCGTTCAGCTAAAAGGCTCTTACGGTTTTTTCCTCTTGTAAACAGGAACTTTTTTTGGCGGGAAATTTCCTGCCTGCTCAAAATTACCTAATGGGCTGCCGAGGCGAGCCATTGCGCAGCGGAAGCCAATGGTAGCTGTGCTTTGATTTTCGTCGAGGAAGCGACGTGTACCGGGAACAAGATAGTACGCACGGTCATTCCATGAGCCACCCTTATACACTCGTGCTTTGTCATTAATAAGGGTACCGGTTCCGTAGTTGTAACTAATCCATGAAGCTGTATCCCCATCGAGGAAGTTGATGACATCACTGCGGCGATAGTTCAGGCGGTTCACATTTTCAGCTACCGAAACAGGAATCTGCACCACTCTTCCCAATGAATCTTTGTCCACGTGATAGTTTTCTTCATCCAGGCTATCTTTCATAAACACGTTGCCGCGGAAGCCATTGAAGTCAACTTCATCATACGGTGTGTAAGGACGATACACGTCCATTACCCATTCACTCACGTTGCCTGCCATATTGTAAAGTCCGTATTCGTTTGGAAGGAATGAAAACACAGGCGCAGGAATGTCTGCTGCATCATTAAGTCCTCCAGCAATACCCATCATGTCACCGGCGCCGCGCTTATAATTTGCAAGAAAATCACCCTGCCAATCGCCATGCCTCGGATCGCGCATATGACTGCTCAGCCAAGGATAGTATTTGCGGTCAGTTTCTATTTCTTCGTCTTTATAAGGATTTGTACCAATCAATGCAAGTGCGGCATACTCCCATTCAGATTCTGTCGGAAGGCGATATTCAGGCAGCATAATTCCATCTTCCATCCTCACCTTTCGCTCACCTTGTCCGGTAGGATTATAGTCATGGAGGTTTCTTCTTACGGCACCTTCATACTGACCAACCAAATAGGAGCGTGTATTGAAGTTATCTTCATCAGTCTGGCTGTTATTGTTGAGCATGATGCCCTCTTTGATCATGATCATTTCATTCACCCGATCAGTTCTCCAGGCAGCATATTGTGTTGCCTGTACCCAACTTACTCCCACCACAGGATAATAGTTGTAAGCCGGATGGCGGAAATAGTATTCAACGTAAGGTTCGTTGTATGCCAATTCATCGCGCCACACCAGAGAATCCGGAAGCGCTTTGTGAACTACTTCAGGAAAATCAGAACCAAAAACACGCTCGAGCCAGTAAAGGTATTCGCGGTAGTGCGCGTTTGCCACTTCCGTTTGATCCATGTAGAAGGATGCCACTGTTACTTTGCGCGGAACATTATCGTAATCATAGGTAACATTCTGTTCCGTGTTACCCATTACGTAGGAGCCGCCTTGAACGAGAACCAGGTTAGGCCCCGTTTCCTGCCCTGCATAATTATGCACTTCAAAACCGCCCCACTTGGTATCATTGTTCTTCCAGCCGGTAGCGAGTGAATTATTTTTTCCGCTGTTGCAAGAAGTGAGGGCCGCACTAATGCCAAGGACGCTGACGAGCAATATCCCTTTAGTCACATTTGATTTCAGCATGGCTGATAAAATTTGTTTGAGAAACAAGTAAACGCAAATGTAGAAGATTTATTTCAATGGATGGTTAAAGACGAAAATTCCAAAACCCGAACTTCAAATAAATTTCAAGACCCAAGACCCAAATCTCAAATAAATTCCAAAATTCAAATTCCAAACTTCTCACTGAGTCCTGCATACAAATAAATTTCAAAACACAAATTTCAAATGATCGGCTTTTGGAACTTCATTTTTTTCCTTTGAGATTATTTGTGATTTGGAATTTGGAACTTGGATTTTGAAATGTAAAGCCGATCCTTATTTCAAAAAACCCTCGGGGGACACTGCGAAGCTTTCTTCGTGTGCAACTTCTTTTGCACTTTTTCCGAGTCATGAAAATTGAGAACCAGTGATAACTCATGCGAACCGCTCGTACTTCCTTTTAATCCTGAAACAGTCGCATCGAAACTGTAGCCGAATTTAAAAACACCTTTCTGTAATCCCGCCATCAAAATAGTTGCATCACCATTGGTAAAGGTGGTTCGATAAGAAAATCCGCCATAGAAAAGGCCAATGCCAAGGATGGCACCGGCAGTGAGCTGTTTGAATTTTGCCTGTGATGCAAGAAAAATGTTTGGTGAAAAAAACACCGGGGTCTTCTTAGTGGACTTGCTATGAAATTCTACTCCGAAATTTCCGGCAATGCGAAACGTGAGTGGACTGGTTTGTGTTGAAAGCAATGATTCATTGGGTGATGTGAGGTGCTTCACCGAGAATCCGAAAAAAGTTTTTGGAGTGAAGAATAAAAATCCTGCACCGAAGTCGGGAAATGTTCTTGATGAGCGATCAGGGAGATCAACAGAACCACTCGAAATTATGGAGCCGTCATTAGGATTGATGTTCTCCGCAAAAATTAATTTATCACTTTGAATTCGCTTCTGAACAAGGGCAACCGATGCAGCACCCTGCAGCGCAAATTTTTTGCTGAAATTAATTTGATAGGAATAAATTCCGGTTACGCTGTTGCCAACATAAATTCCATTTGCCTGCTGATCAGAAACCACAAGCACGCCAATGGCTCCATTGAGCGCATCAAAATGCTGATCATAAGATGCTGCATAAGAAATGTAAGCGTTGCCCAGGCCGGCCCACTCATTACGATAGTTCAATGCGAAGCGCGGACCGATATCCACCCCGGCAAGTGCGGGATTCAAATAGAGGGGCGCATTGAAGAATTGGCTGAACTCCAGATCCTGCGCATGTGCGGCACTTTGCCATGAAAAAAGAAATAGTATTATTGCCCTCCCATTCATAAGAACCCTAAACGGACTTTATCGTAACTTTATTTTTACAAGGTAAAATAATCTCAAGTTAGTTCCGTTAAACAACGACATTTTTTTCAGAACGAATTTTTTGTCGAACAAAATCAATGTATACCATGAGGAGAATTACTTCGTTGCTCATCATCTGTTGTATCACTACTATCGCATCAGCACAACAAGTTGTTTCGACAGTGAAAAATCTTGTTTGGGCCGATTCCCTGAAGACATTTCAATTTTCTGATTACCGCGATCATTCGACTTATTATTTCAGCGGCGCTTCGTATGATGAGACGAAGTTTGATTTCCTTCCATATTATTATGAAGCAGTGAAGTTGCCTTTTGATGGAAGCTTTACAGTAGTCCTTACGGATGTAACATACTCGCCCCTGAATGATGACCGTGGACGAAGGACCTTTGCAGAAACCCCTTCACAAAAAATTCAGAGTGCTCCGACTGTAATAACTGCAAAAGGATATCAGCTCACGAAACCGTATGCACAGATTTCCATTCTTCCTTTCAGAAAAAATCCTTCAACAGGGACACTTGAAAAAGTTGTCTCATTTCGTTACAACATCAGTATCACTCCGTCAGCTCCTTCCACCATTCGCGGTAACAGTTATGCGGCTCATTCAATTCTCGCCACCGGCACGTGGTACAAGATTGGTGTAACAAAGGATGGTCTGTACAAACTTGACAAAACCTTTCTGCAGAATTTGGGGATTGATGTGGCTTCACTTGATCCGAGGAACATTCGCATTTATGGCAATGGTGGCGGCATGCTTCCTGAAGCGAACGCCGTTTTTCGTTATGATGACTTGCAGGAAGATGCTATTAAAGTGAGCGGTGAGGGAGACGGAAAATTTGATGACGGCGATTTCGTGCTCTTTTACGGACAGGGCCCTCACCGATGGGTTCTCAATGCAACCGGCACATGTGCAAAGTTTGATCACATCCTGCATCTCTACTCTGATACCACGTTCTATTTCGTTAATGTGGATCTGGGAACAGGAAAAAGAGTTGCTGATGTGTCTTCTTCCGGTCAATCACCGACCATATTAATCTCCACTTTTGATGATTATGCTTTTCATGAACTCGAGCAACAGAATTTTTTGACAAGCGGAAGAGCGTGGTTCGGCGAAGATTTCGAGTTTGAGACATCGAAATCATTTCCATTTTCATTCCCTTCACTTGTGACCTCATCACCTGTGGCAGTCACCATTGCGTTTATGGGAAAAAGTATTTACGCGGCTAACACGATCACATCTTCTTCCGGCGGGCAAACAATTACTACAGGGAACGTTGCAAAAATTTGTGCCGAATACACCTGTCCGTTCGGAAGCGAAGTGAAAACGTGCGGAACATTTACCCCGTCATCTTCTTCATTCACTATTGATTTGAATTATACAAAGGGGGCAGCCGATGCACAGGGATGGCTTAATTACATCGAGGTAAACGTTCAACGTGCGCTCACGTGGTCAGGATCTCAAAACAATTTCAGAAGCATTGCATCCATGGGTGCAGGGAATATTTCACAATTCACTCTTAGTAATGCGAACAGTTCATTGCTGGTTTGGGATGTAACCAATCCAATTAATCCGCAAAATCAATTGGGTGCTTTAAATGGGACACAATTCCAATTCACGGCGGCAACGGATACGCTTCGCGAATACGTGATGTTTGCAAACACTGAGGGATACACGCCAGCTGCAGTCGGTAAAATTGATAACCAGGATCTGCATGGGATGGGTGAATACAGCTTGTTCATCATAAGCCCCGATATTCTTTTGCAACAAGCGCAGGAGTTAGCGGACTATCATAAAAGCCATGATGGAATTTCAAGCGTGGTGGTTTCCGAGAATAAAATCTTCAATGAATTTTCTTCCGGCACTCCTGATGTAAGCAGTATCCGCGATTTCCTCCGCATGTTTTACAAGCGCGCTAATGGAGATTCTTCTCTGATGCCGAAATACCTTTTGCTCTATGGCGATGGTTCTTACGATAACAAAGGAAATATTCCCGGGAATAAAAGTTTGATTCTTACCTGGGAAAGTGCGAGCTCAGTAAATCCAACCAGTTCGTTTGTCGCAGATGATTTCTTCGCCTGCCTTGATGACAATGAAGGTGGAAACATTGCCGATGGTACTAATTTCCTTGACGTTGGTGTAGGGAGGTTGACAATCAATGATGCTACCGAGGCAGAAGCCGTGAACAACAAAATTAAAGTGTACACTTCACCACAGTCATTCGGCAACTGGCGCAACGTGATCACTTTCGTCGGCGATGATCAGGATAATGATGTCCACGTAAGCGGCGCTGATGTAATTGCAACCTCTACCGCTTCAGGCTATCCTGTTTACAACATCGACAAAATTTATCTCGATGCATATCAGCAAATTTCTTTTCCCGGCGGCGACCGCTATCCTGATGTAAACACCGCGATTGACAACCGTATTTGTAAGGGTTCCCTGATAATGAATTACACCGGGCACGGGGGTATTGGCGGCTGGGCTCACGAGCGTGTTTTGGGTATCCCTCAAATTCAGGGATACACGAACCTCTATAAACTACCGCTGTTTGTTACTGCTACCTGTGAATTCAGTCAGTATGATAATCCTCCGGTAGTTTCTGCCGGTGAAGATCTTTTGTTGAATCCTAATGGGGGAGCAATCGCACTGGTAAGCACGGTTCGCTTAGTCTATTCCAATGCCAATCAAACTCTGAATGTCTCATTCATGGGTACAGTTCTCAATCCTGATCCCAATGGTATTATTGCACCGCTCGGTGAAATTTTACGCCGAAGTAAAAATGCTGTTCCCGGCGATGTGAACAACCGGAAATTTACGCTCATCGGTGATCCAGCTATCACGGTTGCATATCCTACGTACAACGTAAACACTACTTCGATCAATCATCATAATATAGGAGAGGCGGATACGTTGAAGGCATTACAAAAAGTAACGGTGGCAGGAACAGTGAATGATCTCAGTGGAAATGTGATGACAAATTTCAACGGCGTAATCTATCCAACAGTGTATGATAAAGCCGTTACATACCAAACATTGGCAAACGATGGCGATAGCTACGTGAAGAATTTTGTGCTGCAGAAAAATGTGATCTACAATGGTAAGGCAAGTGTGAAAAATGGCAACTTCACTTTCTCCTTCATCGTTCCCAAAGACATTTCGTATCAATATGGTTTTGGCAAACTCAGTTACTATGCTGACAACGGAGTGATTGATGCGCACGGATACAAGAATGATATTATTGTCGGCGGAATTTCTGATACCAGCAAAGTAGATGTGTTAGGACCCACCGTGAAAGTGTACATGAATGACGATAAGTTCGTGAGCGGCGGCATCACCGATGCCAACCCAACTATTCTGGTGAAGATCAGTGATTCGAGCGGCGTGAATACAGTGGGAACCGGCATCGGTCATGATGTAGCAGGGGTGCTCGATAATGATACGAAGAACACACTCGTGATGAATAATTTTTACACTTCTGATCTCGATAGCTACACCTCCGGGGAAGTTCGTTACCCGCTGCACGATCTAACGGAAGGATTGCACTCCGTAAGCGTGAAGGCTTGGGATGTTTATGATAATTCAGCAGAGGGAATGACTGATTTCATTGTATCAGAATCAGCCCAGATGGCATTGGCCCACGTGCTCAATTATCCGAATCCATTTACTACAAGGACTGAATTCATGTTCGAGCACAACATGCCGAACAATATGATCACTGTGATGATCCAGATTTATACGGTGTCAGGAAAGCTGATCAAAACAATTCAGCAGGCAGTGATGCCTCAGGCATTCGCAGCATCCGGTGCAACGTGTGATTGTAATTTGTCAACCGGCGGCGGAGGTTATCGTGTGAATGGAATTTACTGGGATGGCAAAGATGACTACGGCGATAACATTGGCAAGGGAGTTTACGTATACAAACTTTCAGTGAAAACAGATAATGGAATGAAGGCCGACACATATCAAAAGTTGGTCATTCTTAAGTAAACAGATAACTTTGTAACCCTTTTTCTTCACCATAAATTTTAGTACTCAATATGAATCTTACTTCAAGCCGCAGGTTGATTCCCCGCTTCATCGGGTTGTTCATTGCTTGTATATCCGTATCGTCCTTCGTTAAAGCGCAAACTTTCGCCGACTCACTCGATGGAAGAACCAACGTGATCAACACCGCTGTTCCATTCCTCCGCATTGCTCCTGATGCGCGTGCAGGCGCCATGGGTGATGCAGGGCTCGCGCTCTCACCCGATGCAAATGCGATCTTTTGGAACACAGCAAAAATTCCTTTCTCGACAGCAGCAAATGGAAAAGAGGAAGATCAAAAACTTGCCGCTGCAGTAACATACACACCATGGCTTCGCGAACTTGTGAATGACATTTATCTTGCTTCACTCGGTGTTTCATACAAGCTTGATAAATCACAGGGTCTTGCTTTCGGACTTCGTTATTTTTCTCTCGGAAGCATCACATTCACCGATGCATCCGGCAATACACTCGGCGATTTCAACCCGCGTGAATTTTGCATTGATGCCGGTTATGGAAGACGACTCTCAACGTACTTCAGTACGGGTATCAACCTCGGCTTCGTGTATTCTAATCTTGCTCAGGGATACAGCGTGAACAATGTTCCCATCAAGGCAGGAAAAGCAGTAAAGGCAGACATCTCTTTCTTTTACAATCACCCTGCGAAATTCGGAAAGACGGTGAAAGGAGAGTACAACATCGGTGCTACCATTTCCAACCTCGGGAATAAAATCACGTACACTGAGTCAGCAACAAACAAAGACTTTCTTCCCACCAATCTCTGCCTTGGGGGCGGAGTAACATGGAAGTTTGATGAGTACAACAAGCTCACGTATGATCTTGATCTCAACAAGCTGCTGGTTCCAACACCGGATACTTCCGGTGATTATCGCAATGAATCTACAGTGCAGGGCATCTTCAAATCATTCGGTGATGCCCCCGGCGGTGGTAAGGAAGAACTGAAAGAGATTGACATTTCTACCGGCATTGAATACTGGTACAAAGATCTGTTCAGTGTGCGAACAGGATTTTTCTTTGAAGATAAAACGAAGGGCAACCGCCAATTTTTAACAGCAGGACTTGGTATCAAGTACAATGTATTCGGGTTGAATTTCTCTTACCTTGTTCCTACATCAAATCAAAAGAGTCCTCTTGATAACACGCTTCGTTTTACGCTGTACTTTGATTTTGATAACATGAAGAAACAGGAGGAAGCTCCGGCCGAAGAATAGTAATTACGTTTTAGTGAAAAGAAATTTTAGAAAGTGCCCGATTAATCGAGGCACTTTTTATTTTTAGCGGAGAAAAATTTTTGAATTGAATTCCAATTGAATCACTAATAGTCACGGTGAAGAAATTTAAGATCCAGCACTATTTGAACAGCGCAGGAATTTATTCCGGCACGAGATACGAAGCGCGTAACAAATTCAATTGGCTGCAACAATATTCTCTCATCATGAATAAGAAATTAATTTTCCTCTTGCTGCCGCTATTAAGCTCTTGTTTCAAAAACTCATCGCACCTTATCACGTATGAAGTGGATGGCACTTCGAACAGCTATGAAATTTCTTATACAGATGAATCAGGAGATTCCGTTCACCTGGATTATGCGACAAATACATGGAGACAGGAATTTGCTTCAGACGGCAATGGCACGGCGAAGCTGAAGATGCGTAACAGGAATAGATCCGGAACAGCTATCGGTTCCATTTACTGTGATGGGAAATTGAAGAAACAACAAACAGCAGGAGCGAGTGATTCATTAGAAATCGAATTGAAGTATTGAAGCACAATAACCCAAATTTCAAATTTCAAAATCCAAATTTCAAAAAAAAAGTTTTACAAAAAGTTCCTCTAACTATTAATCCATGACTCCAAACTTTCGCATCGGTTTTGGTTTTGATGTTCATCGCTTAAAGAGAGGCCGTAAATTTATTCTTGGCGGAATAGAAATTCCCAATGAGAAGGGTCCTGTTGGTCACTCAGATGCTGATGTGCTCATTCATGCAATCTGTGATGCGCTGCTCGGCGCTGCAGGCTTGCGCGATATCGGTTTTTGTTTTCCGAACACCGATCAGCAATTCAAAAATATTGACAGCACCTTATTGCTCAAAAAAGTTTGTGATCTTCTGAAAGAAAAAAAAATTTCTATCGGAAACATTGATGCAACGGTTGTTCTTGAACAACCCAAAGTGAACCCTCATACAGATGCGATAAAGAAAAAGCTTTCGGAAGTGATGAGCATTTCTACAGATCAAATCTCCATCAAAGCAACCACCAATGAGCGAATGGGATTCATCGGGAAAGAAAAAGGAGTTGCCGCGTATGCAGTTGCATTAATTTTTTCTCGCGACGCATCGGATTAAAAAATTACAGGACGCGTTCTCTTTGTCGGGTATTCTTCCTTATTCATCGAAACATCTTAACTGCTTTTTATTTTACTACCGGGGGAAGATTACTTTTGCCTTCCTTAAAAAAAAACATACATGTCGAACTCAAAAAATTCTCCAAAAGGAGTCCTTCGGACAATAAACAGATTCATTTTTTCAATTTCAATTATAGCGCTCATCATTGGCTTAAGCTCATTCGGAAATGACGGAGAGAAACCTTCAAGCGGCCCGATTGACACAAGCTTGCTCGATAACAGCATTAAGCCCGGCGATGATTTCTTCGAATACGTGAATGCAAAATGGATCGCAGCCAACCCCATTCCTTCAACAAAAAGCCGCTGGGGTGCCTTCAACCTTCTTGATGAGAACAGCAAGAAAACACTTCGTGAAATCATGGAGGATGATTCTAAATCCAACGCCGCTAAAGGATCCATAGCACAAAAGGTCGGTGACTTCTGGTTTACAGGAATGGATTCTGCAGCGATTGATAAGGCAGGTCTGGACCCGTTAAAATCATACCTCGATATGATTGAAAGGATTCAAACGAAGGATGATTTGCTGAAGGCCTCGGCAAAGCTGCAGAAGATTGGCGCGAATGTTTTTTTTCAACCCCATGTAGATGCTGATCAAAAAAATAGCGCCATGAATATTCTCATCTTGTCGCAAGGCGGACTGGGGTTGCCTGATCGCGATTACTATTTGAGAACCGATTCACAATCAATAGCATTACGGGGTCTCTATATGGGATACATCAGCAAGCTTTCTTCACTCATGGGATACAACAATCTTGAAGCAAGGGAACATGCGATTACAGTAATGAAAATCGAAACCGAGTTGGCAGAATCCTCTATGACACTGGTTGAACAGCGCTATCCTTATGCCACGTACAATAAAGTGACCATGAATGATCTGGTTACAAAGGATGCGGCAATAAACTGGAAGCTGTATTTCGTAACAATGGGTTATCCTGCGATGAATGATCTTGTGATTTCCCAGCCGAAATTTTTTAGCAGAGTCAATACGATGATGGATTCTGTAAGTATCACCGACTGGAAAACATATTTACGTTTTGCGTTTATCAACAATGCCGCGAACGTGATCAGCTCTGATTTTGAACAAGCAAATTTTGATTTCTATTCTAAGCGATTGCAGGGTATTCCGCAAATGGAGCCCCGGTGGAAACGCGTGAGCAATTTGGCAAACGGTTTACTTGGAGAGGCATTAGGTCAGGAATATGTGAAGCGCACCTTTACCCCCGAAGCAAAGCAGATGATGATTGAACTCATCGGCAATTTGAAAGTTGCTTTTGCGAAGCGCATTGATCATCTTGATTGGATGAGCCCTGAAACAAAAATAAAAGCGAAGCACAAGCTTGATTCGATCATGGTAAAAGTTGGTTATCCTGATAAGTGGAAAGACTATTCCTCACTGCAAATTGATCGCGGTTCATTTGTACTGAATGTTTTTCACGCTGCTGAGTTTGAGGCTAATCGCAACGTAGCCAAGGCAAACAAGCCTGTTGACCGTACTGAGTGGGGCATGTCACCGCAAACAATAAACGCATACTATAATCCCACCAATAATGAAATAGTTTTCCCGGCAGCTATTCTTCAGCCTCCCTTCTTCGATCCCAAAGCGGATAATGCTGTAAACTACGGGGGCATTGGTGCCGTGATCGGCCATGAAATGACTCATGGTTTTGATGACGAGGGCAGGCTCTATGATGCGAAAGGAAATTTGAAAGACTGGTGGACAGATGAAGACGGAAAAAGATTCAAGGAGAAAACCGCTCACGTGTCGAAATACTATTCTATGTACATTCCAATTGACACCCTGCACATCAACGGCGATCTCACCAACGGTGAAAACATCGCTGACCAGGGAGGGATTGAAATCGCATTCACGGCATTTCAAATGGCACAGAAAAAAAAGCCGCAGCCCGCCAAAATTGACGGACTCACTGCTGAGCAACGTTTTTTTATCAACTACGCTCAGATCTGGCGGGGCAGCACAAGAGAGGATGCGTTGCGTATGCAACTGCTCACCAACCCGCATTCACCGGCAAAATATCGTGTGATCGGAACATTGAGTAACACGCCCGCTTTCTACGTGGCATTTGGATTGAAGCCGGGAGATAAAATGTATAAGTCGCCGGATCAGCAGACGCACATCTGGTGAAAAGAAATTCCAAATTCCAAAACCCAAATCACAAAAAAATTTCAAAAATCAATCTTCTAAAAATCAAATCGCTGTTTTGGAGTTTTTCTCTTTGAAATTTATTTGTCCCGATTGATCGGGATGGATTTTGGTTCTTGGAATTTTTCAAATTGTATTTTTCGCCCACGAAAACTTATCCATGTCAAAAGAAAAAATCTCACAGGTCGCAATCATAATGGGTTCTGACAGCGATTTAAAAATCATGAAAGAAGCAGCAGCGGTTCTCGAAGAATTCGAAGTGCCGCATACGATCACCGTGATGTCCGCGCACCGCACTCCTGATCGCTCCGTTGCCTTTGCGAAATCAGCAGCGGAGAAAGGGATAAGAGTGATTATTGCCGGGGCCGGTGGGGCGGCACATTTAGCCGGAGTGATGGCGGCGCTCACACATCTTCCTGTGATCGGTGTTCCCATTCAATCCAAATCGCTGAACGGATTGGATTCGCTTCTTTCCATTGTTCAAATGCCTGCCGGGATTCCTGTCGCAACTGTGGCCATTGACGGCGCACGCAACGCGGGCTTGCTCGCAGTGCAAATGATTGCACTGGGTGACACCACTCTTTCTGAAAAATTAGTTGCATACAAAAAGAGACTGCGAAGTTCAGTAGAAGAGAAAGCGAAGGAGTTGGAAGAGGTTGGATACAAAAAGTATCTGAAGGAACACGAATGACATGAATTTCTACAAATCTTTGGGATCGGCTTCAAACAAAATCCAATCGCCGGCCTCAGCAATTTTTTTCAGAGGTTTTTCTTCAATTAGTTTTTTACCGGTTTTAAAAGCAGTGATCGCCGGCTCATAGTTGACCGGAGGCCAGCCGCCAAAACCAACAGTATCTCTGTAATAAGACGAATTGTACAATATCAGAATGGGCTTACCATTCAACTTTGATCTTATATCAGGAGAATAATGTCCGTCGAGAAAAATTGACAATTCTTCCTTTGTAAATTCAGGTGGTGTTCTTCCCATGGAAGAAGCCATCATTGGCAGTCCCGTTTTTAAAGAGAAGCTCATGCACCCGGTAATAAAACCATCTTCCGCATCAATGGTGAGAGAATAATTTTCGGAACCGGCACAGAAATAAGGTACGGGAAGAAATGCCTGGTAGCTTTTCGCATCTAAGTGTTGTGTCAATCGCTCCACCGCTTCATGCACACCACCACGTTCGTAAAGATTAGGAGTCAGATAGTGAAATTTTTTGGTGAATTCAATTGCATTCTTTGCATCAGAAGCGAGTAAACAAAACAGCACAATCACCACAAAGCGTGCTGCAGCTTCGTGAAATTTATTCCATGCAAATACGATCAGGATCACCGCACCGAAATTCATTATCCAGAAAAAGAAATATGCAAATCGCGCAAGCACCCGGAATTGAGTTACCATCGGAGTGTACCAATGAAGATAGAACAGCGGATTCAGCATGTTATTGAACGTGATGCCCGTGCCTGCAATTGAATAATATTCACCCAATGCCACTGATAGCCCAACGAGTGCCGTGATCAGCAGAAATCCCAGAACATTTCTGTTTGGATGAGTCTGAAAAATTTCTTTCCAGGGCAACCGGTATTTTGAATGCAGCAGCCATAGCACTGCACAGAGCGTAATAAAGTAGAGAAAAAAACTTCCGAGATAATAATAAGAAGCATAGGGAATCGGTTCATCACTCTGAAAAAGATATTTCACGCGGAAGAATGAATAGGTGGTGAATAGTGAAGAAAAATTCAGCTTCCAGTTTATCCATCCGTATCCTTCGGCGTGGTTGCTTCGCAGCGCATAATACCCGTCAACAGAGTAGATGATCAGAAATGAAATTCCGAATGAAAAAATAAATTGAAGAAAACCGGTGAGCCAGATTTTGATAAATACACGCCGGTGATACAACTCATTCACTCCCCACACAAAAAAGAAAATCGCGGAGCAAAATCCGAGTACGGCTAAATAATACAAGTGAATGAAGCCCGAAAAAACCTGCAGCAGAATGAGCAACGTGGTGTAGCGGAAAAATTTGCGATCGCGGCTGTGCACAAAAATTTTTATCAGCAACAGTATGGCGGCAAGCACAATCATGGAAAGCGATAAGTTGCTTGCGCCCGCATTGATGATGATGGATTGCGGATTGATCCATGCAAAGCAGAATGAAGCGAAGAAGTTAATGAAGCGGTGAGAAGAAAAATAACTGACGATCTGAAAAATTAAAACAGCAGAAACAGGAATGGAAAGCGCCATGAACCAATTGTAGATTGGCAAAGCATACGGGGTGAGATCAACGATGTAATGCGAGATGATTTTTACGAGGAATGCAATCAGGGGTGTGTTGTCAGTGTAAAAGATATAATCACCGAAGGGATAATTCATCCCGCTGAATCGAAACAGTCCAGATGAAAAATCCTGGTGCAGGTAGAACAGGTACGCATAGTAGTTGCGCATTTGATCATACATGTGATAGAGTAAAAACTCAGAAGGACGAAACAGCACCATGTTGAGTGCATACACAACGGAAGCGAGTGTGATGAAAAATAAAATAAGTGAAAGATGCCGCTCACCATAATTTTTTCCGAAGCTGTAAATGTTTGAAAGGCTGTATTGGCGCATGAGAGGTCGTCGGTCAAAAATAGCTGAATCGGAAAAATGTAAGAGCGATACCGGAATTGTATTTTTGACGCTCACCCCCTTTCAATGAATCCGCTCAAGTCCGTTTACAGATTTCTTTCACCAAAATATCAAACGCTTTTCCTTGAATACAGGACTGAATTCAAACCGCGATACGGACACGGGAACCCGGCTCACTCGATGCTTCAGAGCATGATCAGCAACAAGCGGCAAGAATATGAAAATGTGCTGAAGAGTTTTCTTCAATTCACTGAAGTGTTTCATCAGATCAAAACAAGTGACCGGGAAACCCGCGACGATGAGCCGCGATGGAATAATGGCTATCTGCCCGGGCTTGATATCATTGCATTGTACGGCCTCATGGCAATACGGAAACCAAAATTGTACATTGAAATCGGATCGGGGAATTCGACCATGGTAGCCCGCAAAGCCATAAGAGATAATAAGCTCGATTGCAAAATCATTTCCATTGATCCTTCCCCGCGCGCGTCAATTGATCAGTTGACAGATACCGTGATAAGAAAGCCCATTGAAAATTTAACGGACTTCAGTTTCATTAATGACCTGAATGAAAATGATATTCTTTTCATTGATAATTCGCACCGTTGCCTTCCCAATTCAGATGTAACCGTTTGCTTCCTCGAAATTATTCCGGGGCTCCGCAAAGGTGTGATGATTCATTTGCACGATATCTACCTGCCGTACGATTATCCGCAATTCATGTGTGACCGTTTTTACTCAGAGCAATATTTACTGGCGACCATGCTCCTGAGTGCTCCTGAAAAATTTACCATACTTCTGCCGAATTTTTTCATCAGTGAGGATGAGGAGTTGAGCAAAATTCTTTTACCGGTTTGGGAGCATCCCAATTTAAAAACCGTAGAGCGGCATGGGGGATCATTTTGGTTTGTGAAGAATTGAAAGACACTTCACATGACCACAATTTTCCCTGACCATAATCTGTTGTTTTCTTTCACCGTGATAAAATAAATTCCTTGAGAAAGGAAAGGGGGAACTTCTAAACCAATTGAATTTGATTTAGTTTTAAAAAATTGATTGAGCAGTTTTTCTCCCTGCAAATCTGAGATTGAAATCTGAACTTCATTATTTGTTTGCGGTAGAACAAGATTCAGCGTGCTTCCTCTTGAGACAGGATTCGGAAAAATTTTCATCGATTGATTCATCGCTTCATTATTAGCAGATAATATCAACGAGCTATCGAAAATAAGGATGGAGGAAGAATAAGGTTGTAATGTAATAGAGCCGGTGACTTGGACCTGATCAAGGTTGTAAAAGACGCTGTCACCCAAATCAAAAGTTGTAATTGCGTCCATTGTATTCACAAACAATCTTGATTTCTTTTCCGGAGTTTCCAAAATAGCACTCACTGGAAACAACGTAATGTTATCCAGCCAAACTATTGAGTCTATCCCACTAAGTGTGAGAGCGAGTTGACAGTTTGAGCAACTCTTAAAGGGCTGAAAAATAGTGTTGTAATCATGACGAGAGCTATCAAATGGAAATGCTTGTGGTGTCACGACATAGAGATAGTCATTTACAATATCTTTGATTTTGATTTCAGTGTTCCCTTCTTTTATCGAGTAATTACTGAGATGTAGCTGGTATAACTTTGATGAATCCAGCGGAAATCCTGTGAAGAAAACATAACCATGGCTATCAGGAAGCGCATAGAGAAAACTTAGTTTGAGACAACCAAAATCAAGAGTTACTGAATTATCCAGAAGCATCTGCATGAAGTCAGGACTTCTATAAGCCCATCCATCGAAATTATTCGTGAAGAAACTATTGGTGATCAGATTATCATTAAGGGTGTCTGTTACTTTAAAACGACTGCGATAGAAAAACGTGCTATGAGAGTTTTCATCCTGTCCACTCTCGTTTTGCCATTGATGCAATGTGCGGTATATCGGAAACTCTATACCACTCTGAGCAAGTTCTTTTTTTACAACATGATAGGCGTATGGATTGAAATAGTAGTTGCTATCACAAGAAGCTGGATTGAAAGAATTAAAATCAGAAGTCATCTTCGAAACATCGGCAATTTCATTTAGAGAAAAGAATGTATTGCTTCTTACTATATTTCCTATTGTACTTCCCTGCAAATTCCCTTCAACAAATTTCAACTGGCTTTCAGTACACCCATAAACTACATTGTGCCGAAGGATATTATCGGAAGAGTTATTTGAAACCAAAATTCCCGAAGTGGCATAAGCGACGGTATTGCTGTCAAAAATATTTTCAGTTGCAGACTGATCAGCATAGATACCTGCAGCATTTAAATCGGTTACAGGTTCTCCGGCTGTACTTCCTATCGTGTGCAATACGATATTGTTCTTAAATACAGAAGCATGAGTCAAGGCCCCGTATAAATAAATACCTCCTAACGAATTCAAATTAAGGAGACAATAGCTCAAAATATTTTTTGAGATCAGAGAGTTGTTCATGCCGCAAAAAATTCCAATGCTGCCAATGGAGTCAATAACATTTTGTGAAATCGTGACGCTGTCAGAATTGAAGCATTCGATCCCATCCATGTTGTCTACAGAAATATAAAATCCATAGCCGGGAATAAGTCCGATTTTACGAATCACGTTTAAAGAGATGTTTGCGCGATGGGCGTTGTTGGCAGAAAGGGCAATGCCATTGATATCAGCAAAATTATTTTGCACGACTGAGCAATCAGTAGAACCTGCAGAAATCAAAACACCGGTTTTATCCTGCAATCGAAACCCACAATTGGAGATTGAAATATTCAGGCAGGATTGTTCGACAAAAATCCCCGAAGTCTTCTGCTTTTCAAACCGGATGTTTTCAATGGTAAAGTAACTTCCGTTTTCGATCCACATTCCATAATCGTAAACTGATGCTCCCGTGTTCATTGAAGAAGGGTCAGCATTTCCCGGCGCAATAAAATACAGTTCCTGATTTGCAGAGTCATAAAACCATTCATTCGCGGTGTCAATCAATGAGAAGAGATTATCGAAGAAGTAGCCGAAATATCCGCCGATGGAATTGTAATTGGCGGATGAAAAAATAATGGTGTCATTCGAAAATGAGTCTACCGTATTTACCTCCCAGCGACGATCCGACGTGCGCATGCGAATAGTCGCTCCATTCCAAAAGTCATTGGGTTGCGTAAGCGAAGTATCAATGAATCCGATATTGCCGACTCCATCCTGGTGAATGAGATACCCGCTGTTAGGGTACCGCGCAATCGTCATCTGCTTATCATCAGCAAAAAGATGAGCCGGAGTTTGTGTGAAGGCGGCACGGTACATATTTCCAAGATAAAGGTTCCAGCCACTTACTGGTTCCGCTCCGGAGATCACAGGCAAATTTCCACTCCCGTATTTCCCGAAATAAATTTTTGCAGCATCATTACCGCCGCTGGTCACGACAATTTCTCCCCTGAAAATACTTCCGCACTCAAAAAAAATACTGTCGCCCGGTTGGTATAAAATTGAGTTGAGTTGATCAATCGTTTGCCATGCATCAGAAGGTGAAGTACCGCTGTTTGAGTCACTGCCGTTGTTTGATAAATAGTAATTTGTTGCAAAACCCGGTGTGCATACCCCGAGAGAAAGAATTAGCGACAAAATTTTTTTCATGAAATGAATTGTGAAAGCTCAAAGAAATCAAAAATACAAATTTCAGAAGTGCGATGAGTGATCATCGCGTGAGGAAATCAAAGGACGAAGAAATTGTCGCAGACAATGATCGAATCAATTATTCTTTGTTCCATTTTCCGAATTGTCTTTTCAATCCATTCACAATTTGATTTTGATACTGAGTCAAAACAATCAAAGGTATAAGCCACGCAATTCGGGTTTGATAACGATCATCATGTTCACTTGCAAGAGTGCCTGTAATCATTGCGTTCAGTATCAGAGCCAAAATAATGAACTGTGCAAGCGATATGAAGCGTTGGCTAAGAGACGAAAATAAATTTGGTGTGCTCAAATTTAAAAGCAAGATTAACAGGGTGCCGAAAACGAAAATTCTTTGAATAATAGCCAATAGCGAAAAGTCCAATTGATTGCCCTGTTGTTTTGATGTTCTCCATTGATTGAATTCAGTGCGATCCTCCATTTCAATCCTGAAATATGGACTTGAATTCTCATCATAACGTTGAATTCCTGTACCTGCATCTAATCTGAATAAATTAATAGAAGCTCCTTTTAAAGAGAGCAATGCGAACTCGAGCGGGTAGGTTTCAACTACTCGAAAACTTATCTTATTGCAAGCAGACAATGTTGAATCGAGGCCCAATTCATTTACCGGCGATGTTTTTCCGTAAAGAAACTCAGGACCCCATACCGGCAGTTGATCTTTGAAGTGACAGAGGGGGTTGGGATCCTCAGAGCAGTGTGCATCAAGATATTTTTTCAGTAAGCCGTCTTCAACAAACTTGCTACAGAGCAATATTCCAGAGCCATTGCTGAAATAAAATTTTCCATCCTTGAAGTAGTTAAAGCAAGGAACGAAGACAATAGACAGGGTTACAACAGTCAATGCCAGCATCAATCTTCGCCAGGCAACCTGGAGAAAAGCAATTTTAACATGAAATAATTTGGCTGATAGAATGAAAGCAACTAATGCAAGAGCGAGCATAAAGTGTGAGAAGTGCACAAGGCATGAAAAGAAAACAATGGCAGAATAAAAAATCATTTCTCCAATCTTAGCCGAAGAGTCAAAAAGCAGCAACGCTGCAGACAAAAGCAGGAGCGGAGTAAAAACATCAGTCATGATCTGGCTAGAAAACCATGCAACGGTTGTGAAGGCAGTAAGAACAATAATTGTCAGGTAAAACCCGAGCCATGAAAACCCGGAGGAAAATTTCTGCATCGTCTTCCAGATCATCAGTGCAAGCAAAATATTCTGGGAGAATGCTACGAACCATAAGGAGCGATAGACATCCGTCCAATTAATAAAATAGCCGTAGAATACCGGGCGATCCATGGGGGTAAGATTGTCAATAGCCGATTGAATGTAAGTACCGGAGTCAGAATTAATAATTGGGAATCTATTCCAAAGAGCAGGGTACATGAGTATTAAAGCTCCGCCCAAAATATTAAGTACTTGAAGTAGGATTGCTCGGGAATTTTTTTTAAACATAAAAATAAGGTCAAGTCAAAGCTATTTTCTTAGTACACAAATTCAAGTTCACATATCATGCTACTTAGTTGTAAAAGGAATTGAATTTTTTTTAGCTCAACTGTGAACAAATATCTGCTCTTTATTCAGCAGCGGCAGATTTTTAAAGCGCAACATCAACTGCGCCACCGTGACCACATCACGCTGGCAATATTCAACGATGCGCTGCAGATTTTTTTCTCTCCAGTAAACTCTTCCCACATCTTTGCCGTCAATGTCATTCTTGGGTGAATCAATGCCGAGAATTAAAGCAAGAAGTTTGAGCGAAGTGAAATGTTTGATGTCGCCAAAACGCCATAGTTCTGTTGCCATTTTCCGGTAATTGGTTGGGCTGTGGTGTTCTGTTTCGTTTTGGTTCCAAATGTCGGTGTTAAAGTGGTATTTGATGAATTATTTGAGTTGTTTGGCTTCGGTGCTTTTGAAGGCAGATAGGAGAGTTTTACGTAAATATCTTCCTTCCCGACAACGATCTTTTCTGTGATGATTTCAATGATGGTTCTCTTTTCCTCAAAGGCGAGGCTGTTCCAATGGCTGTACAAATCCTTCGCATCCTGAACCACAGTATCAGAACTCAAGTGTTGGATTTTTAAGAAATCAACTTCAGCTTGCAGTTCAGGAAGCTGATTGAGAATTTGCAGCATTCGCTCTTCAAGAGGTCGGTAATGTTCTGCGAAAACTTCTTTCGTCATTTCACCGCCGCTCCGCATATCAATTAAGTTATCCATTTTTTTCTTGAGAACATCTTTTTCTTTTTCGACGACTTCAACGAGTTTCTTTTTCTCCTGCAAGGAAGCATCAATTTTTTCAAGGTATCCTGAAACGTCAGTGTCTGTAAGAAGGAATGTCTTTAACTGCTCGTGAAAAATTTCATCTAAGTCTTCTGCAGCGATTCTGTTTTTGCAGTCCTTACAGGTGTACGCTGGTGAAAGTGTCTGATGAAAAACATACATTTTCTTTCCGCAGGTACAATATACAAAACCTGCAAGCAAATGTTTGGGTCGGGGACCAAGTGCCTTGTGCTTGTTTTCTTGTTCGTCCAGGATTCGGTTGCATTCATTCCACAACTCTTCTGAGACAATTGCAGGACATGCATGAATGACCCACTCCGAAACAGGTTTGTATTCCCACTTCTTTCCAACCGAATGAGAAGTGTAGTTAGATCGCCGTTCTCCTTTGGCAATCGGGTCACGCAACAATCGCACAACAGTGCTATCAGAGAACTCTGAGCCATTACGTGTTCGATACCCTTGCTCATTGAGAAGCCGAGCAACTGTTTTCTTTCGCTTGTGTTTCAAGAAAAGTTCATACACTAACTTTCTTATCGGCGCTTCCTTTTCAACAATCACTATTTCTTTATTTTCCCAACGGTAGCCAAGTGAAGGTTGACCCCCAATTTGTTTTCCAAGCTTCGCGCGAATTGGTATTGAGGCAGCAACACGAGATGCAATTTCTTCGCGTTCCCATTGAGCCATTGCGGCAATCATTGTGTAGAAGAGACGACCAGCAGGAGTGCTAGTATCAATTGCTTCCTGTAAAGAAATCAAGTCCGCACCTTCTACTTCAAAGATGTCTGCGAACTCAAGAAGTTCTTTTGTGTTGCGAGCAAGACGAGCCAGTTTGGAAAAAATGAGTCCGGTGATTTTTTTCTCTCTGATGTCTTTCAACATCTCTTTCGTTTGCGGATAGTGCATCACTGATTTCCCAGAGAGAGCTTCAAGATGATACACTTCCTTTACGTCCCATCCTTTCGCTTCAGCGTACAGGCGAGCACGTTTCTCATGATGTTCAGGCGATTCTCCCCTGGCTTGATCTTCCGTGGAAACCCGAATCCAGATTCCGACTGCTTTTTTATTTTCCATTGTAGTGCAGTTATGAAAATTATTTGATTGCAGTTTTCTTTTTCTCTTTCTCATCCTCTACAACTTTCTCAAGTTGATAACGAATGAAGTCACTAAGCTTTCTTTTATGCTCGTCTGCTAACTTTTGCAATGACTTTCTCAAAGTCTTTGACATCCGTATTAGAATCTGTGTATCGAGGGTCTCCATAAACTAATGTAATTTTTAAAGCAAATTTACAATGCATATCAATGATATGCAAACGATTTGTCGAAAAATGTTTTCAACATTAGTAGGCAAAAAGCATTGCAAAACAAATCTCGTAGAATTCTATTGACTGGTTACATTTGAGTTGTTTTGCAATGATACTGGTACTTAATAACTTTCTTTGCAATTCATGGACAAGATTTTAATGCTATTAGCAGAGGAAACCGGGGGAACTTGTTACAGTTCTTACAAGTACTGTGTCAACGATTCCGAAGTGCCATCAGTTAATTATGAAGAGAACCAATCCTACACGTTACAGCGTGATCGGTATGGAGAAACCGATACAAGCTTAAAAGAAACCAAGGATATCTCGGGTAGAGCAAAACAAATACAAAGCAGTCAACCCTTGTTTCGCTATTTCCTAGATGGCTCAAGAAGAATTTACAAAGTCGATGATATTGAATTGGGAAGAAAAATTTTTCCAATAATCGCTGGGCAGATAGGTGTTGCTTGTTGTGAAAGAAAAAGTCCTTCAAAATTTTCACAGACAATTCTTGAACATAATCTCGTATTATCACTACCAAGTGAAGCTGACATCGATGGAAAAAATTCAGAAGAATTTTTCAATGCCCTTGCTCAGAGAATTAACAAGCTAGAAAAACTACAGCAGTACAACTTGAGATTTTCAAAAATTCTTTCATATCCAACAAGGCAATTGAAGCTAGGTGAAAAATTTGAGAATTTGGGAATTGCAAAAATCCAAGACGAAATGATTGAGTGTGAAAAAAAAATTGTCTCGCAGCTTGTGAAAAAGAATTTATTGAATCATGATAATTATCTGCTAAAGGATGGTTCATTACAATATAAGCCTATGAGGTCGGGCGATTTTCGTGAATTATCAAAAATCAAATCGAATTATCAACGTGTGATAGGGCTTTCCAAATATTTTAATCCAGAGCTTTCTATGGACAAAGCTGGGAAGAGCAATGCCACCAAAATTGCAAGGCTACCCTTGTATAGTCGTACTCCGGCGTTCATGTATCAAACTGATATTGTTTCAACAGAAGTTTTTTTCAGTATCTGGTATTTGAGAATACGCGAAGTAAGTGTAACAGAAAGTCCCTTTGCTGGTGTGGTGAAAGTTGAAAAAGTTTTGGTGTCAGATCATGAAATTGAAAATGGATTAAGCAGTGACGAAGTTGACTTAATCAGCGCAAATATTATTAATGAACGAAGCCCTGTAGCATATGGAAATGATACACGATGGGCAAACCATCTATACCCGGTCTATCTCACGGAAAAGTATGTCAAGAGTCAGTACATTAGTGACTATCATTTTCTAAATTTATTTTGATGAAGAGGATCGGAAAAGTTGTAGCTACAGAAAAAATGCCTACAACGGTAGACGAATTTTATTTTTGGACAGATAAGAAGAGAGTCATCAAACCATTTGATGTCGTCAAAGTTGAGCACATCAGAAATTCAGTAACGTTCGGGGTCGTTGAGGAAATTTCTCATTTCACCGATTCGCCAGGTTTTTTAGCAGGTTATATCTCAAGTGATTTCGGAGATGTCGAGCACGTACCCAACACGGAAAGAATCGGAATGAATTACGTAAAGGCAAGAGTTGTTGGAAATACAGATGGAATTTTCACACCTGTACTTGACGGGCACATTGTTTCTTTCGCCGATGAAAATGACGTTAAAAGAGCTTTGGGATTGGATGAAATCAAAAACCCTTTACCATGCGGCTACATAGAAATGTACGAACCTCCTGATTCCATCCGAATTCCTGTACATTTTAATTCCCATTTTCTAATTGGACCAGAAGGAGCACACTTGAACATTTCAGGAATTTCAGGTCTTGCTTCAAAAACATCTTATGCAATGTTCCTGCTTAAGGCAATTCAAAATGAACATTTACAATCTAACAGTGATAAGGAATCAGTTGCATTTGTAATTCTCAACGTAAAAGGTAGGGACCTAGTTGCTATAGATGAGCCAAACGGAGATCTCACTAAAGCGGACAAAGAAATTTACGAGATGCTCAAATTAAGTCCGAAACCCTTTGCCAACGTAAAATATTTTTATCCATATTCAAAACAATTTCCAACCACGTATGCAAGACCTGATGATGTCAAAAATCAGCAAAAACAAAATAAAGCATTTCAATTTAAGTACATTTTTGAGGATGATAAAGAAAGCATTGATTTACTTTTCTCCAATGTTGATGATCCTAACCAGACAATGGAATCTATTGTTAACTACATTTCAACTGGTCAAGGCAAGTTTGATGGAATTACCAATTGGAATGAACTATTAAATGAAATCCATGAGCATACTAAAAAAGGTGATACAAGTGGAAGAGACAGAGAAATTACTGTTTCAAGTTGGAGAAAATTTTATCGCTTATTTAGGAAAACACTTGATAAGAGTTCAATTTTTGCAAATGGCTTGGGAAAAGGAGAAGTACGTTTACAAGAGCAAATAAAAAATATACAAAAAAATGAGGTATTTGTTATTGACGTAGCAAGACTAGACGAGGAAACGCAAGGATTTGTATTCGGAGATGTAATGCGAGCAGTATATGATTTAAAGCTTGGACAAATTGAAAGAAAAGAGAGTGATATTCCAAATAAAATAATAGTCTTCATAGATGAACTAAATAAATACGCTTCGAAGGATGTCCCTAAGAATTCTCCAATTCTTCGGCAAATCATGGATATAACAGAGCGAGGACGTTCTCTAGGAATTATTTTGTTTGGAGCTGAGCAATTCCGTAGTGACATTCATGACAGAGTAAAGGGTAATTGCGCTTCATATGCATACGGAAGAACGAATGCGATTGAGGTATCCAAAAGCGATTATCAGTATGTGCCAGCAGTTTATAAATCGATGCTTACCAGGCTTAAACAGGGAGAATACATCATTCAAAACCCGGTGTTTCGTTCTCTTTTAAGCATCAAGTTTCCAAAACCAATTTATAAGCAATTCAAGAACGGATAAATCACCACTGCACAGTAAAAATGAAAATTTCCATTAATAACTTTAAAACGATAAAAGAACTCAAGGATTTAGAAATAAAGCCTTTGAATGTAATTTCGGGTGTTAACAGTAGCGGAAAAACTTCCTTTATTCAATTCTTATTGTTATTAAAACAAACTCTCGAAGCTAAGGCAGCCAATCGTCCTCTCATTTTTAACTCAGAAGAGTATGTAAAATTGGGCGAATATTCGGAGGTAGTTTATGATAAAAGAAAAGAAAACAACATCAGTTTCGATATTGGATTTACTGAAAATGAAATAAGTTTTTCAGAGCTGGAGTTTCTAAAAATAAAGGGCTGCAACATAAATGTTGTCTATTCTCTCCTTGAAAATGATACAGTCATTCAAACTTTGGAATTTAAATATAGTACACCTGAGTTTATAAAAAAAGAGCATTGGATTAAGTTTACTAAAAGCGGTGATAGCAAGTACGTCTATGAAACCAATACCGCTGTTTTTAATGCAGAGTTTGAGCAGGTGTACATTAACAATGAAAGCAATCAACCGGGTGGCGATTTATCATTCATTGCTTTTATGCCCCAACTATTTGTGACAGAAATAAACAATCCAAATTACCCAGAGATTGATAAAAATCCATTAAAAAAGATAAGCATTGAACCGAAGACAAAAGAGTTACAAGCATTACTCGAAAAGTACTTTGATGAGCTTTCCTACATTGGACCGTTGCGCGAAATACCTAAAGACAGTTATTCACCGAACAAAAATAATAATAACATTGGGGCTAAAGGACAATACGCTGCTTATTTTTTAGAAACGGAAGGTCTAAGAGAAATTAATTATTATAAAATTGAAGATATTAAAAATGAATCAATCCAATACAAACTTTCACGAGGTTCGTTAGCCGACGCAGTTAAATACTGGATTTGTGATGTCCTTCAATTAGCTAAAGAAATAAAAACAGAAGAGTATAAAGACGAGTTTATTGTTAAGATAGTAAATCATTTCGGAATTGAAACCACAATAAAACATGTAGGATTTGGGATAAGTCAGATATTGCCAATTATCGTTGAGGGATTGCGCATGGTAGACACTGGGATTCTTATTTTGGAACAACCTGAAATACATCTTCATCCTAAAATACAAAGCTCACTATTTGATTTTTTAAACAGCTTAATAATAAGCGGCAAGAAAATCATTGTAGAAACACACAGCGCTGAGTTTATAACCAGAATGCGTAGACGCATTGCCGAAGATAGCAGCAATACCTTAGTCGGTAAAGTAAATTTGATCTTCGTGGAAGAAGATGAATCCGAGCACATATTTAAGGAACTTGATTTATCAGAATCCGGTTCGCTGTCATATTTCCCCAAAGATTTTATTGAGCAAAGCGAAATTGATTATAGAGCAATAGTGAAAGCTCAAGCATTAAAAAGACAAAACAAAAAATGATAATTGTATGGATTTTAATGCTGTAATCGATGCTTCTGCTTTTATTTGGGATGAAGAAAAATTTTTACAAGATCAAACCCCATACTATAACTTAGCTAATCAGTTAATGACTTTTGTTGAAATTTTTGAAACCAAAAAGCCGCAGATTTTTTTGAGGTCAAATTTATTAGCAGAAATGTTAAATGTATTTCCCTGGAATTTAACTGCAGATAAACCTTATTTTTATGAATTCAAAAATGTTGTTTATTCATTTCTAGCGCGTTTGCCGGAACAGATAAAAGAATTTGATGCAAGTGATAGAGGGGTTTCTTCCAAACCTAACATTATTTATAGCTATTATAATTATGGTGTAAAGCAAGAAATAACTTTTTTAATATCAGAAATACACTTCAATACGACTATTACCGTTTATTTTACCTTCAAACCAATTTGGGAAGAATCAATTTCCTTAAATACATTATTTAATGGAATCCCTAAGGAACATGAAACAATTATTCTCCCTATTGAGGACAACTTAGAAGGCTTTTTTAATCGCTTTAAGCTTATATTTAAGCACAATCCCAAGCATGATAGAAATAAGGGATTCCGAATTGAAAATGGAGAGGAAGTATCACCATTGTCTTGTTTTGACGGTAAAAATGATAAAGTTCCCCAGTTGTTACTTGATAAAGCGATTAAGAGTAAAGAGGGCAATGGGAAATTATATAGTTATGATAAGGTAAACCAAACATACATATGCTTTGTTTCATCGGGCTCAAATGAGTATCACGGGTATGATGAAAAGCTTGGTAATATTCCCGCTTCAATAAAAAAATACTTTGGCAAACACTAATCATGGCAGCAGAATTCATACCTTCTATTGGAAAGAATGTTATTGAGACATTGACAATGGGCATGTATGATGATCCACGATTTATTTTCCGAGAGTATGTTCAAAATTCCGCTGATCAAATTGATGCAGCAACTAAGAGTGGCATCTTTGCCAAAAAAGAAGATGGTGATATTCACATACTGATTGATAAGAAGAAAAAGCAAATAATAATTGAAGATAATGCTACGGGTATTGAGAGCGCAAAAGTGCAGGCGTTTTTAGGCAACATCGCACAATCACCAAAAAATAGATATTTGGATAAAGGATTTAGAGGTATCGGACGTTTAGGCGGCTTAGGTTATTGCGATAAACTAACCTTTGAAACTTCTTACAAGGGAGAAAAGATTAAAAGCACAATGGTTTGGGATGCCAAGCAATTGAGAGAAATAATTAATGATACATCCATTAGAATTGAAGCGGCTGAACTTATTAGTGCAATTACAAATTACTCTAAAGAATCCGAAGCTGAAAATACTCATTATTTTAAAGTTATTCTGGATGATGTAACCAATGATGATTTGCTCAGTGTAAATGCAGTTAGGGAGTATCTATCTATGGTTGCACCTGTACCGTTTTCCAATAACTTTTCATTTAAAACTAAAATTTACCAAGAGGCAGAAAAAGAAAAAATCATATTTGACGAATATACAATATACATTAATGAGGATCAACTATTTAAAGCATATAAGAATAGTGTTTTTAATAAAGGGAATATAGTTGATGAAATTTATGATGTTGAATTTTATAAATCAGAAGTTGAAATGAAAGGGGAGGCAAATAAAAAAGCAAAAAAGCATAAAGAAGTTCTATTCTGGTGTTGGTATGGAATAAGTAAGAATATGAGGCAAATCCCTGAAGAAAATTTTGAAAAGTTTTTACGATTAAGAAAACATAATATTCAAATTGGTTTAGAGAATAGATTGGATGATTTTCATAAAGATGATACCGGCAATCGTTATTTTATAGGAGAAGTACACGCCCTAAATAGCAGATTAGTTCCGAACGCAAGACGAGATTTTTTTGAAGATAATTCTATACTGCAATTATTTAAGCAAGAATTGAGAGATTTTTTTTATTCAACTTTATATAATTTATACTATGATTTTTCAAAGAAAAATAGTTCAATAAAGGATTTAAAGGAGACTGAAAAGTTTAGGGAAGAGTATAGTCATAAAATTAAAGATAAGTTTATTAGTAAGGAGGAGCGAGAGATTTTAGGAAAAGAAGCTGTAAAAAAAGAACAAAAAGCAGAAAAAGCAAAAAAGGAATTAATTCGACTTCAGAAGGAATATCCCAATAGCACGCTATCACGAGTAATAAAAGAAACATCACCGATAGATTTAACCGATCCAGATAGCCATCCCATAGTAGGTAATACTTCTAAGGTTAAAACAAAGGAAACTAATAGATTGTCGGATTCTGAAAAAAAATTATTGGCTCGTATTTTCAAAGTTATTGCTAACTATTTCGATAAGAAAACTTCTGATACCATCATCCAGAAAATAAAGGATGAATTGCAATGAGAAATATTTTGCTATTAGAACCGAACTATAAAAATAAATATCCTCCTATAGGATTAATGAAGATTTCTACCTATCATAAGATGATAGGAGATAAGGTGACTTTTTATAAGGGCGATTTAAGAGATTTGATTATTGATCAGCTCTATGAAGAATGCTTAAAAAGATTAAGAAGGATTGATAAATCAATCGAGTGGCAACCTAAAGCTTACTTAATTAAGCAGTACATAAAAACCAAGAAATCAACTTTACTAGAAGAATTAAATTTTGGACATTCTCAATACTCACCTCTCATTGAAAAATGTTTATTAGGTTATTCCCTTTTTTATCGTAAAAAGGAATATGAAAATCATCCTATGTATGATCGGGTTTATGTAACAACCTTATTCACGTTTTACTGGAAGATTACAATCGAAGCAATTCACTTCGCAAAGAAATTGGTTAAAAGACCAGATCAACTTTTAATAGGAGGCGTGATGGCGTCATTGTTGACGAAGGAGATCGAAACGGAAACGGGTATTAAACCTATTGCCGGATTACTTGACCAGCCAGGCATATTAGATAAGGGATTAAAGGCAAGAAAAATAATCATTGACAATCTTCCTTTGGATTACTCAATTCTCGATGAAATTGATTATGTGTACCCGGCTCAAAATGCGTATTTCACTTTTATGACAAAAGGGTGTACAAGAAAATGTTCTTTCTGTTCAGTACCGAAGCTTGAGCCAACTTATAAACCAAAGATTGAAACTCTTGATAAATTTAAGGAAATTAAAAAACGTTTTGGAGAGCAACGGAATCTCTTATTAATGGATAATAATGTGCTTGCTTCGCCTCAATTCCCGGAGATTATAGAGGAGATTAAGAGAATGGGGTTTAATAAAGATGCCACTTTCATTGAACCTAATCAACTGAAAATTGCAATTAGAAATCTAAGAAGTGGCTATAATGATAAGGCATACGTTAAACGTTCATTCAAACTTATTCATGCTCATTTGAAAAGACTAAAGAATGAAAACAAACAAAAGTATTATGATGTTCTTCGTCAACATAACCTTCTAAGAATTGAAACAACCACGAAGGAGAATTTGCTTAAGGCAAATACTCTGATTAAGCACTTATATGAGAAATACAGAAGTAAAGCGCCTAGGCAGAGAATTGTCGATTTTAATCAAGGTACAGATGCACGATATGTAACTGAAGAATTAATGAAACTTATGAGTGAAATTCCAATCCAGCCTTTGAGAATTGCGTTTGATTACATTGGGCTGAAAAAGATATATATTAATGCAGTTGAGTTAGCGGCTAAGTACGGAATTAAGGAACTATCCAATTATATTCTTTATAACTTTCATGATACACCTGATGATCTTTATGAAAGATTGCAAATTAATTTGGAATTAGGAGAAAGATTGGGTATACATATTTATTCATTTCCGATGAAATTTATTCCGCTATTTGGGGAAGCTGCAAAGGATCGAAATTTTGTTTCGCAACCTAATTGGAATAAGAAATTTATTAGAGCGATACAAGCTATCTTAAATGTAACAAAGGGAATTGTGGCACCCGGAAGAAGTTTTTTTGAAAAGGCATTTGGTGCTGATATTAAGGAATTTAGGAAGCTATTGTATATGCCCGAGACATATATCATTTATCGCCATTTATTTGAAAAGGAGTTAATGTACACTCCAATTTGGGAAGAAGAATATCTTAATTTATTGAACAGTGAAGAGAGAGAGGAAGCTGAAAATATCATTAAGACAAACGATTTTACAAACATTCAGGCTAATACTTCAAATCCGAAAATTCAGCATTTTCTAAGGCACTATACAATACCCAGAGGAAGCATTGATAGGAATGATCTTGAATATAAGAAACTTAAAAAACAATTCGATAGGTTAATTAAACGACACTATCTAACTTTAACTTATGATTTTGAAGCACTCACTGTGAGAAGAAAATATTGCGCAGTAGTATAGTCTTCTGCAACTATTAATTCACTTTATTAAGGATACGCTTTTTTTTGATTCTTTGTAACGCAGAGGTTCAAAATAAAATGTGCTACAAAAAATAGAATAGTAATTCCCAAGCTGAATAAAATATTGCTAATAACCAAGTGTTTTAAAGCTATGAAAAGGTAAATTGTATTTACCATTGCAATGATTAACAAAACTGGATTAACAAGACTCTTATATTTAGGCTTATCAATTTTTCTGGGTAGAGTTCTTATTTCGCTTTCATTAATCCCACTCGGTAATTTCTGATAAAAGTAATTTCTTATTCCGTTTACGGTTCTGGCATAAAGAACTGCTTCGTATTTTACTGTTATTGCAAACCAATAAAATAGAAAACCAATAATAGAGAGAACAACCATTGAATACCAGAAGGTATTTATGTCTATAACTGAGTTATTTAAGGAAGTACTTGAATCCTCACGATAAAGTATTGAGAGTACAACTAATGGGACGGAAAAAAACAAAGTATAATACCGAAAGAAAAGGGCGAATTGCTTTTGAGATTCGAAGTGAGCCTTAGCAATATTTTCATACTCTTTAAGCAAAAAATTATCAAAAGAATCGTTCATCTTTTATTATTTAAATTTAGCTATCCTTAATTCATTTTTTTGTACTTTATTTTGGTAAAGGTAACAAGTTGTGAGTTAATTCGTCCGCCTAATTCAATGTTTATCAGCTCGACTCTCTATAAAGTATTCTCAAAGAAAGAAGGTTTATTGTCAGAATTTCATAGCATGATCTATAGTGTTGAGCACGATGGGCAAAGTTTTCATTTTTGAAAAATCTTTTTTCTGTTCTTCATGATTAATCGCAAGGGATAAATAAATAATCGTTGCTCTCACGAGTTTTAAAAGCTTTAATGTTTTCGCTTCAAATTGAGATCGTGTTATTGTATAAGAAATGTCGTTACTCTCGTCATAAACTTTAGGTAGAAATTCAAAATCTGAAACGATTTTGAATGCTTTATGCTCAATATGATTTCTAATTATCGCAATTTCTCTTGCATCTGGTTCAATTACGGTCTCAAAACCTTGCTCGGTCTCATATAAATCTTTGCTTAACCAGAATAGTCCACGAAGCGCCCAATTGTCCGACTGAGCGAAAAAATTTCTGAGAGTTCTTTTTTCATAATTTTCATACCACAAAGATCGAAAGCTTACTCTTACTGGATTAATTCCGAGTTTTAAATAATCGTTAAGAAGGAATGCCGTTTTGTCAAGTATCGAATACGCTAATCGGAAGGACATTTTTATTTGTTCAATGTAGTAGGAATACCGAGCAGTTTCAAATGTTTCTAGAATTACAATGTCCGTATCTGAATAATGCGGCTTTGTACTGTGAGTAGAGTCAAAGTATGAAAATCTCGCTGTTCCAAATTCTTGTTTAATCTGGTTGAACATTGTTATATAGATCGGTGGTTTTTTGATCTCAAAAATGAGATTGGGCAAATTCAAGCAATCATGACATGCAACGTTGTAATTGCCCAAATCATTAAGAGGATTTACGTAAAGTTTGTTTGCTAATGACCATAATCGATATGCTCTTAATCTTTTTTCTTTCCCAAGAGGATATTTATTAAGGTTTGGGATTTTATTTCTCAATTCTTCAGGTATTGCTGGTTCAAGATGATCATGTAGATGTCTGAAAAAAGAAGCAGCACCTGGTTCCAAATATTTTTCTAATTGGAGTGCTGAATCAAGGTAATGATAACTGAAGATGTTAAAAATGCTCCGATGACTCATATCAAATAGATAGTTTCCATAATAGTATAGCCCATTTCCCTTATTTGCCAGTGCCATAGGGAAATATGGAATAATTTCTAGCGTTCGTGTCCAATATTCCTGTGCCTCTACAAATCTTCCGATGTAGGATAAAGTGTTTCCAAGATTAGTAAGTATTTGACATTTTCTATTCGGAATAGTTTGATCAAACCCGGGTAGTGAAATGGCTTTTCGCAGGTGAAAAATTTCCTCCGAAATTTCAGACAATTGAAAATTCCAAGTGTCATTTTTATCAGAATACTTTAATTTTTTTGTGTAATTCCAACCATTGGAAAGATCATAGTGATAAACTACTTTGTTTGCTTCACTTAATTTATCATAGTCAATTTGTTTCGCTAAAGCGAAGGCGTGTTCAATTCCACTAAGACTTGAACTATCAAATGAAAGATCGAAAAGATTTCCAATGATGTCGATCTGTCCTCCCTCAGAGTAGGAGGTAAGATCAGTGATCTGGAGAAGAGATTTAAGCTCCATAGTTTGTTCAAAAATTTATTTCGGCTTGATGGTCAAAGTTCTTCTTCTTTTGTGTGAGATTGCTTTGCTTACTTACTACACGAAGTTTTGCCACTTGGCGATGGTAGACGGAAAATTCTTTTCTTAAAAGTTCGTCCTTGAACTGCTTCCGATATTCGTTATCACCAAAACCGATATATTCAATCTGAGCAGGGTTAACATTTTTTATTGTGATAAAGTCTTCAACAATTTTGTTGAAAGTCATTGGAGGAGTGTGATCAACCGTTGCCTCAACATACTTGATTTTTACTCTCATTTTTTCATCAAGAACACATCCCTCTTTATCAATCGTCTTGTTTTTGTAATTGACCAAATGCTGAATTATTTGATCCGCAATTGCGCTTCGAGCTGATAGCTTGAATATTTTAATCGGTTCTTGATGAGTATCATTGTCTATGCAATTTAGATAACTGAAATCTGTCTCTGTGCCATCAACTCGTACTATGTGAAAACATTTTGTTTTTTGCCATTGCGTATCAGTCCGGACAATAATATCCTTAATTCCTTTTCCAATTTTCTTTTCATATTCAGGATGTCCCTTCAAAAGTTCAGCGACAAATTCAAAATCAGACTTCTCAAGAGAATCTTTCACCTTGTACTTATTGAGAATCGCTTTAGTAAAAGTCTTTAGCTCTAGTTTAGTTTTGAAAATCTTTTCAGCAATTTCAAATGTTGGTCTTTCCTTCATGGAAGAAATTGATTTTATTGCAATCATTTTTGGAATGAGTAAAGTAGAAAATGAATTGAATGTAGCCATGAAAATATTTCAACAGCGATAGTTGCATGCAGTATTTTCGTTGCAATCGCTAATACAAATGCTAAGGGGTGCAAATGCACTTCTTAGATTGATGTCTGTTCCGCTTCGCTCTACAGACAGTGAGTTATCGTGTTGATTTCATCCAAGCTGATACTACAGGTAAAGCGGTGTTCAGCTTCCTTGTTCAGCAAGAAAATGTGCCAAGCCATTGCAACACTTGTAATGATCTCAAAAGCTTGCAGCGGTCATTACAAGAGTTGCATGCCCTTCGCTGAACCGGGCACTGCGTGCTTCCGTTCAGTCTTCGGGTGCTGTCGCAGCTTGTCATATTTTCTGCAGTTCACTTCGTCAGCTTCACTGCAGGCTTTCTGTCCTTTGTGGAATATTCTTCATCACGGACTATAGTTATTTGAACCGCTCCATTTCGCAACCTCTCTCCATATAGCCCTGAATTCGGCTTGTATTACCTCTACAACGAGACACAGCGCTCATACAACCACGAATTCAACGTGCTATGCCTCCCATGCTCATTCCGCTTTATTGAAGTCCGTATTCCGAAAGATCCACAAAGTCCATCGCCTGCATCAATTGGCTCGCCTGCGACACTCAGTCGGCTCCGTGCCTGACATGGTTTTTGTTCTCCGCATTGCTTGTCTCACACCAGGAGCAATCACACAAGCAGCTATCACCCAATGAACAAAAACACACGCCAGGCACTGCGTGTTTTCAACATAGCTGTACATCGTCCTCCTACGTCGGACTAAAATGTACACCACCTCCTTCGTACTCGCAACGGCGAGCAGCACAGCGACTGCAATGAACTATTGCATTCGCTTTTCCTCTCGCTTGCTGAAGGCTCTTTTACCTGCGCGTCTCTACTTCTAACTATTAAAATCACTTGAGATGATTGTTATCCCTCATCTTGAAATTTGAATTCCATTTACTGAGAAGCGAAAGCGGACGAAACTTCAACAGAATTTGCCTATTGATATACTTACTACTGTTCTCACATTTTACATTATGTGATAAGAATGTGGAGAAGAAACATTTAGTAAAATTTATTTAATAGGTTGATTAATTTCTTTCAAAATGCAATTTTTCTAATTTGCCTGACCTCTATCTTTCCGTCTACCTGGTATATTGGACAGCCCATTGCTAACGAAATCGCGTTTTCTAAATCTGTTGCTTTAATAAAAATGAATCCGTTAATATTATTTTCCTTAGTAAAGGAGCTATCAGATATTATTTTATTCTTCCCGCTTATTTGTTTCCCAGTTGGCTCAATCGGTTCACCTAATATATAAGCATCATTATCTTTCAAGACTTTTATCCAGTCTAACCACTTTTGCAAATAATCCTGCATCTGTTGCGGAGATAGTTTCTTAAGCACTCCTTCTTCATGAAAAAAGTAAACGAACTTTTCCATTCTTCAATTCCTAAGAATGCAGAGTGATAAGGTGAATTAATAAATTATTTTATTCTTGTTTTTCCTTTATGAGGCGTGCCCTTTCCAGTGGTCATCAGAGTATGCAGACTGTTACCTACAAAAAGGTTCCAGCCCTTCTCACAATCTGCATAGCATTCCATCTTGGGGGTTAGTCCCATGTGAGTCATATCAACCTTTACACCCTCTTTAGTTTTACTTATTTCCCAAACCACTCTCGTATCCTTCCATTCTTTTTTGTCGTTCATTGTGTGCAGAAAACAGTCTGTTACATACCACACTATTTTTTTACTCTGTTCTAGTTCAGTGATTTTAAATTTTACCCATGTGTCGCGGGAATAGTAGGTAAACACATCATTTTTCTTTTCCGAGTTGCCATCAATGTCTTCACCCCACCATGCTTTGGGATTATTGATATGCTTCATAGCTTCTTCGGGGGTAATTTTTTCAGAAACACTAATGTGATAATTTTTCTTTTCCATTATGATAAATTTCTTTGAATTAAAATTTATTTGGAAGACTTTTGTTTATCTTCAAATGTAATTCCCTTGCCTTCGCTAATTAATTTGAATAAACTTTCCTTAATATAACTGTCCCAACCTTTTGAACAGTCGTTGTAACATTCTATGCCAGGAACTATCCCAACATGAGTAAAATTTATTTGTGTTGAATTTTCTTTCTGTGAAATTTCAAAAACCATTTTGGTATCCTTCCATTCTTTTTTATTATTAATCCAATGGAGGTTGCAGTCTGTAACTAACCAAACAACTTTCTTGGCAGGAATCATTTCAACAATTTTGTGAGTTACAAAAGTTTCACCGAAGCGAACTGTAAAAACATCATTGAGTTTTTGTGAGTTGCCTTCTACACTTTCTGTCCACCATTTTGAAACAGCAGTGATGCAGTTGAAAACGTCTTTCGGAGATTTTGCGACTTCAATTGTTGTAGTGTAATTTTTCTTTTCCATATCCTTACTTTGTTTTAATAATTTATATCGCTTTACCAGTGGTTATAAAGTTGAACAGCCAGTCTTTAATGATCATATTCCAGCCCTGCTCACACTTTGCATAACATTCCTTTTCAGGCACAAGTCCTTCGTGTGTAAAGTGAAGCACGGTTTTATCACCTTTAGTGGTTATCTCAAAAATCATTTTGGTATTTGTCCATTCATTCTTGTCCTTTTCAATCCAATTTAGTTTACTGTCTGTAACAAGCCACACAACTTTTTTATCAGGCACAACCTCAACAAGTTTATGTTTTGAATAATGCCTATCGCCAAACCTGATTATAAATTCATCATTCAGTTTTGTGCTGCTGCCTTCAAATTCTTTTGACCACCATTTTGAAACATTATTGATGCAGTTGAAAACGTCTTTCGGAGATTTTGCGACTTCAATTGTTGTAGTGTAATTTTTCTTTTCCATTTTTATTTAAATTATGTTTAATAATAATTATGCACTTTATAGTATAGCGTATTTTTTTGTCTATTGAAATCCTTTATTGGCTCCTTCTTTTACCTTGGTAACATTTGGTCCATCTCCCAAGCCCTCATAAAAGGAGAGGTCCTCATTTATTCCGACTAATCTCCAGCATTGTCCACCTGGGGCTTGAAAGTAGAGGTGAGAGTCTGGCACTTCAAGTTTCGTGACACCGAAATCAAGAATTTTCTTTGTTAATTCCTCCACATTGTCTGACTTGATTTCAAGCCACATCGCTCTTGCAGTTCGTAAGAACTCGCTTTCATCAGGAACATCTCCATAAAGAAAGCCGATGAAGTTTTCTCCCAAACGAAGGAAGTCCCTCTCATCTTCTTCTTTTGTGATTTTGCCTCCAAGGACATCACAATAAAATTTACGAATGCTGTCGCGGTCTTTGCGCGGAACTATAACTGACGAATGATTTCCAAAAATTACTTTTGGTGTTATTGCTTTATTTTCCATTTTGATTTTGTTTTAATTGTTTATTAAATGTGAATTTGTAATTATTGAGTTTTCCTTTGCGGCAGTATATCCTGCAATTTAATACGACAAGCTTTTATTATGTCTCTTGCAATTTCAAAATGATTTTCTTCGCAAGTAGATTCTATTGTAAGTATTTTATCGGGGTGGAACAAATTAATGTGAAGATAGCCGTCAGGAAAAAGAGGTTTAAGAATAGCAAGCAATGTATTTGCTTCTTCTTCCGTCTGTATTGTTGTTTTGAATTTTACAATTTTCATTTGCTGCCCCAGAATTCGTTTTCCTTATTTATATCTGATGTAAAAACTTTAACGCTTGTTACCAAGCTATCCTTAATCGTAAGGAAGTAAATGTTGGTAACGCTTAAAATTCTTCCTATCGGTTGTACTGCCGTGATATTCACAAAACATGAAACATCATTTCCGTTAAAAGCTATTGTCCAGTTTGTATCAATTGAAAAAGTTGTCGCAGAGAGTTCTGAAATTCTGCTGAACATCTGAATAATCTCATTTGCATTTTTCTTTATTCCTGAAATGCGATTGCTGCCCGGTTGCGACCATTGAGCATCTGACCTGAATATTTTTTTAAAAGCAATAGTGTCTTTTGTTCTAATGGCTTGTAAAAATGTTTTTGTAATAGAAGAATAATTATTTACTAAATCCTTCGCGGTTGATTCTTGAGCATCAGTCGTTCTGCTTATGATTAGCATTAAAAAAATTAAACTCACTATTTTCATTTTACTTTGAGAATTTAAGAACCGTTATTCCGGAGAGTGAAAACCAATTTTGTTCCCTTCGGTATCAATGAAAAGAGCAATAAAGCCAAAATCGCCATTCGCAGCTTTGTGCATTGTGATTTTGCCACCTGCTTTTTCTACTCTTGATAATGGTTTTGATAAATCAGCGCCACCACTTAAATATACAAGCGAACCTGTTTTTGACGGCTTATATCCTTTGCCTTCAACGATTGCACCTCCACCACCGGCTTCAACCATTTCGTGAGGAAACATTCCCCACTTGCCTCTTGGAGTTGGCACTAATTCAATTTTTACTTTGAGAACTGTTTCGTAAAACTTTTTTGCTCTTGCAAAATCTGTTACAGGAATTTCAATCCATGTGATTGCGTTTGTCATTTTGCTTACTTTATGGTTGTGTCTAAAAACATGGGGACAATATTAGTGTCGCAAAGTGGAAAAGGAGGTTGGTGCAGGCGACAACCTTGGGGGTGTAATGCGACAACACCCTTTTTTTATATTTGCTTCAAAATTCATTTGCGATGAAGCATATTTCAATTCTTGTTCCCGAAGGGGAAATGACTTTTAGCAGTGTGATTGGCACTTATGAAGTGTTTACAAAGTTGAATGGCTACCTCGTAAGAATGGGTAAGAAATCTGCTTTTAAAATTCAGTTGGTAGGAAATAAAAAGAAATTGAGTTTACATGATGGATTGATTTCTGTTCAGCCGAACATTAGTTTTAAGCAAGTGAAGAAAACGGATTTGATAATTATTCCTGCTATTCCACCGAATCAAAAAGCGGTGAAAGAGAACAAGGTTTTTGCATCATGGATTGTTGAACAATATAAGCACGGTGCGGAAGTGGCAAGTATTTGCACGGGTGCTTTTTTATTGGCTTCAACTGGTTTGCTGGATGGAAAAAGTTGTTCAACTCATTGGAATGCTGCTGAATCATTCAGACAACTATTTCCGAAAGTGAATTTGGTTACTGAAAAATTGATTACGGATGAACATGGTATTTATACTAATGGCGGTGCGTTTTCTTTTTTAAATCTATTGGTGCATTTGGTGGAAAAATATTGTGGCAGAGAGGTTGCAATTTACTGTTCAAAGTTTGCAGAAATTGATATTGACAGAAATTGTCAATCACCTTTCAGTATTTTTCTTGGTCAGAAAAGCCATGCTGATGAACCTGTGAAAATTGCACAACATTTTATTGAGAATAATGTAACGGAAAAAATATCGGTGGATGATCTTTCAGAGAAGCTCAGTTTGAGTAAGCGAAATTTTGAAAGGCGTTTTAAAAAAGCAACCGGCAATACACCTATTGACTACGTTCAACGAGCGAAAATCGAATATGCTAAAAAGAATCTTGAAACGGGCAGAAAGAATGTGAATGATGTTATGTATGAAGTAGGTTATTCTGATCGAAAGGCATTCAGAAATACTTTTAAAAAGATTACGGGATTATTGCCGCTTCAATACCGGAATAAGTATAATAAGGAAGCTGCTGTTGTCGGTTAATAAATTGTGCGCCATTACGGAAAAACAAAATTGCGGTGAGCAGAAAATGCTCTCTTAAAATCCCTCCAGCCGCAATGTAAGTCCCACTCATTCGCACGGTCAAGGTTGAAATGCATTTTCAAAGAAAAATTTTCAATGAAAAATATCTGGCTGATTCTAAAATTTTTCTTCGAAAAACCTTGACCCATTGCTTTCGCTCAGACTAAAAGTTGCGGCTTAGGAGGAATTTGTAAGGATGAGTTTGGATTTACACCGTTGAAGAAATCAATTTGAAAAAACAATCTGTTCCTTCTGTAGAAGACTTAATCCTTTCAATCGCAGAATGAGTTGCGCAACAGTAACCACATCGCGCTGACAGTAGCTCACAATTCTATCAAGATTTTTTTCTTGCCAATATACACGCCCAACATCTTTTCCATCAATGTCATCCTTTGGAGATTCAATGTTCAGAATCAATGCAAGCAGTTTCAAAGAAGTGTAGTGCTTGTAATCTCCAAAGCGCCATAAGTGAAGCGTATCAACTATGTTGAGATCATATTGTTTCTTTCCAGCAATATCGAGAATTGATGGAAGACAAATACCATTGATTAGCATTCTTCGACAGAGAAATGGTATATCAAACTCTCTCACGTTGTGACCACAAAATTGAGTATTTGATTTACCGTAATGCTTAGTCATGAGATCACAGAATTCTCCAAGCAGTTTCTTCTCATCGTCACCGGAGAAGGACTTGATACGAAATTGATAAGCGCCTCCATTTTCCTTTCGGAAAACTCCGAGTGAAATACAGATCACTTTTCCAAATTCAGCGTAGATACCAGCGTGATTGAAATACTGATCATTGTCAGTTTCTCCCTCTTGTTTTAGCCGTTCTGATTTTTTCAAATACAATTCTTTCAGACCTTCCGGAACCAAAGTAAACTCAGGAAAGCAAGGCACTGTTTCAATGTCAATGCACAGTAAGTTTTCGAGTTTAAGATGGTCGAGCATAAAAGACAGGATGAAAATACATAGTCTCAAATTATTTATCAGAGAAAAAGTTCAAGAAAAAAAGCTCGACACAAAATAGTGATCGAGCTTTGAATTGTCCTCATGGCAGTGAGGGACATGGCTACTTTTCATCCTTTTCTTCAGCAGATTCTTTCTCTTCGAACTTCACGTTCAAGATAAAGTCCGTTGCTTTTTGCGCATGCGAGCTTGCAGAAAGAATGAACTTCTTGTCATTGCGCAATCTCTCAAGCCATCCTTGAATGTATGATGCATTTCGGTCAAACTCTGTCGTAATAATTCCTGCAAGACATTCCAGGTAGCACGCTCCAATCTCCGCGACAAGTTCTTCATGCGAGTAACGTTCAAATCCAAACTCTGACATTTGAATGAGAGTACTTCGGTTTAACCGAGTATGATGACCTGTGCTATGCACCAGCTCATGAAACAAGGTGGCATAATAACTTTCATCACTCTTGAATGTTTCTTTCTTCGGCATGTTTACGAAATCAGAGAGCGGGTGATAGTATGCTCTGTTTTCCTTATGTCGGATCAAAGGTTTTTGTGGCATGCGTTCAACAATCTCCTCACAAGCTGGAATGGGATACGCTTGTCGCGTCACCGGCTTGATGAACATTTCAGGAATGTCGTTGCACTGTGCAACGTTGAAGACTTTGTAATAGCGGAGAAATGGTGTTCGCGCTTTTCCATTTGACTTTCCATTGCCATTTGCTTTTTCGTCGTCATTCTTTTCAATGTAATTCCAATAGACAACGATGTGAGCCTTCTCATCCTTCCTTACTGAGCCACCAAACTCTTTCAGTTGTTTGTACGTGAGAAAGTAATTTTCAGAATACCCAAGTGAAGCAAGTAACCAGACATTGATTCCACGATACGCTCTTTTTGAGATCAAGTTTTGTGGAAGTCCGGCTTTGGTCCAGGGTTGTTGCCAAGGCACCGTACCTTTTTCAAGTTGTGCAATGATTTGTTCCGTGACGATTTCGTACACGTCATGCTTTGCTGCATTCGCAGCAGGAGTTGCTGTGTTGTTCATGATGTGATTGTTTAATTGTGAAAGAATGTTCTTATCACAGTGTGACAGAACATGAATGGAGAAGTAAGGAGGGAGAAATTGCTACTTGTGGCAAGTCATATTTGCCGTGTGATTTCTGCATTAAAGTTTTCTGCCTGAAACTTTTTTACATTCACTGTTTCAATTTCATGTTGCGGTAATGCTAAACGACATCATAATCTTTAAACCAAACATAAAATGAAACCATTTGCTTTTCAATTCAAAGAAATACCGACAAAGGAAAACCTTGACTATTCCCTAATCGAGTACGATGAACAATTCAATCTAAGTGTTATCAAAACCACGCGACAACCAGCCATCGACACATTAACGATGGACACCGAGACCTTTACCAAAGCTCAAGGGGAGAGTTCTGACTCCGATGACGATGGAATACGAATACTTATGGATACAACAACAGCAACTTATTCTCCTCCGGTTGGGAAGGAGGATTCAGATAGTGACAGCGAAAGAGGGAATATTCAATCCCTAATGGACACGACGACAATAACTGAATCAAGAGAAGATGTTGACCAAGACAGATAAGCGTATGATATTAATTATTACTCATAAGACAGATTTCACAGCTGACTTTGTAATTAACAAGCTCAATCAAAAAGGAATTAGTTACAAGAGATTTAATTGTGAGGATTTGTTTTTATCTTCTTTCACAGTAAAGCTCAATGGCTCATTTCAATACTCTATACTTGGAGAGACAAAATACAAGTCTGTATGGTTTAGAAGAACAAAACTTCCTGAAATAAAAAATTTATCCAATGAGGAGCGGCTTTATATTTTAAATGAAACAGATAATTTTTTTAAAAACCTTTTTTCATCACTACCTGCTAAGTGGTTAAGTCAACCTAATGCTGTTTATTGTGCTGAAAATAAATTTTTGCAACTTAAACTCGCTAAACAAATTGGATTTGTAATCCCCAAAACAATAATTACCAACTCCAAAACTCAATTAAAGGTATTTTACGAAGAAAATAATAAGAACATTATCATCAAACCTATCTCACAAACACGAGTTCAGTATAAGGAAAATTCTGAGTTCATCTTTACAAGCAGTGTTTCGCAAATCCTTATTCAAGAAATCGAGATGTATGATTTAACGCCTTGTATCTTTCAAGAAAATATTCCAAAAGAATATGAGATTAGGGTGACCATTGTAGGCGAAGAAATATTTGCAGCAGCAGTTTATTCCCAAAAAGATATCGAAACAAAAACTGATTGGAGAAAGAAAAAATTAAAGTTTGTAGAAATGAAATTACCTATTGAAATTGAGCAATTATGCTTGCTGTTGGTGAAAAAACTAAATCTTGAATTTGGCGCAATTGACTTAATAAAAACTCCTGACGGTACGTATGTTTTCTTGGAGATAAATCCTAATGGACAATGGGTATGGATTGAAAGTCAAACAGGTCAAAAGATTTCTGAGGCAATAATTAACTTTCTTTCAAACTAAAGAAATGAAAAAAATAGTTAATTATGTCGGACTTTGGATCGAGAAGGATGTTTCAAATCCTTACACTTATAATATAAATGATTACAAAACAATAGATGAAAAGAAAATTAAAGCACATAAAGGGCTATTAAAAGCACTTGAAAAAAAGGAAGATGACCGGCTAACAATAATTGATTCAAAGACTTCCCAAATCGTAACTTACACGGGAATAATTTTTTCAGCGTTAAGTTTATTTATTCCAATTCTTTTGGATAAGATTTCTGACCATAGTTTATTTGCTCGGATAATTTTCATAATAGTTTTGGTTTTCGCTTTTCTATTTTATGTTTTGACAATCCATAACGCCATTCGCAATTACAACATTGGTAAGTTTCATTATAGTCGGTCAGATCCAAACAATGTTATTAAATATCAAGACAAATCTGAGAGTGAATTCACAAATATTGAAATAAAAGATTTGTTATACAGTTACAATCAAAACTCAAAAACAAACGATGAAAAAGCAAATAATTTAATTTATGCCTATAGAGCATTTAGGATTGCAAACGCAATGACAGCAATTATAGGTGCTTTAATTTGTAGTTCCTTACTATTTGCAAAACCGAAAGAGGAAGACATTAATATTAAAAACCCTATACAAATTCAAAATTTTGACTCTACTGCAAAAGCAATTATCAAAACTATAAAAGAGCAAAATAATTTTAATAAATTTGATACTACACAACAACAGGACAGCCTGAAGCACTACCTACAACATTAGCTTGTCGACAATGCCGAGCACGACGTAGCAAAACTTTTGGTGGAGTTACGTGATTTTCGTTAGGAAAAAAGCAACCATATGGTTGCTTTTGAGCGATAGATCAAAAAAATTCTAGTTGGGACCCGAGAGGATTTCCTTTGCCCCACTCGTATTCTTTAGGTGGCTTCCCTTCAGTGATCTCATTCGAATTATTGTTGCTTGTTTTGTTATTCACCAAATGCCATAAGAGCGACTTCTCCTTTTCTTCAATGCGAAAGATTCCAAAGGGCAGGAATGAAACAAGGTAACTACCTCTGAATTCATTGGGGAGAAGTGCGTTTGCACACATGACTTCAGAATTGAAAATGCCGCTCAAGAAAAGATTGAGAGCTGACATCTTTACGCAAGTGAGATCAATATCAATTCCATAGTACTCATGTTTCTTCTCACTTGAATGTGCGGCAACCATAAGCATTCTGCCACTGCCACAGGCAGGATCAAGAATACGCATGGGTCTTTCTTCAGCAATTTTTTGGGCTTCGCCAATGGCAATGCGTGCCATGAATTCACAAATTGGATACGGAGTGAAAAATTGGGAAAGCCCTTGCTTCTGAAGTCGTGCTTCATAGAATTCTCCGAGCACATCAGTACCTTCTTTGCTTAGCATTCGCTCTGTCATTTCAAGAGTGAGAGTTGCAAACATTTTGGGAAAGTTGTGTCGAAGATCATCATCCTTGTATCTCGCAATTATTTTGAGATACAAATCTTCATCGTATGAGAGTCCGGTGAGTACATTTCTTCCGCATGAAGCAACGCTCATGGTGAGAAAATCATCAAAGACAGTTGAGAGATCGTAATGATACTGGAATGAATCAATGAGAGATGCGAAGGTTTCTTTTGTTTTCATAAAGAACAGTTTTGTCTTTATGAAATCGTAGCATTTTCACAGGTACATTTTCAATGCTATCAACCATCCGCTCAAATAGAATTCTGGAAACTTTTCTATCATTGCAATGCCATTTTTGATATTGCCATGAACACATTCAATCTAAATGAACTCGTAATTGAGACTGATGATGGAAGTCAAAACTTGGTTGACTATTCAACAAAGAGCAGTCGATCCTCCGGCGATAACGTCGAGGTCATTTTCAAAAATCTTGAATCAAGATTGATTGAAGTCATAGAGCAATTTGAAGACGGCGCAATATTCGGATGCATTGCATGGCTAACTTCAAAACCAATTTTGAAAGCACTGTCGAAGTGCGATATTGTACAGATTGTTGTTCAGAAAGAAGACTTTCTAAGACCTGACTTTAACATTAAGAATATCAATACCTGGAAGAGGGATTTACGATTGCTCTATTCACAATTGAAGTGCAATATGGAGCGATACCAATTCAGAGAGCCAATCGGTCACTTATCAGTTTGCGGCGATCCTATTGTTCAGGCAATTCGATGTGTCGGAAATCACAACTTTGAAAAACAATCTGCATTTCCCAGATCGCACCATAAATTTTTAGTGTTCTGTAAAATGGATGAGAAAGGAAATTATTTTCCTGTTACAGTATGGACGGGATCATTCAACTTAACTTTTAATGCCACACAGTCCTTTGAGAATGCTATCATCCTTTCAGATCAATCAGGTGAGAACCAAATTATCAATGCTTATCTGCAGGAGCATCATCAAATCTTTGCTCTATCAGAGCAATTGAATTGGGAAAGTGAATGGTCTGCACCGGAGTTTCGAATTGGCACTTGAACAATGATCAAAGTTCATTTTCGATTTCGCACCATTTGACAACTGCAATCGCTTCAAACGTTCTTTCATAGTAGCTGTGCCGGTTATTAATTTCTTTGAGGTAGGTTTTTCTTAATTCAGGATAACGCTCAGCAATTTGCTCCATGAATGAATTCTTATTGTGACTTTTGATTGCAAGTCCAAGTTTCACAGTAGGAAGAGAGTAATTGTGCAGCTCAATTTTTTTCTCGATTGCTTGTTTTATGTTTTCATGCAGATGATTTAATCGTTTTGAAGCTTTCAGTGGGTCCGACGTCTTCAGGGCAACATGGCTTACAGAATAATACTCTATCAGTTTCTCAATGAAAAAGTGAATTGCTTTTTCTTTGTCCTTAGACCAACGCTTTTTGAATGTTCTTACTCGATGCTCAACCAATTCTCCGTCACGCAGGATAGCGATCCCAATCAATTTCGTTCCGAGACTAATTCCTAAAATGGTTGACGCCATGTTCTTTGACGAGGTAAGTGAATAAGGCACCCCGAGTTCGTTTGATCTTATTGTCCGGGATCGACATTACCCGAAGCAGAATTCGTTTCAGAAAATCTTCCTGATATTTCTGTACGAACATGATGTACATGCCCATTGCCTCTTTGTCATTCAAAGCAGAGGCGAGTTCATACGCTAACCTGTTGTCATTTTGTTGTTGTTCCATATGATAGTTGCTATAAGTGGTAACTGATAATTCCTCGATCGTAATAATTTCTTTAAAGAAATTATTCGCTTTTCGATTAGTCGAATATCGAGCGAGTGAAATTTTTTTTCGCCGAGTTTTTCCACAGAAATTTTCTGTGAAATCAAGGTGCGAGACGCAAGAAAGAAGCAGCAATTGAGAGTTGCAGATAAAAAACATAATTCAATTTTGCATTCCGTCATCATGCATCAATGCTTTCAAGATGAAAGAAAGTTTTTTGCTTCAGCTATTTTTTGTCAGTGATTTTTTTGTTCAGCATCTCCAGTTTCTTTTTTCGCAATCTGTTTTGAATGTCACTCCAGAGATCGCCGTAGAACTGATTTGGAATAGTGCTATAGAGAAAGCTGAGTTCAAACATGTGTTCCCAACTTGGAATGCTCGTACCATTCTCCCAACGAGAAATGCAGCTGGCAGATTTTAACCCGAGCATGTCTGCAACTTCTTTTTGAGAGAAGCCCATACGCTTGCGATACTTTTTCAGATTATTTGGAATGTGCGACTTCACATCACTCATAAATAAAAATTAGCACAGTAATATTTATAGGAAAGGAGGGAAAAAATGCTGCGCGTAGCAACCTTAGTGAATAAACTATACACCACTTGACAACACACTTCTATTATGCTACAATAGGGTCAACTTTCAAATAGCATTCTCGCGCGTGAGACGTTATTAGCAATGACGGCTATTTCCAAGTTGCCTTATCAGATCATATGAAAAACCACAATGAAAAAATCACAATCAACAAAGTCAATACAATTGCCACGCTTTACTCGTACAGAAATCAAAAAAGCTTTTCAGTGGATTAATAACCTTAAGCCGGAAGAGAAAATACAGTTTGAGCTTTTAGCGCGAGTGGAACTTGCACAAAAACTGATGAAAGAATATCTTTGGCAGCAGAAGGGTAAGCGAACAGAGAAGAGAAAGCAAAAGTAATGTGTCAGAACAGCCGATTCATTTCGGCTGTTTCTGTTTACAGCAATGATGAAGGCGTTTGCAGTTTCATTTCAATTAACAAGCAAAGCTTAAGTTCTTTTACGAAGATATATTTCGTGGTTGAAGTTGTAAATGGAGGTTCTCTGATCAAAATTAATTTCAGTTATTAGGGGACGAAAGCCCGGCTTAAATGAAACTGTACCATTTGGATTAAGAATCATTCCATGAGAATACTGCCAAATATCCCTCCCTTGTTCGTCATATCCGTTGTGGCTAATATGCACAATAATTTGTGCATTCCCTATACTGACCTCTTCATATTCATCTTCAATAATAACCGTTGGGTTTGTGATGAAGTATGTGCTTTCTGCAAAGCAAAAGCCAAAGCAATTGTACGCAGGTTCTAGGGGACATTGAGCAAGGAGATCTTCGGGCTGGGGTTTAACTGGCTTTCCTGTTCCTGATTCAACTATGGTTCTTTGAACTGTTTCAGGTTTAATTTTATATGCATCAACCCGATTTCTTTTATCCGTCAGTAACCAACCTTTTCGATAGTCAGCTTTAAAATTCATTGCTCGATTTCCCCATTGAATATTGGGTAATCGCATCGTTTCATTATGTTTCTCTATGTGATCTGAGTTATGAAAAATTAAAGTGTCATTTTTCCTGAGCATTCTATTTTGTTTAAGAAGGAATTAAAATGATAGTTTAGCAAATAAAAGTATGAATGATCAACAAGTAGCTCAAGAGTTAGTTCGTCGAGGAATAATTTCGGCGCAAGAACTCCAATCAAGTTCGCTAGGAGAAATCTTAGTGAGAAGAGGCATTATAGGACCTGAAGAATTAACTCAAGGACTTACAATTTTCGAAGTTCTAAGAAAACGTGGCATTATCTGATAGTGCGGAAATAGTTAAATATTTTAAATGCGATCCATCTCAGCCAACTTACGGTAATGAGCGCCGAGACCCGTTAACTTACAAGCAGTTGAATTAATGGCTGCATAATACATGTGTTCAGCATCAACTGGTACCACAAGTCCATATCGATTGCAAAGCTGGAGTTCTTTAAAGATTCGTACGTTGTCTTTATTAACGGGCATATTCCTCAAATGCTCCGGAATGTTTTGCCGATCTGGCTCATAGGAGGGGTCAAGTTTGAAGTGATCCGTTGAGCTTTTAAAATAGCCTGGCAGTCGCCTTAGTATTTCAAGAGACACTTTAGGAGTTACGGTACGTAGGGTTATGAAGGTTTGAACATTGGCTTTATATACTGGGCGTTGCTCCCAAGGTCCGAGAGTTTGATCAATGTGTGAGTATATAGAAGCAGGGGTAATCCTCCCACATATATCAGCAGAGGCTCCACTGAGTCCATCAAGCAAAATACCTGTAAAGAGACCATGCCCATTCATTTCCCCTGCAGTGCCTTCCCGATGGCAAGCCGTAAGAATTGTCACACCTGTAGCAATAACTGAAACCTGATCATTATTTAATCCAGCAACTTCACCGGCATAGCCAGAATTACAACTATCAAGAATAATCACAGTTGATTTAATCCGTGGATAGGCTGCATTGGCAACACTTAAAATTTCCGAAAGAGGTATTCCCCAACTTCCTTTTTTTCCGTCTTGACTTACTATATAACCTGCATTGGTTGTCGCGTTCACTATTCCATGACCCGCGAAATAGAGCAGGACTGTTTCAGCATCACCTTTAAAAAGTTCTTCTAGCGCGCTATGAATAACTTCGCTAGTAACCTCACCATTATCACTGGTAATTAGTTTAACGGAAAAATTGGGAGACCCATCTCCATTCTTCTCAAGTGTATTTGCGACAGCAACAGCATCATTTTCACATCCCGTAAGCGGAGATGTGGGATATTTGTCTATACCGATGACCAGTGCCCTTCTCATTATCTTGAACCTCCAATTAAAGCCTTGAGATTTGCCCATGTCCAATTATAAATCTTATCAGTGCTTAAGGCGGCATTTGGTTTAACACAAGCTTTGCTCGCTCTTCCCCAAAGTAGGAAGTATGGTTTTCCAAGTTCTTGCGCTATTTCTAGTTCAGCAGAAACCCCGGTAGCAGTATGTGTTGATTCACCGCACAAAACAATCACCTGGTCACAGTTACCCATACGCCCCTTAACTTTTTTCTTCCAATCCCCAGTTAGATGTTCCTTAACAGAGCCATCTGCGAAATCGAAAGGAGAATCTTCCAGCTTGGCTTGTCCTGCGAGCATAACCTTAATGTCTGAGTCATTGTCGTAATCAAACGTTATAAAAATTCGTTGTTTTGCCATGAGAGTATTTGAATTAGTTAATAATAGAAAAGTTAGTTGTTAAATGAGCTATCTGCACTCAGGCAAACTCAAAAGGTTGTCTGCCTTAGTTCCATCCGGTCTTGTTCTTACGAATTTAGTCCCAAATGAAGTGGTTTCGGCAATGAGATATGCAACATCACCCTTAGAATCCCTCACATAAGCTACGCCGCCATTTTTAACCCACTCGTACATGTCAACCCTCGATGTAGTGCCTGTTTCACTGGTGGATTCATTTATCCAGCTTAAACTGCTTATTGCGACATGAGGATTTTCATGATGCCCATTGTCCTTTTTAATGCATGTAATTTTTATTGCCATCGCTTGATTTTTTTTGCTTTTTTTAATACTTGAGAAAGTGATTCAACGCCCAGGGCTTTCTGCACCACCCAAGGTTTTAATGTTGCCGTGAAGGTTATTTAGTACTGGATACTCCTTACGAAGTTTATCTATTGAGGAGTCAGATCGTTCTTTGCGAAATCGACCCGCCTCTGTCTTTTTATGTTGTCCTAATTTCATGATGTCTATTTTACTATAGGTCTTTTAATAACTCCAACAACCTTCCCACTTATGCTGAAATCATCAGAAGGATGTAGGTGAATGGGATCATAGTTAAATGAAGAATCAGCCATGAGCACTATCTGTCCATTCTCTCGATCATCGATTAACCGTTTGATTGTTGCCTTGCTGTCAATTATCGCCAGAACAATATTTTTGTTGGTGATGTCTGTATTGTTCGAATCAACAATAACGAAATCACCATCTTCAATTCGCTTGCCTGCTACTTCTGCACGATTCATTGACGACCCATCAGCTTTTATTGCGTAAAGCCCTGAAGGTTTTGATCTACCAACGAGTTTGCTGGAGACACGCAAGAAACCTTGAAAGTTTTCTTCAGCAAAAATTGTTGCCGGACCACAATTCGCTGTTCCGAGAATAGGTATTGAAAAAATCTTCGCACTCATTTCAAGCAATCCTTTTGCCCATCCCGGTGTTGGAGCAGAACGCTCCATTATACCTTTGGCTCGATCAATGCTAATGAAGCCCTTCTTCTGAAGTTGAGTCAGATGATGCTTAATCTTTTGCGGTGATTCCTTTGGCATTTCTATCGCACTCGCCATTTCTCGGAGACTCATCTTTGCTAAGTTCTCCTTCTTTGATAGTGCCAACAGCTTTTCTTGTATGGGATGCATAGGGCAATATTACAATATTTTAGGCTAATAAACAAATAAAGCTTTAAAGTCAGTAAAACTTGACACCTCTAATTTTTGATTTGACACAATAAGGGGAGAAACTATGGTAGATTATTATTATCGTATGGTAGTACAGGAATGCTAATCGAAGGATCATTTCTTGTTATAAACACGGTTCGAACATCCTTCACGGTGGTGCACCACCGTTGACGAATTGAATTCAAAACTTCATTTCGTTCTTCTACAGAAACATTTTTTTTCAGTTCGATCTCTCGATATTCCGCTTCAAGTGTTGGGTAGTCTTTCTCTATGGGAATTAGCCATTCCGCGGCTTCAATGTTGAGTATTTTGTCTTTTACATTATAGTTCGAGCCAAGTGAGGAAAGTATCTCTCGCTTATCGTTTAGGGTTCCTGCTACGAATCCCTGACGTGCATACGTTGCGAAGTGAAAGGTTTTTTCAGTGAGTTCAACATATCGTTCTGAATGATCATCGGTCTCTTCTAATTGCTGTTTAAACTTCGTAATCGCGCTTAGGAGCGAGTTTCGTTCTTTGAGGTATGTTTCTTCATCTACAAGCTCCTTATAGCGCATACGTGTGAGATTATCGAGTTCCTTCTGTGTTTCAAGAAGGGAAGCTTGCCGCATATCAAGGATTGTTGTTTTGTCCTGAACTCCCTTACCGTTTTCTATTTCTAGCACCTCAAGTGCCCACTCAAAAAACTCAGGCATGATCGTATATTTCTCAAGCATACTTTCGATTTGCTCTTCAAGACTTCCAAGCGTGAGCGGCTTTGCATTCTTGCACACAGTACCTTTCTTCTTATGCGTGCAGTGGTAATACACGTAGGTTTTTAATTCCCCGGTAGTTTTCACCAACTTCAATTTTTCACTTGCCGTGTACATTGATCCGCATTCACCACAGTGAATCAGTCCGGTGTACGCAAACTCATGTTTCTGTTTGCGGGGTTTGCCTTTTCGTCCCAGGAGAATTTGCACATGATCATATTCATCAAGCGTAATCATGGGACCGTGTTTACCATTGTAAAACTTACCAGCCCATTCAAACATGCCAGTGTAAAAAATGTTGGAGAAGATTTTATACATCAGACTCGTTGAAATTTCTTTGTCCCCGTATGAGTTGTGTCTAGGTGTTCTAAACCCCCATTCTGTATTGGCAATGTTGCGGATTGTTTCGACTGTGTAATTACCTGTGAGCATCATATCCCACATTCTGCGAACCAATGGAAATCTTTTCTTATCAACCACAATTGTCTTATCTGCTTTGTCATTCACGTATCCAATCGGCGGCAGTGCCGGTAGCCACCCTCGTTCAGCTTTGCCTTCCATGCCACGTCTGCAATTCTTCCGAAGGTCAATGATGAATTGATTTGCCATGCTGCTTTCGACATTGAAAAGAAGCACGTTGTCATCAGGTAAATGTCTGCGATCAATAGTTTGAATACATTTCAAAACTCCTTGCTGGAGAAGCCAACTCAAGGTTCCACTGTCAATTGGATTACGGGAAAGACGATTGATTTGCCAACAGAGAATACCACCGGCTTCACCCTTCTCAATTCTTTTTATCATCTCTGAAAACACTGTACGATTGTACGGCTTCTTGGCTGATTTTGCCTCTGTCAAAATCTCCTTTATTTCCAAGCCCAAATTCGCCGCAAGATCTTTGAGACGGCTAATCTGATCTTCGATGGATTGGACTTGTCGGTCTTCACTCTCCAAAGACTTTCGGGCATAGAGAAAGTATTTGATTTTTTCGGTTGTGCCATTGATCATACGTGAGTGCAAGCATTCTACAATGCTTCGTTAGTCTTGTAAAGCAGATGAAGATTGCCTACGCTTTTGAATAGCGTTGAACGCATCTTCAGTCATAGGCTTGTAAATACATCTTAAGAGACAGACAAGCTTGATACCTTTCTCATACGCTTCTTCACTTGAAATTTCAATTCCAAATTTCTGTTTGTAGAGTTCCTGAAATTTTTTGAGTTGGGTATCTGATATGACCATTATCTCAATTGTCTCAAGAGGAAATGCAGTGTGAAGTAGGGAGGAATTGTTATCCGTAGCATTTTCTCCCTCCTATTCTGTGAATGAAAAACTCTGTAGAGTTTTTACATGGATGAACACAGCGAGATCACCCCCATTGGAATTACAAACTTTCGAAACACCAACAAACGCTTTGGCATTAAAGACAAAGATCGTCTTGGTCATATTTACGTCATTGGAAAAACAGGCGTTGGTAAAAGCACCTTGCTGGAGAACATGGCAATCTCAGATATTGAGCGAGGAAAAGGACTTGGTGTCATTGATCCTCACGGTGATATTGCTGAAGACATTTTGAAGTACATCCCTGAACACAGGAAGAAAGACCTTATTTATTTCGATGCAACGAATACAGCGCAACCAATCGCTTTTAATCCGTTGCATGGCATTCATCAAAGCTACCATCACCTTGTGGCTTCAGGACTTGTCTCCACATTTAAAAAAATATGGGCTGACTCATGGGGACCGAGACTTGAATACATCTTGCGCTTTGTACTGCTTACTCTTCTCCAAATTCCCGATGCAACGCTTCTCGATATTCAACCTTTACTTGTCAATCCAGACTATCGTAAACCACTCTTACACTTCATCACTGACGACCACCTTCTTTCATTTTGGAGAAATGAGTATGAAAAATATTCACCACAACTTAGAGCAGAGGCAATCTCCCCAATACTCAACAAGACAGGATTGTTTCAAACAAGCCTTCCGTTGCGAAAAATTGTTGGACAGAAGACAACCAAATTCAGAATGCAACAAGTACTAGACGAAGGAAAGATTTTCATTGTCAATCTCTCCAAGGGAGAGCTTGGAGAAGATGCATCTTCACTTCTTGGGAGCATGCTCGTGACTTCCATTCAGCTTGCAGCATTACACAGAGCAACGCAAGATTTGGAAAGTCGAAAACCTTTTTACCTTTACGTTGACGAAATGCACTCCTTCGTAACTCACTCCTTCGTTAACATCCTAGCCGAGGCACGAAAGTATTGTCTTTCGCTATTTCTTACTCATCAATACACCGACCAGATTGACGAGCGAATTCGATTAGCAATCTTCGGCAATGTAGGAACCATAATTTCATTCAGAGTTGGAGCAACAGATGCAGAGTATTTAGAGAAAGAGTTTTATCCCTTCTTCAACAAAAATGATTTCATTAACCTTCCAAAATACGAGCTGTATTTAAAGTTAATGATCGACGGAACTACATCACAGCCATTTAGTGCCATTTCAATTCCTTTGAAAAATAAAATTAGAATTTCTAATACAAAGACGCATTAAAATTTTTCTATTGTCGTCAATTCCACCATACGAGTCCACATTTGATAGAGTAGTTGGTAGCAAGTTATCTTCTATTGAAAAAGATGAACTATTAGCAATTCTAAAAATATGGGGCAACACCGCAAAAAACATTGTTGACAATTTAAGACAAGATTGTTGCGTAGATGAAAATGCAATGTTTGAAATTTTGCAAGTAGTTCTTCAATATAAACATATATCGAGGGATCCAGATAATGCGACCGAGTTAGAAAACTTAACCGAGGCTTTTTGTAATAAGTGCAATGAGTTAATTAATAAATATTTTCAGAAAAATATTCCATATAGCTCTAGAATAAATTGTACCTCTATTAAAATCCTTGGAAGAGTAGTAACTAAACGCAACTTTTTATTAACGATATATTCTTATGTTCCCCGTAAGGATAAAAGCATTTTAAGAAACTTATATCGAGGAGTTGTTGATCCTAAACATCAAAACGTTGGTATAGGTTGCAAGAAAAATAATCCTCGAATTGTGTGGGTAACTTGGAACACTTCACCTACAAATGACGACCCATTTGCTTTTGCCAGTTCACAAGCTAAGTTACTAATTATTAATAGTGCATTGGGGCTAAGCGTATTTGGGGATAAGAGAATCTGTCTTTTGTTAAGATATGATAAGCCACTTCCTGATATCTTGTATTACCCTACTATTATTGACGCTCAAAAACACGATAGATTTAGACCCATCTTTCCATATGATTGTATTGGTGGAAAATTGCCACCTTTTGGAGAGACCCGCCCAAGAGCAAGGGATGAATTGCTTAAATCTCTAAAACTTGAAGAGTTTTCCTATTTGCCTATAAATAATCCTCCAAGACCAGAAGCGACTCATAGAGGCGATCTCGCTATGTTAAAACATCTATCTACTATTCCACCAGAACCAATTAAACTTTAGAAAGATGGACGATAATAGTGTTCTTGTGAAATTCCGAAATTCTCGAGGGACTGATTTGCAGGAAAGAATAAGCAATGCCATATATCAGTATAATGTAGATGAATTAAAATATTTTATAGATTCTATTATTAATGAGGCAATTTGGTTAGATGAATTTTATGATAAAAATTACAATGAAGAATCATTTCTTGATTCACTTGAGGAAGCTTTAGACAGTGCAAGTGCAGCGACGAAGGCTAATGTTGAAGTAGCTTTTACGGAGTCAGCCGATTCATTTATTCATCAAATTAATCCTGAATTACATGATAAAAAATATATTCTCACTCTTTTAAGCATTTCCAAGAATTTGTCTTGGGGAATAGATGAATTAGTTATTATGTATGGTTTCTTTAAAAATAGCCCCTATGTAGATAATGAGATAGAAGAACAGGCGGCTTTGACATTATCTTTTTATCCTTTTAATAACGATAGAAAACAATTTTGGACAGAGTTATCTAATAGCCTTACCAATAAATCTTTTTTAGTTTACCCATTAATTATTGATTTATACGATAATGATAAAGAATTATTATTGAATCTTCTAAAAGGAGCCAAAACTAAGCCTAATAATATAGATGAAATCCAAAGCGTATTTGCGACAATCCTAGAGCAACTTGTCAATGCAAAAGAAATAGACAGAATACTTGTTTTAATTGGAGAAGCACCAACCTGGGTATATGATCTCTTTCTTAATGTTGATAAGGAATTTAATTATGGTGTATTCAGAATTATGCTTGATATGCAGGATATCTATAAAAATCTAGAGAAATATTTTTGGGATAAAGAATTACAACTAAATTTAAGCTACGTTGTAAATGATGTTTGGGATTGTAATTTTGTTCAGTTCATTGATGAACTGAAATATAATGACTTTTTCAATATATCTCTTTCTCCTATTGATAATTTTATCAAGAGAAAAATGAAGGATGAAAAAAGTAAAGAATTTACAGCAACTGTTTTAGATACTTCAAGATTATTTTTAAAATCATTTCTAAAGAACAATGATTCTTTTAAGGATTTCGATAATAGGAATTTACTTTCAATTCTTCCTAAAGAAGTATTACCAAAGAATCAACTTGAAGAAACAAAGGACGTAGCTATTTTAGATATTTTTAAATATTGCTTAGTTAGTAACATTAAATCTACAAATCAACTCAAAGATGATCTCCCTGTAGCTTTAAGTCCAGATTGCTTTGTTAACAAATTATACATTGCTTATAAAGAAAATTCTGAAATTGTGGTTTTCGATAAGAAAGCGGCTGAAGCATTTAGTTTTCTAGATGATTATCTGAGAAGAAATTATGCAAAACATTTCTCTCAGTTTCCTATATTTATAAAATTGATACCATCACAGGAGGAAATTATTCAAAGATTAAATGAAAGTAGCCCTATTCTAGTCGTTTGTACAGCCCCAATCTTGGCTGCTGCTCTTAGTTTTGGATTAAAGGTTTATGTTAGTTTAGATAATGTTAAGGAGCAAATTAAGAAGTTACAACTCAACAATCATTATAATTTTTTTGCTCATATTAATGAGCACTTTCTTCATATGGCAGCTAATGTTCATAAGAATATTAAGGAAAAGAATGCTTTGAGAATTGCAGCTATGATTTATTTTAGTATAAATAGAATGCTTGAAGAGGATTTAAGACCGCTTATTCAATTTATAAAGATTAAAATGAATGACTTGAATCTAGAGGAGGAGTATATAGACGAAGCTATTCGGAAATGTTATGATTATTCTGCCTTTGAGACAATGAAAATTAAATGTTTTGCGGAGGATAAATCAACATATCCGTTGAAAAAAGGAGCCATATTCGGGAAAAAGACTTTTTCCAACGGATATTTTGATAGATACTATTACTTTATAAAGGAGCTACAAAGTCGCTTGGAAAAAGACGAAATAAAATTGAGAAAGGAATATTCAGAAAGGGATTTTAGTAATTATCAAAAGCGGCAAAAATATTTAATTTCATTCATAAGTAAGAATTTATTCTTTTTTAATCTTGAGCATAATGATGAAATAATTGAAGATGCAGCGAAACTTTTAGTGATTGATCCAATTGAAAAATCGGAGTACATTCCGGCACTATAAATGATTTCAGAAATCATAAAATTGAATAACGTCAGTAAGAAATATGAGAATTTGGACAGCTCATTTACTTATGCTCTTAAAAATGTAGATCTTAAAGTAAATGAAATGGAATTTATTTCAGTAATTGGTATGTCCGGTTCAGGTAAAACAACATTACTAAGATTGATAGCTAAGCTTGAAGTTCCTACTGAAGGCACAATCCAAAAGAATAACTCAGTTGGTCTTAATGATAAGATTGGTTTTGTTTTTCAGGATAATACAATCTATCCTTGGTTTAGAGTCCAAGACAATATTTTCTTTGCCTTGAAAGCTAAAGGTAAGAAGAACCAAAGTGATTTAAGTAAGATTGATGAGCTAATGAAGATAGTAGGTTTAGAGCCTTCTATTTTTAAGAATAAATATCCCAAGGAACTATCTGGAGGTGAAAAAAGAAGAGTAGCGATTGCAATGGCGTTAGCTCATAATGCACATTTACTGTTACTTGATGAACCTACTTCATCGCTTGATGATGTAAATAAATGGAATTTTCAGGAAACTATACAAAGCATTTGGCTAGACAAAAAGTTTACCTGTATTATGGTCACACATGACATTGACGAAGCGGTTTTTTTAGGTGATCAGGTTTTAGTTTTAGATGGCGGAAAGCTTAAAGGAACTTTCCAAATAAACTTACAAAGACCTAGGACATTGGTAACGAAAGAGTCCTCTGAATTTCTGACGTACAAAAAAATGTGCATGGAAGCATTAAAATGAAATCGCAAAAAATTATTCGATGGATTTTAATAGCAGCGATATTCATTTCGTTATGGGAATTATTTTCTCTTAAATCTAATAATCCCAAATTATTTCCAGATATTTATCATTTATTTACAACTACTTTTCCTTCGATAGGAGTATTTGACGGTGGGCAAGCTTCGTACCTTGCTGCTCTCAAGGTATTATTAACAAATTCGTTTATCACCTTCTTAAGACTATTAGTAGGTATATCGCTGGGGATTGTATTAGGACTGATGAATGGACTAATGATACATTACTTTTCGACTTTCAAACGTGGAAATTTAATGATTCTGAAATTCTTGCGCAGCATTCCCTTACTCGCACTAATTCCACTATTTCTTTATTGGTTTGGAGGTAGAGAATTTGGAATAATTTTATATATAATATTTGGAGGTGTTATCATTATAGGTTCAAATACTTATGATGCAGTCTTAAATGTTCCTTTGCCCTATATTGAAAATGCTAAGATTTTGGGGGCGCATAAAACTAAGATATATAGATCTATTATCTTGGTTGCAATCTTACCTGAAATATACGGAGGACTAAAAAACCTCATTGGACTTTCATGGGCGATATCTTTAGCAGCAGAATATCTCTCCTCATCAAACGGTCTTGGATTTTTGACTTCTCAATCTTATTCCAATGGTGACATGGGAAAACTATTGATTTTATGTTTAGTTTATATTATATTGGGTATGCTCAGTTTTACCATTCTTAAGTTTCTCTTCTCAAAATTAATCATTTGGCAATAAAAACCATTTCATCATGAAAATTTCTAGAGCTTTAACCATCCTAAGTGTAATCATTCTTATTGTCTTTGCAATATGGTATTTTGCATTTTATAAAAAACATGAACTTGTAAACCCAGCGCAACCTTTGACTAAAGTTAGTTTCGGTATGCTGCCGTATGGGGATCACACTCAAGCAATAATCGCAATTAAAAAAGATTGGTTTAAAGACGTGGGAATTGATTTAAAATATGAACCAATAAAGGTTGAAGGAGTAGTAAGTTCGCTAAATAGCGGACGCTTGGATATAGTTTCCACTTCTCCAGGAATCATAATTTCCTCCTATGATAATGCACCGGATTTGTGTATGTTTGTTTTTGCAGATGTCTTTCAAGGATATGCAATAATGGCTCAGCCGAATGAAAATTATAAGAGCTATAAAGAATATCTTGATGAAGGAGAAACACCAAATCAGGCAATACATGATGTTATGTTTCAACTTAAAGGAAAAACATTTGCTTACCCCTCTGAAGCAGCAATTAAACCATTTATAGATATATTACTAGAAAAAGCCGGAATGACCAGATCGGATTTTAAATCCTTAGTACAAGATGATGCTATAAACATTAATGCCATGCGGAACAAGACAGCTGATTTTCAAGTAGGAGGCGCCCCATCTCATGTTACATTACAAAAGGAAGGGTTTATACCATTAGTAGGTTCAATAGATGTAGTGCAAGCTGCGAAAGCATCACCAGACTCTAAGGAATTAGCCAGTGTTTTCCAAGATGGTTGGTCTACCACAAAGAATTATTATGAGAAAAACAAACCAACAATATATAGAATGGCTTCTGTCAATTTTCGAATCACAGATTATATTGTTAACCATCCTGATTCGGCTTTGGACTTGCATATGCCCTATTTAAGTCAAGTAACAGGCGAAACCTATAGCGCAGAAGATGGGAAAATAATTTACAGTTCGCTTGATCCATTCTATACATTCGATAGTCAAAAGGATTGGTTTCATAATTCGAATAATCCTTTATTCTTTCAAAATTTATATGGAAGTCTAATTAATAGCCTTTCTTCAGAAGGCATATTCCAAAAAGGAATCCCTAAAGTAGACGATATTATCTATGCGGATAATGTTTATATAGAATTAGAGGATTTAAAACAGAAGTCCCAAGATTTATTTAAACAGATAGATGCAATGCCTAAGCCATTAAAGGGAGAGGATAGTGATAATTACTCAAAATCTAAGTTTTATTATTCGATTTTTGATTATTTTGATTCCTACAATTACGCGCAGAAAATAATCAGTTCAAATTAGCATTAACATTCTTTTCTTGAAAAAGAAAATCAATTTTGCAGATTTAATTCCCTTAATTGTCTTTTTAGGTTTGTGGGAATTTTGTTCTTTTGCGATAAGCGAAAAATATTTTCCTCATGTTTTAACAATTATAGGCAGCATAAATCATTCATTTCTTCAGGATCCTTACATTAAATACCAAGGAGGCGGGGATCATGGGTTTAGCTTGCACATATTAAATACAATAGAGTACTATTTTATTGGATTAGCGATAGGTTTATGCTTAGGAATATTAGTTGCTCTAGTCCTCTTCTTAAAGCCGATGCTAAGGGAATTATTTGAACCTATTCAAAAAATATTTTTTATTATTCCACCATTGATAATTTCGCCATTCATACTTCTTTTAATTAATAATGGAGGTCTTTCTAAAATATTAATTGTAAGCCTGTATACCTTATTGTCGATAAGTATTTATACATTAAATTCCTTAGATAATATTAGCAAAAACCTTCTTGATTTGACAAAATTATATGATTTGGGTCTTTATGATAAAATAAGAAAGGTGTTTCTGCCGGGAGCATTACCAGGTATTCTTGGAGGTATTCGTGTTAATATATCCATTTCTATGGGACTGTTAATTGTGGCAGAATATATTGGACCCCTTCAGGGAATTGGTAAAGTCCTCCACTATGTAATTAGTTTTAACAACGCCACGCTCATTCTCGTAGCAATTTTTTGGGCAGCGACAATTGTCTTATTTACAGATTTTTTATTGATACTCACTGCAAGAAGGCTTCTTCGATGGACTTAAGCTTCTTTGATTCAATGAATATTGGGTATTGATTATTCAGTTGTGATTATCTTCCCCCTCCCAAAACCCATACTCCCATGATTCCCTTCATCATCGTTGTTGTCCTCATCATTATCATTGCAATTGCTATCAGACCATCGGAAATAATTTCTCGATGGCACCACTTCTTTGACGAAGTGCAATACTCTGCTCAGGAATATTATTCATCGCTTGATGATTGCATTGAGAAACGAAAGATTCCGAATGGACAATGGACCAGAAAGAACTTTTTTGAAACAAGCATTGTATCAGCGCAGCGACAATACTTTCGTGTCAGTAATGTCGTGTACATCTTTGACATCTGTGCCTCACCATACGGCAGCGGTTTTTTTGTCTCGTGGTGGTTACGAGAGAGCAAGAGTCTTGCTGAGTTGGCATTCGAGAGATTCTTTAAAGCTTCATTCAGAAAAACATACTACGAGATGGATACGCAAACTATGTTTCGTGAAGCAGTTCATCAAGCAGTTTTGGAGGCAATACAGAAGATGACCACTGCCAAGGGAATAAGAGGCTTGACAGAACTTGAACAGAAAATGACACTCAATCCCAAACTCATCTTTGACGTGAAGCCCATCTAATGAGTTTGACCTTACCAGAGAAACTCACTGCCCAATTTTATGATTGGGAACAGCGCGGACGGGGTTGGCATCTGTTTGAGCAACCCATCGAACTTGAGCCGCCCTTTCATCCATTCTTTTTTCATAGAGTACCAGCCACGCAAGTGAGTGATGATGGACGAAGACCAACCATACTCTCAAATATGGTTGACTTCATTCGTGGCAAGCAATCACAAGCACAGGCAGAAGAACCACAAGAAATTATTCCGGTAGAGCCATTCGCATTTCAAAACAATGAGACACTGAGAGTTTTTTCAGTTTCACTTCCTAAAGAACACAAGGTTGAAGTTGAAGAAACAGAGCAGTTACTTCTCATGCTTTCGTATTTACGAGTCCCGGTAAGCTTTGAAATCATTGGAAGCCATGATTCAATCACGATCCAATTTGCTTGTCGAGAATCTGATTCTTCTCACTTGATTAGTCAGCTCAAAGCATATTTTTCAGAGAGTGTCGTTCTCGAGAAGAATGATCTGATCTCAGAAAGTTTAAAGAATCCTGAAGCGTTTGGATCAGCAATTGACTTCGGACTGCGGAATGAATTCATGATACCACTTGCTATGGCAGAGGACTTTCACCTTGATCCTTTTATTGGTTTCTTTGGTGTGCTCGATAACTTACAAGAAGATGAGCATGCAATTATTCAAGTCCTCTTTAATGGTGCGATTAATCCGTGGTCGGAAAGCATCCTGCGAGCCGTTACAGACAACAATGGTGATCCGTTTTTCATTGATGCGCCTGAGATGACAAAACTTGCCGAAGAGAAAATTTCTTTTCCGCTCTTCGCAGTTACCATACGAGTGTTGGGTATTTCTCCCATACAACAAAATGCATTCATTCTCTCTCAAAACATCTCACAAGCGCTCGTTCGTTTTAGTAGTTCTAAAGGCAATACTCTCGTTCCTCTCTTAACAAATGCCTATGATGTTGATACTCGCATAGCTGATATGATCCTTCGTGAATCACATCGCTTAGGCATGCTCTTAAACAGCCGTGAGCTTGCTACGTTTGTACACCTGCCATCCCAATCAGTGTTATCTCCAAAACTTGATAGAGAAGCCCGCAAAACGAAAATTGCTCCGAAGATTACAGAAGGACATGAACTAATACTTGGCATTAATGAGCATCAGGGGAAACAGAAAGCAGTTAGCGTAAGCACATCACAGCGACTCAAGCACACTCACATCATCGGTGCAACCGGCACCGGAAAAAGCACACTGCTTCTTAATCTCATTGCACAAGACATTAAGAATGGAAATGGCATCGCTGTCTTGGACCCGCATGGTGATCTCATTGAAAGCATCATCTCGTACATACCACAGGATCGAGCAGCGGATGTTTGCATCATTGACCCTGCCGATTCTGAATTTCCCATCGGCTTCAATATTCTTCAAGCACATTCAGAGATTGAAAAAGAAATTCTCTCATCTGATTTAGTTGCAGGATTCAGAAGACTGAGTACCTCATGGGGAGATCAAATGAATTCTGTGTTTGCCAATGCCATACTTGCTTTTCTTGAAAGCAAGGACGGCGGCACACTTGGAGACCTGCGAAGATTTTTAGTGGAGAAAAGTTTTCGTGATGCGTATCTCAAAACTGTTTCCGATCCAAACGTCATCTACTATTGGCAGAAAGAGTATCCTCTACTGCGATCAAATTCCATTGGATCAATCCTTACCCGCCTTGATACTTTTCTACGTCCGAAGCTCATTCGCAACATGGTGTCACAGAAGAAAGGATTGGACTTTGAAGCGTTGCTTGATACTAAAAAAATCATTCTTGTAAAACTCTCACAAGGATTAATCGGAACCGAGAACAGCTATCTCCTTGGGACCATCATCGTCTCCAAGATTCATCAGGCTGCAATGGCACGGCAAGCGCAAGCCAAAGAAGAGCGCAGTGATTTCTTCCTCTACATTGATGAGTTTCAAAACTTCATTACACCCTCTATGTCTTCGATTCTTTCCGGCGCACGGAAATATCATGTCGGTTTAATATTAGCTCACCAGGACATGCAACAGCTTGTAAAGCAAGATTCAGAACTTGCAAGTTCTGTCATGTCAAATGCAGGAACAAGAATTTGCTTCCGCATTGGTGATGCTGATGCAAAGCGATTTGAAGACGGGTTTTCATTCTTCGAAGCTCAGGACTTACAGAACTTAAATACAGGTGAAGCCATTGTGCGCATTGACAGACCAGAGTTTGATTTCTCATTGACGACGGAATCGTTACCTGAGGCAACGATGAATGAGGAATTGAGAAATCGAATTCTGTCTGAGTCGCGGACGAAGTATGGCACCACTCGAGAAGTTATTGAACAAATCCTAAGTAAGAACATTGAAGAATTTGTTGAAGATCAAAAACAGTTCCCTCCTGCAGTTATTCAAAAAGAAGAGAAGAGAGTCGAGCCATTATTACAGGAAGAAAAGATAAAAGTACCAGCGGCACCAATTTCAGAAAGCGGCACCGCGGAGAAATTTATTAAGCAGAAAGAACAAAGTCAGCATCGGTATTTACAGATGCTCATTAAGCGCATGGCAGAGTCTCGAGGATACAAGGCACTGATTGAGGAACCGACACCGGATGGAAAAGGCAGGGTTGACGTTTCGCTTGAAAGAAATGGAAAGAGAATAGCAATTGAGATTTCAGTGACAACCGAAGATGTTTGGGAAGTGCATAACATAGAGAAGTGCTTAAGCGCGCAGTATGATTTTGTTGTCGCTTGTTCAACAGAAAAGAAAACTCTAGAAAATATTCGGAAGAAAGCTGAAGAACTACTTGATCCCACATTGCTCACTAAACTTCTTTTCTTCCAGCCTGAAGATTTTTTTCTGTACTTAGACAGAGAGGTAGCTAAGGAAGCGTCTACAGAAACCAGAATGAAAGGTTACAGAGTCAAAGTGGAATACGATCCACTTTCCGAAAGTGATCGGAAGAGTAAGGAATCTTCAATTGCCAATGTCATTCTTAGCTCAAAGAAAAATCGAAAGTAGTCAGTCTAAAGAGATAACTTTCCTTAGCTTCTTTTTTGATTTTCTGATTGGAGTTTTGTACCCCAATTCCCAATCGCTAATGTTAGTCGCATCAGTTCCAATCAAGTCAGCTAAGGCAACTTGAGTGAGACCGTTTTCATTACGATATTGCCTTAACCTTTCGCCCAAAGTTTGGGAGTCTTTCTTCCAAGGATTGAAACCCAAAAAAGAAATAACTTTTGAGCGATGATGGATACGCGGTCTTTTGATTCCTCGCTCCCATTGGGAGATAGCGGCAACACAAACCTTGAGCTTATCGGCTAATTCTTCTTGTTTCAAATTGAGGTCAAGCCGCCGCTTTTTGATATGTTCTCCGATGGATGTTGGGGAAGCCGGATAATTGGAATTCGGCTTTTTTATGGTTTTTTCGAGGGTGGAAAAAGGCAACGCGAAGACAGAGTTGCATGGTGTCAACCATGGGCACATCCCAGGGTTTCTTTCCTGAAATATCAAGCAGCATAGGAAGTTCGAGATGATGAATCAAAAATCTTCTGCACAAAAAAGGGATGTCGAATTCACGCACATTGTGCCCGCAGAATTGCACCTTGTTTCTGCGGGGGTGCTTTTCAAGGATCTTTGCGAAATCTTCCAGTACTTTTTTCTCATCGTCACCGCAAAGTGACTTGATGCGGAGGTGATATTCGCTCTTCTCTTTTTTAAAAAGACCCAGCGTGATGCAGATCACTTTTCCGAACTCAGCGTAAATGCCGGCGTGATTGAAATACTGTTCCTCATTGTTTTCATTTTCCAGCTTTAGCCGTTCTGATTTTTTCAGGTAGAGCTCTTTGAGTTCATCAGGAAGCGAAACAAAATCAGCAAATGCCGGTACGGTTTCAATATCAATGCAGATCAGGTTTTCGGGTTGGATGTGATCGAGCATTTGAATTTCGGATTTTGGAATTCGGATTGAAAATAGGGAATTACTTTTCACCATTCACACTTTGCGATTTCTCCGCGACCTTTGCTTCAAATATTGCTTGTGACTGAAAAGAAAAATATCCGTGATCTCTCGGCCGAAGAATTGAATTCCTGGCTCGATACCCAGGGAGAAAAATCTTTTCGCAAGAAGCAAGTACATGAATGGCTTTGGCAGAAAGGTGCAAGATCATTTGATGCAATGACCAACCTTTCCAAGCAGCTTCGTGAATCGCTGAATGAAAATTTTTCTCTTAACTCGCTTTCAATTGATATCAAACAAGAAAGCAGGGACAACACAATTAAGCTTCGCTTTTCAACTTTTGATGGTCATTTCATCGAGGGAGTATTAATTCCTGCAGATGATCGCGTGACTGCTTGTGTCTCTTCGCAGGTGGGCTGCTCGCTCACTTGTTCCTTTTGTGCCACCGGAAAATTAGGTCGCAAGCGCAACCTTCACTTTGATGAGATTTTTGACCAGGTGGTTTTGCTGAATGAAGAAGCAGAAAAAAAATATGGAAGGAGAATCACCAACATTGTTTTCATGGGAATGGGGGAGCCGCTGCTCAACTATTCGCACGTGATGAAGTCAATCGAAAAAATTACTTCACCCGATTGCCTCGGAATTTCCCCGCGAAGAATTACAGTTTCCACAGCAGGCATTGCAAAAATGATCAGGAAGCTGGCGGATGATGATGTGCGCATTCGTCTTGCACTCTCTCTTCACGCAGCGAATGACCGGAAGCGCAGCGAGATCATGCCGATCAATGAAGACAACGATCTTGAAACACTGATGGAAGCGCTGAATTATTTTCACCTGAAAACTTTCAACCGCATTTCTTATGAATATATTCTACTTGATGGATTCAATGACCAGGTTGAAGATGCACGACAACTTGTTCAGCTCTGCAAAAAATTCCCGGTGCGTGTAAATCTTATTGAGTACAATACGGTTGAAGGAGTTGAATTTCACAAATCAAAAGATGACCGCGCAAAATTTTTCTGTGACTATCTAAACAACCATGGAGTAACCGCCACCATCAGAAGGAGCAGGGGAAAGGATATTGATGCGGCTTGCGGGCAGTTGGCGAATAAGTAAGGAAGATATTCTACCAGAGAATTTTCAAGCCATGCGGTAAATAGGAATTGAGTAATTCGTCTTTGCTGATTAAAGTAAATTGTCGGGCAAGAGATTGCCACACTAACATTCTATCAAACGGATCTTTATGAGTTGACCGAGGCAGCTTATAAAATGTTACAACATCATGCAGGGTCAACGGGAGCATTTTAAAGTCGAATCTTTCACACCAATCAGGAAATTCTTCCGGAGAACTTCCATGAAGATTGATCTTCCCTAGTTGTGTCTTAATTGAAATTTCCCAAAAGGTTATATGGCTAACAAAAATTTCGTTGTCAGGATTCTCAATAGCCTGAATCGAATTCTTTGAAAGTTTGCTTCGGGATATTACCGACCAAATAAAGGCATGTGAGTCGAGCAGATAGTTCATACATTCAGTAATTCTTCGTCTGAAACATGCCAATCACCATGAAAAGTAACTTTAACTTTTCCTTTCAGTCCTCCCAATTTTCGCTTTTTCTTTTTTGGCTTCTTGTGAGGAATAAGTTGCGCCACAATCTCTTTCTTCTTTCCATAAGCAACATACACTTCCTCTCCTTCCTGAACCTTATCAAGTACTTCAGAGAAATGCGCTTTTAAATCGCCGACGGTGTAAACTTTCATAACCCAAAAATACTTTTTCTTGACAACTTGACAAGTAAAAGCAACGCCGTCATGCTGATTTGTCCCGATTTTATCGGGAGCGACTCGAAGCAGCATGCAGCTTGCTGTTTTGGTAACTATAGAAAAAGTAAATGATCAATCCCGCCACCAGCCAGATGGTGAATCCTTCCCAAGTAGTCACGTGAAGCGCACTCATGAGGTACATACACATCGTGAGACCGAGAATGGGAATGAGGGAAAGATTTTTTGTGAAGGAATAAAATGAAATGAGAATGGCGTAAACCACAAAAATCCAGTAAGGTAAATTCTCACTGCCCACTTTTGACCATCCTTCGTCGGGTGCCTCACTGTTTTTGAATGAAATGAAATTCATCACTCCTTCCTGATTATAATAAATCATCAGAGCCAATCCAATAAGAAATCCGAGTGGCACAATAAATTTTGCATTTACATAGGGCACTTTGAATTTAGGATCGGGAAATTCTTTTTGCGCTCCATCGGAATATTTTTTTGAATGACGATCATAATGAATCATCATAACACCACCGCAAACGAGAACGAATGCGAAGAGTGTCCCTATGCTTGTGAGGTTCGTGACGAGCGTGAAGTTCAGAAAGAGGAGGGGAACAGCAACAAAAAATCCCGTCATCACGGTGGAGAAAGCCGGCGTTTTATATTTCTTGTGAATGGTCGCAAATTTTTTCGGAAGCAATCCATCGCGGCTCATGCTCATCCAGATTCTTGGCTGACCAAGCTGGAATATCAGAAACACACTGGTAGTCGCGATGATGGCACTGAGAGAAATTATTCCTGCCAGCCATTCCAACCCGGGAATGTGAGTAAACACTGATGCGAGAGGATCCTTTACTGCAAGATTCGTGTAGCTGGTCATTCCCGTCAGCACGAACGACATTAAGATGTAAATGACTGTGCAAATGATGAGCGAGTAAATCATACCCTTCGGTAAATCACGCTGCGGGTTTTCACATTCTTCAGCAGTGGTGCTGATCGCATCGAAGCCGATGTATGCGAAGAATACCGCCGCAACTCCTTTCAAAACTCCGTTCACGCCATGGGGTGCGAAAGGTGTCCAATTTTCAGGAACTACATAGAAGAACCCTATGATGATCACAAAAATAACCACGAGTAATTTCAGCCCTACCATGATGTTGCTTGCCGTACGCGATTCTTTGATGCCGAGATAAATCAGCCATGTGATGAAAACTGTGATGAACATGGCTGGTATGTCAATCACAAAATGAAGGGAGCCAATATGTGGTGAATTGATCCATGCACCAAAGTGCGGATCGCTGGCATCGCCAGCTTTGAAAGCATTGTATGCAGTAACAATATCTGTAGTGAGCCATGCAGGTAAATGCCATCCGAACCCTGCAATGAATGTTTGGAAGTAGGCGCTCCAGCTCAGTGCCACCGTGATGTTGCCGATGGAATATTCCATCAGCAAATCCCATCCGATGATCCAGGCGACCAACTCACCGAAAGTGACATAAGAGTATGTGTACGCGCTTCCGGAGATCGGAATCATCGAAGAAAACTCAGCATAGCATAATGCAGCGAAGCCACAGGCGATGGCAATAAAGACAAACAACATTGACACAGCTGGACCACCGTCAAAGGCAGCCTGACCAATCGTTCCGAAAATTCCTGCACCAATGATGGCTGCAATTCCGAAGAGTGTAAGATCACGCGTCTTCAACGCACGTTTCAGCTTTACTACTTCGTCCCCATCGCCATAACCCGCTTCAATGTCAGCGAGAATTTGATGAACAGATTTTTTTCGGAAGAGTTGCTTCAGGTTCATACCTTGATTTTGGACGAATGTAGGAAAGGAAAAAATGAAAGATGCAAAACACCCGGAGTAAATGAAGGATGGTGATTTATTTTTTCTTCTTGTAAACAGGAGCAGGTTCCTGAACCATGGTAAAACGCTCTCTATGAAATGAAGAGGAGTAAAGTGATTTGGAAGCTCGTTTCTCTTTTCGTTTTGAAGAATTTCGAATCAGCGACTCAAACGAAATTCCAAGATGATCATGAAGTGCAATCATCATGTCGAGGGTGAGATTTCTTTTTCCGCTCAAAACTTCTGACACTCTTTCTTTGGTCCCGAGATAAGGGATCAAATCCACTTGCTTCAAATTCATTTGCTCCATTCGAAAACGAATGGCATCCACTGCAAGAGGGGCTTCAATCGAAAAATTCTTTTTCTCATAGTCTTCCATCAAAATTACCAGCACCTCTGCTTCATCACCTTCCGGTGTGTCAGGTTTAGCAGAAAAAATTTTTTCGAGACGCTTTGAAGCCGCGCTGTAATCTTTTTCGTTCTTAATAACTTTCATTGCAGGTTAGATTGTTTCAGCATTTATTTTATCATACTCAGCATGGGTTCCAATGAATCGGATAAAAGCCCACCCACGATCGTAATGAAATTTCACAATCAATCTGTAGCGATTGCCTTTGATATTGAAGACAATCCTGTTGTCACCAATCACGCTTGCAGTCACATGAAATTTTTTCACTTCGTCCGGCGATTTCCATTCAGCATGCTCAGCATCCTTATACCACGCCCTCAACTGAGATTCACAATCGGAATGCTTTTCAAAAAAAAATCTCAGAGTTTTGAAAGCTTGCACCCTCATTAATGCAAATGTAAACATTGTTACCATTTTGATAACTATGCTTTTAGCAAAGACAAATTTGAATGCTTAAACAGTTCAATGGCCAAATGGCTGAAACAAATTCTCCTTCAATAGTAAAAGCCATTAACCATCCCGGTCCATCGGGACCATTTAAGTATCCACATTCTGTTCAGAAATTGATTGACCTTCTTTTTCCAAAATCACTACCTTGCGCCACTTCCGAAGGAATCTCTTCGGGACAAAAACCCCTGCATAAAGAATGAAATTTATAGTGTCATCAGGCGCCCTGCTGAAACAACTGCAATTGATCGGCGGAGTAGTGAGTACCAATACCGTGCTTCCCATCCTCGAAGATTTTCTTTTTGATATCAAAGACGGAAAACTCAGTGTATTTTCTACCGACCTTGAAACATCCATGTCCACTACGCTGGATGTGGAAGCGAATGAAGATGGAAAGATCGCCATCCCCGCCAAGCTGCTCACTGAAATGTTGAAGTCGCTTCCCGAGCAGCCGCTCACGTTCGACATCAACAATCAGAATCTTGCCATCGAGATCACGAGTGATAAGGGAAAGTATCGGCTCACAGGAGAGAACGGTGACGACTTCCCGCGCATTCCTGTTCCTGAAGAGACGAAAGAAATTAAGCTGCCTTCATCGGTGATTGCAAATGCGATTAACAAAACGTTGTTCGCCGTGGGTACTGATGACATGAGACCTGCAATGACCGGGGTGAACTTCGAATTATCCAATGAGGGGATCACATTTGTGGCAACGGACGCACATCGTCTTGTGCGCTACAAAAGATCGGACGCGAAGAGTACAAAGTCAACTTCATTCATTGTTCCGAAGAAAGCATTGACACTGCTTGGCAATGCAATACCCACAGAAGAAACACAAGTAAAAATTTCTTACAACAGCTCGAATGCATTTTTCACTTTCGGAAGCGTAAAGCTGATCTGTCGCCTCATTGATGCGCGCTTCCCGGATTATCAGGCAGTGATTCCCGCTGAAAATCCGAACCATCTTACCATTAACTCGAATGATCTCCTGAGTTCCTTACGCCGGCTCATTGTGTTGTCAAACAAAACAACTCATCAGGCCACACTCAAAATGAGCGGTAGCGAATTGCAGATCAACACGCGCGATCTTGATTTTTCGAATGAAGGGAATGAAACTTTGATTTGCAGCTACCAGGGTGAAGACATGGAGATTGCTTTCAACGCCAGGTTTCTTATTGACATGCTTTCTTCCATGAATGAGGATGAAGTACTCATCTCCTGCAGCACTCCCTCCCGGGCCTGCATCATGACACCGGTAACGCCCAAAGAGAATGAAGATTTGTTGATGCTCGTGATGCCGATTATGATAAACACTTAATTGCTAAATGGTCAAATGGTTTAATGGTTAGCGAAAGTTTTTTTAGCCATTTAGCCATTTAACCATCCTTCTTTTCTTCCGAGGGTTCTTCTTTCTTTTCTCCTTCAGTTTTTTCTTCCGCAGCAGTTTCTGTTTTCTCTTCTTCAGCTGGAATCAAATTGTGTCCTTTTAGTATGCCATACCACTTCACCATTTTCTTCATATCACTCAGGTGCACTTTCTCTTCATCGTGATCAGGTAGAATTTTTGAAAAATATTCCTTCAGCTTTTTCTCATCGCTTTTAGCGTCGGGTAACGGAACTTCTGATTCCTTCTGCTGCATCTGCTGCAAAACTTTTTTCAGCTCGGTGGTTTCCTCATTCTTAAGAAAAACAGATATGGTATCAAGTGAAGAAACACCGTGCAATCGTGATGAAACAAACTGGGACTTTCCATCATCAAGTGATTTTACAATGATACCGTCGCTTTTGGTGGAGATTAGCTCATACAATCCCGGCATTCCGCTGAGGGCAATAATGTCTTTGAATTCCATAATTAATTTTCTTAGGCGCGTAAAAGTAAAAAGAAAACGAAGTGAGCCGCTACGGTTTTTTTAAAATCTCAATTGTATTAGTCGCGACTCCCGATGCATCGGGATCACAGATTTTCACAGAAGAATGTTAAAATTTGATTGCTTCAATGGGTTAAAGACTTTCAATCATTATTTTATCTGTGTAATCAGTGTAATCTGTGGCGACTCATTTTTGAACTTGCGAAATAGACATAAATTTGATTTTGCAGAAAGCGTGAAACGTATATCTTTGCCACAGTTCAAAAATTTTTATGGCGAATACGAAAAATGCAGAGAAGGCGATGCGGCAGGCACGGAAACGCAGAGAGCGCAACCGCCTTCATGGAAGAACCGCCCGCAATGCTGTAAAGAAATTGCGACTGAGTTCTGACAGAAGTGAAGCGTTGAAGATGTTACCGGAAGTTATATCTTTGGTTGATCGCCTTGCAAAGCGCGGTGTGATTCACAAGAAAAAAGCTGACAACCTCAAGTCAGGACTAATGAAAAAAACCAATTCTCTGAAATAAAGATTTTGTTTTCATGGCAGAAAGAGGGCGTTACTGGCAACAGGACGCCTTTTTTCGTTTTGAGGGAAAGAAACCCCGTCCCGATCAAATCGGGACGTCGGTTGTGCGCGAGCCAATTAAATTCCCAGTGGTATCAAAAAAGACCAAATGCCCCGAGGAGATATTTTCTTCGCGCCCCTAATTTCAATTTTCTAACTCAGCCATTAAAATACTTCACTTCCATTTTCTCCCCATCAAAAACTGCATAGCTGTTGAAGGTGATCCAATCGCCGAGGTTGAAGTAGCGGCTATTATCGCTGAGTGGATAATCGAGCACGACATGGCGATGACCGAAGATGAAATAATCAATGTGTTCAGTTTTCAAAACTTCCCGCGCGTACTGAATAAGCCATTCTTTTTCTTCACCCAAAAAACCCGATTGATCATTGCCGCTAATTAGGCGGTTATCACGCGACCACTTTTTCCCGATGGAAATTCCGAAGTTGGGATGCAGCCGTGCAAAGAGCCAGCGCGAAAATTTCCCTCTGAAAAGTTTCTTCAAAAATTTATAGCCGTGATCACCCGGTCCTAAACCATCGCCGTGACCGAGGATAAATTTTTTTCCGGTAATTGTGATTCTCTCAGGGTGATGATAGACCGGAATGCCGAGCTCATCTTCAAAATATCCGTTCATCCACTGATCGTGATTTCCCGTGAAGAAATAGATCGGGATACCGCGATCACGAAGCTCAGCGAGTTTTCCCAGCACTCGCACGTGGCCGCGCGGGACGACCTGCTTATACTCAAACCAAAAATCAAAGAGATCACCGAGGATGAATATCGCATGCGCATCAGGGCTCACTTCATCAAGCCAGCGCACGAAACGTTTTTCTCTTTGCAATGAAGAAGTACGATTGGGAACACCAAGGTGAAGATCAGAGGCGAAATAAATTTTTCCGTTCAGCAGCGGAATGGCTTCCATTATGCAGCGGGCTGATCAATGAAGAAAATGTAAACCTCTTTCGGACCGTGTGCTCCAAGCACCAGTGTCTTCTCGATATCTGCCGTACGGCTCGGGCCGGATGCAACGGAGATCATCGAAGGAATATTGCCGTTGTATTTCTCCACCACGTATTGAAGAGCTTCCTTCAAATCATAATAGAGTTGGTTGTTGTACGCCATCACAATGTGCACGGGCGGAAAAATCGGCAACGCTCTTCCCGATTCTTTTCTGGATGAAACAAGGATGGAACCGGTGCGTGCCACCAAACATTCGCACGTTGTAATTCCGGCATCCGCTTTTTCCAGGTTTTTTCCTACACGCATGCGCATGAAGGAATTTTTCTGAAGTAAATCCTGCAAGGCAAATTCCCATGCATAAATATTTTGCCAGTCATTTTTCTGTGCGAGTGAATTAAGTTGGTCTATGAAATTTTTTTCGCTCTCGCAGTAAACGAAGTTGCCCTGAATTTTGGTGAATTGCTCCGCGAAAATTACATCGAGCGAATCTTCAGCGACCTGGTAAACGGAAGAGGTGGAATCAATATTCGGAAACGGCTGATCAGTGGGCTGAATGAGTGCAGCGCGAATGTTTTTTAGAATGCGCTCCTTCGAGGTTGGCTCCATGCATCAGGCAATCTTGAGTTCAGAATCATTGTTTCCGTTCACGGTGACGGGCTCATCTCCGTGCAGGTTTGGATCAATCAATTCTCCTTCCCCTTTCAGGTTTCCATTTTCACTCAGCGGTTCGTGAGCATGTTTTGGTTCATACGGACGCTTACCAATAAGCCGCTCGAGATCCAACTGGAAAAGAATTTCCTTCTGCAAAAGTTCCTGTGCAAGTTTTTCCAATTCCTCCCGCTTGTCATTTAATAATCCTTTTGTTCTCTGAAAAGCAGTGTCCACCAGTTTACGGACTTCTTCATCAATCATCTTTCCTGTTTCCTCTGAATAGGGCTTTTGGAAACTGTATTCCTGCTGAGGATCATAGAAAGAAACGTTGCCGATTTTGTCATTCATCCCGTAAATGGCAATCATGGCGTACGCCATTTTGGTGATGCGCTCCAGGTCATTTTGTGCGCCGGTAGAAATTTTTCCGAAGACAATTTCTTCAGCAGCCCTTCCACCCAGAGCCATGCAAATCTGATCGAGCAATTGTTCCTTCGTGTACAGGTATTGTTCTTTCGGAAGGTATTGCGCATAGCCAAGAGCTGCAACTCCACGTGGTACGATTGAAACTTTTACCAGCGGATCAGCATACTCCAGGAACCATCCGCAAATCGCATGACCTGATTCGTGATAGGCGACAATCTTTTTTTCATCTCCTGAAATCAACTTTGTTTTCTTTTCCAGGCCGCCGATCACGCGATCAATGGCATCCTGGAAATCATCAATATCCACTGCTTTCTTGTTGTTGCGTGCAGCAATCAATGCTGCCTCGTTGCACACATTCGCAATGTCAGCGCCGGCAAACCCCGGAGTTTGTGCGGCGAGTTTTTTCATATCAAGATCAGGAGCAACCTTGATGTTTTTCGAATGTACTTTGAAGATTGATTCTCTTCCGATGAGGTCAGGTTTATCAATGGATATCTGCCGGTCAAATCGTCCTGGTCGCAACAATGCCGGATCTAATACATCAGGACGATTAGTAGCAGCGAGAATAATTACACCGGAATCAGTTCCGAAGCCATCCATTTCCACCAGTAGCGCATTGAGCGTGTTTTCCCGTTCATCATTTCCGCCGGTAATTAAATTTCTTCCGCGCGCCCTTCCGATAGCATCTATTTCATCAATGAAAATTATGCATGGGGCTTTTTCTTTGGCTTGCTTGAAAAGATCGCGTACGCGCGAGGCGCCTATGCCTACAAACAATTCGACAAAGTCAGAGCCGGAAATGGAGAAGAACGGAACTTGTGCTTCACCGGCAACTGCTTTGGCGATCAATGTTTTTCCCGTGCCCGGCGGACCAATGAGCAATGCGCCTTTAGGAATTTTTCCTCCAAGCGAGGTGTATTTTTTCGGGTTCTTCAAAAAGTCAACGATCTCCATCACCTCAGCTTTCGCTTCATCCAATCCCGCAACATCGGCAAAGGTGGTGGTTACTTTCTGCCCCTTATCAAACAGAGTTGCTTTCGATTTTCCGAAGTTGAAGATTTGCCCGCCGGGGCCGCCAACGCCGCCGGTTACCCTTCGCATCACGAAGAGCCATATTGCAATAATGATCACGATGGGCAACAGCCAACCGAGAGCATTGAACCAATCTGTTCTTGACTCATAAAAAACATTGGGGTGCTGAAAGTCGGGATTCTTCTGCTGAATGGCTGTCTCGGCATCTTTAAGATCATTTTTAAAAACCACATCAGACCCGATATAAAACCGGTAATGCGGACCCGGGTTGACAGTACTGAATGTAGTGGTTGCAACATCTTTGTACTTCGGGTCATTCATCAGGCGATCTTTCTTAATGTAGACCTCCACATATTTGTTGTTTACCACCACCAGCTTATCTACATCCCCCGGAGCAAGCATGTTTTGCGCAAACTCTTCAAAGCTTTTTTCCTTGGCAGCTCTTGAATAAGTAAAAAACTGGCTGGCAATCAGGGCAGCCAATATCAATCCATACACCCAATAGATGTTGAACCTTGGACCTTTCGGTGGATTTATTCTCGGCGGTTTCTCGTCCTTATTATTCTCTTCCATTCCTCACTAAATTATTTAATTCGGTTTCTTCCATTGACGAATCTCGAACAGTATTATTGCAGATATTTTTCGTCAGTGATTGATTCGCTTATCTACGGAATAGTCTTCTTATGATACAAAGTTAGTCATTATGCTCCTCAATGATTCCATCGCTCCATAATTCTTCGAGGCGGTAAAAATTTCTCACTTCATCGAGGAAAACATGCACCACGATGTTCACATAGTCTAATAGAATCCACTCCTGATGTTCTATGCCTTCCACGTGCCATGGTTTCTCCCGCAGTTTCTTTGTTGTTTTTTCTTCAACGCCTTCTGCTATCGCTTTCACCTGTGTGGTGGATGTTGCATCGCAGATCACAAAAAAATCGCATACTGCATCGCCTATGTTGCGAAGATCAATGGTGGTGATGTGTTCACCTTTTTTATCCCTTATGGCATCAATGATTATATCAATTTCAGGAGGATGAGTTGGCTGCTGCCGCGGTAGCTTTTTCTTTAATTTTAGCGCTTTGATAGTACCCGAAGATTTTTCTCAAAGGTACGCAAATATTCGCTACAGCCGTGATCGCTCCTCTGTTTATCGGGAAGAAAATAATTGAATTCGATTCGTTGGATTCAACGAACGTATTCGCTTCGAAGTTGCTTACCGAAAATGTTTTGCCTGAGGGAACAACAATCGTTGCAAAATTTCAGTCGCATGGAAAAGGGTATTCAGGAAATTCATGGCAAAGTGAAGCAGGAAAAAATTTGCTGATCAGTGTGATTCTCTACCCGGCATTTCTTTCACCGCGTCATCAATTCTTTTTGAATCAAATTTCCTCTCTGGCTGTGGCGAATACCGTTGAATCTTTTCTGCTGAATGCAACAGTGAAAATAAAGTGGCCAAATGATATTTTAGTTGACGGGAAAAAAATCGCCGGCATTCTGATTGAAAATTCAGTACAAGGCGAAAGTTTTCGTCATTCAATCATAGGCATAGGAGTAAATGTGAATCAGAAAAATTTAAAAGCGACTTTATTACATGCAACTTCCTTCATTATAATTTCAGGAAAAGAATTCTCGCTCCAGGAAGTGATGCACGAACTATTTTCACAGTTAGAAAGAAGATACTTGCAACTCAGGCAAGAACGAATTGATTTAATTCAGAAAGACTATATGAAAAAGCTCTATCGCGTTGAAGAACTTTCATGGTTCAACAGTGATGAAGAAAAATTCAAGGGAAAAATCGTTGGCATCACTGCGGAAGGAAAACTCATCATCGAATCATCCGGCAAGCACGAAGTTTTTGATTTCAAAGAAGTGGAGATGCTATTTGATTGAAACTTTAAAAGGACGATTCGCGATTCGCGATTCACGTATCACGATACGCGATCCGCCTTTCATAGCTCAAGAGGTTCATTTGTTTGGAAGAAACTCCCTCGCTTTTGCGGAGTCACCGAGTATTCTGTACGTAATTCCCATATTGGTGCGGGCCTGCTGATTGTTGGGGTTTATCTCCAGAATCTTCTGATAAGTTTTCAGCGCCTCATCATATTGTTTCGATGCCGCGTAACTGTTGCCCATATTTTCCATTGCAATCTCGAATTGCGGATTACGCTCTAATGCCTGCTTGTAGTACTCAATGGCAACGGAATAATTTTGCTGGTAAGCATAGTTGTTTCCAAGATTATAATATGCTTCCGCCTGGTTGGGCTTAAGCTGAATCGCTTTCTTCAGGTTGATGACAGCAGATTCATACTGCCCGGTTCTTGATTCAAACATACCTTTATTATTGTACGCATCAAATGAAGTATCATTCCTGGCTATAGCACTATCGAACATTGCAATTGCTTTTGTGAAGTCATTGTTTCCTGCATAACCCAGTCCTGCGCTGATAAATTTTGAAACATCAGCTTTTTCACTGTGAGCCAGCCACTCATCAAAGGAATGTACAGCATCCTTATAGTCACCCAAGCCACTGTAGGCATATCCCTGGTTAAACCATGCATCACCGTAATACGGAATCAGTTTTATTCCTTCCTGAAGATGATTGATTCCTTTTTGCAACAATTCTTTTTTCCGGTCAGCATCTTTTTCCTTTTCTGCTAATTCAAAAATGTATGTGCTTCCCATTGAGTATTGGATGCGCGCGCTGTTGGGATGCGTCATCACATCATGTGTGAGCAGGATGAGATTACTTCTCCAGTTAAGATTGCGGCTAAACGTTTTTACTGAAAATAAAATGATGACAATGGAAAAGAAAAGTGAAAGCGAGCGATTCCGTTTTAAAAGATCAGTGAAGCCCGTGTAGTCAATTTTCTTTTCCTGAATCTTAAAAAGTTTTGCGAAAAGAAATACGATGGCAATGCAAAACCCGAACGAAGGCATGTAGAGAAAACGCTCGGCAAAAGTTGATTCGATCAGAAAGAAAATATTTGTAACAATGCCTATGGTGATTCCAAAAAACAAAATGCCGAAGGAGACCGGATCTTTCTTCCTGATTCCACGCATGGCAATTACTGCCAGCGCAATAATCACAACAAGCGATAACAAGGCCTGTACATCAGAAAAGGAAACGATAGGAATGGTGTTGTAAGAATAATCATAGCATAATGTAACCGGGAAAAACAGGAGCAGAATGTATTTGCCAAGCATGTAAATTGCGGTTGCTTCTCTCTTCATCAAATCATCACCGGCAGATACAAGCGAATTATTGATGAGCTCGACGGACGACAAATTTGAGATGCCTTTAAGCACCGAGGTGCGAATCACAAAATAAATTACCACCAATGACACGAGAAAAGCCGAAGTGATAATCCATTGATTTCTTTTTGGGTTCGAAAAGAAATACAGCATGAGGGGTGCAACGATCACCATCGTGATGGCTGTTTCTTTCGACAATACGGCCAGCATATAAAAGAAGCCTGCAAGTACCATCGTAACCATGCGGGTTGATTTTACAAACTTCAGCACAAACCACAGTGAAAGAATGGAGAAGAGAAACGCCAGCACTTCATCGCCGCTTTTAACATTGGCGACTACCTCCGTATGCACAGGATGCGCTGCAAATAGAATCGTAAGCAGAAATGGAAGGATGAGATTTTTTCCCTGGAGCAAGTCCCGGAGAAATAGAAATAACACGGCTGCAGTGAGTGCGTACAACAGCACATTTACAAGATGAAACACAAATGGATTCTCAGGAGCCAGTTGCCATTCAACTGCAAACAGCGCTACCGAAAGCGGCCGGTACAAGCCTTCCTTGCGGTCATAAAAACCTGCGCGATAAGAGGTGGTCAAAATTTTCGGCAGAGCACTAATGCCCTCATGAGTAAATTTATTTTTTGAAATCACCAGGTCGTCATCTACAGTGAATTTGCCGGACAGTGTGTTTGCATAGAGTGCAAAGGCAAACAAGGCACACATAATCATCAGCAACCGGCTCAACGTACGTTCCGATGATGGACGAGTTGACCCGGTAGCAGAAACAACCGGAGCAGATGAGGTTCGCTTCTTCTTTTTACTCACGCGTGGAAAGGTAGGGAGAGAAGGTGAACTCAGTCAAAAAAATTTTGAAAGAAATTCAGAACAGAAATGATCTTAGCTGAGAAGAACAATTCTCACAGAGTCCCGCCGACAATCAAAAACTTCTTTACCCACCGCTGCTCATTATTCTTTACCAGAAGAAAATAAATCCCCGATGCCTGATCAGTAAGATCAATCTGCTTTTTCAAATTTCTCTGAATATTTTTTTCTTCTCCGTTAGGAGTCCCGTGGACGGAAGAAAAAATCAGTTCACCGATTACATTTCGAATTTCAATGGAAAGATTTCCGTCTAATGGAATTTCTATGGTGAAAATTCCGGAAGAAGGATTGGGATAAGCTTTCAGATCGTTTTGATAAATTAGTTCATCGTTGGTGGAGGTAACCACGCAGGCATTGCTCATGCAGTCCTGATCCGGAATGAACTTCCATAAATCCTGTGAATAATAAGAGTACAACCAGCTAATGCCTCCAAAGAGCCACATGTTTCCGTTACGATCAAACCAGGTAACGCTTCCCATTCGCATGCCCGGACTGTTGAGAGCATCAGGAACTTCTTTGATTCCGTAATGATGGTTGCAGTTCGAACCCAGCCATGCCCAATCATTTAACTGCGGCCGGTAAATCCACAAGTCACAAAATTGCGAGTATCCCTCCGGGATCGTGTGACCTCCATACATCCATACATTGCCGCACGTATCTCTCAGGCAGGCGCGGTTCTCCCATCGCGAGCCCGGAATGTATACTGTTGAAAATTCACATTCAGCACCTGCATTTCCCGGCTGATCAACTAATGTGTCGCCGCTCATCCAGGTCCATTCGCCGGTAGAAGGTGAATACTTCCATACATCATTAAGCGATTGCTCACCAGCGTAAGGATCATAATGGTTTCCTCCGAACAGCCAGAAATTGTCCTGATCATCTTTCCATGAAGCATAGCACCATCTTCCTCCAGGTCTGTTATTTACATCCGGTACTCCTTGAATGCCATACACAGGCAGCGCGTTATAAATGGAATCTCCACTCATCCATGTCCATTCGAGTGTGGTGATATCATATTTCCACAACGCAGCAGTACTTGGACCTTGCCCTCCATAGAACCACAAGTTGCCATCATCATCCACCCAGCTTGCATTTGTTTCTGCAGCATCGCCGGGAGTATTGTCGGGCGAAGGGACTCCCTTTGTTCCGAAGAAAGCGTTCACATTGGAAGTGGAGCCACTCATCCATGTCCATTCATTTATGATTGGATCATACATCATCATGGCATCAGGCCCTGCACCGGTAAGCCAGAATTTTCCATCCTTACCCGTCCAGCAAAGCCCGCCAAAAAATCTGAAGCCCGGTGTGTTATTCAGCGATGGAATCCCCTGCACACCATAAATGGCCGGACTACCATTGGTTGTATCGCCGTGCATCCAAATCCAATTTTGTGCATTGATATCAAATTTCCATAGATCATTATAACCCACATAAGGACCGGCCTCAGTAAGTCCGCTGTAAATCCAAAAGTTACCTGCTGTATCCTGCCAGTGATAGTATGAATATTTTGGAGCAGGAGTATTGGCAGGATCACCCACTCCCTTTGTCCCCCATACAGGAGCAGCGTAATCAATGGTGTCTCCTTTCATCCATGCCCATTGACCGCTTTGTGAAAACGAAGTGAGAGAAATTATGATTAGAAAAAATAGCGCGGAGAAAAATTTCATAGAGAGAAGATTTTTAACCTGGAAGACTATGAATTTGACTTTTCGGTTAGAAGAATCATGAACAACAATTTTTCATTCAATCACAATCTTCTGTATCCATTGCTTGTCATCCTTTTTTACCATGAGAAAATAAATTCCTGATGCCTCCTCACTAAGATCAATCTGCTTTTTTGAATTGCCCGGTGTATTTTTTTCTTCAGAAGAAAAAATATATTGACCGATTACATTTCGAATTTCTATCGAAAGATTTCCTGCCGGGGGAATTTCAATAGTGAATATTCCCGGTGAAGGATCGGGATAAACTTTCAATTCATTCAATGAAGCTGCTTCAACGTTGTTTGATGTAAACACGCACGCATTGCTCACGCAACTGGCATCAGGAATGTACTTCCAAAGATCTTGTGAATAAAATCCGCTGAACAGATAACCACCAACTCCACCAAAGAGCCACATGTTTCCGCTGTGATCAAACCAGCTAATAGTTCCTACGCGCGCGCCCGGATTATTTTGCGCATCCGCAACTCCTTTGGTGCCGTAATGCGGGTGATGCATGGAGTCAAGCGCCCCTGCTACCCAGGCCCAATCATTTGACTGCGGACGATAAATCCATAAGTCGCTGTAACCACCAACAGTGGCCGAACGCCCACCATACATCCACACATTGCCGCACGTGTCCGTAAGACAAGCACGATTTTCAAATCGTGCATCAGGAATATTAGAAGATGAAAATTCACAAGCAGCCCCGGCAATTCCCTGTTGATTGATTCCGGAATCACCGCTCACCCACGTCCATGTTTGATCACCGGGATTATATTTCCAAACATCATTTCTGTTTTCACCGTACGTAGACGTCTCTCCGGCGAAGAGCATAAAATTTCCATCAACATCTTTCCATGAAGCGTAGCACCATCTTGCACCGGGAGTATTGTTCACATCCGGTATTCCCTGGGTCCCATACACGGGAGGTACTCCTGAAATTGAATCACCATTCATCCACGTCCATTCGAGTGTGCTCACATCATATTTCCACAGCGCAGATACAGGCTCTAAATTCCCTCCCTGACCACCATAGAACCACAGGTTACCATTGTCATCAACCCAGCTCGCATTTGTTTCCCCGATGTCACCCGGGGTATTATAAGGTGAAGCAATTTGTTTTGTTCCATAGAGAGGAAGTACATTGGACGGCGAGCCACTCATCCATGTCCATTCATTAATTGATGGATCATACATCCACATGTCATCACCGATAGGTACTCCGAATCCTCCTACCAGCCAGAACTTCCCGTCGTTTCCTGTCCAGCTTAGTCCACCAAAATATCTAACGCCTGGTGTGTTGCCGGCTGCCGGAATTCCCTGTACTCCATAAACAGCCGGACTGTTATAGGTTGCATCACCGTGCATCCAAATCCAGTTTTGCACATCAACATCAAATTTCCACAAATCATTATAGCCCTGATAATTGGTCGTTGTGATTCCGCCGTAAATCCAAAAGTTTCCGGACGTATCCTGCCAGTGATAGTAAGAATATTTTACAGGAGGAGTATTGGCAGGATTACCAATTCCTTTTGTCCCCCATACCGGAGAAGCATTAACGCTCGTATCACCCTTCATCCAGGCCCATTCACCGCCTTGTGAAAATAAGTGGAGAGAAATTATGGTGAGAAAAAAAATGGTGAAGAGAAATTTCATGGAGCGAAAATTTTCATCCTCGAAAGCTAAGCAAGTTTTTCGGGAAGAATTTTCTGAAAGCTTCTATCGCTCCTTCATCGTCTTCCCATATTCCTCTATAAAAGGATTAAGGCGCTTCTCTTCTCCAATGGTCGTCACAGGTCCATGTCCGCTATAAACTTTTACATCCTCCGGCAAAGTCAACAGCTTACTGAAAATGCTTTGCATCAATGTCTCATAATCTCCACCGGGCAAATCGAACCTTCCGATGCTGCTTTGAAAGAGTACATCACCACTGATTACAAACTTTTCTTTCTCATTGTAAAAACAGATGCTGCCCGGAGAATGACCGGGCGTTTCGAAAATTTTTAATGTGGTATTCCCATAGGAAATTGTTTCCCCTTCCCTTATAAAACGATCCGGTTGCGGTGATGCTTCTACATGCAATCCATACATACTTCCGGTGGCTACGGCCAAATTCAACAAAGACAGATCAGAGAGATGAGCATAGAACGGGATATGGAAATTTTCTTTCACCCACTTGTTTCCGAAAACGTGATCCACATGGCAATGGGTGTTTAGCAATAGCACCGGCTTTAGTTTCTTTCCCTCGATAAACTTTTTCAAATCTTCCCTCTCATTCTCATAATAACAACCGGGATCTATAATGACACATTCACTTGTTTCATCCCATAGTACATACGTATTCTCTGAAAAATCGTTGAAGATGAATTGGTGGAGCTGAATCATGGTTGTGTCAAAATTAGGTGTCAGACACTTCTTAACCGCAGAGATTGCAGATGTTTTTGAAATATCAGAAATCTTTTCAGTAAATCACAGAATCTAAGTTAAGTGTCAGACATCGCCTCGGTAAAAAGTTTTAATTTCGAATTCCTCAACGGTAAAATGGTGAAGATGAAGTACTGCAAAGTTATTTTATTCCTTCTTGCTATCGGTGTACAGAGAATTTTTGCTCAGGGACAAACGCCTGACCAATTATTCGGGCAGAATCGTGTACAATACAAAGGCTTTGATTGGTCATTCTACCAAACCGATCGCTTTGCAGTCTATTTCTATCTCGGTGGGCAGGATATTGGCAAGTTCACTATTGTAGATGCGGAAAAGGAGATAGCCGATCTTGAAGAGAAGCTCGAGTACAAAATGAATGACCGCATTGAAATTCTTGTGTACAACAATCTCGACGATCTCAAGCAATCGAACATCGGTTACGGAGTGGACTTGAATAATACGGGGGGGCTTACCAAGATTATCGGCAACAAGATGTTCATCTACTTCGATGGCAATCACGTGCACCTGCGCGAGCAAATTCGTGAAGGCATTGCAGGTATTTTTCTGCAGAACATGATGTTCGGCGGAAGCATCGGCGAGGCAGTACAAAATGCCGTACTGCTGAAGTTGCCGCTATGGTTCAAGGATGGATTGACTTCGTACATGAGTGAAAGCTGGAGCACCGAGGATGACAATGAACTTCGTGATGGAATCCTCAGCGGCAAATACAAGAAACTGAATAAGCTCACCGGAGAAGATGCGCGATTTGCCGGCCACGCAGTGTGGCATTATATCGCGCTGAAGTATGGTGCGCCGGCACTCCCCAACCTGCTTTACCTCATCCGCATCAACCGCAGCATGGAAAGCGGTTTCAATTTTGTCTTTGGAAAAACCGTGAAAAATTTTCTTGCCGAATGGAATAGTTATTACAGGAACGAATTTTCGGAAGATGATAAGCAACGGCAGCTTCCGGATGATCGCGACCTGGTGAAAATTAAGCAGCACTCACCTCAGGCCCTTTATGAAGTACGTGTCAACACGGACGCTTCTGCACTCGCCTTTGTGAAAAATAATTTAGGCAAGTACAAAGTATGTTACATGAATCTCGATAACGGAAAAAAGAAAACGCTGATGCGGGGCGGATTCAAAAACATCACACAGCCGATTGACTATGCTCAGCCACAGCTTGCTTTTTCTCCTTCGGGAAAAGAGCTTTCGATAGCATACACGAAGAGAAATAAAATACGCCTGCTCACCTACAATCTTGAAGATCATTCGAAAGAAAAGCGAAACATCCTCAGCTTCCAGAAAATTTTTTCTATCAGCTACACTGACGGGAATACGCTGGTGCTGTCAGCAGAAAACAAAGGACATTCAGATATTTATCTCTTCAATATTCGTTCATCCAAACTCGAGCAGATCACCAACGATTATTTTGATGACCTGAACCCGCAATACATCAAGCTTCCTTCAAGGCAGGGAATTTTGTTTGTATCGAACAGAACTTCTGACACGCTGCGAACGCTGCCAACAGACACTACGCGACCAATCGGCAACTACAATTTATTCTTCTACAACATGAAGAAGAAAACAAAATCAGTACTGCAGGTTACGAGGACCTCTTTCGCGAATGAAAATTTTCCATCCGGTTACAATCATGATTATTTTTCTTTCATCACCGATAATAACGGAATCGCCAACCGAAACACCGGGTACATTGATAGCCTGTTCGATCATTATGACCGATACTTTTTCTTCCAGGATTCAACCGTTGTAAATCCGAAGTACAACATTGACTCGATGATTACAGCCGATCATCTTGCACTTGATTCAGCGTCAAAGATTCCCGTTTACCGCGACACGGCAATTGTTCTTCCGCTTATAAATTATTCGCGGTCGGTGCTGGAGCAGGATGCAGCGTTGCGTGCAGGAAAAATTGCGCAGTTAATGTTGCACAATGGCAAGTTTGAAATCTCCGTGATCAAGGCATCGCAGGACAGTGATCATGCTGAGTTGAAGGAGCCTCCGTTGACAGACTATGCAAAGAGTGTTTTTGCGAAGCTGCAGCCATCTGCAACGATCAATACGGAGCCGGAGAAAAATTATTTGCAGCCCGCCACGGTACAGCATGACACCACACGTGCTGATACGGCGCACACAGAAAACTATTTTTTCCAGAGTGATTTTTCATTCAACACTTCCAAAATACTTCCTGATTCCAACGGATTGCGAATGAAGAAATCACCGCCCTTCCATTTCTCGCGAATACTTCCTTACCAGATAAAATTTTCAACGGCGTATGTCGTCACGCAGCTTGACAATAGTCTCATCGTAACCCGCTATCAGCCGTTCGGAAGTTTCGGGGGGCAGTTTGCGAACCCCGATCTCAACGTGTTCTTTAATTTGAACATTACCGATCTCATGGAGGATTATCGAATCACCGGGGGATTCCGCTTGCCTACATCCTTCAGCGGCACAGAATATTTTCTCACCTACGAAGATCTGAAGCACCGCCTCGACAAAAAATTTACGGTGTATCGCAAATCCGTCTCGGTGAGCTATGATTATACGCCACTGTGGTATTTACAGGTAAATGCAAAGATCAGGACCTATGTTGCAGACGCATCATTCCGATACCCCATTGACTTCACAAAAAGTATTCGCCTTAGTGTTGATTACCGGAATGATCTCACGAATTTTTTGGCTACCGATAGTTTTTCTCTCGGTCTTGCACAAAGATCGAATCACTGGATTTCAACGCACCTCGAATATGTTTTTGACAACACCATGAAAATTCAAACCAACATTTACGATGGCTTGCGATATAAATTCTATTTCGATGCGCAGCGGCAAGTGGATCAGCAGAAAACTTTTGTGTTTGCTGCCGGTGCAGATGCCCGCTACTACCTTAAAATTCATCGTAACTTTATTTGGGCAACCCGGCTGACTGCAGCTAAATCATGGGGTGATCAAAAAATTATTTATTTCCTCGGTGGCATGGAAAATACTTTTATCCCCGATCCGAATGCCAGCTTTAATACCGAGACACCGATCAACTTCAGCGAGCATTATGCTTTTCAAACCATTGCAACCAACCTTCGCGGATTCAATCAGAACATCCGTAATGGAAATTCTTTTGCGCTAGTGAATACGGAGCTCCGGTTTCCGGTATTTTCTTTTTTACTCAACACGCCTATTCGTTCTGAGCTGATTAAGAATTTTCAGTTCATAGCATTTGTTGATGCCGGCACTGCATGGGAAGGATTCTCTCCTTATGACAAAAACAATCCTTTCAATTCACTGACATTTATCCAGGGACCCGTGACCGTGTTTGTCAATTACTTCCGTGAGCCGATTGTGTTTGGATATGGCGGCGGAGCACGCACCACGCTTTTAGGATATTTTGTGAGAGTGGATTGGGCGCAGGGATTTGACAGCGGCGCGAAGAAAAAGCCGATTTGGTATCTCTCTCTGGGAATGGATTTCTAAGAAAGTTTTTTGAATAGCTCTCTTCATCTGAGATGATCAGGAAGTAATCCATTGAGTAAGCGTTCTCTTAATTGCTCATAGGATATTTTTCAGCCCTCATCAAGGTCGCGCAGGCCACGTTCGATACTTGCCTTTTCTGAATTTGAGTTCCTTTCATTGGTTTGAATTTTGAAGCGTATTTACTGAAGCAAGACAAGCTTTGGGGATTGCATCATGCGCTTCCACTTTCAAAATTAATTATGAAACGAAGCCCGATAAATTCATCAACTATGAATTCGGCTGGTTATGCTGAAGGAAAGAAAATTCTCGAAATAGAATTTTCATCAAGGGAGATGTATCACTATTTCAATGTACCCAAAAGAGTCTTTACCGGTTTATTGAAAGCAGGTTCGGCGGGGAAATATTTTAACAGCCGGATAAAGGGAAAATTTCTTTTTCAAAAAATAACCTGAATATTTTCAGACTCCTTCTGCAATAGTAGTTTTGTGTGCGATGAGTTCACACTTCAAAACGCACCTCTATCTTTTTCTCGCCAACCTTATTTACGCGCTCAGCTTCACTATTTCAAAAGATGTTGTTCCGCATTTCATAGAGCCGTTTGGCGCCATCGTGATTCGGGTGACGGTGGCCGGACTGATGTTTTTCTTCTTCCAAAAAATTTTTATTAAAGAAAAAGTAAGGAGGGAAGATTTTGGCTTGCTGATTCTCTGCGGATTGTTCGGTGTGGCTATCAACCAATTGCTTTTCTTCAAAGGTCTTTCGATCACCACCCCCATCAATGCTGCATTGATGATGACGCTGACGCCGATCCTGGTATTGATTCTTTCCGGAATTTTTCATGATGAAAAAATCACGTGGCTTAAAATTCTCGGAGTAATCAGTGGCGCGGTGGGCGCTGTGCTTGTAATTCTGTCAGGAGAAGAGATCACCCTTCACTCCGGTCAAACCCTTGGTGACATTTTCATTTTGCTCAACGCAACTTCTTATGCGGTTTACCTCGTGATCGTAAAGCCGCTGATGAATAAATATCATCCCGTCACAGTCATCTCATGGGTCTTTCTCTTCGGATGGATTTTCGTGATGCCTGTTGGCTGGAAAGAATTTCATTCCATACAATGGAACGCTTTCCCTGCTCATATCTGGACAGAACTTTCTTTCATCGTCATCTTCACCACGTTCTTTGCATACCTGCTCAACATGCTCGCGCTTAGGAATGCAACACCTTCCGTTGTTGGAATTTACATTTACATGCAGCCGGCGCTTGCAACTGCGATTGCACTGCTGCTCAGCCGGGATGAATATCCGCTCATGAAAATCGTCGCAACGATTCTTATTTTTCTTGGGGTATATCTAGTGAGTGCGAAGAATGCTTTCACAGATTCCATCAAAGAAAAACTAAGCCAGTTAAATCCGATGAGTAAATGATTCGCCAGGGTGGGGGCCAGATTTGACAACTTTTCAAAAGTTGTCAAAACTTACGCTCGCAATCTTACCCAACTCACAACTCACGGCTCACAACTCACAAGTCACGACTCACGACTCACGGCTCACGACTCACAACTCACGACTCAGGACTCACGAATCACAACTCACGGCTCACGACTCACGACTCACGCCTCACGACCTCAGACCGTGCATGAGTAGCGATGTAAGTATCTTCACCAAAATTTTATATCGATGATTCAATCAATGACAGGGTATGGGAAGGCCGAATCAATCAAACAAGGAAGAGTAATTAAGGCTGAGGTGCGTTCGCTCAACAATCGCTATTTCGATTTGAACCTTCGCACATCGTCTTCCCTTCGCGATAAAGAACCGGAAATCAGGAACCTGCTGAACGAAACGCTGCAGCGCGGAAAAGTGGACGTGTTTATCGCGGTTGAAAACGGGGAAGGAGAAAAAGCTTCCATTAATAAAGATTTATTCAGGAAGTATTATGCGGAACTGAAATTACTCGCTAAAGAATTGGATGCGGGAAAAAAAGAATTGCTTTCTCTCGTGATGCAAATGCCGGAAGTGATGGGCAGTCAGAAGACAGAAGCAGAGGAAGAAAATTGGGAAGACGTGAAAGAGACGTTGCTTTTGGCGGTGAAAGATTTGATCCAGTTCCGGATGAGAGAAGGAAAAGAACTGGAGGGAGCTTTTGCAAAACATGTTGATGCTATTTTGGAATTAATGAAGCAGTCGGAACAATTTGAACCCGAAAGAAGAGAACAAATTCGCTCCAGGCTTCAAACTCAATTGCAGGAGTTGATTTCAAAAGATGGTTATGATAAGAACCGCTTCGAGCAGGAGTTGATCTACTACATCGAGCGGCTTGATTTTACAGAGGAGAAAGTGCGTCTGCGCAGCCACTGTGATTTCTTTTTGAAAACTCTTGACGATAAAGAATCCAATGGCAGGCGCCTCGGATTTATTTCACAGGAGATGGGACGAGAGATCAACACGCTTGGCTCAAAAGCCAATCACGCCGAGATTCAGAAGTTTGTAGTACAGATGAAAGATGAGCTGGAGAAGATTAAAGAGCAGTTGCTGAATGTGCTTTGAGGAAGAAGATAGATGTTAGATCGTAGAAATTAGAAAATTGAAAATAGAAAATGGGAAAATCGCTGCATGAAAAAATTCGGCTGAAACCAAACGATTCAATTGCTACCGTTAATGCGCCGAAGGATTTTCACAAGACATTAGAGCCACTGCCACGCGGCGTAAAAATTTCTAAGGGCTTCGGGAAAAATTACAATACTATTTACTGGTTTGTGAAAACGCGGGCGGAGGTGGAGAAACAATTCCCGATGATCATGGATGCATTGAAAGAGGATACGATGGTGTGGGGCTTTTATCCGAAAGGAACATCCGGCATTCAAACCGATCTCACCCGCGACAAGGGATGGGAAGCCATGATGAACCGCGATGATCTTCGATGGGTGTCCATGATTTCTTATGATGATACCTGGGACCGCTTTTGCTTTCAGAAAGATAACTGAGGCGGATAAAAAGTACCTCGCAAAACCTGTGGAACGTGAGATATTCAAATGGGCCGATTCAAAAACAAAGACGCTCAAGCTGCCCGATGATATGGCAAAGACGCTGAGCAAAAACAAAGTGGCGAAAAAATTTTTCGACGCGCAAAACTTTTCCAACCGGAGAGAGTATGTTGAGTGGATTATAACTGCCAGGAGAGAGGAAACGCGCAAGCAGCGACTTGATGGAATGATTGAACGGTTGCTGAAAGGATATAAAAATCCGGCGGGAAGAAACTAAACGAATTAAATTTTTACCAGCTTCTGCGTTGAGAATAATTTCCCCTCAGTGCCTACAATTGCATAGTACATACCATCGGGAAGTGGAGACAAATCGAAGACCCATCTGTATCCCTGCACATCTGATTCATAAATCAACTCACCCAGAGAATTGATGATTTGAATATGATGGTGATCCTCATTAAAATCGAACACAGCTACGTTATCTGTTAAGTTAATGGTAACAAGTAATTCTGTGTAATGATGCGCTTTCCCATACATAGTGGAGTCGCAAGTGACTCGCTCTGGAAAAGGAGTCTTATGAAAGAGATATTCGCCATTTTGGGAAAAGCAATTTAACCAGCAGTCAGCGTCGGGGCCAGGATAATTTAATGAACCGAACAATCCAAAGACACTTCCGATACCTTCAATCCAATAATCTTCCTGAGTAAATGCATCGGAAAAAATGATCCGTCTTCTAAAGGAATTATCTTCTAATTGGATTGAATCAATTGCCTGGACTTTCCTGTAAAAGGGAAAAGTGAGAGTATCACCAATTTGAAGTCCAAAATCATACAACAGCATTTCTGTATCGACAGGAAGTGGGTCGATGAAAGCATTAAGACAAATTGGTGGGTATTCACTAATGCTTATGAACCAGACTTTTTTAGAGCTGTCTTCCCGTATTGCAGCGAACACTGTTCCTGGTGTTTCTAATGAATAGTTTTGAATGCTGTAGACGGTAGTGTCATTAACACCATTAAGAGGGGTAGTCCAGTAATATGAGGTAGTGTATGTCCATGCAGGTTTAGAGGTAACGAGAGTGTATTTCCTGGAATTTACTATTGTATCACCACCTACCTCATATAGTCTACCACGGTAAGTTGAAATCTTTAAATCCGTTTTTTGCGGGGTCATGAAACCATAACTCTCTTCACTCCATTTGGCATCCGAATCAGGAAATGCATGATATGATTGTGCAAAGCAAAATTGAAAGGCAAAAAGAAAAGAAAAAGTATAGATGCATTTCACGGTGTCGCAGATTTAATTTTCAGAGCTAATGGAAATTCTTTACAGAACTTTCAGGCGTTGTATTTTTGTTTGCTCTTCATGCCGTTCAAACTTACCTCTAATTTTCATCCCACCGGCGATCAACCCGAAGCCATTGAACAACTTGCCAATGGGGTTGAGCGCGGAGAAAAACATCAGGTTCTTCTCGGAGTCACAGGCTCCGGAAAAACTTTTACGATAGCCAATGTGATTCAGCAGGTGCAGAAGCCAACGCTGATTCTTTCTCACAACAAAACTTTGGTAGCACAACTCTACGGGGAGTTCAAGACATTCTTTCCCGAAAACGCAGTCGAGTATTTCGTTTCGTACTATGATTACTATCAGCCCGAAGCCTATCTTCCTACCACCAACACCTACATTGAAAAAGATCTTTCCATAAATGAAGAAATTGAGAAGCTTCGGCTGCGGACCACATCATCGCTGATGAGCGGCAGAAGAGACATCATCGTGCTCGCATCCGTATCGTGCATCTACGGAATCGGAAATCCTACAGAGTACACAAGAGGGATTATCCGGTTTCAAACAGGGGAGACGCGGAGCAGAAACAGTTTGCTCTATCAGCTTGTTGAGAGTTTGTATTCACGATCGGAGGATGGCAGAGGCGGCACCTTCAGAGTGAAAGGTGATCTCGTGGAAATTTTTCTTCCTTATGCGGATTACTGTTACCGCATCTCTTTCTTCGGTGACATCATTGAAGAGATTGAAACATTCAACCGGCAAAACGGGAAGCGCATCGGCAAGATTGATAACGGGGCGATTTTTCCGGCGAACATGTACATCGCGCCGAAGGATCAGTTCAACATCATCATCAATGAAATTGAGGATGACATGAAAAAGCAGGTGGACTATTTTGAGCAGGTGGGAAAAGTGATTGAAGCAACGCGATTGAAAGAGCGCGTGGTCTTTGATATCGAGATGATGAAAGAGCTGGGATATTGCTCAGGCATTGAAAACTACTCGCGCTATCTCGACCGCAGGCAACCCGGCGAGCGACCGTTCTGCCTGCTCGATTATTTCCCGAAGGATTTTCTCATGGTGATTGATGAAAGCCATGCAACCATTCCGCAGGTGCGCGGCATGTATGGCGGTGACCGTTCGCGCAAACAGATACTCGTTGAATATGGTTTTCGCCTCGCTTCAGCAATGGACAATCGCCCGCTGAACTGGCAGGAGTTTGATTCGCTCACACCACAACTGATTTATGTGAGTGCCACTCCCGGCGAATATGAACTCGAGCAAACCGAAGGAGAATTTGTAGAGCAGGTGGTGCGGCCCACAGGATTACTCGAGCCGCCGATTGAAGTGCGACCAAGCATCAACCAGGTGGATGATCTTTTGGAAATGATTGACGAGCGCACGAAGCAGGGTGATCGTATTCTCGTAACAACTCTCACCAAGCGCATGGCTGAAGAATTAGCGAAGTACATGACGCGGCTCAACATCCGCTGCCGCTACATTCACTCTGAAGTGGAAACCTTGGATCGCGTGGAAATTCTTCGCGACCTGCGCCTCGGAAATTTCGATGTCCTCATAGGAGTGAACCTGCTTCGCGAAGGGTTGGATCTTCCTGAAGTTTCTCTCGTGGCAATCATGGATGCTGACAAGGAAGGATTTCTCCGCAACGAACGGTCACTCACGCAGATTGCAGGACGTGCTGCGCGGAATGAAAATGGTTTGGTGATCATGTATGCCGATGAAACTACCGAGAGCATGCAGCGCACGATTGATGAATGCAATCGCCGCAGGGAAAAACAAATCCGCTATAACGAAGAGCACAGCATCACTCCGAAAACTATTTATAAATCGAAGCAACAGATCATGCAGCAGGGCGCCGTGCTCGACATGAAGCGCGTTGACCCGGCTGCTTATGTTGAGCCGGATGAAGCTTCACTCGTTGCTGATCCTGTGGTGGAGTATATGTCAAAAGATCAATTGCAGAAAGCTATTCAAAGCTCAAAGAAAAATATGGAACGCGCTGCGAAGGAGATGGAGTTTATGGACGCAGCAAAATATCGTGACGAAATGTTTGCGTTGACGAAGATGATGGAGGAGAAGTTTGGGAAGTGAAATATTCTTGAGGGCATTGGGCTTAAAAGTCAAAAACAAAAATTAAGAACTATGACACTTATTGTTACTTACATAAACCGTCATGGAATTATTCACGCGAGTGATTCGAACTTGACTAATTCTAATGATGAAAATGCAGGTAGTGGTCAAAAAACTTTTGCAATTAATTACTTAAATGCGGGAATGACTGTTGCAGGAAGTTATTCTGTAGGCGGCATCCACATGGATGTCTGGCTAAATGATTTTATTCCGAAACAAGAATTTGTTAAGGGAATAACTTTAGAAAAGTTTAGTAGGGCATTGAAAGATGAACTTCAAGCTAAAATGACAGCAAGTGAAAAAGAGGGTGGAAGCATGATTCATATTGCAGGATATGTAGAAGCAAATGGAAAAGTACATCCGGAATTTTGGTTCATAACAAATGTTCATGGAATGAATGAACAAACAGGAGAGTACGAAAACGTTGACGAGACATTTGGTATTTCAGAGGATTTCTGGAATCGAGATTGTCAAAGAGGTAATATAATGGCGGCATTCAAAAATGAAAATATTTTTTCTAGAGCACATTACTTTAATGGTTTTTCATCGGGTAGAATGGGTTATCACGCTCTTACTCGTGAGCTCGAAAAGTTTTTTCTTGAATTGTGGAGAGTTCCCGGATGGAAATTCAGACCACCAAAGTCTTTGGATGATACTGAACGACTCGTAAAGCTTTACATGCAGATCATAACGGAGCTATTTGTTTTAAGTGATTATCCTGCTCGCTACATCGGTGGCGGAATTCAGACTTTTAAGATTCCTCAACCAGCTAACATAGTTGACGAGTGTATTGCATAATCAAATCACAAACTATCGCAAGTGAAGTTTGTGGATGTAGGAAATATCGCGATGAAATGTTTGCGTTGACGAAGATGATGGAGGAGAAGTTTGGGGAAGTAAGATATTTAGAACAGTGTCGGTTAACATCAAAATAGTTACATTGCATCTGTCGTTTCTCGCTCAATGCATTGACCATGTTTCGTGGTTTCCAAGTAAAGTTTTTCTCGCTAATGATTTTTATTTTCTCGTGGTCACAACGTGGCACGGCGCAATCATTTCGTTTTGAAAAAACTTTCGGTGATATTTCTAGCGGAACCAAGACTATTCAACTGCCGGACAGTGGCTTTATTTTCACCTCATCTGTATGGGTAGACAGTAATTATACAACCCACCTTCTAATTTCCAGAGTTGATAAACTCAGCAACCTAATTTGGACTAAGCAATTTGACCGGGTCGACAACGCAATGAATGTTTCTGCACTTGTGGCTGACGGCAAGTATTGTATCGCCTCTATTGAGAGCGAAAATTTCTATACCAATGTTACCACTTGTGTGATTCTGAAAATTGATTCCCAAGGTCAAGTCATATGGGAGAAAGAGCTTTATGGTTTTGACAGCCAAAGAATTTTAGGACTTGATAAGGTTTCGACTTCACGATACATTTTGGTTGGCAACGTCTATTATGGCAATGATGGAGATTGTTATGCGCTAACCCTTGACACTGGAGGAAATCTCTTGTGGTGCTATCGGTTCGGTAGTAACATATTTGAAGCATTTATTGGCGTACAAGCTACCCATGATCACAATCTGGTGATTGTTGGAATAAGCAAGAATGGTAATGACCCGGGAAAACTGACCTTAATGAAAGTCGACACCGATGGAAATATCATTTGGAATCATCGCTTTGCCTGGGCTTGTCAGGTAACACCATGGTCAATTGTTGAGGCAAAAAATCATGATTTCGTTGTGGGCGGAGTTTATGATCCTGATACATCACTTCATCCTTGGTACCCTGCTCTTATCAGGTTTGATTCGACTGGCAATTTAAAATGGTTGCGATATTATCTTGGTGATTGGAGCGTTGCAGAAAATTTTTCCTCAAAAGAAACAAATGATGAAGGAATTGTTGGTCTTCTTGAAGTTGAACATTTCCCTCAAGGGTCAGAGCAACAGCCTGCAGGATTGTTCAAGACTGATGCGAATGGAATTCCGGAATGGGGCAGGCTTTATTTAGATACCGCGATGTATTTTCCTTGGAATGTTATTGTTACCTCGGATCATGGGTATGCTGTTACAGGAGGGTCCCGTTCCAATGTTAGAAATGCATTCCTGGTCAAAACAGATTCTGAGGGAAAAACTTCCTGCAATGACCTTGACATCGCACTTCAGACTTTTACTGATCCAAATTTCTCAATGGATTCTACAGGTGTTATTAAGTCGGGAGGACAACTCGGCGATATAATTTTAAGTGAATCATTCATTAAAATTCCAAACAGTACTCTATGTTTCGATATTGATTCGATTTCAGCAGTCAATACTATTGTTGCTTCATCACCAAATTTAATATCCCTTTTCCCCAACCCAGTCCAAACCCAACTCACCATCTCCATTAATAGTCCTTCGGACAACTTAGCAACACCCGCTAATGAAGTAAGCATTCGCGTGTATGACTTGCAGGGAAGAATGATTGTGCTGCCAACAACTTTCACAAACACACAAGCGCAACTCAACACCATAACTTTGGCTGGTGGGTTTTACACGGTTCAAATCATCAACGACAAAACGGGTGAGAGTAGGGTGAGGAAATTTGTGAAGCAATAGCATTGCAGAAGATGATGGAGGAGAAGTAAAATATTCGCGAGAGTATTTCTGAATACCTATCTTTAGAAATCTGAAATCCATTGGTGAAATATGCAAATGACTCATGAGTAACTTTCCAAAATCCTTTATTCTCTTTCTGATATTGCTGAGTAATTGTGTACTTACTTCGGCGCAACTACCAATTGATTATATCTTCAATAATCGTGATGACATTTTTCTTCATAAAAATGATTCCGGAATAAAACCACTCTACTGGAATAACGGAATTCTGTATTTGGGATTTTGTGTAAAACCTAATAGCCAATATGGAATGACCTTGACTTTTTGTGATACTCTGGGAAATATTAACTGGAAAAAAACCTTCTTTAACCCGGCATATTCGGTTTTACAGGGAAATGATATTGTTGCATTCAATAATTCAGGTTTCTATGTTGGAGGAGTGCTGCGCAGTGATTCATTATTGGACGATCAGTTCTTTGCAAAATTTGATAGCAATGGAGATAGTATTTTCTTCAAAATTTATCCTGATACTTCAAGCACTTTTCTTGAGGATGCTGAAGTGTTCTCGCCCGATACAATTCTCTTATTAAGTATCGTTGGATTTAGCAACGGAGCAGATTATACAAAATATTTAATTACAAGTGTCGACACGGTTGGCAACATATTGTCGGTTGTTTCAGACAGTGTCGCTCCCACCCATCTTGCTTTTCAAATCTTAAAATCCAATGATTATATTTATGTGGCCGGCACTTATAAAACTGATACGGGCTGGTATTATAATGACAAGGTATTTGTTGACAGATGGAATTATAATCTAAGTCAAATGAATCATTGGCAACCAAGCATAACGGTAAATGACATCTTTAATCAGTTGAATTTTTGGAATGGAAAGATTTATCTTACGTCTGTAGCCAACGTGGCTGTCACGCATTACGGAGTGAGAATTGGGGTTTTAAATTCGCTTGGAACTCTCCAGAATTGCAGGAGGAATGTCGCATTCACTTGTACTGCAGAATGACGGGTTATGGGCTTGGGGAAACAATCAATATGGTCAACTTGGAAATGGAAACAACAGCAACAGCAATGTTCCCGTGCACGTAAGTTTTCTCACAACATTTATTGCAATTGCAGGAGGAGGTAATCATTCCCTTGCCCTGAATAACGACGGCACGGTCTGGGACTGGGGATATAATGGATTTGGTCAACTTGGGAATGGAACGAATACAAATAGCAATGTTCCTGAGCAGGTAAGTGGTCTCTCGGGTATTACGAGGATTGCAGGAGGACATGATCATTCCCTTGCCCTGCAGAATGACAGTACCGTTTGGGCCTGGGGTTATAATGGTTTTGGTGAACTTGGAAATGGAACAAACAGTGACAGCAATGTTCCCGTGCACATCAGTGCTCTCGACTCTGTCAAAGCCATTGCAGGAGGACATGATCATTCTCTTGCGCTGAAGTACGACGGCTCAGCCTGGGCCTGGGGAAACAATGTTTTTGGTCAGCTTGGAAATGGAACAAACACTGACAGCGATGTTCCCGTGCAGGTCTACGGGCTCACAAACATCGCAGCCATTGCTGGGGGAGGATATCATTCCATCGTACTTATGAATGATGGCACTGTTTGGACTTGGGGAGAGAATACCTTTGGTCAGCTTGGAAATGGAACGAACTCCGACAGTAATGTTCCTGTGCAGGTAAGCGGACTCACAGGTATCAACGCTGTCTCAGCAGGAGAATATCATTGTCTTGCTCTGAAGAGTGACGGCACAGTGTGGGCGTGGGGATACGATAACTCTGGTCAGCTTGGGAATGGAAGCGTCATTAACAGCAATGTTCCAATGCAGGTGAATTCTCTCACAGATATCTCTTCCATTGCTGCTGGTGGATCACATTCTCTTGCACTCAAGAGTAACACCGGAACAGTCTGGGCCTGGGGGTGGAATAATGATGGTCAACTTGGAATTGAAACTAACGCAGATAGCTATGTTCCCGTGAATGTAAGTGCTCTTAGACGTATTATCGCGATTTCCGGAGGAGGATATCATTCCATGGCACTCAAGTATGATGGCACAGTATGGTCCTGGGGCGAGAATGGCTTCGGTCAACTTGGAGGCGGCGTTGCTATATATGCTAATGGTCCCGTACAGGCCGGTTCTCTCACAGGCATTATTGCTATTTCAGCAGGATACTATCAGTCGCTTGCTCTCAAAAATGACAGCACAGTTTGGGCTTGGGGAGACAATACGACCGGAGAGCTTGGCGACGGAACCACCATACAAAGAGACACTCCTGTGCAGGTAAGTTTTCTTACAAGCGTTATTGCCATTTCAGCAGGAGCGGATCATTCCCTTGCCATGAAAAATGACGGTTCTATTTGGGCCTGGGGATGGAATTTATTTGGAGAACTTGGAAACGGAAACAATACCGAGAGCCATACTCCTGTGCAAGTAACCGGTTTGTGTCCATGTACGACACCGGTACAAATTGTTGTCAGTGATTCCGTGTTTTGTGAAGGAGATAGCTTGATGCTCAGTGTCAGTGGTTGTAATGGGTTATTGACATCTTTGTTGTGGTCCACGGGTGAGACTACTTCAAGCATCTTTGTCATTGCAAGTGGAACATATAGTGTTACACGAACCGACGTCGCGGGAAATTCCACCAGTGATACTATTTCCATTTCTTCTCCGCTTCCGGAAATAAATATTATCCCGCTTAACGTGACTACTCTTTGTCCTGGTGAAACAGCAATGCTCTCAACGGATTATTTTTCTTGCGGCGATCCGTCATTCCTATGGTCAACAGGCAGCACTACTCCCAATATTCTTATAGATACAAGCGGAACTTATACTGTCATCATCACCGATCCATACGGTAACTCGGACACTGCATCAACTACGGTAACGGTAATCCAGGATCAGCCGGTAGTGCCTTTCATTTCTCTCATTGATGATTCAATTCTTTTCTCAAGCTCACCTGTCAATAATCAGTGGTTCTTAAACGGCGTTCTGATTCCGGGAGCAACCGGACAATCCTACATTCCTCAGCAATCAGGGATTTACCAGGTGCAGATTACAGATGTGTATGGTTGCACTGCCATTTCACCACCATTCGATTTCATAGCGACGGGTGTTCAGAATATCTCTTTTGAAAATTACTTCGGGATTTATCCCAATCCTTCTTCCGGTAAAATCACGCTAACATTTTCTGCTTCTGAGAAAACAGAAATTCAGATCGCCAATACACTCGGGCAAGTTGTTTTTTCTGAGAAAATAAATTCTGCAAGGGAAGAAATTGACGTGAGTGAATTTCCGGCAGGAATGTATGTAGTGAGTGCACAAACTTCCAGTCAAAAAATTGAAAGGAAATTTTTGAAGCAGTAGCTCAGCGATAAACAGAGTTGGGCTTCTATATGATTCACCAATACTTTGACTGATGGATTTTATGCGCTTCTCGCACCGTCCTGTGCATAAATCACTAACAACTCACAGAATCCTGCAGACAACACAGGTGAGAGTGAGGTAGGGAAGTTTGTTAAGCAGCAAGAGCGATGACTATACGCATTCGCTCTCGCATAAGCTTATTGGCAAAGACAACAGGCGAAGGTGCTTCTGTTGCTTTTTGTAATTTTACTTTCCAAAATCAATCACCATGGAAGTAGTTGAAGGAAGAATCACCAATCTGCAGCAGGAACTAATGAAGCTCTTCAGCATTAAACTAAGCGAGCAGGAACTGTTAGAGATAAAAGAGCTTCTATCCAATTACTTTGCGGAGAAATTGACGAAGCAGATTGACAGCCAATGGAAGGAAAAGGGCTGGACAAACGAAACGATGGAACAATGGCTGAAGGAACACCACCGCACTCCGTATAAATGAAAGTAGTTCTTGACACCAACTCGATTCTTGTTTCACTTCCTCTCCGTTCAAAATACCGTTTGATATTCGATGCATTTCTCAAAGGGAATTACGATTTGCTTTTATCGAATGAAATTGCTGAGGAGTATGCCGAAATAATTGGTTTGAAAAATGGAGGAGAAACTTCGGATACTTTGATGGAACTATTGTTCTCAAGAAAAAATGTTTTGCTGACGGAGATTTATTTCAAGTGGAATCTCATTGAAGCAGATAAAGACGACAATAAATTTTCTGATTGTGTGATTGCAGGCGATGCTGATTATCTTGTTTCTGATGATGCTCATTTCAGAGTGCTTCACAAAATTCCATTCCCAAAAATTAAACTCGTTACTACAGGGGAGTTTCTTGAAATAGTCAGAAAAGAATTTTATTGATTGCCCGCCATATAATAGATCAACTCAGCAACACCCGCCAATGGACTAAGCATTCGTATGTATGATTTACAGGGAGAATGTTTGCGCTGCCAACAACTTTCATCAACACACAAGCACAACTCAACACCACTAATTCGGCTGATGGATTTTACACACTTCAAATCACCAACAACAAAACCGGTGAGAGTGAAGTTGGGAAGTTTGTGAAGCAATAAATGCTCTCCCTCAATTTTTTACTTCTATCCTCAAAACAAATACAATTACTCTTGAACCCTGAAAGCTCCTGAATAATGCAGAGCAATATTCACTTTCTATCTTTGACTTCCAGCGATGAACAATTCTCATTCTCTTTTCACCATCGGTCACTCCAACCACTCCATTGAATTTTTCCTGGAGCTGCTGAAGCATTTTCAAATTGATTGCGTGGTGGATGTTCGCAGTATGGCTGCAAGCTCGTACTCCCCGCAGTTCACCAAGGAATTTCTTTCTACTTCACTTAAGAAAAATAATATTCGCTATGCCCATTTCGCGGATGAGTTCGGTGCACGGCACACGAATTACGATGTGCTTGATGAGGATGGAAAAGTTGATTTCGAAAAAGTGAGGATATCCAAAAAGTTTTTGGAAGGAGTAGAGAAGTTAGAGCAGCTTCATTCGAAACATAAGAACATCGCGCTCATGTGTAGTGAAGGAAATCCGTTGGAGTGCCATCGCTTCTCCATGATCGCCGTTTACCTGCAGCAACACGGCTGGCAGGTGCAGCACATTCTGAAAGACAAAACACTTTTATCCAATGATGAATTGGAAAAGCAGTTGCTGGAAAAATATCAGAAGAAGCTTCCCGTGGCTGACCTTTTCAATCCTAACATTTCAAGAGAAGACCAGTTGAAGGAGGCGTACCGGCTTCATAACAAGGACATCGCCTGGCAACTAACAACTGAGCAGCAACCATGATCGAATTATACACCATCGGGTTTGCAAAAAAATCGGCGGAGGAATTTTTCGAACTGCTGAAATCAAATCATGTCAGTACGATTGTTGACACCCGCATTCATCCCTCATCACAGCTTTCAGGATTTGCGAAGGGAAAAGACTTGAAATTCTTCGCTCATGAAATCGCAAACATCAGCTATGAACATGAACTTGATTTTGCGCCGAGTGAAGAATTGCTTTCGAAGTATAGGAAGAAAAAAATTTCATGGGATGAATATGAAACTGAATACCTGAACCTGCTCGACCTGCGAAAGATCGGCAAGCATATTAATATTGAGGAGATGAATTGTAAATGCCTGTTGTGCAGCGAGCATTCACCGGAAAAATGCCACCGGCGTTTGCTGGCAGAATATCTTCAATCAAAATTCAATGACGTAAAAATCATTCACCTAAAATGATTTGTTGTGAAGTCAACCTTCATCTGTCTTGCGAACTCAAAGAAATATGGCGAGCGTTGTATCGCAGGCATTCTTGTTTCGAAAGATGAAACGGGTAAATGGAAAATCATTCGCAACGGTGATTCACCAAAGTGGATTCGTCCGGTGAGCAACAGCGAGCATGGTGAAGTAAAAGAGCAGGAAGTGAAAAACATTTCATTGCTCGATGTAGTAGAAGCGAATATTGCTTACGATTGTCCGAATGGCTATCAATCGGAAAACAAATTTTTCAGAGCCGGATCACTTCGCAAAGTTTCACGTGTTCCCCTGAAGCCGGCGAACCTCGACTTGCTGGTGAATAAAGATGTAAAATTTCTTTTCGGTGGAACAGGTAAGGCCGTTTCAACAGAAGAAATCAAAACGATCTATTACTCGCTCGTTTTCATCAAAGCAAACAATCCCGAAATTATTTAGTCGTCCCTTAAAAAGTGATTTTCAAATTTAATAAAAACAAAAAGGGAGACAACGTGCTGCGAATGATCATGATGAGGCGTGAAAAATATTCGGCAAAAAAATGAGCTGCTTTTTTCCAG